>Ga0181573_10001675_pt1 | contig 21420 bp, 11 predicted proteins | sample 101ome_25_FD_148643 | JGI IMG/M metagenome (GOLD analysis project Ga0181573, IMG submission 148643) | Coastal salt marsh microbial communities from the Groves Creek Marsh, Skidaway Island, Georgia - 101409BT metaG (spades assembly) | ecosystem: Environmental > Aquatic > Marine > Intertidal zone... | reverse complement strand
GGCTGCAGGAGGGCCTGGACTGGCTCGCGAATTTTCTCAACAAGTGACCGTCGTCGACGATGAATGAGGATGATTTTTGGGATCAAAACGGGGTTGGGTCGCGTGTAAACAAGACAACGTAGGGGCGTCTTCTCGCTCGCCTCACGCGACGGTCTCGTCCTCGCTTTCGTCGCTTCTGTCATCGTCGTCGTCGTCGTCGTCGTCGCTCACGTCGCCGAGTGCGGCCTTGCGCTGCTCGTCCGCGGTGGCCTGCGGGATCCACACCTGCGACAGGAGCCGAAACGCGGGACCGTACTGCAGCCCGACTTTGAGCATCTGCTGGTAGAGCACCACGGGGTCTCTCGGGACGGTGCACTCGGTTCGGAGCAAGTCCGGGGAGCTCATCTTGGCCTGCTCGTCCTCCTCCGCGTGCTTCATCTGCAGCGCGAACATCTTGCGGAGGCAGTCCTGGGTCTTGGCGTTGTCCCCGCCGAGCAGGAGCTGCGCCACATCTTTGTGTTCCTCCTTCTCGAGCTCCTTCATCTTCTCGGGGTTGCTCATGAGCCACCGCCTGAACTCTTCGGGGTCCACCGCGCTGCCGTCGTCGTTGAACATGGGGCCGTCGTCGTCGTCGTCCTCGACCTCGATGGGCGTGGCGGTGAGCGGTTCGGTACCCGATGTTGTCGTTGCCGCGGACATGTCTTTGCCGGTGCGGTCTGCGGGGACGCGAGGCGCGAGCGACGGGGCGGGGCGCGTCAGGGTGGGAAGCGGGGGAGATTTTGGAATGGGAGGCGAAACGGTCGCGGGTGAAGCGCGCGCGCGGCGCGGCGCGGCGCGGCCGCTATGGACGCCGCGCGGGGCGGGAGCGGCGGGGGAGGAGGAGTCGAAGGAAGCGCTCGAACGGGTTGGGGGCGCATCGCGACGCACCCGTCGGAGGCGTCTCGCGCGTTCGAGGAAGTGGTTCGAGCGAGCGTCTCGCGAGCCTCGAAAACGCCCCGACGCCCTTCTCGGGAGGTCCGAACGCGGTGACTTCCAGTGTCGCGGTGACGTGAATTGAATTGAATTATCCAATTAAGGTTCGTACCTCGATTCGCCATGCTTTTGTTGTCACGTTGTCGCGCATTTAGGTATATAGCGTCGTTTGAAGTTCGGCGAAATGCACTCATGCACTCGTTGTGCGTGAGCCGAGTTTCTCATGCACAACGACGCGCGCGATGATGCGCGGCGCCCGCCGGGCCGCGACCCTCGCGCGCCGCCTCTGCGCCCTCCTCGCGCTCGCGCAGTACGTGCACCCCGCCGCGGGCGTCGTCCCCGGCGTGGTCGTGGGCCCGGGCGTCGGCGTTCCCGGAGGTTCGTGCGACGCGCGCGTGGCGCCCACGAACGGCGCCATCGGGAGCTGCGTCGGCAATCTGGCGCACGGCGAGGCGTGCGCGCCGAGCTGCGACGAGGGGTACTTCCTCCAGGGCTCGCACGAGTGCCGCGACGGGACGCTTCACGAGGCGAGGTGCCTGCCGAAGGATCTCTTGACGTGCGACGAGTTGGACTGCGGGGAAGGGATCGACTGGAACGGGCCTTGGTGGAGGGGGCGCGCGCTGTGGTCGCCCCCGAGCGAATGGGACGATCCGGACGAGCGCGCGCCGCACTTGGCGCTGCACGACGCGGCGATGGCGAAGTACACGGAGCTGCTGGAGAAGCGGCACGGGAGCGCGTACTAGCCGCGTGACGCGGGGCGAGCCGCGCAGAACCAGGCGACTTAACACTAGCAGCGCGTAATGTTTAGGAAAAACTCTTAGATCTGTCGAGAACGAGAACATCGCGACGCCACTTGTCCCGCACCACCGCCGGGATGGCGAAGAAGACATCCAAGGTTCGGCTCCAAAAGGAGCTCAAGGCGTTCGTCGCCGACCCGCCGCCCTACATCCCGCGCGTGCACGTGAACGAGAGGAACATACTGGTGCGAGCCCCGCGCGATCGGCACCCACCCGCCAGCCAGCCCACCGCCGCGCCGCCCCCACCCGCGCCCCCACCGTCGCCCCCGACTCACCCACCCGCGCACGTCCCCCCACACGCCCAAAACCCGCTCGCAGGAGTGGCACCTGCTCATGGAGGGATGCCCCGACACCCCGTACGAGGGCGGATGGTACGTCGCCAAGCTCAAGTTCCCCGCCGAGTACCCGTTCAAGCCCCCGTCCATCTTCATGTGCACCCCATCCGGCCGGTTCGCGACGGGCACGCGGCTGTGCCTGTCCATGTCGGACTTTCACCCGGAGAGCTGGAACCCCGGGTGGAGCGTCGCCACGGTGGCCAAAGGGCTGCTGAGCTTCATGTGCGAGGAGGCGGTGACGACCGGGGCGGTGGTGACGTCGAGGGAGGAGAAGGAGCGGTTGGCGAAGGAGTCGGCGGCGTGGAACAAAACCCACGGAGGGTTCAAGACGATGTTCCCGGAGCTGGACGGGGGGTTGGACGCGATCGCGGAGAGGGGGAAGAAGGGAGGCGGGGGGGGCGAGGAAAGGGACGACGCGGGGGGGCTGGCCGCGAAGGTGGACTCGCTCGGACTGGACTGACGACGCGACGATTACATACACAAGAGTTGCGTATATTTCATGTGATACATAGACTACTCACGAAACGGGCGACTCCACGAACGACTTGACCAGGTCGACGAACGCGTCCGGGTCCTCCTCGTGCGGCATGTGCCCGCACCCTCGCATCACCGCCAGCGTGGACCCGGGCAACGCGTCGGCCAGTCGCCGACTGTTCGACAACGGCACGATCGAGTCCTCGTCGCCGTGAACGATGAGGACCCTCGCGCCGCTCGCGCGCAACGCGTCCAGGGTCGCGGCGGCGTCCGTCGCCCCACTGCGTTCGTCGCCATCGGCACCGCCATCGGCACCGCCATCGGCACCGTCGGCACCCTTGAAGGCGCGAGCCACCCGTTTGCGTTCGTTCGCCCAGACGTCGTTCACGCCCCCGGTGCACGCGGCGACGACCACCCGAGCCATGCCGTCGTCCCAACCCCGGACGCACGACGGCCTGCGGTAGCCGTCCGCCCACGCGAGGTCCTCGAACAGCAGCTTCTGGGCGGACGCCCTCCCCACCGCCTTGGCCAGACCTCGACGCCAGAACGACGCTTTTCGCACGAAGACCCGAAGGACGACTTTCAAAAACGGCGCAAACGCGTGCGCGAGCGTCGCCGTCAGAAACCGACCAAAGGCGCCCATCAACGCGGCCGCGGGGGATGACTCACCGGGCGGTGACTCACCGGGCGTCGTCGTTCGGGCATCTCCTCGGGGCGGTACCAGCGCGGGGGCGACGAGGACGACGTCGTCGACGTCCCCAGCGCCCGCCGCTAACACCGCCGCGATCCCGCCCATCGAGTGCCCGACGACGACGCGACGAAACCCGGGCCGATCTTTAGCGCGTCCCCCTCGCGTGAGCTCGTCCAGCGACTGGTGCGCCCGCGCCGCGACGTCCAGCATGCGCCGCGCGATCGCCGCGTTGGCGGTCGGGACGTACCACCCCAAGTTCGTCGGCCTCGACGTGAGCCCAAACCCCGGCGAATCGTGAGCCACCACCGTGGCGTCGAGCGCGGTCGCCAGCTGTGCCAACGTCGCCTTCTCCCACGACCACGCGTTGGCCCCGAACCCGTGGCAGCACGTCACGATGGCGCGCGGTGCGCCGGGCCTTGAAGGGCGACGGAGCTTGTAGTGCACGCGGACGGTGGAGTCTTCGTCGCCGAAGAGCGCCATCGGCTCGAAGAGCGAGTCGGCATCCGCGGCGGCCGCCTCCGGGATGAGCCTCGCCTGCTCCTTCGCCTCGAGCGTACGGTAGCGATGGAGGAGGAAGACGAGGACGGCGACGGCGACGGTGGGCGCGGCGGCGACGTGCCACGGCGCGCCGGCGTCGCGGAGTTTTCGCGAGAGGAGCTTGGCGACGAAGGCGGCGTGGAGGAGGGCGGCGAGCGCGGCGACCGCGGCGCCCCGCGCCCACTCCGCGGGGGTCATGGCCGGGACGAAGTCGAGGTCGAGGTTGGGGTAGAGCTTGGGGGCGTCGGCCGGCGGCGGGGACGGGGACGCGCCGTTCAGGGCGTCCGCGGCGGCGGGAAGGGGCGCGAGGGGCCCGCGCGCGCGGAGGCCGACGAAGGACCGCGCGAAGGACCGCCCGCGCGAGACGGTCGTCATCGTCGCACCCGACGCGCCGATGCGCCCTTTCGGCGTCGTCGGGGGCGTCACGAGCGGGGACCCGGTCCGCGCGAGGGGGGCACGATCGTGGCGTCGCGCGGATCCACGCACAGGGGAGGTCCACGCCGCGGCGCCCGGCGCGGCGCCGAGCGGCATCGTTCGCCGAGGAGCGGCGCGCTGTGCGCTGGGCGGACACTCTTCCGGTGCATTTGGCGCCAAAATCGGTCGGTTGGGAAAAAAAGGTATTCCACGACACACCTCTCCTCGCGCCATGGCTGCGACGCTGAGAGCGCCCGCGAGGGCCGCCGTCGCGTCATCATCGTCGCGTCGCGCGCGGTACCGCTCCTCCCGCCGCACCCTCGCCGCCTCCGCGTCGGCGTCGCCCCGGGGATCCGAGGTGGAGGTCATCACGTTCGACCTGGACGACACGCTGTGGCCCACCACCCCGGTCGTCATGGCTGCGAACCAGGCGTTCGTGGACTTTTGCCAGGAGCGGATACCGGGGTTTCCGGACTGCGCGGGGGTCAACGAGTACATGAAGGTGAGCGCGCGCGCCGCGCGTGCCCCGAACCTAACCTTCCGAGCCCGTCATCCCGACCACCCCTTCTCCGCGCCTCCCGCGGTGACAAACTCATCCTCATCCCCTCCTCCGCCTCGCCCGCTCCGTTCGCCGATGTTCGCCTGATCATCAATCTCGCCCACCAACCTCGCAGGCGATACGGAAAGAACGCGAGGAGCGCTCGGTGAAGCTCGGCGAGCGTCACGTCCCGCTCTCCTTCGCGGCGCTGCGAATCGCGGGCGGGTTCCGCGCAGCCGTCGAGCTGGGCGTCCCCGAGCCCGACGCCATCGGCGTCGTCTCCCGAGGGTACCACATCGCGTGGATCCCGACCCGCGGCGTCGCCGCTCGCGAGCACCTCTTCGACGGGGTCGTCGCCATGCTCGAACAGTTGCGGCGTCAACACCCGAACGCGTGCATCGGCACCATCACCAACGGCTTGGGCAGCGCGGCGGGCGCGGGTCTCGGCGACTTTTTCGACTTTGAGATATCCGCCGACGCCATGATGGACGAGATGATGGTGCACGGAGACGACGCTCGGAAACCCGCGGCTTTTCCCTTCGAGCTCGCGGGCAAGATGGCGCGGGAGATGCGGGACTATAAAGGCGACCCGAACGCGTGGGTGCACGTCGGCGACGACTTGGTCAACGACTGCGAGGCGGCTAAGACGCACGGGCCGTTTCGGACGGTGCTCGTCGAGCACCCCGGCGTTGTTCCGTACCAGCCGGGGGGCGGCGGGACGTCCTACCCGGGTGATCCGGAACGAGAGGAGGAAGGCATGGATCGGAGTCGGCTGGTGGACGCGAGGGTGACGTCGGTGGGTGAGATCCCCGGGGCGATCGCGGACATCTACGCGAAACGCGGGTAGTAGGAGGGGCGTTTAATTTAAAACTTTTCACTCGCGAGTTTGTGGTACGGGGTTTAGGGTCGACGCGGGTTGAGGGCGCGGGGGCGACGCGCGTGGGAGCGGATGCGAACGCGCACGTCTTCACTATTGTTACAACTGCGAAGAAATACGCGACCGATGCGCCGGAGCCGTGAATTACACGCCCGGCGCGAGCTAAGTATCCCGCCGACACCCCGAGGAGACGACAAACCCTATTATTTGAGATGCGAGGATCGTCACGCGTTGAGCAGGTCGTAGTCGTCCAACTTGTCGTTGTACGCGGCAACCTTGCGCTTGATCCGGGAAGTGTCCACCCAGGTGACGAAGTCCTCGAAGTTCCGCGTCACGAGGAAAGCCGGATCGACGACCGTCTCCGGCCCGACCCTGACGTGTCCTTGCTCGATGAACGTGACCGCCTCTCGGAGTGTCTCGGCCATCTTGAGCCGCACCATGATCACCGACAGGCGTCGGCGGCAGAAGGACGAGACGGACAACTTATCGCACAGGGCCAGTGACTTCTTGGAAGGGATGGCGCCCATGTCGTAAAGCTTCTGGAGGAGCGCGTCGGTGAGCTCGATTCGCTCTTTGTCGCGGGGATCCATCTGCTTCAGAATGTTGACGAGCTTGGTGACCATGCCGCAGAGCTTGTTGTACTTCTTGTAGTCGTCGCGATCTTGCAGGTGGTACCTGCGCATGACCTCGACCTCGCGGTGGTTGTGCTCGTTCTTCCATTGCAGGAAGTTGACCTTCTTGAGGAGCTTCTTCTCGTGGTACTTGAGCTGGCGCATCGTGCAACGTGAGTCGCCGTCGGCGCGTTCGCTCGCTTCGGAAAAGTTCTAGGGTTTGGGTTCGCGGAGCCGGTGGTGGAGTCCGGGCTCGCCTACGTGTCGCTAAAAGACGAGGAGATTCGTCGCGTGTTTTACTGCTCGTTTACTTGGAGCGCTGGCGCATCTTACGGCGCTTGCGCTTCAGGCGGCGGGTGCGCTTCTTCTTCCACTTGGCACGCATAGTGCTTCAACTAGTGTGAGGGCGAGTCGCATCGACGAGCCGGCTTTTCTTTCGATCGATAAATTTCTGGGTTTCCATCGGTTGGCGCCTTTTCGGCGTGTCAGCACCAAAACGATCCAACGATCGTCGTGGCCCCAGCTCGTGCTCGGACTTTCAAAAACCGAGGCTCGCATCGTCCCTCGGTTAAGGATCGGTCGCGACAATCACGCTATTTCTCGTTTCGAAGGCGATGGAAGGAGTTCACACGCGGAGCGCCGCGTTCCCGCGCGGACGACCGCGGAGTGGGACGATGGGTTTCCCAATCTCGGACGTGCTCACCGACGAGAGCATCGTGTGCGAGTTCACGTGCAAGATATGCTGCAACCTCGTGGAGTACGGCCACGCCGCGTACACGCACTGCTCGCACGTCTTCTGCGAGAGCTGCCTCGCCGATTGGGTCGCGCGGAGCTCCGACCCCGAGGTGCTGGCGGAGGCTGCGATGAACGGCGAACCCGCGCGCGGACCGCGGTGCCCGACGTGCAACGCCGGGCTCGCGGGCCAGGGCAAGGTGGCGCCGCTGCAGACGCAGCCGCTCGCGTGGAGGCTCCTCGGCCGCGTCCAGGTGCGGTGTCCGCTGCACGACAGCACGTCGTGCGGGTGGCGCGGCGACCTCTCCGAGGTTTCCGCGCACCTCACAAACTCCGAGTCCCACCTCAAGGGCCAGGACTACGCCCCGAGCAACGCCACGCAGAACGCCGAGGCGCTCAAGAACCAGGGCAACGCCAAGTTCCAGTCCCACGCGTACAGGGAAGCCATCCAGCTCTACTCCAAAGCCATCTCCGCCGCGCCGGGCGTCGCGGCGTATTACGGTAACAGAGCCGCCGCGTGGCTCATGGTGGGCGCCGCCAAGGAGTGCGCCGAGGACTGCAGGCGAGCCATCCAGCTGGACAGCGGATACGTCAAGGGGTACGTCCGCCTCGCCAAGGCGCTCGTCGAGCTGTCCGACGTGGACGGCGCCGAGGAATCTCTCCGCGCCGCGTCGACGCGATGCCCGGGGCGAAAAGAGATCGAGGAGGAACTCGCCGCGGTCAGGCTCCTCAGCGCGCACCTCGCCGAGGGTGAACGCGCGCTGGCGTGCGACGAACCCGCGCGGGCGCTGGAGATGTTCGTCGCGGCGGCGCGGGTCACCCAGTGCGCGTCGGTGACGCTCGGAGCCGCTCGGGCGGAGATTGCGCTCGGCAGATGCGACGGCGCGATGCGAACGACGGCGGCGGTGATCCGAGCGGAACCCGGGAACGTCCGCGCGTACGCGGCCAGGGGCCTGGCGCTGTGCCTCAAGCTCGACTTCGACCAGGGCATGAAGCACATCCGCGAGGGTTTGCGTCTGGACCCCGACCACGCGGAGTGCGCGGGTCTGTTTCGGAGGATGAAACGAGCGGGCGCCGCGCTGGACCGCGGGCGAAACGCGTCGAGTAAGAGGGACTTCGAGGCGGCGTGCGAGGCGTTCACGGACGCCTTGGACGCCGCGCGGGCGCCGACGCACTCGCCGTTCACCGCGAGCGTCCTCGCGCAGCGCGCCAACGCCCGACTTCGACTGAAGGAGTACGACGAGTCCTTGGCGGATTGCGCGGCGGCGATCGCGTCGCAGGAGGACCACAAGCCCGCGTATTTCACCCAGGCCACCGCGTTGCTGCACCTGGGTAAGCCCCAGGAGGCTGAGGAGTCGTTGGCGGTGCTGTTGAAGATGGATCCCGGGGATGAGACTGTTCGGCGGCACCACGAGAAGGCGGCGTTTGAGGTTAGAAAATCCAAGCGACCAGATTACTACGCGATTCTGGGCATCTCGCGCGTCGCGTCGGTGCCCGAGGTTAAGCAGGCGTACAAGGCGCGCTGCATGGAGTGGCACCCGGACAGGCACGCGAACTCCAGCGACGAGGAGAGGGCGACCGCGGAGCGAAACTTTAAGCTCCTCGGCGAGGCTCTCGAGATCATGGAGGACCAGATGAAGCGACAGCTCTACGACGAGGGTTTCGATAAGGAGGCCATCGCGGAGCGCGTGGAGGCGGCGAGGCGCGCGGCGCACCGGGGAGGATACGGAAACGGGCACGGGTGCGGCTCCGGCGGCGGGTGCGGCTCCGGCGGATGTCACTGAATTCGGGACGCGTCCGTTTCCGCGAACGATTGGCACAAAATTTTTTTTCTTCGCGTTTCGTCTTTTAACTCAGTCTTGCTGTTACAAAGGATATAAAAAGAACTATGTGGCTGGCCAACCGTGGTCGTCTCACTTTCTCGGGCTAGGATGTCGTCTATAATAGCCCCTATTCGTGATGGTACAACAATGTGACATCTCACGTGGCCAGCCGCTGCGATGCGTATTAGTATTATCGTCGTCTCGTCTTGCTGCGAAAAGTAAAGGTACACGTTTATTCGTCGTCGTCGCCGGGTTTGTGACGCGCTCTCACGCCGCCAACGCCGCGGCGGACGCTCGCTGAAGGTGATGATACACGGCCATGCTGTACGCCGTCTGGTGGTACTGCTGCTGGAGGTGCACGAGGTGCGGGGGCGGCGCGGACTCGACCTCCTCCTCGCCCTCCTCGTCCAAAGTCGCCTGGCCGCCAAAGAGCCTCGGCGCATCCTTGGCGAGTCCAAACCCGCCGACGCCGCCGAGACCGGCGGAGGCGAGCGCGTTGCTCCCTGGGGGGCTGTGGTAGTGCTGCTGGTGGTGTTGGTTCTGGTGGTGGTGGTGGTGGTGGTTGGGGTTACCGTCGCCCGAAACCACGCCGCCGACGCCAAACCACCCGAGGGTCACGCCCCACCTCGGATCGTATCGCGCCGCGTCCACCGAACGCAGCCGTCGCCGTTCGCCGGATACTCCGCGGATGCCGCGGAGGCACGATTCCGCCCACCGAGCCTCCGCGGTGCACCTCACGCGCTCGACGACGTCCCAGAGATCGCGCTCGGTCACCTCCGGCCACACCTCTCGCGCCGCGTCCCGGACGCAGCTGTCGACCACGGTATCCGCCGCGAGCGTCGGCACGTCGTGTCGCGTCATGGGCACCCCGACGGCGAGGACGAGTTCGCGCGCGCGGCGCTTAAACTCGCGCGGGTAGAACCCGTGCGCCGCCCTGGACCACACGAGTGGTACGCCCATCTCCGCGCGTCGAAGAACCGCGTCCATGGCGGCGTACTCGCGAGCCCTGTCGGCGTCGCGCATGGCGTTCACGGGGGTGGCGGGCGATCCCGGCGCCTTGCGAGCGGCGCACTCCTGCAGCAACCCTCGCGGGGTCCAGCCGTGCGAGTCGCGCCTGCGCGGGTCCGCGCCGCCGGCGAGCAACGCCGCGACGACGCCGACGGACCCGCTGCGCACGGCGAGGTGCAGCGGCGTGGTGCCGTGCCTCTCTTTGTTTGCGCCGCCACTCGGGTTATATCCAGATGGCGAACCGTCATTGCCGGCGCCGGTATCTCCGTCTCCGTCGCCGTCGCAGCTGGCGCGCTTCTTCCGTCTACCCGGCTGAACCTCCGCGCCGTGTCGCAGCAGCACCTCCACCACGTCGACGTGGCCGTGGTACGCGGCGTGGTGGATGGGCTGGTGCCCCCGAAAGTCCTCGGCGTCGAGAGCGCTCGGCGACCATCGCACGAGTTCGTCCACCGCCGCGGCGCGTCCACCCTCCGCGGCGACGTGCACGGGCATAACCCCGCGCGCCGTCTCGGCGTCCGGCGACGCGCCGAGCCGTCTGAGCAAACGCAGAATCTCCGTCTTGCCCGACTGCGCCGCGCTGTGCGCGCACGTGTACCCCTCCGAGTCACCCGCGTTGACGTCCGCTCCCGCGGCGGCGAGCAGCTCGAGCACCTCCAGCTGCCCCGACGCGTCGCCCACCCACGTGGCCCAGCGGTGGTTCGCGGCGTAGTGAAACGCGGACCAACCGGCGCGGTCCGTCGCACCCGCGGGCGCGCCGTGCTGAAGGAGCAGCCGCGCCACCCCAACCTGGCCCTCCTGCGCCGCCATGTGCAGCGGCTGCACTCCGAGCGTGGTGGACTGCGCGACGCGAGCGCCCGACTCGAGGAGCACCCTCGTGACCTCAGCGCCGCCCCACTTGGCTGCGTGTGTGTTGGGAGGATGTGTCGTGCGTGGGTCAGTGAGTGGGTGGATGGTCGGTGGGTGGTCGTGCGATGGGGCCGACGGTCGGTCGGGGTTTGGGGTTGGCGCGGGGCGGGCGTCGATCGCTCGCGGCGGCGTCGTGGTTCGCCACTCTTTCGCCACCAAAAGAATCTCGCGTGAGCTGGCAAAAAGATCAAACGACGGTTCGAGGAATCGAGCGGAAATATCTTCGGGGCTTTTCGAGGTGAACATGCGGGGGCTCGGAAACGCGCGTGTCGGGGGGGCGGGCGGGAAATATCGCGCGCGGTTCGCCGCGGGGTCGACGCACGGGCTCGCGAGGAGGCGTTCGCGGTCGCTCGAGCGCGAGGCTTCGGTCGGGACGCGGCGCGCAACCCAGATTTCGGCGCGGAAGCGGGGTTGAAAAAAACCGTCGCCCGCGGGCTGAGTCATTGCCCACTGCAGCTTTCCCGCGGTTACGACTGACTCTTTTCCGCGGAGGCGAGATCCGGGCCGGAAACGGGGCGCTCGAGCGGGACGCGCGCGTGCGCTCACCTGCGAAGTACATCACCGGGAACCCCTCCTGGGTGCTCCAGCTGTGGCTGCCGAGGTAGACGTCCTCCCCGAGCAGCTGCACCGCCGCGGCGCGCGACAAGGACATCTCGGCGGTCGCCTCGGGCCCGCACACCTGCAAAACGGACGCGACTCGCGCGGCGTCCCGGTGATACGCCGCCAGGATGATCTCGCGCGCGTAGTCCTCCTCGGAAAGCCTCGGGGGCACGCTGCACTCGACGTCCATGGGTTCCGCCTCGTCGGCTTGAACGGCGGAGGCGCCGGAGGCCCGCGGCGGTACGGTCTTCGTCGCCGTCATGCTCGCCCGCGGTCGTTGCCCGGCGCCTGGCGCACACGATTTGTGAGGAAGGGAGTCCGCGAACACGCCCTTCCTCGCTCACGGACGCGTGAGACGCGCGATGTGCACGCCCGTAGTCGATCGCAAGGACCCCTTGAGGTTGTTCTTTACTCGTCCGTACCGCGTGCTGGGTCGCGCGCGCGGGTGAAGTGCGAAACGCGGCTCGGTTCCGCCGAGGGAAAAAGCCGCGAAAACTCAAAGCTTGATATTTCGGAGAAAACGCACAGCCAGCTCACAATGGCAAATTGGAATTCGCTGATATTCTTGGGAATTTGAGGATTTTTTTGTAAAGCCACCACGGTTCGCTAACCGGGCGCTCATAGCGGATGGGCACGGAATAGTGCTAAATATCTTTGTGAGGATTCCAATGACGCGGAGTGTGAGATCGAATCCATAAATATCGGAACACCGTATCTCCATATAAAAATCCCAAAGGCGGGACAGATTTTCGGAAAGCGGGACTCCATTTTCCTGACCAGTCCACCGAGCGATTTTTTATTGGACTCCCAAGATAAAACCCGAACGGAGATTCTCGAGATTGTTTCACAGCTTTTGTTTCACCCGAACCAGGCTTGAAAGCATCGGCGGGGTCAACCACTTTGAACGGAGTGGGTGAAGCCGCGAAATCCCCGATAACGGCTTCTCCCCGACCGTCTTTCCCTCTTTCGGACTCTTTCGGACTCTTTCGTCGTCTCGCAGCCAGGCGGTCCTAAATTTGGTTCTCGCCAATCGATCCGCCCGTCGCAGCCTCGCGGGGCCCATCGCTGGCTGCCGTGCTCGCACACAACCACCCTCGCGGTGCCGCGCTGGGCGGTATCTGCACGGCCGCGGCGTCAGCGGTTGGATTCAAAGGGCGAGGGATATACCGCCGCGCGCAGCAGGTGAGCAACCGCGGCGCGGCGCGCTCGTCGGCTCGACGGAGGGGCGAATTCGTGGAGCTCAGCCCCCGCAGAGCACTGCAGCCGCACCACCGTCGGCGTGGGGCGTGAGAGTGGCGCGCCATGGAGGACCCGTTCGAGAAGCCTCTGTCGACGGGTGACGAGCACCTTCGATGGCCGCTCGCGGACGTCGCGCCGGAGATGCTGGAGGTGTCCGTGGTCGCGGTGCGTGCCCAATCCCGATCCCCGAGCCGCGCGTGGTCCCGGCGTCCCCCGGCGCGCACGCAACCCGGATTCTCCGATGATTCTCAAACGGGAAACGATTCGAGCCGAGCGCCCGACCGACCCTCCTCGCCCGTTCCGCTGACGTCCCGATTCCTCCCGCCCCCCTTCGCATCGCAGAGCGCGGATGAGGCGATACGCGCGCCGGGCGCGCACGTCGCGGTCACCTTCGCGCGCGAGCAGGAGCGCGCCATGGCGGGCGCGGTCGCCGGGGCGAAGCGATCTGTCGCCGCTCGGATGCCCCCGCTGCTCAACACGCACTCGCCGTTCACGCGCGCGTGCACGTTCGGGGACGCCAAGGACCTCTACCACCACCCGCCCACGAACCGCATCGGCGCCAACTACACCCCGTCCGTTGGGCCCGGGTACAAACAGAGGCCCGCCAAGCGCGCGAAGGTTCCCGACGACGAGGGATGGGTCACCTCCGACGTTCTGGTCAAGCGGACGATTCCGCGGTACCCGAACGTCGCCGAGCCGAGGACGACGCGGGGCGAGCGGGTGGACGACGCGATCGCGAAGACAACGCGCGTGCGCCCGATGGAGCCGGGGTTCACGCGGGAGAGGCCGCCCAGCCCCGATAACCCCTTTCGAACAGTCGCCGGCGGAGGAGGGGGTGAAATCTTCGGCGCCGAGAACTCCTCCTCCGACGACGAAACCAAACCGCGCGCCGCGCGCCAACACCAGCCCCCCGACCAGAACGCCCGCCGCGCGCTGACGGACGCCATCGTCAGGTACCACTACTACGTCGAGCACGGCGTGCGCGCGGACGCGAACGACCAAACACAGCTGGCGGCGCCGCCCAAACGTGAATGGTTCGAAAACGTCGCGGCGATGACGCCGACGGACCCGGACCCGAACGGGTCTCTCTCCGTCGAACGATTCGAGTCGCACCTCGCGTCGCTGCTGAACGATATGCGCGACGATTACTACCACGCGATGAGAAAGTCCATCGTGGACTACGTCCTGACCAACGCCGACGAGCGCGAGCGGCTGGGGCTCGAGGCTTTAAAAAGTTTTAAAAACGCGAAGCCGCCGTCGCCCGCGGGTCGACCGCACGGGGACCTCCCCGCGACGTGGCGCGCCGACGTGGACGCCGCGCGCGAGGACATCGCGTGGACGCTGCAGACGCTCTCCCCGCAGATGTTACGCCTCTCGAACCTGTGGATGGATGGCGGGGATGGATTCGAGGATGGATTCGCCTTTGCGACTTCCAGGCTGGCGGACGTGTCCAGCGACGAGTTCAAGGCGGCGACGCCGTGGGAGCTCGACGCGTTCGTCGCGCACCAGGCGCGCACGAGGGAGGCGACCAAGACGGCGCTGTGGGAGCGGTGGACGTCGGAGACGGCCAAGGTGTTCCGTGACGATCCGCCCGTGTGCGTCAACGCCGATTCAGACGCGTATTACGCCGCGGCGGCCGTCGCGCAGTCGAACCGGCTTCGAGAGCTCGTGGCTGTTAACGTTCGGGCGCTGGTGGAGGACCTGGCGACGGAGCACACGTACCCGGACGAGTGCGGCGAGTGCGACCCGTTGGACGAGAGGCTTCTCTGGTCCAACCGCCCCATGTTCGTGGTGCGGCTCCAGCCGGGCGGGCCGTCCGGCGCGGAGGCGGAGTTTTCGCCCCCGCTCGAAGCTTTCGAGGACGCGGTGATATCCGCGCTCGACGGCGCGGTGCTCGCGGCGATCGGCATCCCGCGCCCGGGCGTTACGAACGTCGCCAAGGACATCCCGGTCATCGACACGTTCCGGCTGGACGATCCGTCCGTCGCGGATGCGCGATCGCGCCTCGCGACGGCGATGCGGAGGGGTCGAGCGGGTCCGGAATCGTTAAAGGCGATTTTCCATCCGCACGAGTCGCTGTTGTCGCTCGACGCGGCGAAACACGCGCGGGAGTTTGCACAGAACGTGGTGCCGCCGAAGGACCCGACCGGTAAGAGCGGCGAACCGACGGTGCTGGACCAATTTCGAGCGGAGATTGATTTGTTTCGAGCGACGGCGACTGAGATTCGAAGGTGCTCAGGCCAAAGGGTCCGCACGGGGTTGTACGTCGTGGACTGTTCGTCGCTGAAGAAGAGGCTCGCGGACGTCGCGGACGCGTGCGCGGACGCCCTGTTGGACCACATACGGCTCACGGTGGCGGACACCGCGAGGGACATGAACGCGACGTACCTCGAGATGAACGAGAGGGTTCACGTCAAGCCGACAAACGTCAACGAGGCGGTGCAGCTCAAGAAGTACGTGAAGGAGACTCAGCCGCAGATGACGAAGGACATCGAGGCGGAGATCAAGGCGCAGAAGAAGCGCGAGCTCTTCCTGGAGGAGTACTTCTGGTCCACCACCGACGAGGATTTCGACGAGATTTGCACCTCCTACGGCTGGCCGGCGAGGATGTACGAAATCATGAAACTCGCCAGCCGAGCCTGCAACGCGGAGCATAGGCTGTGGGAGGAGAAGCTCAAGACGCAGAGGGTGGAGTTCCAGGAGAAACTCGATGGGTACAAGGCCCAGATCGAATCGTTCGAGCGCGAAGGCGACGTGGACAAGCGCGAGGAGGTGTACACGGGCAAGGTGGAGGTTTTGGTCAAGGCTCTCGAGGAGGCGGCTGCGGAGGCTGAGGAGATCAACGACCAGGAGATCTTGTTCGGCTGGGGCATCACGCGGTACACGGAGGTGACCAAGCTCAATAACAAGTTTGAGCCGTTCAAGAGGCTGTGGACCATGACCTGGGAGACGTTCAAGAACCACAGGGAGTGGATGCAGGGTCCCTTTTCCAAGCTCAACTCTGAGGTCATCGACGAGAACGTGTCCGACGCCGTTCGCGCGATGGCCAAGCTGGTGAAGAGCTTCTCAGGAAAGGGCGGCGGCGAGCTCATGCCGAAGCCGCTGGCCGTCGCGGAGGCCACGGCGGAGAAGCTGGAGAAGTTCAAGGATATGCTTCCCATGGTCCACGCGGTTTGCAATCCGGGTCTGCGCACCAGGCACTGGGAGAAGATGACGGAGATCATCGCGATTCCCAACTTTGAGCTGAAAAAGGACGAGTTCACGTCGCTCCAGCGTCTGATCGATAAGGGGGTGAAGGAGCACACGGCAAAGCTCGCGGAGGTGAGCGACGTGGCGTCCAGGGAGTACACGATGGAGAAGGCGCTGGACAAGATGGTTGCAGACTGGGAGGGATTGGATTTACGGTTCAAGCCCTGGAAAGAGACCGGGACGTCGATCCTGGACGGCGCGTGCGTCGACGAGGTGCAGGCGGTGCTCGACGACCAGATCGTGAAGGTGACCGCGATGGGCGCGTCGCCGTTCGCCAAGCCCTTCGCGGACCGGGTCGGGCCGTGGGGCACTCGGCTGGATCGGCTGCAGAGCATCGTGGACCAGTGGCTCAAGTGCCAGGCCAAGTGGCTGTACCTCGAGCCCATCTTCAGCAGCGACGAGATCGGGAAGCAGATTCCCACCGAGGCGGCGGCGTTCAACACGATGGACACCACGTGGCGGCGGATCATGGACGTCGTCCAGGCGGCTCCCAAGGCTGTCGACGCGCCAAACGTGGAAAATTTACTGGAAGATTTGGACGAGTCCAACAGGCAGCTGGACATCGTCGAGAAGGGCCTCAACGACTTTCTGGACACCAAGAAGATGGCGTTCCCGCGCTTCTTCTTCCTTTCCAACGACGAGCTCCTCGAGATCCTTTCGGAAGGGAAGGATCCGCTCCGGGTGCAGCCGTTTATGAAGAAATGCTTCGAGGCAGTCCAGAAGGTGGAGTTCACCGAGCAGATCACCATGAAGACGATCGTGTCGGTGGAGGGCGAAAGCGTCCCGTTGTGCAAGGAGATCGACCCGGCGGAGACTGGCGCGGTGGAGAAGTGGATGCTCGAGTTCGAGGACGTCATGAAGGACTCCCTGCTGAAGGTGACTCGCGAGTCGGTTGTTTCGTACACGGAGAAGCCCCGCGAGGAGTGGATCTTGGACTGGCCCGGCCAGGTGGTCATCGGGGCGTCGCAGGTGCACTGGACCGAGGAGGTCACCAACGCCATCGTCGAGCGCGGGCTCAAGGCGTACGGGGACAAGTCCAACACCCAGCTGACGAACATCGTGAACATGGTACGAGGCGAGCTCACCAAATTGCAGCGCGCCACCATCTCGGCGCTGGTCACCATCGACGTCCACGCCAGGGACGTCGTCGTTCAGATGTCCCAGGACGGCGTGCACGACCCGAAGGATTTCAAGTGGCTCGCGCAGCTGCGCTACTTTTGGGAGGACGACACCCTGAAGGTTCGCATGATCAACGCGGAGGCGCAGTACGGCTTTGAGTACCTCGGTAACTCGTCGCGACTGGTCATCACGCCGCTGACGGACAGGTGCTACCGCACCCTGATGGGCGCCATTCACCTGAACCTCGGGGGGGCACCCGCGGGACCCGCGGGTACGGGTAAGACGGAGACCACGAAGGACCTCTCCAAGGCTATCGCGATTCAGTGCGTCGTGTTCAACTGCTCGGACGGCTTGGACTATAAGGCGATGGGGAAGTTTTTCAAAGGTCTCGCCGCGTCTGGCGCGTGGGCGTGCTTCGACGAGTTCAACCGCATCGAGCTCGAGGTGCTCTCGGTGGTGGCGCAGCAGGTGCTGTGTATTCAGCGCGCGGTCGCGGCCAAGATGGACAGGTTCATCTTCGAGGGTGTGGAGCTTCGGATTATCCACACCGCCAACGTCTTCATCACCATGAACCCGGGCTACGCCGGTCGTTCCGAGCTCCCGGATAACCTCAAGGCGCTCTTCCGCGACGTCGCGATGATGGTCCCCGACTACGCCATGATTGGCGAGATCATCCTCTACTCGTTCGGCTACCTCGAGGCTCGCGACATGGCGCGCAAGCTCGTCCAAACGTACCGCCTGTGCTCCGAGCAGCTCTCCTCGCAGGACCACTACGACTACGGAATGCGAGCGGTCATAGCGGTGCTTCGCGCGGCGGGTAACCTCAAGCGCAAGTTCGTCGACGAGGCCGAGGACGTCCTGATGCTCCGGGCGCTCACGGACGTCAACCTGCCCAAGTTTCTCGATCAGGACGTGCCACTGTTCCGCGGCATCCTGAGTGACTTGTTTCCCGGCGTAAAACTGCCGGAGATTGACTACGACAACCTCAACGACGCCCTGCGCAACGCCAGCGCCAAGGCTAAGCTCCAGCCCCTCGACACCTTCTTCGAGAAGATCATCCAGCTGTACGAGATGATCATCGTGCGTCACGGCTTGATGCTCGTGGGTGAGTCGTACGGCATGAAGTCTTCGTGCATCTCCGTTCTCGCGGATGCGCTCGGCGAGCTCAACGACAAGGGTCTGAACGGGGAACAGAAGGTCAAGTACTACTGCTTGAACCCCAAATCCATCACCATGGGTCAGTTGTACGGCGCGGAGGACCCGGTGAGCAAGGAGTGGGCCGACGGCATCCTCGCCGTGACGTTTCGCAACGCGGCGAGGGATACCAGCCCGGACCGTAAGTGGGTCGTCTTCGACGGCCCCGTGGACGCCATCTGGATCGAGAACATGAACACCGTGCTGGACGACAACAAGAAGCTGTGCCTCAACTCGGGCGAGATCGTCGCCATGCAGGGCTTGATGAACATGATCTTCGAGGTTCAGGACCTGGCGGTGGCGTCCCCGGCGACGGTGTCGAGGTGCGGGATGGTGTACGTGCAGCCGTCTCTATTGGGTTGGAGACCGGTGATGGTATCGTGGCTCGATACGCTGCCCGCGGGGGTCACCGAGGCGCACAAGGAGCAGATCACCGCGCTGTTCGACTGGCTCGTTCCCCCGTGCCTCCGGGTGGCGACCAAGATTTGCAAGATGCCGCAGCCCATGCAGGAGATCAACCTCGCTCAGTCGCTCATGCGGCTCTTTGACTCTCTCCTCGACGAGTTCAAGGAGCCCGCGAACATCGAGTCGATGAAGGAAGCGCTCGTGTCCGTCTGGATAGATTCGCTCTTCCTCTTCTCGCTCGTTTGGTCGATCGGCGCGAGCGTCGACGAGGAGGGCCGAGCCAAGTTTGACTCGTACCTTCGAAGGCTCATGTTCAACGACGTCCCCGAGGAGCTGACCATGTGGATGACCCCCGGGCTCAAGGGGCAGGGTAAGATCAAGTGCAAGCCGTTCCCCTCGGGCACGGAGGCGGCGCCCGAGACGGTCTACGATTTCTGTTTCGATAAACCGTCGGGGACGTGGAAGCGTTGGGTGGATCTCAAGGAGGACATGCCCATCGGCGAGGATGAGGCGTATTCTTCGATCATCGTCCCGACGGTGGACACCATCCGGTACACCTTCCTGATCGACACGCTGGTGACCCACGGTAAGAATTTCCTCTTCGTGGGACCCACGGGCACCGGTAAGACCGCGTACATCAAGCGGCACGTCGCGAGCGGCATCGACAGCGAGCTGTACAGCTACACCTTTATGAACTTTTCCGCTCAGACGTCTGCGAACATGACCCAGGACATCGTCGACGGCAAGCTGGACAAGCGCAAGAAAGGGACGTTCGGCCCGCCCCCGGGCAAGAAGATGATTGTCTTCGTGGACGACCTGAACATGCCGCAGGTTGAGGAGTACGGCGCACAGCCGCCGATTGAGCTGTTGAGGCAGTTTATGGATTACAGCGGCTGGTACGACAGGCGAGAGCTGACGTTCAGGAACCTGGTGGACATGCAGTTCATAGCCGCCATGGGCCCACCGGGCGGCGGCAGGAACAACGTGACCAACCGCTACCTCCGCCACTACCACGTCATATGCGCCACGCCCTTCAACGCGGCTACGCTGACCAAGATCTTCAGCACGCTTGTCGAGTGGTGGATGCGAACCAAGGGTCTGCCCGAGGAGTTACACGAGTGTCAGTCGTCGCTGGTGAAGGGGACCATCGAGCTGTACCAGACTGTGCAGCGCGAGCTGCTACCCACGCCGATGAAGAGCCACTACACCTTCAACCTCCGCGACGTGTCCAAGGTTTTCCAGGGCGTCTGCTCCACCACCAAGGAGAGCGTCGCGGACAAGGGATCGCTCACGAGGCTGTGGGTGCACGAGAGCCTTCGCGTCTTCGCCGACAGGCTCACGGACGAACCCGACCGCGCGTGGTTCTTCGACATGTCGAAGCGTCTCACGGAGAAGCACTTCGACGCCTCCTTCGACGAGGTGTTCGCCAGGCTGGACGCCGACGGCGACGGGGTGGTTGACCCCACGGAACTGCGCCGTCTGATGTTTGGCGACTTTTTGATCCCCGGCGCCGATCCCAAGGTGTACGGCGAGGTCCTGGAGTACGATCAGCTGCACGCGGTGGTGACCGAGTACCTCACCGACTTCAACTCGACGAGCAAGAAACCCATGCACCTCGTGCTGTTCCTGTACGCGCTCGAGCACGTGTGCCGCATCTGCCGGATAATCTCGCAGCCGGGGGGGCACGCGCTGCTGGTGGGCGTGGGCGGTTCGGGGCGACAGTCGCTCACGCGGCTCGCGGCGTACATCCAGGAGTTTGAGATTCACCAGATCGAGCTCTCCAAGTCGTACGGCCGCACGGAGTGGCACGACGACCTGAAGAAGGTGATGAAGCTCGCGGGTGAGGCGAACAAGAACACCGTGTTTTTATTCTCCGACACGCAGATCCAGCACGAGTACTTCGTGGAGGACATCTCCAACCTGCTCAACACGGCGGAGGTTCCGAACCTCATGGAGAGCGGCGATATGGTGACCATCTTCGAGAACATCCGCGGCAGGGCGAAGCAGGCTGGAATGGACGGCAACAAGGACCTGATGAACAACTTTTTCATCTCGGAGGTTCGAAAGAACCTCCACGTCGTGCTCTGCTTCTCGCCCGTCGGAGACGCCTTCCGCGAGCGCCTGCGCAAGTTCCCCTCGCTGGTCACGTGCACTACCATCGACTGGTTCACCGCCTGGCCGGAGGATGCCCTCTTGAACGTGGCGCAGGAGTTTTTGAAGGATGTCAACGTCGCGGATAACCTCAAGGCTCCGCTCGCCGAGATGTGTGTCGAGATGCACAGCGGAACCATCGCGCTCTCCGAGCGGTACCTCGCCGAGGCTCGCAGACACTTCTACGTCACTCCCACCTCGTACCTCGAGTTGATCAGCTCCTACAAGGACCTGCTCAAGAAGAAACAGAAGGAGATTGACACCAAGAAGAAGCGGTACATCAACGGCCTCGAGAAGCTCGCGGCGACGGAGCAGAGCGTGGAGGCTATGAAAGAGGAGCTCATCGCGCTCCAGCCGCAGCTGGTGCAGGCCCAGAAGGACACACAGGCTGCGATGGAGGTCATCGCGCAGGAGACGGTGGAGGCTGATAAGGTCAAGGCGTCCGTCGCTAAGGAGGAGGAGGAGGCCAAGGCTGAAGCCGCCAGGGTCAAGGCAACCCAGGAGGAGTGCGAGAACGATCTCAAGAACGCCATGCCGCTGCTGAAGGCGGCGGTGGACGCGCTCGATACCCTCACCCCTGGCGATATCTTCGAGGTGAAGCTGATGAAGACCCCGCCCGCGCCCGTGATGCTGGTCATGGAGGCTGTGTGCATATTCATGCAGATCGAGCCCGTGAGAAAGACGCACCCGGAGACTGGCCAGATGTACAACGACTGGTAATTACCTCTCTTCTCTCTCCCCCTCTCTCCCCCTCTCTCCCCCTCCCTCC
>Ga0181573_10001674_pt1 | contig 21423 bp, 10 predicted proteins | sample 101ome_25_FD_148643 | JGI IMG/M metagenome (GOLD analysis project Ga0181573, IMG submission 148643) | Coastal salt marsh microbial communities from the Groves Creek Marsh, Skidaway Island, Georgia - 101409BT metaG (spades assembly) | ecosystem: Environmental > Aquatic > Marine > Intertidal zone... | reverse complement strand
TCTCCGCGCTCGCCCGCGCGTCGACGCGACCCCGCGACGCGTTCGCGTGCGTCGCGGAGTGACGATCCCGAATAGCGTCGCGCGACGAAAACGGACGAAAACGGACGGAAAACGCCAAACGTTTCGGTCCGTGCCGTCGTCGCCTCGTCAGACCCCTAAGGGTGGGGGAAATTTTACCTGCAAGATGCAAGAGAACGTCGGGTGTTGCGTCAGACCGCGCTTCGCGCCCATCGCCCGACCATGGACCCCGTCGTGTGGACGGACGCCCTCGAGCGCGATCTCGTCGCCCTGGCCAGGTGCGACGCGGCGAGCGTCGGGCGAGCGGCGTCGTGCGCGTCGCGCGCGCTCGTCGAGGGTGAGCGCGCGCTCGACGCCCTCGCGAGAGGCGAGGATGAAGATGGAGACGCGAGCGTCGTGGATGCGCGCGTGGTTAGCGGTGCGCGGGCGCTGACGTGGGCGTTCGCGGAGTGCGCGCGAGGGTACGTGTCCGCGCGCGCGTTCGGCGAGCGCATGGGCACGTTCGGGTTCTCGGGGGAGGTGAAGGAGGGATTGGAGCGTCGGTACGAGGCGGAGGCGGTGGCGGGCGGCGGCGCCGAGGCGAGACGGATAGCTTCGACGAACAGAAGAGACGCCTACGATGGATTAGAGTGGCGATTAGACGCGAGAGTGGCGAGCAGAGCGTCTCTGGTGGAGGCGGAGGCGAAATATTTATTGAAATTAGGACGAGTAGGGCGAGGCGGCGCGCGCGAGGGGACGAGGACGACGACTCTCGCGGAGACGGATTATCAGACGCTCAGGGCGATGTTGCGAGAAGCGGAAGCCGCGCTCGCGGCATCCACGGGGGCGCACGCGAATCGTTTGAGCAAGTACGTGCGACGCCCAAAGGTATAGAGTGAACGCGAGGGACTGCCTGCGCGCGCGCGGGAACGATGTTTGTATTTGTAAACCAGCCAGCTTTTTACAATCCTTCCTTGCGCTCGAACGCGAGCGACACACGAATCGATGTGACGAGGGATGGAGATAATAATTTTTGCGCGAGTATTATCTCACGGAAAGTCTTTGAATACGGTGTAGTGCGCCGTCTTCACGATGATGTACGTCACCGTGAAGGCTACGAAATACCGCGAGCAAAACGTATCGAAAACCTCCAAAACTTGACGGCCCTTTTGACTGACGGTACCGTACACCTTGAGCGGAACGGCGACTGCGCCGGCGAATTGTCTCACCTTGCTCAATCCGTTGGCGGCGTCGCTGTTAGATTTTTCCTCCTGGTAACCGCGCAAGAGTTCCAACTGCTCGGCGTACTTTTCGTTGATGGCTTGCGTCTCCTTTGCGCGTTGCTCCTTGCTCAGATCCGTCTTCGTCATGAGCTTTTTCAACTCCTCCATCTGCTTATCCATAACCTCATTCAACTCACCCTCTCGTTTCTCCTTTTCATTCGCCGGTCCGAGCGCGCCGAGCGCTGAGCCGAAGAGTCGCGTGGCCAATCCCAGACTCAAGTCGTGATAAATAGCCATGATGGCCACCACTTTCGTCGATCCGAGAAGGATAAAATTCGCGCCGAGCATGAAAACCACGCCCGCAAGGTACGTCTCGCTCGTCTCCCTCTTGGGCAGCACCCACCCGACGCCCTTTTCCTTGACGAACGGCACTGCCGTCTCTCGCACAAAGGACTCCAACACGCACAGCTCCGTCCGCACGCGAATCAACACGTCGTTGATCAACGGCCTGTAGTTTTCAATGTTTTCATCCCCGGCCAAATTTTGCGCCGCGCGCTGTCCCACTCGAAACACACCGTCGCTCGCCGGGCACACCGGGGAGAAGGCCATGAACGAGTCGATCGTTCCCGACGTCGCCGCGCGCGCCTCCTCCGTCCCCGTCGCCGTCATCAGCGCCACCGTCAGCGTCATCGCGCCGGCATCGCGCGCCAGACGAGAGATGCGAGACGCATCGTCATCATCATCATTCACCTCGAGGTGCAGAGGATCGAACCGCTCGAACGCGCGCGCGTCGTCGCCGTGATGATGATGAGGATGTCCCGCGCGCGCCAACGACATCATCCTTCGCGTCGTCGTTCTCGTCGCGCGCATCGCGCGTCGCGCGTCGCGCGCGACGCTTTTCGGCGCGACGCGGTCTTCTCTGCGCGCGCTCGCGCTCGCGCACGCGCGCGCGGGCGCCGTCGTCGTCGCCATTCGTCACCGAGGTGCGCGTCAGCGTCTGACGCTCGGGGCGCGTCCTCGAAGTATGGGTCCTCGAAGGAGCGCCGAGGAGGTTCGCGACGCGTACGCGCGCGAGGAGGAACACCGTGCGCGCGTCGTCGACGCGCGCGGGTCGTTTCGCGCGACGAATCACGTCGGCGCGACGTTTACGTGGTCGAAGCTTCGGTACCACGTGCCTGTGGCGAACGGTGGACGACGCGCCGCGAACGCCGACGCGGACGCTGACGTCAAGGTGATTCTCCGCGACGTCGCGGGCGCGGCGCGACCGGGCGAAGTGCTCGCGCTCATGGGACCGACGGGGAGCGGGAAGACGAGTCTGCTCAACGCGCTCTCGGGACGAACGCCGCTGGGAGGCGTCGTGCGCGGGGACGTTCGCGTCAACGGAGAGGCGCGAGACGAGACGTTCATGCGAGAAAAGGTGGCGTACGTCATGCAGGAGGAGTTGCTGTTTCCGTTCATGACGGTGGAGGAGACGCTGACGTTACACTGTCGTTTGCGGCGCGCGAGCCTGACGGCTGAAGAAGTGGAGGCGGCGGTGAGCGAAATCATCGGTGAGTTGGGCCTGCAAAAGGTGCGGAAGAGCGCGGTGGGCTCGCCCGGTGGGCTTCCGCGAGGGGTGTCGGGAGGCGAGCGGAAACGGGTGAACATCGGGGTCGAGATGGTGGGCGACCCGGAGGCGTTGTTTCTGGACGAGCCGACGTCGGGGTTGGATTCGTTCCAGGCTCAGCGGTGCATGTTCGCGCTCAAACAGTTGGCACACGCGGGAAGAACGGTCGTGTGCACGATTCATCAACCGAGATCATCGATTTACGCCATGTTTGCGCAGCTCTTGTTGCTCAGCGAGGGTCGTCTGATGTACATCGGCGACGCGCACGAAGCCGTCGAGTACTTTACGTCGCTTCGATTCGCGTGTCCCAATCTCACGAACCCCGCTGACTTTTTCATGGACATCACGTCCGTCGACGCGAAAAATCCAGAGCGCGAGCGGTCGAGTAGAGCACGCATCGAGTTTTTCGCGAGCGAGGCGGCGGCGAAACAATTGGGCGAGAATAGCGTGCGCTCAGCTCTCGAGCAGCACCGCGCTCGAGGCGCCGCTGCCGACGTCAAGGAATACGATCCCACGCACGCGTCGTGGCTGTCCCAACTCAGTCTTCTCATTCAAAGAGGTGTTCGAAACCAACGTCGAGATTTCATCGGTGTCGGCGTCACGACGGCCATCGAGCTGATGTATGCGCTCATCGTCTCCGCGCTGTTCCGAGGCGTCGGTCACGATCAAAAGGGCGTCCAAGACAGGATTGGATGTCTATTCTTCGTCGTGCTAAACGTCGCGTACACGGCCGCGCTTCCAGCGATCAACGTATTCGCGGGCGAGAAGTCCATCATCGTCCGAGAACGCGCGAGCGGCGCGTATAAATGGGGCCCGTATTACCTCAGCAAATACATCACCGAGCTTCCGAAGCTCATACCGCGATTGGTATTTTGCACGCTCGTGTACTGGATCGTGGGATTACGAAAATCTCAATACAACTTTTGGATTTTCGTCGCCATCATCATCGCCGAGGCGATGAGTCTCACCGCGCTCGGGCTTCTCATGGCGAGCGCGATGCCCATCGGCGCCGCGCTCGCGCTCGGCCCGGCGTGCATCACAATTTTTACCTTGTTCGGCGGCATTTACCTGAACATCGATTCCATTCCCACCGGCGCGCGATGGATTCGTTTCATAGATCCAATCTACTTTGCGTATTCGGCGCTCGTTGTGAACGAATTCGGGGGAGACCCGGTGTCGTTTACGTGCGAGACTGACTCGACGACGCGATGTTTGGAAAGCGGACGCGCCGTGCTCGAATTATACGCGTTCGAAGACGAAAAGGTGGGCATTCAAGTCATGGCGCAATATTTTCTCCAGATAGGAATCCATCTGCTCGCCTTCAACGCCCTTCGTCGCACGTCTCAGCAATACATGCCGCTGAGTTCGGTGCTTCCGATTTCCGCGGGGAAAAAAGACGAGGGCGAGGACGCCGCGCGACGACCCGATCCGCAAGAGGTGTGACCGACCGACCGAACACATTTTTTCTTTAATGTAGCAATAGAAATTGAAACCTAGTAGTTAATCTAGCGACCAATCTGTCTCTTGAGCTCCATCATCGCTCTGATGGCTCCGTTGGTTTCCTTGGCGTCGTCGCCCAAGACTTGACGACCGATGCTGATGGCTTGCGCCGTCACCTGTTCCGCTTGTTGCGGCTCGCCGAGCTCAAACATGCAGCGACCGAGGAACAAGAGCGAATCGATCGCTTCCGTCGCTCCCTTCTTCGTGCACTTACCCTCGTCCACTCTGCAATCGGCAGACAGCGCGAACGCATTGGCGGCTTTCGGAAGAATTTCCCTGTACCGATCGCGATTCTCCGCGCGCTTGGCAAACTGGAAATGAATGACACCGAGCAAATGGAACGCGCTTCCCTGCATGTCTAAATCATTTTGCAGCATCGCGCACGCCGTTTGCATCGGTCGAACCGCCTCGTCCCACTTCTCCGCCACCATCAACTGATTCCCGAGGGCGAAGAGAATGTGTCCGATGGCGTTGGCGCCTCGCGCCGGCTCGGGTCCCGCTTTCCCCTTTTTCATCGTCCACTTATCACCAGACGCTAACAATTGTTCGATGATCTTCTTCTCCTCCGCGCTTACTTCCCACGGTCGTCGCGGCACGACGTCCTCCTCCTCCGAATCTTCACCGGTCGTCTGCTTCTTGGAGACGAGCAACGACGGATGCCAACACACGTCGTCCCACTTCTCGGCGCGCAACCCTCTCGCCTCCCCCTCCGGCACGTATTTATCCCCGTATCGCTCCGTGCACGCCGTGGACGCGACGGCGCGATACAAGAATCCCAACCCTCTCTTCGTATCCTTCGCCCTGAGATACAGCGCCGCGATAGAGTCGTACACGTTTGGCAACAAGACGTCCGGCTTGGCTCGCAACCCGTGCGCCTGCATCCGAATCACCGTCTCCAAAAACTTCCCTCCCCGCAATTCCGCAGCCTCTCGAAACATCCCCTGATCCGCCATCCCACCCGCACGTTCTTGCAAACATATTCCCGTCGCCGCCAACAGCGTCGTCTGACTCTCCGCGCCATCCTTTGCCGCTCTTCGAATGACGTCCTCCCACGCGTCGCACAACGCCTCGTGTCGTTCAAATTCCTTTTTCAATCGACACACCATGACTCGATGCACGAATTTATTCGCGTGCGCCTCCAAACCCTCGTGTTCCACCGCTCTCGCCGACGCCTTATAGTGCCCCTCCGCGTCCACCATCTTCCCCAGCGCCCGTTCGCAATTCCCCAGGTGCGCGTACGCATCCGCCAAGTCTGAATTCATCCCCTCGGTGGGAATCTTCATGTACTCGGGCGCGTCTTCATCCGGCGTGTTCGCGCGCTCCACCGCGCGCTGAAACGCCTGTTCCGCGATTTTCATCGCCTCTTCTCGTCCCAATCGAAACAGCGCCTGACCGACGTCGCAGAGCATGCGCGCCGAGTCTTTGTGTCGTCCGTGATGTCGCGCGAGCTCGGCGCGTCCGATGACCTCGCACACGCGCTGACGATCGATGGCGTTGGGCGGGATCTGCGTCATCACCGCGCGCGCGAGCGCCTCCATGGTTTTTTCGGTCGCGCGGTGGGTCGCGCGCGTCGCGCGGGGGGCGAATGACGACGCGATCGGAATCTTCCTTTCGCTCACTCGCGGGGCGCATGTGCCGCGGGTCGACCGGGCGCACGCATCGTCAGACGCCGACGTCGGCGCGCGCGCGCGTCGTCGGCGTCGACGCGCGCGTGGATTCGGTGAAGAAAAATTCTTGTCGTCGGATGGCGCGGAAGCGAGGGGGTGAAGCGACGCGCGGTACGCGACGAGGGCGCGCGATGGTGGCGATGAAGACGCGCGCAGTGGTGCGTTCGACGATGATGATGGCGGTGATGGCGGTGATGACGTGGACGAGTCCGGCGCGCGCGACGTCGGCGGAGGAGGAGGGTTCTTTTTACATCAAAGAGTACGCCCCGAACGCGGCGACGTCGTGCGTGGTGGGGGTGTACGGATGGTTTTGTGAACCGTCTAACATTGAGTATTCAAACACGGTGTGGGACCCGACGACGACGTACGCCGAGGATGACGTCTCTGAGGCGACGAGCGAGTGCGTGTACTGTCGAGCGTGCGCGGCGTGTGTGATGGGAGATTTAGCGTGCGTGCGAGCGAACAGTGGGGGGTGTTTCGCGTCGTGCACGGAGGACGAAGTGCGCGCGCGGCTCGCCGAGTGCGACGTCGAGTTGGAGACGTGCGTGGCGCTGCACCACGACGTCGCGAGGGAAGATTTAAACGCCTCCATCGGGTACGCGTATGAGTTTTATGTCAACGAATTCAACGGTACGGATGAGGGTTTAGGGACGAGAGGCGATCCGTGGCGCACGCTCGCGCGCGCCGAGCGACGCGTTCGGTTTTTACGCGCGGTGACCGAGTCGAGCGGATACGGACGCACCCTCTTGGCGCCGGTGCAGGTGTGGATCAGAGACAAGTCCTCGGACGTCGGACTCGATCCGATGGATAACGCGCGAAACGGGCGGTACAGTAGCTTGACGTACTCGCGGTGACGACTCGAGTCGCGCCTTTGTTGTATTTTTGTAGTACATACGCGTTGGTTGTAAAACGTCACACGCAGACGCCGCGCCATCGAACGCGCCGCGTCGTCATGTCGAGCGTCGCGACGTCGCGCGAGACGTGAATCGGTGTAAACAAAAAAGGGCGATCCAACCCGCGCGATTCGAGTCTGAGACCGCGTCTCCGAGCGTCGCGCGGACGTCGGATCGATTTGAACAGAGCCGCGGGACCATGTCGTCGTCATCGCGCGGTCGACGCGCGTCGGTCGCTCGACGCGCGTTGACGACGCTCGCGATGACGCTCGTGATGGCGTTCGTGAGGTTGGACGCGCGCGCGGTGACGGTGGCGCCGCCCGAGGTGGCGTTCGTCGAGCCGCAGTCGGGTCCCGCGAGCGCGACGTACGCGGAGGGACAACCGTACGGTTTACGTCTGGACGTCGACGGCGCGCGCGTGCGCGAGGGCACGCCCGCGAGCGCGTTGGTTCGCGCGACGGTCACCATCGTGAACGCGGTCGATCGCGCGGCAGAGACGCTGTCGGTGACGACGAGGGGTGGGACGACGTCTACGTACGACGCGGCGACGTCGACGTTGAGCGTCGAGAGCGGCGGCACGGTCGGCGAGGCGTCGACGAGCACGTCCGCGATTCGAGAGACGCTGAAACTTTTAGATTATACGCACAGTGGAAAGAGAATCGGGGAGTTGACGCGCGTCGTGACGCTGACGGTGACGGATGCGGCTGGGAGGACGAGCGCGCCGGCGGCGAAGATGATTAAAATCACGCGAGACAACGTCAAGCCGGTGTTGGATCTCAACGGGCCGCGAGAAGGGACGACGTACGAGGTGTCGATGTCAGAGGCGGAACGGATGATCGGTGTTCGATTGTCTGACGTCGATTACACGTGTGAAGACGGAGACGACGTCGTGATGAAAAGCGTGACGGTGCAAAGCATCGACGCCGGCACGTTTCCAGACGGCGACGTAGAGTACGTCTCCGCGGACACGACTGGAACGTCGATCTCGTCGGTTTGGAGCGCGTCGGCGAAGACACTCACGCTATCAAACTATGATAGCGTGAAGAATTACTGCCGCGTCGTGGGTACGGTGCGCTATCACAACCAGGGAACTGAACAATACGTCGCCGGAGCGGCGTACAACGGAGGCCAAGTTGTTCAAAACTCGACTCAACTTCAATTTACACCGGGACGACGCTCGTTCAAGTTCACCATCGTGGACTCCTCGGGGAGCGGTGAGCAGGCGTACGTACACGTCGACGTGGAGGATTCCACGAGATCGGGAAGCGCGCTCTACGACGATTTGATCACCGATCCTCCTCTGTGCAACGGACACGGCAACCGCGAAGCCTTGTCCACCGTGTGCACGTGCACCACGCCGGAATACTTTGGCGATGACTGCGAGAAGCACAAGTGTTTGGAACGAGGACGATACGACTTTGTGAATCAAGTCTGCGACTGCGATAGCGGCTTCTCGGGCGAGAGTTGTGAAATAGAATGCGACGGACACGGGACGTACAACGAAACATCGTCGAGCTGCCAATGTAACGTTGGTTTCATCGGACGCGACTGCAGCGTCGCCTGCGTCGTGTGTTCGGGTGAAAACGGAGTGTGTGAAATCACGGCAGCGTCCGAGGCTTCTTGGAACGACACGCAGAGAGCGTACACGTTGCATGATTCGGTGTGCACCTGCGTAGGCGAGTGGGTCGGTTCGGCGTGTACGGAAAAATGTCCATGCGCAACCGTACTGGGGAAGAAAGGTACGTGCGACACCGATCCGGTCACTGAATCCGGCATCTGTATCTGTCAACCCGGGTACACTGGTAAGGACTGTAGTATACAGTGCGCGAGCCAGGGACGCTGCGGAGTCAGCGGGACGTGCGTAGCTCCTCCAGAGTACGAAGACGGCATCGGAGCGCTTCTGCTGGAGATTTTCAACAACGTGTCGTTGAGTACGAGCGCGGCCGTGCGCGAACGGATGGCGTTAGACAAACAAGAAGAAGTTTCTGCACTCACGCTGTGCGAGTGTTCGACCGACGAAGATGGCGCCGTCTTGCGAGCCGGAGTGATTTGTAACAATTGCACGAGTCAAGCGACGTGTACGTGTCCGGGGGGTAGTTCGGGTCCATTGTGTACCGATGAGTGTTTCGCGCACGGACAGGTGCAATTTCTTTCGTGGCTCGAGATTGATGACCTCACGAGTTCGACGCCGCTGCCCGATGCGGGTGGATTTTTCGACGAGACGAGGTTCAACACGACGACAGTGTACGGAAGAGCGAATTTCGACGGGAGAGACATTGGATATTGTCAGTGCGAGGAGGGATGGACGGGTGAGTACTGCCAAATTGAGTGTGCGCCTTGCGACAGTCGAACAGGGCAGTGTGTGTACAACGGCACGCACGGCGAATGCGTGTGCATCGACGGCTACACGGGTGCAGATTGTACGACGCCGTGCTACCCGTGCGTCAACGGAGTGTGTTCCATGACGGGAAGTTGCACGTGTGATCCCGGGTACGCGGGATCCAGTTGCAACATAGAGTGCGGTGACAGTTCCAGTGGAAGCCACGGGAAACGGAACTTGAATGGAGCGCTGCTGGGATTGGGACTCCTGCTCTCGGAGGTGACGTGCGAGTGCGACGACGGCTACACCGGTCCCATGTGCAACTACACGTGTCCTTACGCGTACAACACCGATAACGGCGTGTGCGTCGTCAAGTCTCAAACCGATCGCGACGCTGAGCGAGGGACGGCCGCCGAGGAAATCGAAACCGAGATTGTGTGTAAACCAGGCTGGACCGGTTTACCCGCCTCGTATATTAAACCACAGGGTTCCAAGACTCGCGGACGCGATTGTAACTTGGCGTGCGATGCGTGCGTCCACGGGACGTGTCAAGACGACGGCGAGTGTGTGTGTGATTATGGATACATTTGGCAACCCACGACTCGCTCATCGGCGGATATTGGACAGAAAAGTGCAATCACGCCATATCCGTGGTACATCGGCGCGTCCAACTCGCTGAGCGAGGCAAGTGACGTCGGAGGAACAGCTTCGCAGTACTACAATGCCTCTTATCACACCTGCGCCGTGCGACACCCCTGCAACACGAACGGTGAGTACTTGAACGCGTCGTGCGCACCGGGATTCTCCCTCATCGCGACTTCAGCGCAGGCATGGACGACGGCGGACGAAGACGGCGGTGGGGGCGGTTGGGGATGCGACGGTACTCTTTCTTTAGATGGTTCTTGCGCGGGAGGCGATGTACTCTTGGCCATGCCGTACATCACGAAACGCGCCTCCGATGGCATCATCTTAAGGGAACCGAATTCTCTCGAAAATCACGATCAATGGGGAGTCATCATGGGAGGCGTGTGCGCGCCGACGTCTGATGCATACACGAGTGTGCTTCCGATTGCGAACGGATACTGCCTCTGCGATTCGATACACTTGGGGCGCGAAAAATTTCCAAGTCTAAGAGATCCTGAAAAGTCGTTCGATGATTATTGGCAAGGCTGGGCGGGGTCGACGTGCGATATTCCGTGCGCACCGTGCTCGGCGAACGGCGTCTGCGATTCAGCGACGGGCGAGTGTAAATGCAAACAAGGTTTTACGGGCTATCGATGCCTCACGACGTGTGAAACGTGCGTTCACGGTACGTGTCAGTACGATGGTAGTTGTCTGTGCGACGGATCGCGACGACTGAGAGATCACTCGTTCGCTCTGCGTCTGGATCGCGACCCTCGCAAGCTTACAGATCTCGTCGATGGCGTGCTGCCCAACGGTTCGTACATTCATCCGTATTATATGAGCGCTCAGCAAGTGGAAGACTTCGTGTGGGGCGTCGAGGAATTGTGCTATAACAGTGGTACTACGTGTTCGACTCGCACTCTCGATACGATTCTACCCTTCAGACCAAACGAAACGTATTTCCGTTATGGAGTGACCACCGCGAGCGCCGAGGTCACCGGCAGCACGGTGTCTACGCTTGAGGAGCTGCTGGAGTCGTACAAAAACGACATTGTTAACATTCCAGAATCCATGCAACTCGACGAGATTTGCGCGCAGTCAGACTACAAGTTTGAAGCGACGCAAGGAGTCTGCATGTCATCGTTGGCGTCAAACGCGAGCTGCGGCGACGACTGGGAATCCGCAAATCCATGGGATTGTGACGACACTCTCAAGGCGCATTTTCTTCAAGATCGTAAGCAACTGATTGGCAGCACGAGGATCAATCTGAAAATCGCGACCGAGTCGTCCGATGAAGGCCGGTGGTTTCAGAATAGTAAAAATGAGCGTCAACGCCTTATGAATGTGTTTCTGCGCGGACGTTTCGACGCGACAGCCGGACGTTTTGAAACTTTCCGCGACACCGCAGACAAGTACATGGCTTGGATAATGAACTCACTCATTCACGGCGTCAGTTCAGGCGATGAATCATACACGGGCGCGAACTGTCAGATCAAATGTGAGGCGTGCGATCCAGATCACGGAACGTGTCAGTTCGACGGAAGTTGCGAATGCGAAACGGGATGGTATGGAAAAGCGTGCAATGTTAGTTGCGATTGCTACAAAGATATCGTCACAAATGAAGACGGCAGCGTGGAAGAAATCATCAAAGAAACGGCTCACGGTGTCCCCATAAAATCGTGGGGTCACTGCGAACGCGATGGAAGCTGTACATGCGGAGTGGACGACGGTGGGGTGCAGTATTCCGGAACACAATGTTTCAAACCTTGCGATCCCTGTCACAACGGCTTGTGTGACGCCGATGATGGAAGTTGTGTGTGTAACAAAGGATGGTTGGGTAAATCGTGTGACATTCGAAACTTTACGGAATGCTTACCGTGCAATTACGACCACGGGACTTGTTTGACGGACGGAACGTGTAAATGCGACGAAGGGTGGACCGGACTCGAATGTGACATTAAATGTTTTCCGTGCGACCACGGTGACTGTCAGATGGATGGCTCGTGCGCGTGTAAAGACGGGTGGTCGTTCGTGGACTGCTCGCGTCGGGAGATCACCAACTTCATCGTCAAGTCTGACTTTACCGAAGGTCCAGAGGGATGGACGGTGTACAATAATTCGTGCTCGGGAGTGCTGGATGAACTTTTAGAGGATTCATTCGACCCTTTCACCATCGGCTCTGATTCTTTCATGCGCGGAGCGTGCATAGATACGTTTAGTGGTGGCGACAGTGGTCTACTATGGGAAGGCATCAGTGGTTACTTGCATCTGACAGATAAATTGACTCGCGACGCGGCGAGCGAGCTCGCTTACCTGCGCGCGCCGCCTAAATTCACCGGTGATTTACTGAGCCAAAATGTGTACAATGCGTCGATAACGTACTCATTGCACTTGGTCGGCGAAAGAGCGCGGTCATTTTCGAGCAAAGGAAATCCGCACGAGGAGGCGCACCAGACCTCGGCGTATGACATCATTTTGATCGGCGGCGTACCGCGTTACAAACGCGAAATCCCAGCGTGGGGGACTTCGGATCAAGTGTACAACTGGTCCCGAACAAACTTTCCGGAGCTCAGCATTAACTCTCGGCTCACGCGTTCCGAGATGATAAAAATAATCGAGCAGTATCTCAACACACCTCAGGTGTTTCTCGGCTACAAGGTTCCGTCGACTCAAGAAGGATATCCGCCGTCGTCGTGTTCATCGGCGAAATGCGAACTGAATTTCAAGGTTAAAATTGTCGAGGGAGGTGAATGGGTCAATTTACATCCCATCCTTTCAGGATTCAAGTGGTCCAACGATCCAGCCGTGCACTACGTAGATGGCACCACGTACACTTCCAGAATCGACGGCGCTCCGTACAACCCGTTCTCCGGATTCACCGAGGACGTGTTAAACGCAAATTCGGATATTTCCATCAACACAGCCACGACAGAACGAAGCGTTGGCGGTGACGTGCTCGTGCAGTCTAGCACCACGGCGCTCGCAACCGATAAGCTCGCCGCCGATGTCTATCCAGAAGTGTATGAAGCCGTGGTGGCGAATCGACGCACGCGAACCGGTCAGAACGCGAGCTTCACGGATATCGCCTGGTGTCTGTCGTCCATGCAAGAGATACTCGTGCGCGGAGACTATTACGTTCAAGAGTCCATGGATCCGGCGGCGACCATCATCGGCGAGTCCATGCGCTTCGATTCTTTCGGTATCGGTAAATTGGACTCAACCGAAGACAACGAGCAAATCACGCTTTTGAATTATTACCGACAATACGCAGCCGATTACAGATCAGCTTATCTCGATGAACTGTACCAAAACCTTCGCCCAACCGTGTGCGCCGGGCTTTGGTACGACATCGGCGAGCCGCGTCCACTGCTCGGTGATGCATGCAAACGCAACATGACCGAACTCAGAACGCAATGCGTCGGTATGTTTGATGTTACAAGTGATGAACTCGGCGATTACTGCGTCATTCAATGTCCTGGATACAACGGGACCCACACGTGTTCAGGATTCGGAAAGTGCGGTCTAAACGATAACGATGAAGCGTCGTGTACCTGTGACCCTGGATACGTCGCGGACGCGACGGCGGGTTGCGTCGCCGAAACAGATTAGAAAAAATAGGGTGTAGAAAAAATTAGGTAGGATCAAACTTCGCTCGTCGTCATAGCGTTCGACTCGTCCATGAGCGTCGCGCACACGCTCTCCATACGGGTACACCTGCACGCGTACTCTGCCAATTTGTCCTTTGCCCGCGCGAGTTCTCGACGCAGCACGACCGCGACTCCGTCGGATTCTGCCATGCTCACCTTGCACGCGATGAGCTCGCTCACGTGACTATCTAGAACCTTGCGCACGTCCGACAACTCCTCCGTCACGGCTTGCAAATCACACTTGGCCTGCTGCGCCTCAGCCTTGGCGATGTTGGTGAGCGAATGCTGCTCCTCCTTGGCTGCTCGGCGAAGCGCCGTCGCGAGTTGGGTGGTTTCGGTGACGACGTGTTGAAACTGTTGTCGCAAATCTTCGCACTCTCGATGCTTCTCGTCCAATTCTTCCTCGAGCACCCTCTCGGCTTCGGCTCGAATCTTCTGTTGCAACTCCAACTCTTTCTCAAACGACACCTTTTCGTTCTTATGATCACGAAGTATCGCGTCCAGTTGCGCGTCCGCCGCGTCCAACTGTTCCTTGTAGCGTTCAATCGCCTTGGCGTGCGCGACTCTCTCGTGCTTCAGTATCTCCGCCGACACGCTCGCCTCTTCTCCGCTCACCTGCGCGTTCTTCAATTGCTCCACGTCTGCGTCGCGCTCTCTCAGCGCTCTCTCCAACGCCTCAACCTTGAACTCGAGCTCTTTATTTTCTCTCACGACGGCGTTCTTTTCGCGTTCGATCGCCTCGATGTCGGCGACGACGCGATCGACGGCGAGACTCTTCGCCTCGTTTGCCGACTTCACGTCCTCCCTCGCCCCGCGCGCCTCTTCCCTGGCACGTTCCAACTGTCCCTCTAAACTTCGCTTTTCACTCTCGAGCGCGCGCGCGCGAATCTCTGATTCCGCTTTCCCCCGCTCCATCGTCGCCTCCAACTCGGCGACGCGCGCCAACGCCTCGTCCCTCGCCTCTCTCGCCGCCTCCTCTCGCCGTTCGCTCTGTCGCACCACGATCGGCGACACGCTCTCCGCCACGGGACTCAATAAATTCGCAAACCCGCTCAAATCCTGCTCGCGGTCTCCACCACCGTCCCTCGGCGTGACGTCCGTCGCCTCGGATTCCAACGCGGACGCCGCCGACATCTCCGTCAGTTCCGTCATCCCGTCGACGTCGTTTGGACCGCCGAAGTGTCGCAACCACGTCACCCGCACGTCGCACTCGACGCGCGCCACGCCGCCTCCACGCTTCATCTCCAATTCAAACGTCCGTCTGACGTCGACGTCGCTCGTCTCCAACGTCGCGAACGAGGCGAAATCCACCGCGCCCTTCGCCGTCGTCGTCGTCGTCGTCCCGCGTCTCGACAGCTTCATCGCGAATCTCTTCTCTTCGAACCCACCACCATCCGCGCGGCGATACAGCGTCGACACGGAGGTCATCGGCGCGCACGTTTCGTCCCACGTCACCGCGACGACGTCACCCTCCGGCGTCACCTCGCGCGACGACGACGACGGTTTCGACGTCGCCAACTTGGCGCCTCGAACGCACTGAAGCACGACCACATCGCGCGCGTCCTCCGTCGACGCGACGCGCCACCGCGCCTCGCGAGGCCACACATCGATTCGAAACTTGTGTCCGCGCCGTCCGCCTCGCGTTCGAGACGCCGCGCGCTTGAGTCGTTCGAACATGGTGCGTCGACGTGTCGAGTTCGTTGCGCTCGAGATTTAAAACTGGACGACGACGCGGTGCGCGCCACACGACGACGCGCGCGCCACCGTCGCGAGCGACGGTCATCCATGGAGGAGGACGCGCGCGGCGACACGGCGGACGCGCTCGACGACGCGTTCGAGGACGGGCCGAACGAGTGGGTCTCGTTCGACGACGCCGGCGACGATGACGCGCAACAGAATCATCGCGCCGACGCCGACGCCGACGCCGACGCCGCGCGCGTGTCTTCCCCACCGCCGACGCACGACGCGCACCTCACGTCACCGTCCGACGCGCGCGAGACGCGTCGACGGTTAGAAGACGCCGAGGCGAACGCGTTGCGCGCGATGAGCGCGTTGGATGCCGAACGCCGCGACCGCGCGCGAGAACGGGCGAGAACGCGCGCCCTCTTACGCGCGGGTGGTGCGTTTTCAGGCGACGGACACGAGGAGAACGAGCGCGAGGACGGTGCAGGGTGGGGCACGAGAATGGTGCACGCGTACGCGAGCGCGCCGCCGGCGCCGACGCGTGAGGCGTTGACGAAATTTATTCGTCGCGCGCGAGACGGCGGCGGCGGCGCGACGACGAAGATGTCGCTCGCGGACGCCGAGGCGGTGATGGATGATTTCATGCTCATGGATGGTGCGATCGAAAAGGCGAGAGAGGAATCCGTGCGTCGTGAGGCGGTGTTGGCCGAGTTACGGGCGGAGGTGGAGGCTGGAGCGAGACGCGCGCGGGATCACGACGAGGCACACGCGCTTCTGACGGCGGAGATTGCGGATTTACGGGACGCGTTGCGGCAATCAAAGACGGAGTCGAACGGGTTGGCTGAAGAGATCACGACGCTGAACGCGGCGTTGGAGAGCGCGAAGATGGAGTCGCGCGATTGGAAGAGCGCGGCGGAGGCGCTGAAACGCGCGGCGCGGGGCGGACGCGTCGGCGGCGCGGAGAGCGTCGGCGGCGCGGGGGATAAAATGGTTCTTTTAGAGCTCGAGTGCGCGCTTGAGGCGTTGACGACGACGCGCGCAGAACTCGAGGAGACGAGCGCGCGTCTGACGGAGACTTTGTCGAGGGCAGAACGCGCGGAGAAGCGAGAAGCCGTCGCCGCCGCCGCGTTGGAGGCGAGCGAATGGCAGACGCGAAACGCCGCATCGCGAGGACGTCCCGCTGACGCGCGCGCGTCCAGAGAGTTGAGAGAGAGGATGGAGCGCGCGGAGATTCGCGTCGCGCAGCTCACCGAACGACTCGAGGGCATCGACGGAGAACACGCCGCCGAGTTATCGTCGCTCAAAAGGGAACACGAGAGGCTGTGTCTGAACGTGAAGATGGCGCGCCTGAATCAAGACGATGCGGCGGAGATGCTGCGCGTGGAGGTGGCCGACGCGAAGCGCGACGCCGCCGAGCGCGCGGGGGCGGAGAGAGACGCGTACTGGCGGCGCGTGCTCCACGAAGAGAGAGAGTGTCACGCGAACCAACTCGAGAGCGTCAGACGCGACGTCGAGGAGGAGCTTCTATCGAAGAACTCAAAACTACAACGTTTGAAACACGACCTCGTGCAGATACTAAAAGACACCGCTTAACGCTTCGATGTAATGTATACGGAAGGATGATAGAGAGACGACGCGACCAATCGTCGCTTCGGGTGGTGTGCCTCGTCGTCGTCGTCGTCGTCGTCGTCGTCGTCGTTGGATGAGAGACGACGCAACAGCGCTTTTAAAAGGAGTTCAAGTTCGTGCGCTCGCACGAGATGCGCGGCGGGTAGTCCGATGAGACCTTCGCCGAACGCCACCAAATCGCCGTGTTCATCCAAATACTCGTAACTCTTTTTTATTTGCGCGCCGACAGCCTTGATGAGCGACGCGACGTCGCCACCGAATAACGCCGCGCGTTCGTCTTCGTTCGTCAACGCCTCCTCATCGGCGTCGATGAATCGCAGAAATCTCGCGAGCATCATCGTCACGAATACGTCGACGTTGATGTCGTTCCAAACGTCGCGATCGGGCTCGCCGCCGATCATCGTGCGCTCAACCAGAGAGTCCACCGCCGACGGCGGCTCATCCTCTTCTTCTTCTTCATCGTCGTCCCACTCTAAATACGCACCCAACGTGTCTTCGTCGAGCGACGCGCACCGCAGGAGCGCCAACAAGCCTCTCGACAGTGAACCATCTTCTTCAATTTCAAAATTCAAGCCCTCGTACGAATCCAAGAGTCGCGTCGACAGCGCCGAGAAGACGCCGCACTCGGAGACGAAATCTCCCGCGTCGTCTCCCGCGTCGCCCGTCTCGCCTCGACGGAGACGTTCGAGCGCAAACACCCGCGGCGCGTCGAACCGACTCGCCTTGACGCCGTTATCGCGCTCGACGAACCCGTACTTGTACAAGAGCAACGAATTATCGTGGTCGTCTCCGAACGAATTGAACACCTCCTCGCCTCGTCGCATCGCGCGCGTCGATTCCAGTCGAAGCGCCTCCTCCGTCTCCTCGCACCCGCGCACGACGAAGTGCGCCTCCCCCGATCCCTTATGATTAAACAAGTCCGCGTACGGCACCAGTCCCTGTCCCGCGTCGTCATCGATGAAAAACGCGCGACTCGCCACGACGGCTGCCGCTTCCCGGAATTCCTCCGGCGTCGGCGGCGCCGCGTCCCCGTCGACCTCATTCGCATAAAACTCCACCACCGTCTCGCGATCGCTCGCCAACACCTCTTCATCCGTCTCTATCATCACCTCCACCGAAGTTCCACGCAAAACGACGCGCACATCGCTCGCCGGATCCGCGTTTCCAGGAAGCGCCGTCGTCGTCTGGCGCCACGGTAGCGTCGCCATGTACTCTGCAAACGACGATTCCCCCCCCAACGCCCGTTCGCGCGCAACACACGCCACCAACCCGAGCGCACCCATCGCCCGCAACGCCTCGCGCGCTTTCCCACCGTTCGCGCGCCCGAGCGCGCTCGTGTTCGTCGATAAACACACCGTTTTCGGCACGACGAGAAGCGTCTCCCCGACGGCGGCGCGATCGTCGACGCACTCGATCCATCGTCCGCGCGTCGCGTCGCGGCGCGCGACGAGACACGCGGTCGCGAATCGCACGCCGCGGTCGGTGGCCCAGCGTTCGAAGCGCTCGAAGGCGTCGTCGTCGGTCGTCGTCATTGATTGTTCGGCGGCGGCGGCGTGTAACGAACTTTCCGATGACGATGATGATGCCGACGCGGTGTGCGTCGTCGCGCGTCGCGCATCGTCGCACACCGCCGCGTCGACGACGATTCATTCCGATCGCGTCGTCGCTCGAACGCGTCGACGCGGCGACGTACGCCTCCCGCGTCGCATCGAGAATCCTTCGACACAATGTTGACGGTGACGCCGTGATGCCCGGCGCGGTGTACGACAGCACGCTCGCGTGCGTCGCCCGCGTGCGCGACGTTCGATCGTGCGTCGTCTCGATACACGATCGTGGGTTTCACAGAGGCGCCGGCGCGTTCGACGCGGCGACGATCGTGGATGGGACAGCGCACCTCTTGGAGTCGCACGCGGCGCGTCTGGCGAGAAATTGTCGCGCGGGTGGACTGTGCGCGAAGGACGTCGACGTCGAGGCGTTGACGCGCGTCGTTCGAGAGACGATCGAGGTTTCGGAGGTGCGGTTCGGACAGGTGCGCGTGTACGCGACGAGCGGGAGCGATGGGGTGAATTTTTCGTTGTGCGACGCGGCGGGCGATCGGGACGACGCCGACGTCTTCGTCGTGGCGTACGAGAAAAAACTCCCAACGTGCGCGGCGAGCGGCGACGCCGACGACGCGGGACTGTCTGCTTTCGTGAGCGACGTGCCGATCAAGCATCCGCGCTTCGCGAGGATGAAAACGGTGAATTATTTGAACAACGTGCTCTTGGCGCGAGACGCGCGGGATCGCGGCGTCGACGTCGGCGTCTTCGCGACGAGCGACGAATGCGTCGGCGAAGCGCCGGGGGCGAATCTCGCGTTTCTCACCGCCGACGGGACGCTCGCGACGCCGGCGAGAGACGACGTGCTCGCGGGAATCACCATCGCACGCGTCATGGAGCTCGCCGAAAAGGAGGAAAACGCCGTCGCTCTCGCCGCCGTCGGCGTTCGACGAATCGAGGACGCCGCGCGCGTGTCCCCGGACGTCCCGCTCGCCGCGCGCGAGTGCATGCTCGTGGGAAGCGCGGCGAATGTGCAGGGAATCACGTCGTGGAACGGGAACGTCGTCGGGGACGGTCGAGTCGGTCCGGCGACGAAGCTCCTGGCGAGGCTTCTTTTGAGCGACATGTTCGCCGGAACGCAACGACTCGAGCGTCCGATGGTCTTTTAAAACGTGGCGCCGATTCAACGATTCAACGATTACTCTAAACAATGTACATTTCAATTATCATAGATACCTAGCTCGACGACGACGCGTGCGTCCGCGTCGTCTTAAACTACGCTTTACTTTGTGTTTTTTCTTCTTCGCTCTTCTCGCACTCTAACACACGTTGGAACAACATCGCGATTGATGAAGCGCGAGCGCGTTTGTCTCGCAAAGCGGTCCCGGAGCGCCGCCCGCGCTCGGACGAATGACGTGACCGTGAACGCCGTTGACGTCGCACTTGGTGAGCGTCCACACGTAATCCGTCTTACTTCCCGGACACGACGGATCGTTCATGGACGTCGACACGGCGTTTCCGCGGCACAAGTCGCCACCCTTGGCTTTACACGTCTCATGCGCCTCTTGAAACGTGCGTCTCGCGCACTCGGCGGCGTCGCCGCAGACGAAGGGGAATCGCAGACGATTATCCCGTCGCCAACCCAACTCTGAACAGCATTTCATGTGCGGTGCGTTGCAGATTTTGGCGCGCACAAATGTGCTCGCGTTGGGCATCGGCAAGTCGTTTTCTCGCGCGAACTCGCGAGCCTGTTGAAGAGCTTCGTGTTGTAACGAACCGGAGATCTCGTATTGCGACTCCTCCGTCTCGGTACCGAGCGGGACGCAGTCCGGAGTCGGCGTCGGATACGCCGTCGACGCGTCCGGAGTCGGCGTCGGATACGCCGTCGACGCGTCCGGAGTCGGCGTCGGATACGCCGTCGACGCGTCCGGAGTCGGCGTCGGCATCGGCGTCGACGCGTCCGGAGTCGGCGTCGGCATCGGCGTCGACGCGTCCGGAGTCGGCGTCGGCATCGGCGTCGCGCTCGGTCCAGGATAATTGTTCGTCGAACGTCCCGTGGCGTTCGCCGCTGGCGGAGAGAGATTGGATTCGTCGATGTGCACCGTGACGTCAACGTTGAGATTAATGTTGATGTCGCTCAAATTGAACCCCGTCGCCGGCGGCGCGCTTGAAGGCGCGGGAGCGGGCGCTGGAGTCAGCGGCGCGGGGACCACCGTGACGTTCGGTCGCGAAATGATCGTCACCTGAGAGAGGACCAAGCCCGCGGTTTGCAAATCGAGTAACAGCGCGCCGGAACCCGTCGCGTTCAACGCCTTGTTCGTTTCGTCAACCACCGCCGCCGCCACTTGCGACGTGGTAGTGGAGACGATGTAGTACACGTCAATGGCTAACGTTTGCAACAATCGACGCGTGGACCGCATGTTCGCATCCTCGACGTGATTGATGGTGACCTGCTTGGGCGCGATGCCCAAGAAAGTCGCCATGCCTCTCCTGAAGAAACCTCTCTCTTCAAAATTGAACGACGTCATCGTGTACCCAAACAATCGTACGCCCGCGCGCACTTCGTGAATCATCGTCGCGTTCGAGTCATTGCTCGGAGAAATCGTGGATGTCGGCGTCGGTGCGGTTGAGTCGTCGTCGGGGATGATTTCATCCGACGTGTCCTCTGGTCCAGCGCTCGGAGTGAATGGATAGTGCTGCGTCGGCGTTGGTGCGGTTGAGTCGTCGTCGGGGATGATTTCATCCGACGTGTCCTCTGGTCCAGCGCTCGGAGTGAATGGATAGTGCTGCGTCGGCGTCGGGCTCGGCTCAGTGGATTCCTCTCCGGGCACTTGTTCTCGCGTCTCAGCTGGTCCAGAGCTCGGACTGAACGGGTAATGCGTATTCGAGCTCGGCTCGGTGCTCGTCGAGCTTGGCTGAGTGCTCGTCGGACTCGTCGACGGGTAGTACTGCGACGTCGATCCCGGCACAGTGCTGGTGGATCCCGGCACGGTGCTGGTGGACGGGTAGTACTGCGACGTCGATCCCGGCACGGTGCTGGTGGATCCCGGCACGGTGCTGGAGGACGGGTAGTACTGCGACGTCGATCCCGGCACG
>Ga0181573_10001673_pt1 | contig 21424 bp, 18 predicted proteins | sample 101ome_25_FD_148643 | JGI IMG/M metagenome (GOLD analysis project Ga0181573, IMG submission 148643) | Coastal salt marsh microbial communities from the Groves Creek Marsh, Skidaway Island, Georgia - 101409BT metaG (spades assembly) | ecosystem: Environmental > Aquatic > Marine > Intertidal zone... | reverse complement strand
GGCTACCTGATGCCCAAGATCCGACGACGTCGTCATCAAAATCGCCGGACTGTTCGGGCCGTGCTCTGCCTGCCCGAGAAGATCGGCGGCAACGATTCGCGGATCGGCGGTCTCGTCAGCGATGACCGCGACTTCGGTCGGCCCCGCCAGGAGGTCGATTCCGACAGTTCCGAACAACTGGCGTTTTGCTTCCGCCACATAGGCATTGCCAGCACCAACGATCATGTCGACCGGTTCGATGTCTTCGATTCCGAAGGCTAAGGCTGCGAGCGCCTGAACTCCCCCGAGGCACAGAACTTGATCCGCTCCGCACCTGTCGATCGTGTAGAGCTGTGGAAGGAAGATCCCCTGCGCGTCGCGCGGAGGTGCCGTTGCCACCACGCGATCCACTCCGGCGACCTTCGGGGTTGTCACCGTCATGATGGACGAGGCGATCAGCGGATACACCCCGCCGGGGCTGTAAGACCCCACCGCTTCGACCGGAACATGACGATGGCCGAGCACCACCCCGGGCAGGGTTTCCACCTCGAGTTCGAGCATCGTCTCCAATTGACGCTGCGCGAACCTGCCTACCTGGTCCCGTGCCTTCTCGATGTGTTCTGCGAGCTCATCGTCAACAGACGCGCGGGCCTTTTCTACCTCGGATGCATCCACGGTGAAGCGTTCCGGGCTCCACTTGTCGAACCGCTCGGAGAATCGTCGTACCGCGCTTTCTCCCTCAGCTTGCACCGACGACAAGATGTCGCTGACGGTGTCTTTCACCTCGCGGGTGACGGATTCCGACTGCGCGAGACCGCGCTTGAGAAATTCAGGCACTGGAGTCGACTCCTTATCTATGTCTTGTCGGGCACAGGGGACTTTCGGTCGTCATGTTCGGATGCTCACGATTCATCCGACGCCAGTAGCGGGGACAGGTGGGCGACGCTGGCGCGTAGATCCGCCAGTGGATCCGTCGACGAGTCGGGGGGCCGATCTTGTTCGATGGTGGCCGTCCCGGAAAACCCGAGAGAAGACAGCGCCCCAATCACTCCGGGAAAATCGACGACTCCCTCACCGATCGGGCAGAAGATCCCGGCCGCGATCGCTTGCCAGAAATCCCAGCCTTCTTCTCGGGCTTGCGCAAGGACACGCCCGTTGACGTCTTTGAAGTGCACGTGATCGATGCGGTCGGAGAAGTGATCGATCGCCGACACCGGGTCGATTCCGGCATAAGCCAGATGCCCCGTATCCAGACACATCCCCAGGCATTCGTGGTCCACGTCCGCGAACAGTGCCTCGACCTCGTCGAGGAACTCCACATTCGTGCCCGCGTGTTGGTGGAAGACCGCGCGCAGGCCGTTCTCGCCGGCAATGGTGCCGATCTTCCTGACGCGTTCGAGGTATCTGCGCCGAGAAGCATCATCCATTCGCGTGGCTGCGGCTGACCGACCGGCGGTGGCCACCCGCGTATCGGTCGGTTGGTCGACCAGGATCAGAAACTCGCCGTTCAACTCCCGCACCAGGCCGCTGGTGCGTCGTGCAACGTCGAGCACTTCGTCTTCCCGTGCGTCATCGAAGATGGGTTGAAACATGAAGGTCCCTGCGGTGGATAGGCCACGGGATTCGAGTTCTGGTCCGAGAATCTGCGGGTCTTCGGGCAAGTAGCCCACCGGACCCAGTTCGAGAGTGTCGACACCGCTGGCTTCGATCTCGTCCAGCACCCGACTCCATGCAGGGTTACGTGGATTGTCGGCGAAATCGACTCCCCAGGTGGTCGGGGACGCGGCGAGACGAATGTTCGCAAGTGTCGTCATTTGGCCGTCCACCCTCCATCGACGAGGAGGCTCGTTCCGGTGGTGGAGTTCGCCAGATCGCTCGCCAGAAATGCGACGGCGTTGGCCACGTCGCGTGTCGTTGCCATTCGTCCTTGAGGAATGCTCGACATTACGTACTCCCGCTGCTCGGGGGCAGCGAGGTACTGCGCCGTCAACTCCGTCTCGACGAACGTCGGGGCGACCGCGTTTACCCGCCATCCCTCTGCAGCCAGTTCGACCGCCATCGCTTTCGTCATACCTTCGACAGCGTGTTTGCTCGCGCAGTAGGCGACGCGATGGTGAGCACCCACGTGGCCCATCTGGGAGGTGATGTTGATGATGCACCCCGACGACGCCGTCGCGCGTCGGGCCCGAACAAAAGCGCGCGACGCCCAGAAGACGCCGGAAACATTCGCTTCCATCAACTCGTCGTAGTCCGCTTCGGGGATGTCGGTGAAGGGTCCCGGTGAGTTCATGCCCGCAGCATTCACGAGTATGGATGCATCAGCCCATCCGTCAATGGCGCTAGCAACTGCCGAACGATCGCGAAGATCAACAACAGCTGTTTCGACGCTGGGAGCGACGTCTTGCACATCCGCAGCGATCCTCGCCAACCGCTCCAAGTCGCGCCCGATCATCCGAAGACCAGCGCCTCGTTCTGCCAATTCCTCACAGATGGCCGCGCCTATGCCACCGGTGGCGCCGACGACGATCGCCACCCGGCCCGCAAACCACTGCTCCCGATCGCGCACGTCCACTTCTTTCCGCTCTACTTCTTTCCGGTCTTCCACTCCCGACGAGGCGCGGGGCAAGACTGCTCCCGCTGCGCGATCGTATCGGCCATCCGGGTTCCTATTTGGGCTCTTGGCTTTCCATCAGGCAGCGTTGAGCCTCAATGAAGACTCCATCCAGCATGTCTTCGGTCAATCGTCCGGTGAAGGTGTTCTGCTGACTTGGGTGGTAACTGCCAAGGACCCTGATCGCTGCTGGATCGGTAACCGAAAAGGACGAGCCGTGACCGAAGGGTGGGCGGGGACGAGGGATCGCGCAGCCGGCGTGGGCGAGTGCGTCGATCGTGGCCTGCCAGGCGATGCCACCGAGCGCGACCACGGCGCGAAGGTCGGGAAGGAGCAGTTCTGCTTCTCGCCGCAGCCACTGACGGCAGGTGTGCTTCTCTGCGGTTGTTGGCTTGTTGTCGGGTGGTGCGCAGTGCACGGCCGCGGTGATACGAACCTCTGCCAGGTGCTGTCCGTCGTCTCGATGCGTCGAGGTCGGCTGCGATGCCAGGCCGGTTCTGTGCAAAGAGGCATACAACCAGTCACCGCTGCGATCTCCGGTGAACATCCGGCCCGTGCGATTGGCGCCGTGGGCGCCGGGCGCGAGGCCGACGATCCAGATCCGAGGTCGCATGGAGCCGAATCCCGGCACCGGGCCGCCCCAGTAGACCTCATCGCGATAGGCGGCTCGCTTCTCGTGTGCTACTTGCGTGCACCACTGGCGCAGCCGCGGACATTCACCGCAGTCGATGACCTCTCGATCGAGTTCCTCGATCGAGGTGACCGACTCGATTCGACTAGCGAAGTCGCGAGTCAAGGAAGTCGATACTGCGTTGCCAGGCGAGCGCAGCGTTGTCGGCCTGATAGACATCCGGACGATCGTCGTTGAAGAAGGCATGCACGGAGTTCGGGTAGTCGACGACGCTTACCTCGCCACCCGCAGCAAGGATCGCCGCGGAGTACTGGGCGATGCGAGGACCGGCGTGGCCTTCGTCGGACTCCGCCTTGTGCACCAGGGCGGCCTTATCGGCGTAGGCGTCCCACTGCGGGTGATAGTCCGGCCAGGGCATGGCCGGATAGAACGCCACCGCCGACGACACCGCGCCGACGGTGGGGGCGAGCAGCGACAGCCCGCCACCCATACAGAATCCGATGGAGCCGACGCTCGAACCCACGACCTCCGGGCGGGAGAGCAGATAGTCGGCTCCCGCGGCAAGGTCGGCCGCCGCCGCGTCGACCTGGAGCCCCATCATCAGTTTCTCCGCCTCGTCGGGTTCGGTGGTTTCGATTCCGCGGTAGTGGTCCACCGCCATGGCAACGAAACCCGCCTCGGCCAGACGCTCCACGACGGATCGGATGTGGGGAACCAACCCCCACCATTCCTGAACCACGAGCACCCCCGGGCCGCGGCCACCGTCCGGAACGGCGAGGAATCCCTCGACCGGTGCCCCACTCACGTCCATCGAAACAACGGTCATGACGTCCTCCTCATCAACAGTCGCCGATACCACTCGGCGCTGTCCTTCACGGTTCGCTCCCCCGTCTCCGGATTCACCCGGATCATCCCGAATTTCTTCGTCCAACCGGATGCCCATTCGAGATTGTCGAGAAGACTCCAGGCGCTGTACCCGCGGACATCGATACCGTCGGCTCGAGCGTGCAGCACTTCATGAATGTGATCATGCAGATACCGCGTGCGAATCGGATCATGTATTCCGTCGGCGCTTGTTGCTTCCTCGACAGCGGCGCCGTTCTCGCACACGTAGATCGGTAGCCCCGGAAGGGCGTCGCTCACCTGCTCGAGTGCCATGCGAATTCCTGCCGGGTAGATCTCCCACCCCATGTCGGTGAATGGTGGTTGGGGATCAAAGGCGTGCTCGGGGGCACCGGGGAACATCGAGGCGTCCTGGCCGATCGCCTGGGAGCCCGCCTTATCTGCTGCCACGACTCGGTTGACCGAGTAGTAGTTCTCTCCGATCCAATCGATGGGCGTCGCGATCACGGCGAGGTCCTGGTCACGTACGAAGGACCAATCGGTGAGGTCCTTGCACCGATGTCGGATGTCCTCAGGGATGCCTCGACCTGCGAGCAAGTCCAGCCACAGGCGATTCTGGATGCCGTCGACATGAGCGGTGGCTTCAGCCGTTGTGGGATCAGAACCCAGGGTCGGGATGACGTTGAGGATGATTCCGATGCGACGAGCGCCCATCTCACGGAGCCGATCAGTAGCCAACCCGTGTCCCAGCATCAAGTGGTACGCGGCGGACAATGCGGCACCGCCATCGGTCCTTCCGGGAGCGAAGTAGCCGGCGGCGTATCCGAGGAAGGCCGGGCACCACGGCTCGTTCACCGTTGCCCATCGATCGATGCGATCAGCGAAGTGTTCTCCAAGAATCGTGGCGTACTCGGCAAAAGCCTCCGACGTACTCCGCGACGTCCACCCACCGGCCTGTTCGAGTTCAGATGGCGTGTCCCAGTGGAACAACGTGGCGAACGGTCGAATACCTCGGCTCAGCAAGCCGTCGACCAAACGGTCGTAGAAGTCCAACCCAGAGGAACTCGCTTTTCCTACGCCGCCGGGAATAACGCGGGGCCAACTGAACGTGAAACTGTAGGCGTCGACACCCATCCAGGCGAGAAGATCGAGATCCTCCTGCAGTCGGTGCACGTGATCGCATGCCGGGTCAGCAGTCGCCCCGTCGACGATTTTTCCCGGAATGTCGGCGAAGTCATCCCAGGTGCAGCGACCCCGTCCGACGCTGTCACCCTCAATCTGCCACGCGGACGTCGATACCCCCATTTCGAAATCCGGCGGCACGGTGAGCTCGTCCAGGTGCGATGCGCCTTCGCTGGTCACTACGGAACGCTAGCCCTTGACAGAGCCCGCGAGAAGACCGCGGACGAAGAATCTTTGCAGCGCGAAGAAAACGATGAGCGGAACGATGATCGCGATGAACGCTCCAGCCGTGATCAGGTGGAGTTGTGCTCCGTAGGTTCCCTTGATGTTGGCAAGATAGGCCGTGACGGGTGCAACGTCGGGCGTACCTCCCGCGAAGGTCAACGCCACTAAAAGATCGTTCCACACCCACAAGAACTGGAAGATCGCGAAAGAAGCGATGGCCGGCACTGACAACGGCAGGACGATCTTGCGGAAGATCAGAAAGTGACTGGCGCCATCGACCCGTGCCGCTTCCATCAAGTCCCGCGGAAGCTGGGCGATGAAGTTGTGAATCAAGAAGGTCGCCAGCGGCAAGGCGAACATGGTGTGCGCAATCCATAGGGGGATGTACGTGCCCGCCAGCAGCGACTGTTCTGACCCGGGTCGATTTAAATCAGGGAAAATAGGAATCGGCCCGAGGTTCCAGCCAAGATTAAACATCTGCAGCAGCGGGAGCAGAGACATCTGCAGGGGAATGACCTGGAGAGCGAAAATCGTGAAGAACACGACTGTCGACCACTTGAAGCGCACCCAGGCCAGTGCATAGGCGGCCATGCAGGCGATGGTCAGCGGGAAGATCGCGGCCGGGATGGCGATAGCGAAGGAGTTGAAGAAATACGGCGTAATGCCACTCGGAATGGTCGAACCACCCGTGATGACTTCCGAGTAGTTGCTCCAGGTAACAGCCGGGTTGGCGAAGAACGTCCACCAGCCCGAGTTCTGAGCATCCGCAGCCGGTCGGAGTGAGGTGATGAGTAGTCCCAGAGTGGGAATGGTCCACACGAAGGTCAGGAGTATGACAACGAAGGACGCCCAAGGGCTGCTCAACTTCCGACGGGCAGCCTGCGGAATCGACTCTTTCTCAAGCGGATCGACCTCGGGCAGCCTCGGTATCTCCTGTGCTTCCACGCTCATCGTGTGGCCCGGTCCTTCCTCAGTTGAACGACGTTGAAGATGATCAGCGGGATGACTGCGACGAACAGCACCACCGCCAAAGCGCTTCCTCTACCTATGTCGAATTGAACGAAGGCCTGCGCGTACATCTCATTGGCAACGATTTGGGTTCCGTAGTTGCCGTTCGTCATAACGCGGACGATGTCGAAGATCTTCAGAACCGCAAACATGATCGTGGTGACCACGACGATCAACGTCGCCCGGATCATCGGGATGGTTACTTTCGAGAAGAGTCTCCAGCCGGTTGCGCCATCGAGCTCTGCGGCCTCGACGACGTCACCCGGGATGGCCTTGATCGCAGCGGAGAGGACCACCATGGCGAAGCCCACTTGAATCCACACCATGATGACCATGAGCAGGTAGTTGTTGAACGGTTGCCACAGCAACCATTTCGGTGGGTCATCGACGCCCAACCACATGACGATCTGACTGAGCAGCCCTACCTGAGGCTTATCAGGAGCCCGGTACTCGTACACCAGACTCCAAATGATGGATGCGCCGACGAAAGAAATCGCCATCGGCATGAAGATCAACGACTTGGCTATGGCTTCGCGCCGCATTCGGTCTAGGAGGAGAGCGAGCGTCAATCCCAGTGCCGTCGCGGCGATTGGTGTGATGACGATCCACAGAATCGAGTTGACGATGATGTCAACCTGCGAATCGAAGATCCACTGATAGTTCGCCCAGCCGACAAACTCTTTGCCCGACGAGTTTTGAGTGCTAGCCCAGATGGTCCGGAAGGCCGGCACGATCAGGCCCATGATCAACAAGATCACGGCGGGGCCGAGGAAGATGACAATGGCAGCCGGCCTACTAAGTCGGCCCCGAAGGCGCGAGCCGATGAAGAAGAGAAGCGCGATCAGCAATCCAAAGACCGCGACGCCCAGGAATCCAGACCACAACTTTTCGAGTCCGGTGAGCAGCTCCTCCACCCGCGACACCTCCCTTCCGCCGAAGCCTGCTGGTCGATAAACGCCGACTGCCGGGGCTCTAGGACGGTATACCCGTCCAGCCCCGGCAGTCAGCCGTTCACTGAAGTGTGGTCGTCAACTTTCTACGACGACGGCCACGCTGCGTCGATATCGGCGAGGACCTCAGCCGTTGGCTTGTCCTCGGCGAACCATGCAGTCATCTGTACCCATTCCTCGCCCGCACCGACAGCGGCCGGCATGAGGTCGGAGGCATCGAAGCGGAAGATGCCATTCGGGTCGGTCAGGTACTGCGCCGACAGCTGATCGATGGAATCAGCCGCGTAGGTGTCCAACGGGACGCCGCTGTGCGCGGAGACCCAGGTACCAAGCGAGGCCTTGCTCGTGTGGAACTCCGGGCTGGCCATGTAGGTCTGCACCGCCTGGACTTCCGGACGGTCCGCGAAGGCCGCTACGAACTCGCCACCGCCGACGACCGGCTGCGGGAAGTCGGAGCTGATCTCCGGCAGGTAGAACGCGTAGGCGGTTCCGTCGGGACCGACCGTGGCGCTCTCATCGAAGTTACCCCAGAAGTTGGCGTAGAACGACGCTTGCTGCAACATGCCGCACTCGCCCGTCACGATGCCTGCACCGGCGTCCTGGAACGGTGTCAGTGCGATCGTCTGCACGTCTCCGTAGCCACCATTGACGTACTCGGGGTTCTTCATCCAGCCAGCGATGACGTCCATCGCGGCTTCCACCTCGGGCGAGGCGAAGTCGAGGTCGCCTGCGACCCATTGGTCGTAGACGTCGCCGCCGTACAGACGCAGCATGACCTGCTCCAGCCAGTCAGTGGCCGGCCAGCCGGTGGCGCCACCCGACTCCAGGCCACCACACCACGGCTTGATGCCGTCGGCAACCATCTGATCTGACAGGGCCCACAACTCATCCCACGTGGTCGGAACGGTGTAGCCGTTGTCCGCGAAGACCTGGGGCGAGTACCACACGAACGACTTCATGTTCGACCCCAACGGGGCGGCGTAGAAGGTGCCGTCGATAGTGCCGTAGCCCTTCCATGCCGGGTTCCAGTACTCGTCGACGAGAGCTTCGGTCGACGCAGGTGCCGGCACGGGTCCGCCGTCAGCGACGAGCTTGGCCAGCAGACCGGGCTGCGGAATCCAGGCGATGTCGGGAGCGTTGCCGCCCGCGATACGCGTCGGAAGCTGCGCTTCAAACTGGTCGCTTGCCTCGTACACAATGTCGATGCCCGTGCACTCTTCGAACTCTGCCCACGACTCTTCGAACAGTTGCTGCTCGGGGGGAAGGATCGATGTGAAGACATTCACCGTGGCGCCTTCGTTGCCCATGTAATCGGCGTAGGCGTCGCACGCCCCACCCATGGCGTCGTCGCCGTCGTCGGCGGCCGCCTCTTCTTCTTCGCTTCCGGTGTCCTCAGCCGTGGTCTCCTCGGCTGCGGCCTCCTCACCGGCACTATCGCTCGCAGAATCGTCGCTTCCCCCGCATGCAGCGAGCAGCAGTCCCGCTGCCACTCCACCCGCGAGGAGCGCTATTCCACGACGCCGCTTGATTGCGGTCATGGATTCTCCTTGCCTAAAACGACGCCGAGGGAGATCCCCGACGTAAACGTATGCATAGTGACCCGAGTGATGCCCGTAAGCAATATGAAACAGTGAAACGTCAGCGTGCAACAGGTCACGATTCTGCAAATTGACGTCGCCAAATAGGGAGAAGACCGACATCTACGGCAAGCGCCATGGCCACGTGTCATGTGAACGCTTACACGATGACGGATTCGTTCACCGTGCAAGTGGTGGACGTCATGTGCACAACGACTCCCCCACCGCGCGTTGCGCGATACCCTCGGCCCACAATTTCATCAGCACCACCTTTCTTCTTACAACGGATCGTCCGGCACGTTCCTGCCGGTGAGAGGACTTGTCATGAGTCAACCTGTGCGTTTCGACGACGTCTCGCTCGTCTACCCCGGGTCTACCGACCCGGCCGTCTCCCACCTCGACCTCGAGATAACCCAGGGAGAATTCCTCGTCCTTGTTGGGCCTTCCGGCTGCGGGAAGTCAACGTCTCTTCGCATGGTGGCTGGCCTTGAGCCGATCAGCGCGGGCAGCATCTTCATCGGCGACCGTGACGTCACGAACGTCGCAGCCAAAGACCGCGACATCGCCATGGTTTTCCAGAACTACGCCCTCTACCCACACATGTCGGTAGCGGACAACATGGCATTTGCCCTGAAGATTCAAAAGGCGAGCAAGGCTGAGATCGACCGGCGTGTCAAAGAAGCTGCATCTCTCCTGGATCTCACCGACTACCTCGATCGCAAACCCAAAGCGCTTTCCGGGGGCCAGCGTCAGCGTGTGGCCATGGGACGGGCCATCGTTCGTGAACCCCAGGTGTTTCTGATGGATGAGCCTCTATCCAATCTGGACGCGAAGCTGCGCGTGCAGACCCGCACCCAAATTGCCGCGCTGCAACGTCGCCTCGGAACAACAACCATCTATGTCACGCACGACCAAGTAGAAGCCATGACGATGGGTGATCGCGTCGCGGTACTCAAGGATGGGGTTCTGCAACAGGTGGCTGCACCGCGTTCTCTGTACGACGAGCCGATCAACGCTTTCGTCGCGACGTTCATCGGTTCGCCCTCCATGAACATGATTCCCGTTGCGCTCAGTGAGGCCGGGGCGTCGATGGGTGCCCACACGGTTCCCATCGAGCCCGACCGGCGTCAGAAAGTTCGCACTGCCACCGCGCTGCTCGGAGTGCGTCCTGAAGATCTGCACCTGACCGACCATGGTGCATCGATGACGGTCACGTTGGTGGAGGAGCTTGGGGCTGACACGTTCGTCTACGGCGAGATGGTCGGCGCCGACGGGGAAACGATCAGCCTCGTCGCCCGCGATCGGTCGCATCAAGCTCCACACATCGGCGGCACCGTGAATGTTGTCCCCGAACGCACCTACCTATTTCAGATGGACGGCGATCAAGAGCGGATCGTCTAGCCGACTGGGCTGCTCACGAGGTCTGCAGCCACACGGTCGTATTGGGGCCGACCTCCACACCCGCGTCACCCGCGACCACCGGCCCCGATGCCACAAGGATGCTTCCTGCCACCGGAGACGGCAGCCACTGATCTGAGGTGTTCGCGACAACGACGACGTCGGCACCTCGCCGGAAGACGACCAACTCGTCATCGTCGACGGACCAGAACTCGATTTCCTCGCTCGCCAAACTCGGATGAGACCTCCTCAGAGCCAAACTCGAGCGATACAGATTCAGCATGCTGTCGGGGTCATCCCCTTCGGCCTCCACCGTCGACGACCCCCAATGCTCCGGCTGGGGCAACCACAACGGAACATCAGCCCGGTCAGTGAAGCCGTAGGGCGGCTGCGTTCCCGACCACGGCAGGGGAACCCGGCCGCCGTCGCGCCCCTTCTCCTGCCCGGCAGACCGAAACCACACCGGGTCTTGTCGAGCGGAGTCGGGCACCTCCACATCACAGAGCCCCAGTTCTTCACCCTGATACACATAGACCGACCCTGGTAGTGCATGGGCGATGAGCGCCAGAGCGCGAGCCCGCGCCCGACCCTCCGGTCCGTCGCCCAGTCTGGTCACCACCCGTGGTGAGTCGTGGTTGCTCAAGGCCCACGTTGGCGGCGCACCAACCGCGGATACCGCATCGATCCCATGTTGAATGGCGTCGCGGATCGATTTCGCGTCCCACGCGACGACGAGAAAATCAAAGCCGAAGATCTGATGCAAAGTATCCGGAGCCACATATCGCGAGGCACGCTCCGGAGCCACCCACGCCTCGACAACAGCCATCTTGTCGTTGCCGTAGGACTCCAGTAACGAGCGCCACTGGCGATAAATGTCGTGAATTTCGTCGCGATCGAAGAGCGCCGAATTGGCCAAGGCGGCACGACGCTCTACCGCCTCGGCCGAGCCAGGATCGAGGTCGAAGCGAAGCGATTGGCTCATGCCGATCGGATCGATCAGGTCCGGATACGTCATGTCCTTGGCCAGCCCGAGCGCCACATCCACCCGGAACCCATCGACACCGAGATCAAGCCAGAAGGCGAGCGTGTCCAAGGCATCGATCCGCACCTCATCGTTGACCCAGTTCAAGTCCGGTTGGGTGTGGTCGAACAGGTGCAGGTACCACTGCCCCCACGATCCGTCGGGTTCTTTGACCCGAGTCCACGCCGGACCGCCGAAGATCGACTCCCAATTGTTGGGTGGCAGTTCTCCCACCTCCCCCTTGCCGTCCACGAAATGGAAACGGCGGCGGGCGTACGACCCAACCGGTGAACGCAACGCCTCGACGAACCACGGGTGAGAAGCCGAGACGTGGTTGGGGACGATATCGACGATGACGCGCAAGCCGCGCTCATGCGCCTGCTCAACAAGCCGGGCGAAGTCGTCCAACGTTCCAAACATGGGATCCACCGCACGCGGATCGCTCACGTCGTAGCCCGAATCGTTCTGCGGGGAGGGGTAGAAAGGAGATAGCCACACGGCATCGATGCTGAGTGATTCCAGGTGTGCGAGACCGTCGATTACCCCTTGCAGATCACCGAGACCATCGCCGTTTCCGTCGCGGAAAGATCGTGGGTAGACCTGATAAACCGCCGCTCGGCTCCACCACGAGTCATGCTGTGTTCCCACCCTCACCGCGCATCCTTCGAGGGCACAGAACGATGTCCGGCCACCGGGCCGGTGGAACTTCGCACCACAAGCTGCGTCGCCACCTGTGTCGACTCGGGTTGGGCTGCGCCCTCGCGCATCTGCGCGAGCAATGATTCGGCCGCGATACGGCCCAACTCGACCACCGGTTGGACGACGGTTGTGAGCCCGAGGTATTCGGCCATGTCGTGCCCATCGACACCGACGACGGAGACGTCTTTCCCTGGTCGCAGGTCATGGGCGCGCAGGGCGCGCAGAGCTCCGAAAGCCATCTCATCGCTCAACGCAAAGACCGCGGTGGGCGGCTGCGCCTGAGTAAGCAGAGCGGTCATGGCCGCCTCTCCGCCTTCGATGCTGAAGTGCCCGTACGCCTCGAGCATGGGATCGACCTGGATGTTCGCCTCCGACATCGCCTGCGCGAACCCAGCTTCACGATCGAATTCAGCGGTGAAGGGGGTCTGTGATGGAGATCCGGAGATAGTTCCGATGCGCGTGTGCCCGAGGTTGATCAGGTGCTGCGTGGCCAATCGAGCGGCGGCAACATCATCGATGGTCACACTGGGAACGCCCGCCGTGGTCAATCCGATCATCGATGTTGGCATGTCCAAGGCGATGAGGTCCTGTAATTGCGGGTCGGCTGGCGGCACCGCGATGATCAACATGCCATCGACTCGTCGTCTCAGACGTGGAGCCACGGGTGATCGTTGCCGGGAATTGCTGTGGTCACCGATACACGTCAACAACAGGTCCATGTCTGCCGTGTGCAGAACACCTTCCACGCCAGAAAGAACCGTGGAGAAGAACCATCGAGCGATGTACGGAGTGACCACGGCGATGCTTCCTGTGCGGCCGGACGCCAGGCGCGACGCGCTCGGGGAGATGACGTAGTCCAGTTCTGCGGCGATGCGTTGAACGCGAGCACGGGTCCTGTCGTCCACGTTCGGCAAGCCACGCAGGGCGCGGGAGACCGTTGCCGTCGATACCCCTGACGCTTCGGCCACATCGCGGATCGTTATGCCCACGAAGCACCCCCTGCCGTTGCGTGAACCGATTCCTCGGTGCCAGCGTTCATCCCGTCGCCCTTTCGAGCATGTGACGAAATGCTAGGCCCGTTCATGGGGCGGGACACAAGCGATTACATAGAAAAATTGTGGGAGATTTCACCACTATGGGGGGTTGATTTCGCCGCCAGACTGTAAACGATGCCATCCAGGATGTCGGTTTCGCTGGCGACGACGCAGGACACGGGCAGCCTTCCCAGGATCTGCCGCAAGACCAAGGCCCCGCCTCCGATGACGTCGACCCGTCCCGGATGCATCACGGGCAGAGCCGCCCGCTGGGTTCGGCTCATCTTCAGCAGGGAATCCGTGACCTCCCCGACCTGGTCTCGGGTGGTCACCGAGCCGTGGATCTGCTGCGCGTCATAGGACGTCAGGCCGTGCGCGAGAGCGGCCACCGTTGTCACCGACCCTGCGAGACCGATGAAGCCCCGAACCGACTCCACCGAGACATCGCGGAGTGCTCGATCGAGCTCTGCATCGACAACCTCGGTGGCGTCGCGGATCTCATCGTCTGTCGGTGGATCCGAGTGCAGGCATCGTTCGGTCATCCGCACACATCCGATGTCGATGCTGGTGGAGGCCTCGATGAGATCGACTCTCGGGCCACTGCCCCGAATGAATTCGGTCGAGCCACCCCCGATGTCCGCCACCAGAACGGGGAAATCACCCACACCCTCCGGTAGCCCGCGCACCGCGCCCGCGTATGAGAGTCGGGCTTCGGCGAGCCCATCAATGACCTCGGGCACCACCCCTACTCGGCGCTGAAACCCGTCGATCATTTCGTCTGCGTTGCGAACGTCGCGCGACGCCGACGTCGCGACGATGCGGAGCGCCGACACGTCCAGATCGTCGATCATCCGCGCGTACTCATCCAGCGCAGCGAACGTCCGTTCGAGAGCGGCCGGTGTGAACTCACCGGTCGCGTCCACGCCTTCTCCCAGCCGCACCGTTCGCATTTCTCGGGTGATTTCCCGCAACTCCCCGTCGATGACATCGGCCACCAGAAGGCGAAGGGCGTTCGTGCCGCAGTCGATAGCGCCGTACCTAGCCACCGGCTGGATCTTCCTCGCTCCGCGGGGGGCGCTCACCGCATGCCACCGGCTCCCACCACGATCCGATGGCGTCGAGCGCTTCGTCTCCAAAGGGATTCACCCCCGGGCCATTCGCCAGCGCCTGGCCCACCAGGACGTGCAGGCATTTCACCCGCCGCGGCATACCCCCGGCACTGATCCCATCGATTTCCGGAACCTCTCCCAGGTGACGGCGTTCGGCGAGATAGCGCTCGTGAGCGCCGAGATATTGCCCGCGCAGGGCGTCATCCACCGCGAGTCGATCCTCCATCTCGCGCATGCATCCGTCACCCTCGAGTGTCCCGATGGCGCTCGTTAAGCGCGGGCACGTCACGTAGTAGGTGGTCGGAAACGGTGTTCCGTCGTCTAGCCGGGGAGCAGTGGTGACCACTGCGGGGTCTCCGCATGGGCATCGATACGAAACGTCGAGGACACCCCGAGGTGTGCGACCGATCTGACGTTCGACCGCTGAAAGGTCACCGTCGTGCATGGCAGGACCCTACGCGCCGTCCTCCGACTTCGGGGAAACAGCGGGAGGACCGTCGGCTCGCTGGACGGACTCCCACAAGACGGAGTGCCAACCCTGCGGAATCTGCGCCACGTCGTCCGACAACAGCGACTCCGCTGGCCGACCATCCCGAGAGATGGTGATGTAGCCGGTTTCCCCGGGAAGAAGGAAATGCAACCGTCGACGCGCCTCTGATGAGATGAACGCGGGATCGGACCATCGATCAAGCTCGCTGTTCAACAGTTCTATCTGCTCGGTCGACGACGCGATGTCCGACCGCAAGGACGCGACCTCGGCACGCTGCGCCAGCCAATTCCTCACCGGAACGGACAGGGCAACCACCAGGAGGCCGAGGACCGTGAACAAGATCAGGGCGCGTCCGGTGAGCGATCCGCCCGGGGCGCTTCGAGCCACCGGTTGCCGACCAGAACCGACATCGTCGGTGGGGGTTTGGCCGCGGGAAGGGGACGACACCCCCCGATCGTGTCACGTAGACCCCGATTTTCCCGGTAACCCCACCGGTAACACCCGTATGGGCGTTGGACCAGCGGCGCAGGTGCGGCTGCTCAGCCAGCCCAGCGCGAGAAGGCCCGACGCCCCGCGTACCGGCCGGCGTCGTCCAACTCTTCCTCGATGCGCAGAAGTTGGTTGTACTTCGCCACCCGCTCGGATCGAGCCGGCGCTCCGGTTTTGATCTGCCCGCAGTTCACCGCGACCGCGAGGTCCGCGATTGTCGTATCTTCTGTCTCACCCGAACGATGGGACATCATCGAGGAGTAGCCGGCCGCTGTGGCCATCGCCACCGCATCCAAGGTCTCGGTCAGCGACCCGATTTGATTCACCTTCACCAGCAGCGCGTTCGCGGCGCCGTCGGATATCCCGCGCGCCAATCGCTCCGGGTTGGTCACGAAGAGGTCGTCACCGACGAGTTGAACTCGATCTCCCACGGTGTCGGTGAGGTGAACCCACCCACTCCAGTCATCTTCGGCCAACGGATCTTCGATGCTCACCAACGGGAAATCAGCCAGGAGAGACTCGTAGTAGCCGGTCATCCACTCCATCGATCGATCGGCGCCCTCGAACGTGTAGGAGCCGTCGGAGAAGAACTCCGTCGACGCAACGTCGAGAGCGAGCGCGATGTCGCTGCCCAGGGTCAGGCCGGTCGCCTCGACCGCCCGCCCGATCAGCTCCAACGCAGCGCGATTATTCGGCAGATCGGGTGCGAAACCACCTTCGTCACCCAAACCAGTCGCGAAACCTTCTGATTTCAGCACCGACTTCAGTGAGTGATACACCTCGGTTCCCTGGCGAAGAGCCTCCGAGAAGGTCGCGGCACCGATCGGCGCGATCATGAACTCCTGAATGTCCACACCGGTATCCGCGTGGGCACCTCCGTTGAGAATGTTCATCATGGGGACCGGCAGTAGGTGCGCGTTAGGCCCGCCGACATACCGGAAGAGTGGGAGATCGGCTGACAGGGCCGCGGCGCGAGCCACTGCAAGCGAGACACCCAAAATGGCGTTCGCTCCCAGTCGAGACTTGTTGGGCGTCGCATCGAGGTCGAGCATCGCTGCATCCACGCCTCGCTGATCGGACGCTTCGAACCCGAGCAGTTCCGGTGCGATTTCTTCTTCCACGGCACGGACGGCGTCCTGCACGCCCTTCCCGAGATAGCGATCTCCACCGTCTCGCCTCTCCATCGCCTCGAAGGCCCCGGTGGACGCACCCGAGGGCACCGCAGCGCGCGCCACGGTGTCGTCGTCGAGGAGCACTTCCACTTCGACCGTCGGATTGCCTCGAGAGTCGAGAATTTCGCGAGCGATGAGTGCGTCTATTTCCGCCATGGACATCAGCCTATTGGCCCCTGCTTCCGATCCCCGCTCGTGATCGGTGGACACTGGTGACATGAACGCCGCCACCGCGTCATCGGTGTCCTCCGCACCCTCGCTCGAGACGTGGCGCATCATCGCGGTCGCGGCGGTCATCGTCTCCGTCATCTCGTACGCCGTGCTGTCTGGAGTCTGGGTCAGCACCGAGGCCGGGTGGTATCAGTCGCTCACGAAACCTTCGTGGCAGCCGCCGCCGTGGGTTTTCGGAGTTATCTGGCCGTACAACTTCATCGTGCTCGCCGCCATCGGCAGTCTCATCGCCTGGCGAGCGCCACCGGGCAAAGTCGCTGTCCTTTTGTTGTTCTTGGTCGTGAGCATCGCCCTTGCGCTCACCTGGGCGTATCTGTTCTACGTTCCGCATGCACTGGGTGCGGCCGCGCTCGCTCTCACATCGGCAGCGGTGGCCACGATCCCGATCGTCGTCGTCGCGTTCCAGCAATCGTGGGTGTGGGGCACACTCCTGATGCCGTACCAGATCTGGGTCGCCCTCGCGGCGTCAGTTTCGTGGGGCTACGTCTCGCAGGCGACCTGACTTAGGAACCCAGCGAGTCGAGGTACGCCGCCAACCTCGCGTCGTCCCAGGACGCTTCGAGGTCTCGCGCAACGTCGGCCGCGACATCCGACGGGCTTCCCTCGCGCGTTGTCCACTCGCTGCGCACCCATCCGGCGAGGTAGGCGTCGGCATCGACATCTCCCAGGCGCATAGCTGCCTCGTCGATCGCCTCCTGACAACGTTGATGCAGCGGGATCTTGACCATCTGATCGCCGTCGCGGGATGCCACCATGGACGGGATATCTCGCCAGGACGTCACCTGGAACTCGGTCACCGGCGGGCTCCTTCGCTCGCTCGCTCGAGGGCATCTCGAACGTCATCACTCACCATGTCCGGATGCTCGATTGCCAACGTGCCCAATCGATCTCGCATCACCGGAGTCCAGAAGGTTCGCAGGTGGGTCGCCATGCGCTCACTCACGGCCTGATCCACCGGCATGTTCGCTGCAATCTGGTGAGCCATTGCGATCAAATGCTCGTCCTCGTACGTCAGCGCTGGCTCCGCTTCCCTCACGCTGGCACCTGGGACGAGGGGCGGACCTGGACGGCTGTCACCTTGTATTCGGGACAGTTCGTTGCCCAGTCCGAGCTATCCGTGGTGATGACGTTGGTACCGCTGACCGGATGGTGGAACGTCGTATAGACGACACCGGCAGGAATATCGTCGGTGATTCGAGCGCGCAGCCGTGTCGAGCCGGCACGGCTGGACACCTCGACCCAGTCTCCGTCCCTGACCCCGCGGGCTTCGGCATCCGACTCGTGCATATCCAAAACGTCCTCGGTATGCCACACCACATTGTTCGTGCGTCGGGTCTGGGCACCGACGTTGTACTGGCTGAGAATTCGACCGGTGGTGAGCAATAGCGGAAACTTCCGAGTCGATCGCTCGTCAGTCGGTACATACGGTGTGGTCACGAATTGCCCTTCACCTCGGACGAATCGATCCACGTGCATGATCGGCGTGCCCTGCGGCGCGTCATCGTTACAGGGCCACTGCACACTGCCGACGTCATCGAGCAGTCCGAAGGAAACGCCGGCGAAGGTAGGCGTCACCGCAGCGATCTCGTCCATGATCTGGCTGGCGTTGTCGTAATGCATGTCGTAACCCAAAGCGGTCGCGAGGGCGCACGTGACCTCCCATTCGGCCATTCCCGTTCGTGACGGCATCACCGGGCGCACGCGGTTGATCCGTCGTTCGGCATTGGTGAACGTCCCGTCCTTCTCCAAGAACGAGGTGCCCGGAAGGAAAACGTGCGCGAATTTCGCCGTTTCGTTAATGAACAGATCTTGAACGATCACGCAGTCCATCGACATCAACGCGTCCGTGACGTGCGCGGTGTTCGGGTCCGACTGGGCGATGTCCTCCCCTTGGATGTACATGCCCTTGAACTCTCCCGCCGTGGCCGCATCGAGCATGTTCGGGATGCGCATCCCCGGATCACCGCGTAACTCGGTTCCCCACAGGTCCGCGAACTGTTGGCGAACGGTGTCGTCGGACACGTGCCGATACCCGCTGAACTCGTGCGGGAACGACCCCATGTCGCAGGACCCCTGGACGTTGTTCTGTCCCCGCAACGGATTGACGCCCACACCGGACCGCCCGATATTTCCCGTGGCCATCGCCAGGTTGGCCATCGCCATCACCATGGTCGAGCCCTGGGAATGCTCGGTGACCCCGAGGCCGTAGTAGATCGCCGCATTGGGTGCGAGCGCGTATGCCCGCGCCGCCGCACGAATCTGATCCGCCGGTACGCCCGTGGTCTGCTCCAGTGTTTCGGGACTGTTCTCGGGCAACCGGATGAAGTCTTCCCACGCGCGGAAGGACTCCGGGTTGCATCGCTGTTCGACAAACGCTCGATCGACCAGACCGTCGGTCACGACAACATGACTGATCGCGTTGACGACGGCCACGTTGGTCCCGGGCAGTAACTGCAGATGATGGGCAGCTTCCACGTGCGCCGAGCGGACCAGCCCGATCGAGCGTGGATCAACGACGATTAGTTCCGCGCCCTGACGCAGGCGTCTTTTCATTCTCGAGGCGAAGACCGGGTGCGCGTCGGTGGGATTCGCACCGATGACCATGATGACGTCCGCGTCGGCTACCGACGTGAAGTCCTGAGTTCCGGCACTTGTTCCGAACGTTTGCTTCAGGCCGTACCCCGTGGGCGAGTGGCACACCCGAGCACAGGTATCCACATTGTTGGTACCGAAGGCTGCGCGGACCATCTTCTGGACGACGTATACCTCTTCGTTCGTGCAGCGTGAGGAGGTGATTCCACCGATCGCATCGGTTCCGTACTGCTGCTGGATAGACGACAGACGCTCCGCGGTGAAGGCGATCGCCTCCTCCCAGGTCACCACCTTCCAGTCGTCCTCGATGGAATCGCGGATCATCGGCTCCGTCACACGGTCCGTGTGACCGGCGTACCCCCAGGCGAATCGACCTTTGACGCAGGAGTGTCCTGCGTTCGCCCCTCCGGTCTTGTCCGGAACCATGCGCACGAGTTCGTCTCCGCGGAGTTCGGCAACGAAGGAGCATCCAACTCCGCAATAGGCGCAGGTGGTCTTGACCTTGCGGGTGGGAACGCCGAGATCAATCACCGTCTTCTCCTGGAGCGTCGCCGTTGGGCAGGCCTGGACGCAGGCACCACACGACACACACTCGCTCTCCAAGAACGGGACACCGTCACTGGCCGACACCTTCGACCCGAAGCCACGGCCGGCGATGGTCAACGCGAACGTTCCCTGCACCTCCGAGCAGGCTCGAACGCATCGACTACACGCGATGCACTTGCTCTCGTCGAAAGAGAAGTACGGGTTGGATTCATCCTTTGGCGCGTCGAGGTGGTTCACTCCGTCCATGCCGTAGCGGACATCGCGCAACCCGACAACGCCCGCCATGTCTTGCAGTTCGCAATCGCCATTCGCCGGACACGTCAGACAATCCAGCGGATGATCGGAGATGTACAACTCCATGACGCCCTTGCGCAACTTGTCGAGTTTGGGCGTCTGTGTCTTCACCGACATGCCATCGACACAGGGCGTGGTGCACGACGCTGGGGTTCCGGGCTTGCCGTCGATCTCGACCAGGCACAGCCGGCACGATCCGAACGCCTCGAGCGAATCCGTTGCGCACAACTTGGGTACGGATGTTCCGGATAGGGCAGCGGCGCGCATCACCGACGTTCCCGCAGGCACGTCGACGGGTACTCCATCGATGAGCACCGTGACCGTGGAGTCCGCATCGACAGCGGGCGTACCAAGATCCCGCTGATCATCGACACGGTCGCCGAGCACGGTCATCTCACTCACCTCCCGCCCCGTGTTGGAAATCCTCCGGGAAATTATCGAGGGCGCTCAATACGGGCATCGGAGTCAGGCCCCCCATCGCACACAGAGATCCATCGGTCATGACTTCGCACAGATCCCTGAGTACGTCCTCATGGAATGCAGCATCCTCGCCACCACGTATGCGGTCAATCACTTCGACTCCCCGGACCGAGCCGATTCGGCACGGCGTGCATTTGCCGCACGATTCCTCTGCGCAGAACTCCATGGCGAAACGCGCCTGAGCCGCCATGTCGACGGTCTCGTCGAACACCACGAGTCCACCGTGACCCAGCATTCCTCCGGACTCAGCGAGCGTTTCGTACCCCATCGGAACATCGAGGCGATCCGACGGCAGGTAAGCACCCAGGGGGCCACCGATTTGAACGGCGCGGACACCTCTGCCGCTGAGCGTTCCACCGCCGAAGTCGTACACCAGTTCGTGCGCGCTGATGCCGAAGGCGGCTTCCACGATTCCACCCCGGGCAACGTTGCCCGACAGCTGGAACACCTGCGTTCCGTGCGATGCGTCAGTTCCTAACGCGGCGTACGCGCTGCTCCCGCGAGCCAGAATCGACGGGACACTCGCGATGGTCAAGACATTGTTGATCACCGTCGGGGTTCCGAACAGACCCTCGATCGCCGGAAGTGGGGGCTTGGTTCGCACCATGCCTCGGCGTCCTTCGATGCTTTCCAGCATGGCCGTCTCTTCCCCGCACACGTACGAGCCCGCGCCGATGCGGATCTCGACATCGAACGAGACGAGCGATCCCAGAATTCCCTCACCGAGCCATCCATGGGCGCGGGCTATGTCGACCGCTTGTGTCATGACCGAGACGGCATCGGGGTACTCCGAGCGCACGTACACGATTCCGCGGTCGGCGCCGACGGCGTGAGCGGCGATCGCCATCCCTTCCAAGAGAAGG
>Ga0181573_10001672_pt1 | contig 21458 bp, 18 predicted proteins | sample 101ome_25_FD_148643 | JGI IMG/M metagenome (GOLD analysis project Ga0181573, IMG submission 148643) | Coastal salt marsh microbial communities from the Groves Creek Marsh, Skidaway Island, Georgia - 101409BT metaG (spades assembly) | ecosystem: Environmental > Aquatic > Marine > Intertidal zone... | reverse complement strand
GGGGACGGCGGGCGCGGCCAGGGGAGGGGGCGCGGGCGGGGGCGCGGGCGGGGGCGAGGGCGAGGGCGGGGTCGGGGTCGGGGTCGGGGATACCAAGCCAGCCAAACCTACGAGGCCTACGACCCGTATCAGGCGCAGGTGGGCGCCTATGACGCCTACCAGGGCCAGTGGGGCTACCAGCAGCAGCAGGGGTACCCGATGCTTCCCCCCGGTCCTGAGCTTCAGAGCCCAGAGGTGCTGCGACAGGAGCTGGTGAGCATGTATTCGGAGGAGTTTGTGCAGCTCGCGTCGATCGGGCGGGTGGTGATGAACGTCAAAGACGGGGAAAGGTTGACGTGGAGCAAGCTGTTCAAGACGGAGTTCATGGCCAACCAGCCGGTCAGCTTTTTGCACAAGGTTACGCACGCGCATGTGCTCGCGACGTTCAACCATAACGGCACGGGGATCATCTGCCAGTGCCCCGCGTGTGACGAGGCGCCGACGGTGTGGGCGATGAACCACAAGGAGTTTTTGCGGCACGTCGGATCGAAGAGCACGGAGATCCTCGAGTGTGTCACGCTGGTCACCTATCAGTTCACGCTCAAGGAGTTGGTGGAGCTGATGATGAGCCCCAAGCTGGCCAACGCGACGCCCATCGCCGACATCTACCCGAGCTACTGCCACCATTGCCGTACGGGCGGAGACCTGCTGTGCTGTGACGGGTGCACAACTGTGTGGCATTTGGCGTGCACGGGGTCGGACGTGATGCCGGCAGACGACGTGCCGTGGCTGTGCCCGTTGTGCGTGCAGGACGGGCGCGTGATCCACGCGGGCGCCGTGTCGCTGGAGAGCAAGCGCCACATGCAGCGGATCGTGCAGGAGAAGCATGATCGGCGGGGAAAGCGAGGAAGAAAGCCGGGAACCGGGTATACGAAGAAGGACTTTGCGTTCTACGGGTACGGCAACGCGGACGACGACGTCGGCGGCGGACGCATGCGGCTGATGGCGCCGGAGCGCGATGCGCGCACGCAGAGGAACTTGAACCGAAACAAGAGGCTGTTTGAGGGGGAAATCGGTGGTCTGCAGAACGGCATGCGGGTGTACTACAAGTCGAGGTCGGTGAACGTGCTGGGAGGGACGATCGTGATCGACCCGTCGGGGAGCTCGGGCATCCTCTGCGACTGCTGCAGCAGCATTGTGTCGTGCAGCCAGTTCGAGGTGCACAGCGGTCATCAGCAGCGGAGGCAGCCGTATGAGCATATTTGGGTGGAGGACGAGGGGATCAACCTGAAGGGGATGGCGGCCCGGCTCCCAGAGCTGCCCACCGGGACCATGTACGGCGACGATCACCACGGGCCGCACGATGCGTATGCCGAACTTGATGTGGTTCCCACCGGCTGCGCGTTCTGCCGCGAGCCCGACTTCCAGAGGGAGTTTGGCGCGCGGACCATCATGATCTGCGAGCAGTGCATGAGGGAGTTCCATGTCGGGTGTCTCGAGGAGAACGGCCTCGCGAAGCTCGAGTCCCTGCCCGAGGGCGACTGGTTCTGCGATGCGCACTGTGGAAGGATTCACGGGCACTTCAAGGGCCTCGTCAAGCGGGGCAAGATGCCCGCACAGGTGCTGACGATGACGGTTGAGTCGGCCATGGAGGCGTACGGTCTCAGCCTCGTTCTCGGTCCCGGTGGCGCGGCCGGAGGCGTCGAGGACAACAGCGAGGCGCTTCTCAGGCGCAGAATGCGTGTGCCGAACCCGTACAAGTTGGACCTGAACCACTACTCGTTCTACGTCCTGAACGGGTCGGACGGCTCGCCGGAGACTGACGCCGCCATCCTCGACGCGACCCGCCTGCTCCAGGAGTCGTTCGACCCCATCATGGACCTGGCGAGCAACACTGACCTGCTGCCGCTGATGATCAGTGCCAGGCAGGTGGGCGACTGGGACTACTCGGGCATGTATACCCTCCTCCTGAAGTATTGCGACATCCCGGTTGTCGCGGCCGTCGTACGGGTCTTCGGCCCTCAGATGGCCGAGCTGCCCCTGATCGCCACCTCAAAGGCGCAGCGCCGCCGCGGGCACGCCAAGGTTCTCGTCGATCTCTTCCAGAAGCACCTGGCCATGACTGGCGTCCAGCGCCTCGCGCTCCCCGCGGCCCACGAGACGGTGTCTGCGTGGAAGAACGGCTTCAATTTTTTCGACATGCCGTCCCAGCAGGTCAAGCTTGCCAAGCAGCAGCTGCACTTGCTGGTGTTCCCCGGAACCGAGATGCTATGGAGAGAGATCCAGGGACCGCACCCGGCCCTCGATCAGAACTCCCACCATCACCTCAGGCCGGCGATTTCCGACGAGGACAAGTTCGAGATCATGTTCGCGACGCGCGACATGGTGACGAAGGTTGTCGAGGCCGAAGAGAACGGCGTCGATCTGTGAAATATCAGTCGAGTTCAAGTAAAACCAGCCAGCTACAACTGAAAATCGCTCGACGGGAAGCCACCTTGTGCGAGAACCCGCTAGGTTGCAGACGCGTCTGCAATCTCGTCCCATGTCGGATGCACCGAACACCTGGTCCCGGACACCGTCTGTTGTTTGACGAGATTCCAGTTTCGACGATCCCTCCCTAATTTGATATCATGTTTTATATACTCAAGGCGTCATTGATCTTGTCGGCGCTCTTCGCGAGCGCCGCTGGCCTCGGTAAGTGTCGATTTGAAGTCCCATCGAACGAGCTCACCACCTGACGATACGCGCCCCCGTCACCCTCTCCGCCAGGTTCGCAGATCGCAGACAGCCAGCAAGACCAGGACAGCATTTTGAAGCTCCACAACGACTTCAGAGCCCAACACGGCGCCAGTCCACTCGCGTGGAACGACGATCTGGTGGATACGGCGGCCGCTTGGGCGGCCGAGTGCAAGTGGGAACACTCAGAGGCCGACGAGCGTGATGGCGCCGGTGAGAATCTCTACGCGGGGACCGGTCTGCCCGTAGAGGACAGCTACAATGCGGCTGCGATCGGCTGGTATGACGAGATCGCCATGTATAATTTCGGCGATCCTTCGGACCTGTCGAATGCCCCGCGCGGCTTCGTAGATATCGGGCACTTTACGGTGGGTATCGATCTCGACTGACGTGGGCTTGCACAACCCTCTCACTCGCGCTACGCGCTTCGCTCGCTCGCCAGGCAATGGTGTGGCTCGATACAAAAGAGTTGGGATGTGCCCGGCGGCTCTGCCCGCCCAACGAGTTCGCCCCGTTCAGAGGTGGCGAGGGCGACGACAAGGACTGGGTGTTCGTCGTCTGTCACTACAAGGAAAGCGGCAACCGACTGGCGGCGGGCAACGACGAGTACAAACTCTTCCGCCAGAACGTCGTTCCCGTGTTGCCCGACGCGCCGCCAGTCCCCCCCATCCGGTCCTGCTCGTCCGACACGGTCACTGTCGAGATCAGCGTGACCGCCGTCGGAGCCACGTGCGATGCCGCAGACACGCTCGCAGACGCCATCGAGCAGACGACCAACACCCTGATATGCAGGCACGGCTGGAGCTGCTCTGGCTACCAATCGACCTCGATGCCGTTCACTGCACTGCTCACCATCGAGATTCCCAAGACAGACGTCGAGCAGGTCGGCAGCACGCTTGAAGACGACATCAGGCTCCTCGAGATTGTCTGGGCCGGCGAGACGGCCGAGGCGTCCGCCCAGGCCGGCGCGTCGATCGCCATCCAAAACGTCGGCGTGGATATCAAGCGCGACAATGCCGCGCTCGTCTAGACATCGTTATTACCCATCCGCTACAATACATAGAATCCGTCGTTCCGCAGCTGCGCTTGGCCTCTCTCCACGCTTGCGTACAGCCACCGCTCGTTGACCACGGCCACCGCCGCGTTCTCCTGCAGCATGCACAGTCGCTTCTTCTCCGAAACAGACAGCGACGATAACCGCTTCGAGTCCACCACGCACGTCACCTTCTTCTGGGTCGACTGACTCGGGTCGCCTTCCGACAGCGGCATCCCCGTCCCCGTCCCCACCCCCGCCTCGTCCTCGTCCTCGCCGCCCTGGAACGTCCCGCCCGCGAATTCGATCAGCCGCATCAGCTGATCGGATCGCTTTGCGCCCGGCGCAAGCACGAATGACTGTCCCAGAAAGACTCGTTTGCCAGCGATCGCACGGATCCTTGAGTTTTCAGGCAGACCAGCTTGCGTCGTGCCGTCGTCACGCACGTGTCCGTGCGCCGCGTGATACTTCTCTCCGACAATCTCCCCGCCGTTCTGCAGCGAATCTTCGAGCCAGCTCGGCGAGACCACCCAGCACCCCACCGCGCACGCTTCCAGGTACTCCACCGTCAGCTTGGTCATTCCGAGTGCGTCCATGCCGACGACAAAGTGCGTCGTCTGCTCGGAGATGGCGTCCTCGACTGTGACCACGGTGCCGTGCTTTGCCTCGAATCGCTCCAGCAGCGACATCACCGTGGGATCATCCACGATCGTCCGTGCATCGACGACGACCCGGATCGACCGAGTTTCCCGGGACGACGACGACCCGTTTGATCCCCGCTGCTTTGCCTTCTGCCACAACGACCGCGGCTTGACCGACGGCTGCTGCTGATGATGCCGATGTTCTTGTTGGGGGTCGTTGGACGGCCTCTGCGCCGTGCCGGGAGAGCGAGCGTCTGTCTCCTCTGCCTTCTCCACCTTCTCCACCTTCTGCGCCTTTGCCTCCCCGCTGCGCTCCACGTTCGGCTCCCGCACCGTCAAAACGCGTGCGCTTGCCGCGACCTCGCCGACCTCCTCCTCGTGCTCGTCCTGAGAGTCCGGGACCACGCTCGCCTCCCGCTCCCGCTCGCCCTCACTGTCCCGCCGCACCACCAGATGATGCTGTGTGCTCGGACTCTCCCCCTCGCCTCCGTCCCCCTCCGACCCCTGCGTCACCGGCAACTCGTCCATGACCTCGAGCACTGCCCGAAGACACCGCACGTCTTCCATCAGATCGTTCTTCGTCACCTCCCCAACCTCCTGGAACGTAAACAGCGACGCCCCCGGCAGCGACGGCGTCGGGCCGGGCGACGCACACGACCCAAACGGATTCGCAGGACTCCTCAAACTCGCCAACAGACTCTCTTGCTGCATCTCGGTCGGCTGCACGCTGATCGTCACCCGACGCTGATCGTCCGTCCCACAATCGATCATCAGCTCCAGCGACCGCCCTTCCTCGGTCGAGTTTTCAATCTCGTCCTGCTCCACCTCGTCCTCCCTCTGCGTCTCCCTCTGCGTCTGCTTCGTCTCCAGCTTCTTTCTCTTCGCGTCCTGTATCTTCTCGACCCCGTCACGCCCCGCCCGCTGCTCGCTCCGATTCCGCTCCTTCGCAGCCTGCACGTTGGCCCTGGCCAGCTCCCCCATCATCCGCCGCACCTGCCCGATCGCATTTCCCACCAGGTGGTTCGTCTTCAGATCCTTCCTACACCCCGCCTGCCCGCACGTCGGACACCCGGGCCACCGGATCCCCTTGCCCTCGAGCGTCTTGATCACGCACTCGAAGCAAAACGTGTGACCGCACGTTTTGAACGTGGACGGCTTTGTCATCAGTTCCGAGCAGAGCGGACACTCGAGCGCGTGGACAAACTCGTACAGCGCATTGTACGTCTCTGTGTACGCATCTTCGTTCCCCTCTTCGCGGCGGTGGGCGGGACCGCCCCGCATGTCGCAAGAATTGCTCGTCTCCAAATCACTCGTCTCCGAATTCGATTCGAATCCGCACTCGTTTGTGCAAATCAGACGCTGCGGCTCGTCGCAGACATGCCGGATGCTTTGCCGATTCAGCGTACGTCGTCGTCGCTCGGAACGGTGCGTCGCTCCCTGGTTTCGTACGAGTCCTTTCGTTTAAAAAACCCGGGAGAGTTTTCGAACTGCCCCCGACAGAAAATTCTTAGCCTCGTTCCACGTTCCACGTTCCACGTTCCACGTTCCACGTTCCACGTTCCAGTCCTCGCCTGCCGCATGACTGCTGCGAGCGAGCGCTCTGCGGGCGTGGGTCTGACGCTCACGCCCGCGTCGAGAGGTCACAGGCCGGGCGGGACGGTCCATTTCCTGCTTCACGTCGCGTCGGCCAACTCGGCCCCGTCCGCCTCCGTCCAGCTGGAGGATATCACCATCGCGTTCAATGGTGTAGAGCGGGTCGATACGTCGTGGGTGTCTAAGGAGTATAGGAAGGGCGTGCCGGCGCTGAACGCGGACAAGCGACGGGTGCAGCGGTCCGTGGTGTCTTCGACGCTTCGGGCGTCGACGAGAGGGTTTGGCGAGGAAGGGTGTCGCGTGTACCTGATTCGTATGCGGTTGCCGGCGTGGTTGCCGCCGACGTTTCGGGGCGTGGCAGTGCGGTATCATTACGTCATGGAGGTGGGCGTGCGGTGGAGTGAGCTTGGGGAGGAGCGGGAGGGTCGGCTGAAGCGCTCTGTGTGCGTGTGGCCTCTGGAAGAGGACGGGGTTCTGGGCTCGGGGCGTATTCGTGGAGAAGGCGGTGCTGGAGGTGCTGGAGGTGCTGGAGGTGCTGGAGGTGCTGGCGGCGTGAGCTGTTTGAATTGGGCGACAGTGCTGGACGAGGGGAACGCTCTGAACGCTCTGAACGGTCTGGCGCTCGCGCAAGTGCCGCAGATCAAGTGCTGGGAGGTGGGGTACGGGACAACGATCGAAGATGCGATCGAGAATGTAGAGCTGTTGCGTCAAGATTCGGCGAATAGCGTGCCGTACAGCCCTGCGTACTTGAGTAACTCGCTGTCGAGGACGACGAGTCTGGACCAGCCGGGGGCACGGTCGTCCCAGCAGCCGGCCGAGGTGCTCTCTCGGCGGTTGTTTCATGCGGCGCAGGAGGCGATGCTGGAGGAGCAGCGGCGGGTCGGTGTCGTGACTGTGACCGAGGAGGAGGCGGGGGTGGTCGGGGTGGGGGGCAACGCGCCCAAGACGCCCATCGCGGGGAGAGCGAGAGGGGACGGGAACGGGGCGGGGCGGGGCGCGATTCGGCATTGGGATGGGACGGGAACTGGGTCGACGTTTCGGTTGCGGTTTGCTGACTCGGTGTTTGCGACGATCCACCTGCACCTCGCCAACGCGATGGCGGACGGCGGGGGCGACGAGGGCGACGAGGGTGGTGACGCCGGGCGGACGCGGGGCCTGGCGCCGGGAACGAGCTTGGTCGGTACGATGGAGTTTGTGAACGAGGGTCGCGTGCAGTGCGTGAAGTATGTGGTGTCGCTTGAGATGGAGGAGACGGTGGCCGAGGCGTGGCGGGTCAAGGGACGGGAGTTCACGTTGAATAGGATCGTGGAGGAGCGGACGAGTCTGTCGCCGGATACGCTCGCGAGCTGTGTGTACTTCACGGTGCCGTCGGATGCGACGCCGAGTTTCGAGAGCGAGGTCGTGACGTTGGCATGGGGGCTGCGGTTTCACTTTTACGTGCGCGTGGACGGCAGCTCCCGGGTCGAGACGGTTGAGTTCCAGGTTCCGCTCGGGCTGCGGCCCGAGAAGAACGAATGATGATCATGAGGATGATGGTGGTTTATTCAGCAAGCAGAATGAAAATGAGAAAAATGAGAAAACATGTCGACCACATGTGGTCTGTACAGACCGTCGGCGCTGGACCGGTCGGTCAGACGTTTGACGTTAGACGTTAGAGGTCTCCTCGACTGGCAGCTTGGCTTCGAGCGTCCTCCTCTTGTAGTTGAGGATCCAGGCTTGCACCTTGCGGACCTCGCCGTCGTCGTTGTCGTCGACGACTCCAGCGTCAGCGTCAGCGTCAGCCACGCTGACGTCCTCGACGGCCGTGATCTCGTCCGTCTCCTCCGCGTCCCGCACCCTGCCACCGGCTTTGCCGGCATCCACACGGGGCTGTGCGGCCTGTACCCGCTCGTCGGACAGGATCTCCTGCTTCCGCTCCTCGCTCACGGGCGCCGGCGGGGCGACCGGGGCGGGGAAGGGCAGAACGCCCGTGCGGGTTCGAACGTCGTCGCCAGCGATGGCAAGGAACAGGTTGGCGACCTTGGCGTCGGACACTGGCGAGAGAGTCGAATTTATCACGATAGTGAGGGCGAGTGAGCGGGTCAGCAACGACAACGGCAACAAGAGCATCAACGTACTGGACTTGCCCTGGGCGTCGTCCGCCTGGCTCCGCCTGACCTCGACTGTCTTGCCGACGGCCGGGAAGAAGGACAGGGTCGCGTCGACGACCTGGGCCACGTCGGATCGGGTTATCTTCCCGGTGAACGAGTCACCCTGGGACATCTCGAGCAGACAGGGCTCCGGCTGGTCGTCGTCGCTGATCATGCCGGTCGGACGGATGACGGTGTACGGCAGACCGGAGGCGCGGACCGCAATTTCTCCGTCGTACTTATGGTTCAAGATGCCGCCCGGGTTGAGCTGGACGATTGGAATTTCGGCTTTCCTCTTCTCCTCGTCGTTGCCGACGAGCGCGTTGCGCTCCACGCCCGCGGACGAGATGAGCACGATCTGCGGCTTGGGGTTCCTGAACGCCTTGATGCCGCGAGCAAAGTCGATCTGGAAGTCTCCAAACGTGTGATTCGGGTTGGCAAATCCGTTGAACGAGAACCTCGAGTACACCAGACCGAACTGGCTGATGGTTGCGGGGTTGAGGGCCGGGCCGTCGGGAACGCTGCGCGCCCGCTTGACCGCGACAAACTCGTGCCACGGGATGAAGACGTCACCCCACTCACCGTCGGGCACATCGAACGTGGCCTGATACGTGTCCTCGGGCTCATTGAGATCCGCCGTCTTGATATTCAACTTCAAGGTCTCTCCGGATCCCCTGACACGGAGCGAGATACCGTCATACGCGCTGAGATCGATGACGCCCTTCTCGTAGCTCCTGGCGCCACAGAAACCGCCACCCTCGAGCACGAGCTTTCCGCTCCAGGTGAATCCATCGCCCGCCTCGCTGAGACTCAGGGCGCTGTCGCTGTTCCCTCCCATGATGACATCGTCGAGCTTCTGCCAGGCCTCGAGGTCTCCGGCAGACTGGAACGGCATCACGACCGTCGAAGTCTTGCCCTGCTTGGCCACATACTTGGCCGCAGCAGCGGCAATCGCAGCCACGCCCTGCGAGTCGACTTTCTCCGGGGTCATTCCGTTCAGGTAGCCCATGTTGCCCTGCTCGTCGCGCCCAAAGACTGCACCCGTCGAGATCACGACCGACGTGACGCCGCTGAACAGCTCCGGCGTGAGCGACGACGAATCGGTCACGTCGACGGAGCCCTCGACGAAGAGGATTCCCCCGCTGCTGTTCCTTCCCTCGACCACGCCCTGCTCGCCAAGAATATCCAGGGCTTTGCCGCTGTCACGTACGGCCGCGACCACGGTGCGACCGCTCGCGAGCAGCTTGCTCACGATCTGGCGACCCGAACGTCCCGCCGCACCGAAGACGATCACGGCGTTCTCCCTGGGGAGGACCTCGGGCTCGTCCGAGGACGGGGCTTGCTGGGAGGTCGACTGCGCCGGATTCTTCGCCATACCGATCGCCTGCGACGCGATGAACGCGATCGTGGCCGTGAGGAACACGCCGCCTCCGATGAGTATCTCCGTCGGCGCATTGTCGAATCCAATGCCCCTGGGCGTCGCGATTGGCCTCGAGTTGGGAGATGGATTCACAGACAAGGGAGTCCGAGCTCGGCAATGCAGCGACGGACCGGCCAACAGCCTGGCGTTCGTAGTAGCCATCATGTTGGGCATCATCAGAATGCGGGTATGCGGTACCGTTAACAATGAAATTGGAAGGGGGCTGTGGTCGTCGGTCGCCCACGTGGAGGACAGCGATCAGAACACCCCAAAGCGCATGAGGGCACCGCCGGCCGCCGCCGTGATTGCTGTGAGCGCCAAGATGGCCTCCTGCTGACTCTGGACGGTGGCGACGCCGCTCGAGCCGATGCCGATCGCCAGCTGCTTGGTCACGCCGTTGCGCTGAACGCCGGCCGACGTCATCTCCTCCAACAGCTGCACGGCCTTGTCGTACTTGTAGAAGCGGTCGCATGACGCGATCATCGCATTGTACAGATGGACGGAGTCGATGCCGGCATCGCGAGCCCGGTTGAAGGCGTCGAGGGCGTCGTTGAACGAGCCGTTCCTGCTGTGGCCGGCGATCAGCGCGCAGTACGAGTAGTCGTTCGGCTTGAACCCTGCCGCGGTCATGCCCTTTATGAAAGCGTTTGCCTCAGTGCACTGACCCGCCAGACCGTACCCGGCGACCATCGTCTCGAACGAGATGCCGTCCGGCTCCGCGATCGTGCCGAAAACATCCTCGGCCTTGGCCATCTGGCCGGCCTTGGCGAGCGCCGAAAGGAGAATGTTGCGGATCACGATGTTATCTCGGAAGCCCAGGGCGTCCGAGACGGCGAGAAAGTCTGTGGCCTTCTCCCACTGTCCGCCCCGCTCGTACGCGTACATCATCGACGAGCAGAGCACGGCGTTCACCTTTGGAGGCTTGTGGTGATGCTGGCGCTTCGACGACGAAGACACCAGCGTGCCATCGCCCGCCCCGTCACCGCTCGACTCGCCATCAACCTCGTCCAAGCGCGCCGTTTCGCTCAGGATGTCGCGCTGGAGGGACAGAAACATGCCCTCGGCCTCCTTCCACTTGCCCTTCTCCCCGAGCCGCTTGATCAGCAGCGAGTACGTGAATTCGTTCGGCCGGTTCTTCGATCCCAAAGCCCCGCTGCGCATCTGCTCGAACAGCCTCGACGCCCGCGCAAACTCCGCGTGCTTGACGTACGCCTCTGCCAGGATCGAGTACGTCCGCACGTTGGGATACACCTTATTCCCTCGCATCCAGTCGATAAACTTCTCGGCCCGCGACCACGCGCCATTACTCGCCAGCGCTCCGACGAGGGCCGTGCAGGAGACGACATCCGCCCGCACGCCGCTGTTGATCATCTCGTTGAACTTCCGCACGGCCTCCTTCCAGTCTCCCCCCGCGCCATGCGCGTGAATGATAGACGCGTACGCATGAGCCGACGGCTTGGTGCCCTCCAGCTCCATATCGTTCCATATTTCCACCGCCCGGTCCACCCTGCCCGCGTTGGTCGCCGCCTTGATGGTCGCCGTGTACACTTGCACGCTCGTCCGGTCTGGCCGATCCTGCACGTCGCTAAAAATCTCCAGTGCCCGATCGATATCCCCCTTCCGATCCAGCGCCTCGATCAGCAACGTGTGTATATGCGAGTCCATCTTCTCGAGGGGAATGGCGTCGCTCGCCTGCTTGAACACGTCCAGCGCGTACTCAAAGTCCCCACCGACCAGCGCCGCCTTCATCACCGACGTATACGTAAACAAAGAACACGGGACACCGTTCACCCGCATCCATTTGTACACTTGCAGCGCCTTCTTCGAGTCCCCCCGGCTCGTGCACAGCCTGATGACCGTCCCGCACAGCCGCTCGTCCACCTCGTGGCCCCCCTCCACCAGCCAGTCGAACAACAGGATCGATCGCTTCCAGGTCGCGCGATGCTTGGCCATCGTCGCCACAATTCTGTCCAGAGACGCGTTGTGTTCTGGTCCGAGCTCGCCGGGAGAGAGGACCGCCGGGAGCTCTGGGTGCGCGGCCGGGTCCATCAGCCGGGCCACGTAGTCCGGGAGGGCGATTCGCGCGTCGCCCGCGTCATGTGCGTCATGTGCGTCTCTGGCAGATTCTTCTGCTGCCGCGCTCGTCGCCGCGACGGCTGTCGTTCTCGACGCCACGCTGCCCACCGTTCGAACACCCGCCGTGTCCAGCCACTTCCAACCCGACGTCGACGCCGCTCTGTCCGCGCTCGTCGCGCTCGTCGATGGCCGCCCCGGGCATGCATATTGTATTCTATACCCATAAAGAACCACATGCTGGGCCTGGGTCGCTGCCGACGGGCACAGGTTGGCTTGCCGGGGAGGGATTGGCACCATAGCCTCGTTTTCCCTTGGAATCCGTCCCTTCGTAGTCGACGTGTGGTCCTTCTACACGTCCTTCTGGGCAGGCATTTTTATCTCGATAATACGCGATTGCTGCTTGCTCAAATTCAAGTCAAAAAAGGTTGTCACCTCGACCCACCTCTGCCCAAGAAGGCTGGCTCGAGAAGGCTCCTCGCCTTGAGCGCGCGGGGATGGGCCACTCGGCCGACGCCGTCGTCGCTGCGCATCATCACATCGCTGAGGTATCCGGCGGTCAGCTTGTTGTAGAACTTGGCCAGGTCGATCATCGTTCCCTGTCGCTTGGTCAGCTGCACGACATAGCACCCGCTCATGACCTCGATGTGCCGCACCGTCACCGCCATGCCGCGCCTGCTGCTGGTCGGGAGGATGAGTTCGAGGCGTCCGCGTTCTATGTCGTCGGTGTCGATGAACCCGCCGAGCGACAGCGTGCCCTGCTTGATGCGGAGCAGGACGTCTTCGATCTCGGCCTGCGTCGAGAACTGGACGTGGCCGCTCATGCTTTCCTCCTCGTGTTCGAAGATCGCATTGAACGAGATGTTTCGGTTGATGAGCTCAAATGCGTTCATGCCGAACATGCGGCCGTTCTTGCTCTTGGCCTCGGCGAAGATGTCCAGGGAAAGCACGTTGACGAGCTCGGCGTACCACTTGTAGAACTCGTTCGTGTTTCCGGAGACTTTCTGCACGTCCACAATGGACCCGCCTTGGCTCAGGTATATCATAGTGATGGTGACGTGGATCACGCCTTTGAGGCTCTTGATGTAGAGCCGGAGGGTGTCGTCGGTCCGCTTGACGGCTCGCCCGCTGGCCAACGCGATCACCGCCTGCTCGATCTCGTCGAATACGTAGGACGTCTCCGCTGTCGTTGTGAACTGCGTGTGCCGCCGGATCAAGTCGTCTTTCTCCTCGAAAATGGCCGAGATGTCGAAAAAGTCGCTGATCAGCTGGAACGCGTTGAAGCGGCGAGGAACAGCGTCGTCTTTCTCCCGGTCGCTGCTGCTCGACGACATCGACCGATTCGCAGTGAACGCCTTGAGCTCTTGCAACGACGACTGCCGCATCATAACCGCGCTGTCGGAGAGCAGTGTCTCCCCGGGGACGCCCAGGGACGGGAACCGGCCCAGCCCCGAGAGAGGCCGGGAGCCTTTCATCCAGGAGTGATCCATCAGCTCGTGCGCCGTCGGCCTCTTGCTCGGGTCGACCTGCAGCATGCTTCGCAGAAACGCGCGCGCCTCCTCCGTCAGCCACATGGGCATCGTATATTCCCCTGCAGACACCTTTTCAAACAGCGCGACCATGTTCTCCTCTGTTGTTGGCCGACGGAGGGAGGGAGGGTGTGTGAGAGAGACAGAGAAAGAGATAAAGAAACATGGGGCGTCGGTTCGGCACGGTACGTACCGTCAAAGGGCAAACAGCCGGCCAGGATGACGTAGCAGACGACTCCAAGCGACCAAATATCGGCCGAGCATCCGTCGTAGGTCAGCTTGTTGATCACCTCCGGGGCGGCGTAATTGGGCGTCCCGCATACCGTCTTCATCGCGTCGATATCCTGTCCCTCGTCCCGCATCGCACCGAGTCCGAAATCGGACAGCTTCGCAACGCCGTCGGACGTCATCAGTACATTCTCCGGCTTGATGTCCCGATGACAGACGCCGTTATCGTGACAGTGGGCGACCGCCGCGAGCAGCTGCGCAAAGAGGTCCCTGGGAACGAGCGACGGCCGAGCGTGCGAGTGAGGGCCGGAGCGCGAGCGTGGGAGCCGACGCCGACGCAAACGTACCTTCCCTCTTCCTCCTTCAGTGGGCCTTGCACGGCAATCTTATCGAACAGATCGCCCCCCGTCACGAGCTCCATGACGAGGAAAATCTTGTCCCGGCTAGACATGATCTCGTGCATGTTCACGATGAACGGGTGCTTGATTTTCTTCAGGATGGCAATCTCGGTCTTAATCTGATCGACCATACCCCTTTGCACCAGGTGGTCCTTGTTCAAGACCTTCAACGCGTACGCCGTGCCCGACTCGGAGTGCTGCGAGTACTTCACGTTCCCGTAGGTGCCCTCCCCGATCGTGCGGCCGACCAGGTACTTGCCGACCCGCTTCGTCAAATGCCGACACGATTCCCGTGTCCGCGCCTTGCTCGAGCTCGGGAGCGAGACCGACGAGGAGACCGACGAAGCCCGCTTGAGGGGCGCGTCGCTGCCGGGGTTCTCTCTGTCGGACATATCACACCTCGGCCGTTTACGCGACGCCCACCGCCTCCCTCGCGTTCGTTGACGCAGTCATCAGACCCTGCATGGCGTCGTCGTCGGCGTGGGTTTTGGTTTGGTTTCTATCCCGCTTCGATTTTTTGCGGACTAGTTCGGATTTCCAATTTGTTCGGAAATTCGTTCCAAAACCATCGCGTACACAGTCATCGACTCGTCGTACTGTGCATCTATTACACATACACGCCCCCAGGCGACGCGGGTTCAGCGGAAAGCCATCTCGCGACTCGCCATCTCGATAACCCACCGAGCAGCAGCATGCGAGAAGGCCACCAGGGAGGAGAGCGCGACGACCCACAACCCGCCTCGCTGCCGTCCTCCTCCTCCCCCGCCCTCGAGTTCCGAGTCGTGGCGCAGTGCGGTCGCGCGCGCTCATCGCGCATGACCCTGCCCCACCACGAATGCCACACGCCAATGTTCATGCCCGTCGGTGCGTCGTTGGACTCACGTGTTCGCTCGCTCGCCGTCTGCCCCGAGCCCGAGCCCTGACCCGTATCTCTATCTCTATCCCTGTATTTACGCATTTCTCAGGGACGCAGGGCTCGGTGAAAGGTCTGACGTCCCGCCAGTTGCAAGACCTCGACTGCCACGTCGTCCTCGGCAACACGTATCACCTCGAGAACCGGCCGGGGTCGGAGCTGGTCGCCGCGATGGGCGGTCTTCACGAGTTCACCGCTTGGCCACGGGGCATGCTCACGGACTCGGGCGGCTTTCAGATGGTATCCTTGCTGCACCTTGCAGATATCTCGGAAGAGGGGGTCACCTTTCAGAGCCCGACCGACGGACACCGCATGCTGTTGACTCCGGAGCACTCGATCCAGGTTCAAAATCGTCTCGGCGCCGACATCATCATGGCGCTCGATGACGTCGTTCCCAGCACCGCGGCTGACCCGGCCAGGTTCGAAGAGGCCACGCATCGGACGACCCGATGGATCGACCGGTGCATCGCCGCGCATTCTCGCCCGCACGAGCAGAATCTCTTTCCCATAGTGCAAGGAGGACTGGACCCGCGGCTGCGCGAAGTCAGTATGCAGGGCCTGATTGCTCGGGACGCGCCGGGCTATGCCATCGGCGGTCTTGCCGGTGGCGAAGACAAGACGTCGTTCATTCGCGTGGTGAGCCAGTGCACGGCGGGACTGCCCATGAACAAGCCCAAGTACGTGATGGGGATCGGCTATCCGCTCGATATCATCCTGTGCTCGGCGCTCGGCGCCGACATGTACGACTCGGTCTACCCCACGAGGACGGCGCGTTTTGGCGCCGCGCTGGTGCCAGAGGGGGTGCTGCGGGTGAAGAACCAGGAATGTGCGACGGATCTACGCCCCCTCGATCCGACGTGCGAGTGCATGGTGTGTAAGCGGTACACCAGAGCCTACCTGCATCCGCTCGTGCACCGCAATATCGGGTTTGCCAGCACGCTCATCAGCTACCACAACATCGCGTACACGCAGCGATTAACGCGGGAGATCAGAGCGTCTATCGAACGAGGGAACTATGGCGACTACGTGCGCAAGGCCGTCGCGCTGCACTATCCCCAGGGAGACGTGCCCGAGTGGGTGCGGTTGGCGCTCGAGCTCGCCGAGATCGACCCACCACGCTGAGTGTCTGGTTCTTTACTCTGTCTATTATATATAACATACCTCTAGGGTCTTCCCCTCCCGCTTCTTCCTGGACTGCCGGCGCCGGTCGGACTCGAGTCCCGAGTCCGGGGAACCCGCGCGTGGCGCTCTGGTGGCCGCCACTCCTACTACTCCTGCTACTACTTATACCACCACTACCAGTAATAGAAGCTCTTGGGGAACGCGCGCGACTGCCAGCGGTCGCCAAAGGCAGCGTCGAGCTTGGCCGCGCGCTCCTTGCTGTACATGGTCCCCGACGTATCCGACGTATTGTACAGCCAGTAGTACAGCTTTCGCTCGCTCTCACCACCCTTGTCCTTCGGGAACCTGCCGTTGTCCTTCTCGAACCGAACCAGGTCGGCGAGGGTCGCATCCCACTTAATCTCGTCCCTGGGGTTGCGCTGGTGGCCTTTCTCGAGCAAGCCGCCAGTTCCGAGGCACGGGAAGCAATCCATCTCCCACCCCTCGCCAAACGCCGCGTTCAGCTTGGCCCACCGGTCCTTCGTCCAGCCGTTCTCTCCCGGCGTAGACCGGTACAGGAAGTCGTACAGCCGCTGCTCCTCCCGGTCCCCCTTCCTGTTCACCTTTGGCCATTTGCCCTTGGTCTTCTTCCATTCGATGGCCTGTCCCAGGCTTGTGTGCCACTTCTCCTGGAGCTTCTTCCACTGCTTGACCGACACGTGCTTCGAAGGCGGGCTGCGCGGATCGAGCGGGCGAGTGAAATTCAGCGCACGGCGGACGTCCGTCTCAACGGTACGCACAGGTCTTCCAAGGCAGGCAGGCCGGGTATTCCGATTGCAGCAATACCCGCTCCCGGTTTCGGCTTGGTGTCGTCCGGTTTGGGTTTTTTGCTCGCTTCAAGATCCTCCCTCTGCCCCCAATTAATCCGCACGGCGGGCCTCTTCGACCTCGCCATGCTCGCGACCTCGCACAGAGGCGGAACACCTATTCAAGTCGCGGACCGAGACGCGGGGGAGAAACACACAACACGAACGAATCTTCTCTTAAAAACGCAGGACGACGACGACGACGACGACGACGACGACGACGACGACGACGACGACGACGACGACGACAACATGCGTCGTCACGCAGCCGGATACAGCGTCAGAAGTAGACGCCGTCAGTCGCCATGAAGGCGTGTTCCGTGCCCTTCCCTTTCCCCTTGGCGGCGTAAATCTCCGAGTACCCCGCGATCGGCCGCCCGTACTCTTTCTTGTGAGAGCCGAGGAAGGCGCCGGTATCTCGATGCTTGATTCTCACCGGCTGGTCCTGGAACCACCACTCGTTTCCATCGAACTCGACAATCCAGAGGTCTCCGCCGTCCGATTCGTTCCCACTTCCCCCGCCGTAGCAGCTGACCTCTTGGTTGCCCGACAACGGCGACCTGTGGAGGTGGCTGTGCAGCCACTTGCCAGTCATCGAGTGCTGTAGCCGGAACGTGAACCCGCTCTTGATGGCCGTGCCCTGTGGGCACGGCTCGGTCCCGTCGTTCCGGACGATCCACATGGACTCGGCCGAGTCACCCGCGGTGGTGCCGAGGACCGCCTGCTGTCCGCTACCAGTCCCGTAGTTCATCTCGAGGCTGTGCACGTGCCGCCCGTCGCCCTGGTTGCGCAGTTTCACGAGGCTCCCACAGGTCACACGGCGGGGAGGTCCCCGATCGAAATCGGCGTCGGCACTGGCAAAGCCAACAGCTGAGAGAGAGAGGAGGGTGGCGACGACGACGAGGAGCAAGAACGAGATCGCATGTCTCATCATGATGATCGCGCGGGCGTGCATAATGCCATCAAGGAAAAAACGCGATTTCTTTTTCCAACGCATTGACCCCAGCCCGAACCGCGTGGAGTCGACCTCTCAAAACGCGACCTCTCACAACATATTCTCTCTCTGCTTCGCTCCGTCCCAGTCCAGGCCAACCGTCACGATGATCTCAAAGGCCAGCAGAGCACTCCTCGGCCTCCTGGTCTGCGTGGGGCTGTCTGCCTCGTGCACCGCCGCTCGCACCTGCGCCGCGGAACTCGAGTTCTGCGTGGGAAGATGCGGGGGCCAGGAGAACGTCGACTTCGATTGCGACGAGACGACTGATGGTTTAGCGAGAGCGTTTGCGTGCGCCTGTGGCTCCACGGCCGCCGCTGATGCATCGAGCTGGAGCGAGTCCACCGCCCGTGACGCCTCGGCGGTGAATGCCGGGGCCAACGTCGTGGAAAACCCGGCAGAGTCCGTCGATGGCTCGTACTGTGACTCCAAGAGGATAAAGTGCGTCAGCGTGTGCGCGTCGCTCGCCTCCAACGCGACCTCCAATGCACCGACTGCCGAGAGCGAGGCCGAGACGCCCTTCCCGACGTTCAGTTGCGAGGAGAGCCAGACAGAGGACGGCATGAGCTTTGCCGTCGCGAGCAGCTGCTTCTGCAACGGAGCGATGTTGGACGCGACCAATGCGACCAATGCGACCGCCGGGACCAACACGACCGAGGCGTCCGGGACGCCCGCGCCCTCTGCCCCCTGCGACGAGCGAAAGGCCAGGTGCGAGTCGTCCTGCGGGGTGCTCGATGTGGACTTCAAATGTGAGTCCGAGGGCGACATGAGCTTGGGGGCCTTCTCGATTGCCTCGGCGTGCTCGTGCGTTCCGGTCGACGACGGGGCTCCGGACGCCGCGCAGGACATCAAAGGCGTGCAGTCTGCCGAGAGCAATGCGTACGAGTCGGGGTACAAGGCCGGAGCGAAGTTCGTGGCCGGGTACATGCTGAGCACGCTGGCGCTGGTGGAAGCCGTGGTGGGCGACGGCGAATCCTGATTTCCCTCTCTGTTGTAAAACCATCAATCGGCATGCGCGTCTTGACGGTCATAGCAGCAGGTGCATCATCACAGACGCCCGTCCTTCGGCGGCAATCGTCCGATGCGGTGACGCCGATCAGCGAGCGGCGAACGACGGTCGGGCCTTCTTCTTCGGCGGAGATGAAGGTCGCATCCCACCCGAGACTGGACCCACAAGTGAGCTGCGCCGTGTACGCAAAGTCCGGACGAGTCTTTGCGCGGGTCGACGCTGGTAAGAGCGCAGACGCCGACGCCGACGACCTGATCCTGGACCTGGGCATGTCGCAGCTGGCCGCCGACTCGGGCGTGTTCTTGGCCGGAACCCAGATGCGGTTAGGGATCGACTACCTTGTCTCGTCGAACGCCACGTTGTGCTTCGGAGAGGAGGGAAACGAATGCTTTGTAGTGGAGTTTGATGAGGAGAGCTCTAGCGGCGGAGACGCGATTGGCAAGATGCTGATGCAGGGAATGGCTGCGGGCGCCTCAGCCGATGTTCGGGACGCGCTGAAAGACAAGATGTGAGGTTGCATGCATGTAATCGCTTGACATATCTCCCACCGCCTCCTATATCCTAAGACGACAATTTCAGCGTCTTGTGCAGCTTCTTTATCGTAGTGGTCAGCTCCTTGAATCGGGGCCGGTTTTCGACGCTCACGGACAGGCATCGCTGCGCCATTACCAGCAGCTGCTTCTGGCAGAACAGCGCCGCGTTCATCTCGGCAAATGAGATTTCCACCCGCTCGATGAGGTCCCGCACCAGCAGACCGAACGCCCTGACCTCGTGCTTCTCGTACGTGACGTCCTTCTTGTCGTACACGAAGGCCGCGCCGTAGTCGCACAGTATGCTCGTCCCGTCTGCTCGTGCCAATACGTTGTGGGCGTACACGTCGCCGTGGGCGACGCACCGCGAGTGGAGATGCTCGAGCGCCGAGCTGACGCTCAGCAGGGAGCGGACGACGAACTTCACGTCGAACAAGCGACCCTGTGCCCACGTGCACCGGAGCAGCTGCGCCTGGGTCGGCCGGTCGGCCAGCGGGGCGCCGTCTTGGTACTCCATGATGAAGCCGCGGATCTCCTTGTGCTCGTCGCGCACCCGGGCGATTACCCTGGCCAGACCGTCGTGGTTGAATATGCAGGCCAGCTTCATCTCGTCCTGCCAGTCGCCGTCGGGCGACTTGTCGTCCACGAAGACCTTGTACGCGACCCTGACTCGCCGATAGGTGGCCTCGTACACCTCGCCGCTCGCTCCAGCGCCCAATACGCGGCCGATAGTAAGTTCCCGCTCGTCGATGATCCGCGTCGAGGTCTTCACCGGTCGGAGCCTCGAGTCGGTCAACGGGTTGCCTTGAAGGCTGAGCCAGGCGAGCGCCGGGGAGTGCAGGAGCCCCTCGGGCAGCTCGGTCAGCTCGTTGCAGGCAAGACGGAGCAGCTCGAGGTGGGGGAGCTTGGAGAGGTCCGCAGGCACGGCCGTCAGCCTGTTGTGCGATGCCTGGAGCTTGCGCAGGCTCCGGCACGTGGCGATGGACGACGGGAGCGCCGTCAGGCAGTTGTCCGTCAGGTAGAGCTGCTCCAGGGCAGTGGCCCGCTCGAAGACGTGCTCTTCGATCGTCTCAATGTCGTTCCCTTTCAGCCCGAGGACGACGAGTGACGGCGGCAGCGCCGGGACTTCCTTGAGGCGGTTGTTCATCGCCTGGCGAGCGGGAGAACGGGCAAACGAGCAAACGAGCAAACGAGCAGGGGGAGCGAGTGAGAGCGACCGACCAAGCGAGCGTGTCGACCGTGGAGCTCGAATCAATCAATCAATCAATCAACGCACGTTGAGCGTCTTGAGCTTGGGCAGCGTGTGGACGTCGGGGAGGCACGTGATGGCATTTCCCGACACGTCGATGACCTCTAATTGCTTAAGACCGGACATATCTGGCACGGACGTCAGGTTGTTGCCGCGGACGACAATGGTTCGCAGGCGCGTGAGGCCGCCGATCGACGCCGGAAGGTTCTTCAGGGCCGCGTCGGTACAGACGATTGAGACGGGCTTGGGTGTCGGGAAGAAGAGCCGTAGACACTTGGACAGGAGCGGGAGGCAGGCGTACTGCTCGACGTCGCCCCTCTTGGTAATGGTCCGGCCGTGATCCGAGTAGGCCATGTTGGAGGCCAAGAAAAAGAGGGCCAGGCCGCCAGCGACCGCATCGATCGTCGCATACTGGCTCCCCTTCGTGCCATAATGCACCAGGGCGGTCTTGGCCAGGGCGTAACTCTCGCGAATGAGCCCCTCTTCGTCAAAAATGCTCATTGAGAGGTTGAGGTTTAAATCAAAATGGTCCACCCAGCAAGACTAGCCGCACGACGACCGAATCTACGCATCTGCCCCTCCCTCTGCACTTGCCCCTTCCTCTGTCCCTCCCCCTGTCTGTGGACTGGGGCTGCACCGACGGCACGTCTTCATGCACCACTGGCCGGCCGCCCCGGCACCGTCCCCGAGATACAGTTCGCTGTCGCACATCGCGGGATCGCACGCCTCGGACCCTGGCGGGACGTTGTCCTCGCAGCGCTCGCCACACCGATCGCACGCCCCGAGACAGAAGCTGTCCTGCCAGAGCCACTTCGCCTCACACTTGCCGAGCGCGGCCTGCTGGGCACACGTGTACGTCGGACCTGGCGAGATGTCTGAACAGTACAACGCCCTATACACGCGATCCAAGTCGCGGCATCGCGTCGCGTTGAACGCCGGCCCTTCCAAGCAGGCGTCCAGGGAGTTGATGGCGTCGGTCGAAGCGTCGGCAATCGGGGGTGGAGAAGGGGATGGGGATGGGGATGGGGATGGGGGAGATG
>Ga0181573_10001671_pt1 | contig 21469 bp, 12 predicted proteins | sample 101ome_25_FD_148643 | JGI IMG/M metagenome (GOLD analysis project Ga0181573, IMG submission 148643) | Coastal salt marsh microbial communities from the Groves Creek Marsh, Skidaway Island, Georgia - 101409BT metaG (spades assembly) | ecosystem: Environmental > Aquatic > Marine > Intertidal zone... | reverse complement strand
AAATGGGAGGGGGAGTGCGTCGACGCCGAGGGCAAGGAAACCACCGCCAAGGGCGAGATCAAGCTCACCGAGTTCGCGTCGGAGAACGACGAGGACGAGTACGTCTTCAAAGTGACCTCATCGGACGGCGACAAAGCCGCGAAGGAGAGGCTGAAGCAGAAGATCGAAGCGGCGGTCGCGGCGGCGTTCGCTCCGTGCCTCGCGACGTTCGCGAAGGAGCTCGCGGACATGTGAGACATTAGCCCGGCGCTCTCATTTTTATTCGATGTCACGACGTCTCTCGCCTCGTCGGTCGCCTAATAGTAGTCGTCGTCGTTTGCGCCGATTGAGCCGGAGGACCTCCCTCTCCTGTGCCGGGAGACCAGGTTGCCGAAGCTCCCGCTCCTTCCGTGCGCCCCCGCCGCTATCCGATCGCTCTCCGCGCGTCTGTACGCCTCGGCCATGATCACCTCCCGCTGCTCGTTCGAGATGACACCGTCGCGCTGAGCCCACTCCAGGGTGTCCGCCATCTTCACGATGCTCATCCCGCGCGCATCCGCGGTTCTGCGAAGCATGAGCGCCTTGTTCCTGAGTCCGATGTCTATGGTGCACGCCGCTTGCTCCCACGGCTCACCATCCACGTGCATCGGATACCCGCGCTCGACGATCACCTTGACGTGACGAGCCTGGCAGATGCGCACCGGCTTGTCCACCCCCCAGTTCAGCTGCCCGAGGTGCAGCGCGCCGTACACCACCACCACGTCGACCATGCCGTCCTGCATGGAGCTCGCGCCGTACCCCTCGCTGCTCTCCCACATCCGAACACCGCCCGCGAAGCTGTTGATATTCAGCAGGATGATACCCTCGGTCTCCGGCGGCAGCTCGCGCCTGACGCCGTCCGCGATGAGGTGCACGTGCTGGTGCATCCCCGCGCAGCTGTGCTCCACGAAATCCCTGGCGCCGAAGATGCCGTAGAGGAGCTTGTTGGTGAACGCGCTGAAGAACAGCTGCGGCCGGACGTTCCGCGTGCGATGGAACCTGAGCGCCGCCTGTGCATCCACACCAATGCCCAGGTAGTTCTGGAATATCAGTGTCTTGCTCTTCCCCATCGGTCGGCCGCCCGGGCCGTTGCCGTTTGCGGCGGCGTAGTCGTGCGTCGGCCTCGGGGAGTAATCGCCGCGGTTGCCGCCGCCGCCAGCTGTGCCGCCGCCCCGCCTCCCCTTCCTCCCGTGGTCGAACTCCACGACCTCCTTGGGCTTCTTTTTCGGGCTCGGCGGCGGCGCCCCCGGGTCCTGCGGCGTGATGTTGACCTCCCATCGGTCCAGCACAGCCGGGTGCGCCTCCTGGATCTGCATGAGCAGCTCGGAGATGAGGTCGTTGGCGAAACCGCCGCCCCAGCCGAGGACCCGCGCGAGGTCGTTGCCGGTGCCCAGGGGCAAGATGCCGACCGGGGGCTTCGGATCGATTTCGATGAGACTCTCGAGCGCCTGCAGGATCCACGCCACCGTCCCGTCCCCGCCGCACACCAGCACCCGCACCCTGGGCAAGTCGCAGAACTGCCGGAGAGCGACTTTGGGATCCGTCTTGTACAGGTCGACAACCTGCAACGGGTTGAGGTTTTTTCCCAGCTGGTTGAACAGGTAGCCGCCCAGCTGCCCGCCGCTCCTGCTGTTGACGAACACCAGCAGCGGTATGGAGTCCTCGGGTAACAAGGACGGGTCGATGGAGGTGATGCCGGTGTACTCGCCGTTTCGCTTCTTGCGCAAAATCTTCCTCATCACCTTCTTGGTGCCCCGGATGAGGGGCGAGCGCAAGGGCGCCTCGGTGACGCACTCCGGCGGCAGGATGAGCCGCGCGTGCTTGGACTCGCGCAGGGCGTAGTACCACCCCCGTTGCGCGCGTCGCCACTTCTGATACCGCGTGATGGTCCACTGCGTGCCCAGCAGGACGCACACGAGGGTCACCACGAACTGAATCCACTCCCGCGCGGTGTAATGCGGGAGGTACTGCGACAGAGGGATGTCCTCGATGACCGCCGTGATGTTGACCACCCATCCCTGGATGTCCACACCCTCGGTGAGATTCACCCCCTGGAGGCCCTCCGTGAGCGCGGTGAGGTTGAGGAGCCAGTTATCACTGGAAACCCTGGTCGCGCCGGCTCCCACGCTCGCTCCCTGCTGGACGTCCCCCATGTTCGGGCTAAATTCCCGAGGCCCGCTTGCAAGTCTGCCCCGTTTTCGAGGCCTCGATGAGCCGTAACGCGATCGACGCTCCTGCTTTCGACGACGCCACGCCTTATGCGAGGCTGAGATACTTCCCTGCCGGGATCCTCCCCTCACGTGTCCCGCACCGGGCCCGCACTCTGAGCGAACCTGGCCTCGATTTGTAAGAAATTGTTGAGGGACGCGGGAAAACGAAGTGGACGATAACCTCGCCGACCTGCTGGGGCACAACACTCCACGCGACCTCGGAGGGAACGCAACCCCTGGTTGCAAGGTCTCTCGCGACCATCTCCCGAGCGCGTAGAGCAGTCATGGCGGCGGCATCGGTCGTGAGGAACACCTCGATGATCCTCGCGCGCCCCGGCCGACTCCTCGCGCCCGTTCGCGCGTCGCGAGCTCGCGTCGACGCGTCGGCGGCGAGCCGGGCGACGAATCGGCGGGTGGCGCTCCGCTCGAACGGCGCGTCAGCGATTGACTCCCGCCTCGGTCTCGCCGCGCGTGCGCTCCACACCACCATCGCACGCGCGGCGGACGCGACGGGAGCCCACGATGCGGCACCCAGCTCGTCCGCGTCGACCGAGGCTGGCGAATCCTCCCCGGCGCCGCCGCCGGAAGATTCGGCACCCGGCGACGCGACGCACAAGTCCTTCGCCGACCTGGGCCTGTGCAGGACCCTCTGCGCCGCCTTGGACGCCACTGGGTTCAAGCACCCCTCCCCACCGCAGCTCGCCACCATCCCGATGCTCCTCGAGGGCACCGACGTCGCGATGCAGTCCTACACGGGCAGCGGTAAGACCCTGGCGTACCTCCTCCCGGTGCTCAACCGCATCGCGGAGGATCAACGGAAGCCGCGGGGGGAACGAGCGGACGGCGTGCAGTGCCTCGTGGTGGTGCCCTCGCAGGAGCTCGCGATGCAGATTGTGCGGCAGGTGGAGAGGGTCCTCGGGGAGTTCGGCAGGGAGATCACGCAGCAGTGCATAGGCGGCGCGAACATTCGGCGGCAGGAGGAGGCGCTCCGCCGCAAGCGACCCCTCGTCGTCGTGGGCACGCCGGGGCGCGTCGCGGAGCTCAGCAGAAGCGGGATCCTCCGCACGCACGGCGTGAAGTGCCTCGTGATTGATGAGGCGGACGACCTTCTGGCGAGCAACTTCCGCCGGGACATGGCCAGGATCGTGGACCACACGGGCAAGGGCGTCGTGGGCGGGAGACAAACGGTGATTGTATCCGCCACGCTGAAGCGGGAAACTTTAGACCAGTACTCGTACATGGCGCCGAATCTGGTGCACGTCAAGGCGACGAAGAAGGAGTTGGAGAAGGCAAAAGAGGCGGAGGGAGGCGAAGAGGGCGAGACCTCGGACGTCGCCGCGTCGCTCCCGCCCAACCTTGAGCACTACTCCGTGGTGGCGGAAGGCAGGCACAAGGTGGACAGGCTCCGTCGCGCGATCCACGCCACGGGCGCGGAGCGCGCGCTCGTCTTCCTCAACTTCGGGCACAGACTCACTGACACCAGGGACAAGCTCGCGGCGCGAGGTATGCCCTGCGGTGTGCTCCACGGTGGCATGAATAAGCTTGAGAGAGCCAACGAGCTCGCCGCTTTTCGACGCGGGGACTTTCGCGCGCTGCTCGTCTCGGACCTCGCGGCTCGAGGCATCGACGTGCCAGAGGTGGATGCGGTGTTCAACCTGGACTTACCGACGGATGAGACCCATTACGTCCACAGGGCCGGTCGCACCGGGCGCATGGGCGCGGACGGCATGGTGATGACGCTGGCGGGGCCCGACGAGGCTTTCGTGCTGACCAAGATTCAGCGCAAGCTCGGGATCGACATCAAGGCCGCGGACCTGCAGAAGGGGCGCGTCGTGCCCGACAGGGGAAACAAGCCCACGCCGAGGAAGGAGCACGCGGAGGCCAAGAAGCAGCGCGCGGAACGGGAGAAGGAGAAGGAGAAGGTTGGAGCCGGGGCGGGTAAGGGCGGATCGAGACCCACTCGCGTCGAGCGCGCGGCGGAGAGGCGCGGGACGTTCGAGGACGAGTTCCAGGCGACGCGCGGGTTCGGCGCCAAGCCGAAGGCCTACACGCCCAAGGGGCAGCCGAGGCGCAGGAAAAGGGACTGATCCTAGTCATATCTCGTCCCGCCGTGAGTCGTTCGTTGAGCTAGATAGTATTGATAAAGTCTCCGTCTCTCTTCCCCGCAAACCCCCACCCTCCGCGCAGTCTCTAAGGCTTTAGTAGTAGACGTTGAAGGAGTCGATGGTGGTCTGGAGCCTGCTCTTCATCTTATCCCAGCGCCTCTCCGACGAGCCGGTGGTGAGCGTGTAGAACTGGCCCTGGGTGATGGTCACGATGGTGAGCGCGTGGCGCTCGTAGGAGTTGGTCTTGGTGACGTACTCAAAGGCGTAGTAGAGGTGGCCCTCCTTGTCCTTGCGCTGGGCGGTCTTCAGCACCTTGGCCTGCGCGCCGGGGACGGCGAGCGCCTTCGCGACGAGGGTCTTCGCCACCTCGTCGGGGTTGCCGATCTCCGTGAGGGACTCGCGGCTAGTGGGGTAGATGTTGAGCGCGACGGACTCGAGGGGCTCGATGATGTCCTTGTAGACCGCATCCTGACCGTCGACGGTGATCTCCTGCCAGCCCACGGGGTAGTAGAACTGGTAGCCCTTGCGGGTGTCCTTGACGACGTTGAAGCCGCTAAGCGCGAGCGCGGGGCCCGCGGGCGCGAGAGACGCGGCGGCAGCGGCGATGCCGGAGAGCACAGCCTGGCGGCGAGTGGACCCCACATCGTTGCTCGCGACCGCGCGCACGGGGGCGACGGCGCGGGCCGAGCGGGCCGAGCGCGCGGTCTTCGCGGTCACGCGCTGCTGCACGAGCGCGGTGGACTGGGTGGCGACGCTAGCCATGATCATAAGACGTTCAATCCGGTGTGGATCGATCAGTGACGCCCGGGGACGATGCTGCAATCAAGAACTTTATCCTCTTGCGAGTGCCACGTAGTCGAAACGAGAGCCGTATGGGAGCGCAGTCTGGAAAATCGACGCCATGCATCGACGGTTCATGAACCAATAAAAAGCCCAGGCTTCATTCAAACCGCGCTGCAAACAGAGGAAGAAGAGAAGAGTTTTTTTCTGTCCGATCAAAAGTTGAGAGGGTCGCGGGAGGCTTGAAGGCGCGCCGGGCCGTTGCGTACGGCACATATCACGCGGGAACCCTTGGGATCTTCACGAGGAAGACCGTCGGGTGACGAGCGCGCGAGGTCGGAGACTCGCGTGGCGATCGGGTCGGATCCGAGGTCGATTCGGCCAGCGACCAATCGCGGTGGAAAAACGCGAAGGGCACAGCTGTGGCCATCGACAGGGCGGGGTGCAAAAACCTACCGGGCCTTTCTCCCTCCGATCGCGAGTTGAAGAGTCATGTCCGAGACTCCGAGCGGTGTCATCGCTCAGCAGGGGACCCAGCCGATGGAGGAGGACGCCGACGCGGCCGCGCCGGTCAAGCGCGCGGCCGATGAGGTCGTCGGCGACGACGAGCCATCGGCCAAGAAGCCGAAGCAGGAGGACGGGCCCGATCCCGCCAAGCCCGCGGGCGAGGGCGACGACGACGGCCTGGACACCGACGACGACGACGATGACGAGCCCAAGGACGACATCAAACGATTCGCCGCGCGCTTAAGGCCCGGGACGCTCAAGCACACCTGCTTCGTCCTACTGCAACGCGCGGGCCGCGACGGCATGGAGACCAACGCCATGCTCGAGACCGCTGAGAAGGAGGGGTTGTACGTGGGAAAGAACCGCAACGTGCTGACCACAACCCTGAGCCACGAGCCGTGGTTCGTGCACAACCCCGACGTCAAGTCCCACTGGTGCATCCGGTCATTCCTGGAGGGACCCGAGGCCACGGAGGCGTGCCTGGCCGCCAAACCGGGCAGCGAACCCGCGGGGCCCGGCAGAGCAAAGGTCTCGGGCAAGCCCAGGAAGACGCTCACCGCCGAGGAGAAGATGGCGCAGGCGGCAGAGAAGGCCAAGAAGGCCACCGAGAAAGCCGCGCAGAGCGCCGCGTCCACCGCCGCCAAGGTACAGGCCAAGATCGAGGCCAAGATCCACGCGCAGCTCACCAAGGGCAACGACGACAGGCTCAAGAAGGCCGCCAAGCAACTCGCCGCGGAGACGGCCAACGTCGCCAAGCACCAGACCGCGCTCGAGGCTGCCGAGGCCAAGGCCGTCGCCGCGGGAGTCGCCAAGGAGGACCTGGAAAAGTGCGCCGAGGAGACCAACAAGAAGGGCGCCAAGGCTAAGCCGGCAAAGGCGATAGCGGCGGCTAAGGCAAACGCCGGAGCTGGGCCCGGCGGGCCGGGCAAGTCCGCCGCGGAGATCCTGAAGGAACCCGGCGCGCCATCCACCGAACTCCCCGAGCGCCTCACGATCTACACCGGCGATCAGGGCGACAGGCACAAGCTGATGGCATGGAAGAAGGAGGTGGACAAGTTCAAGGAGAAGATTGAGCGCGAGCGCGACGCGTACGTTCAGAAGCGACGCAAGCAACTTCGCGCAGAGAACGCCAAGGAGGGCGCGGCGACCGGCAAGCTCATCGCGGACTACATCAAGTGCTTCGAGAACCTCGAGAAGGCCAAGATCAATCACTTCAAGGCTGAGGAGATCCTGCGGCACCTGAAGGAGAAGAGCGAGCTGCTCAAGGAGACGCTTCACATGAAAGCTGAGCTCGCGAAGGAAAAGCTCGACGCTAAAAACGCCAAGGCCATGGCCGAGCTCGAGGCGAAGCTCGCCAAGCTGGAGGGTAAGAAGATGGACGAGGCCAAGGCTGCGATCGAGAAGGAGAGGATCAAAGAGATGGCAAAGGCTGAGCGTGAGGCGCAGCGCAAGGCTGAAAAGGCGGAGCGAGATCGAGTGAAGGAGGAGGAGAAAGTCGCTCGAGCTGCCGCGAGGGAGGCGGAGTTTGCCGCCCGGCGCAAGCAGAAAGAGGACGCCAAGAAGGCGAGGCAACGAGAGCTGAAGTACCCGATCGACGACGATACGCTCAGGACCGAGCTCCTCGCGGAGGCCGCGGAGAAGGGAATCAAGCCCGAGGAACTCACGCCGCACCCGTACAGAGAGCTGCCCAAGCCAACTCCAATTGCGGATGGAGCGCTGGTGGCTGACGAGGCTGCCCTCGCCGACTTTTTCGAGGTTTTCGGCGAGACTTTGGGCGTGTCCGCCACCCTCAATACCGCAGAGGGTGTTCGTAAAGTCATCGTCGGCTGCGGCAAGGAGCTCATGGACCTCTACGGCTGCCTGCTGCGACCCACACTCGAGGTCTCTGTCGTGGGCAAGAGCCGAAACGCGGCGAGGTGGAAGCGCATTCTCTCTGATGCCACGTGGCCGGAGGTTGTCCGGCAGGTGCTTAAGCGCAAGAAATGCGGTAAGACCGGCGTGGAAGCCTTGGGTAAGCGCCCGTGGAACGACCTCTCCCCCGGCGAGCACACCCACGCGCTCCTTGCTCTCTCCGACCTCTGCCTCAATAGCGTCGAGTACCAGATCAAGCCCATGATCGACACGCGCATGGCCGCCGCGCACAAGCTCAAGAGCCAGCGCATCAACGACTACATCGCCGACTGCCAGCGTCGCAAGGCGATCGAGAACAAGGCCAAGGAGAAGCGCAAGGCGATCCGCGCCAAGAAAGCCGCCGAGCGAAGGGCCGAGCGCGAAGCCAAGAAAGCCGCTCGCGAAGCCGCTCTCGCCGCGGGCCAGAAGGTGGAGGACGAGGATGACGACGACGACGATGACGACGACGACGAGAGCGACGAGGAGGGCGACGGCAACATGGACATGGACGCCGACATGGACGACGCCCCGGACGTCGATGTCAAGGAAGAGGACGAGCCCGAGCCCGCCGAGGAGGAGAAGACCAAGGCTAAGGCGGCGAAGAAGGCTGAGGTCAAGAAGGAGCCCAAGAAGGAGGTTAAGAAGGAACCGGAGGTTGAGCCCACCTTCGAGCTCCCCGCGCACCTCGTCGCGTACGACGGCCATCCCGACGACCGTAAGGCCCTCATGGCGTGGCGCGCCGAGCACAACCGCGTGTCCCAGCAGCTCGAAAACGCCAGGCGCGAGTACGAGAAGAAGAAGCGGTCCGAGGCGAGGAAAATCCTCGAGCGCGAGAAGATGGAGCGCATGCGCAAGGAGGAGGAGGAGGAGCAGAAACGGCTGGAGGCTGAGCGTTTGGAGAAGGCCAAGGAGATGGAGGCGCGAAAGAAGGAGGAGAAGCGGATGAAGGAGGACGCCGACGTCGCGGTGAGGGTCCGCCCGCTGGGGCAGGATCGCGACCGCAACACCTACTGGTGGGGCATTGGCGGGGTCAAAGCCGCGCTCTACGTCGAGGACATCAACGGTAAGTGGTTCGTCTACACCACGCGCCAGGAGGTCAAGGACCTGATGGACGCGCTCCACCACTGGGGCATCCGCGAGCGCAAGCTCAAGCAGGAGCTCAAGCGCCGCATCCACACAATCAACGCGGAGTTCCGAAGGGAGGCCCGGGAGCGAGAGGACGCCGCCGCGGACGCCGCGCGCCGCGCCGCGAGCGGTTACCCCAAGCGCGAGCCCCGCACGCCCTCCGCCGCCGCCACGGGCGAGCAGGACGGCCTCGACGCCGCGCGAAGGTTCATGGAGGCTCTCTGCACGTACGCGGAGGCAGCGGTTGGCGCCAGGCGGGGGCCCAAAAAGTCTGCGGAGGATCCGGCGGCGGCTGCGACCGATACCCAGTCCGACGCCGATGCGCAGCACTGGCGCGCGTTCAAGAGCAGGGCACGCGCCGCAGAGGCGCATCAGGACGTCGCGCATCTGCTCCTCGAGCTGGAGGATGCTCTCTACGCCATGCAGAAGATTGAGTTTATGTCGGCGGAGGAGATGGAAGCGAGAGCGGCGGCGAAGGAAGCCGGGGAGGACTACGAGAGCGAGGAGAGCGACGCGGACGACGACTTCGACGACGACGACGAGAACTTGTGGGAGGAGGAGAATCAGCCGTTCCACGAGTCGTACGAGGACAAGATCAGGACCGGGATGATCTACCCCATCTGGGACACGCACTTTGAGAGGAGGACGTGGCGGGAGGCGGTGTCCGAGAGGTCGCCCGCGACGGCTCTCGCGTTCCAGGCGGCGTGCCTGGAGGACTGCGCGGCCATCTTCCTCAAGGCGGTGGCGCGTCATCCTCGCTGAGCGCGACGCGGTATCTTCTAAATGACGATTCATTCATTCACACCGACGCCGACGAAACTTGAGTCACTTCGTATGTACACGCGCTACGTGTGGAAAAGAAAGTTCAACCTTCCCGCGGACGAAACCAGCAGAGGTGCTGCTACCGTTCGCCCCGCGGGGTCGTGTTATGGCTCACGCCGGAGCCGCACCGAACGTCCCCGGCCTCGGCAGCTTCCCCGACGAGTCCCCGAGGTCGTGCGAGAACCTGCAGGCGTCTCCCATGCGGCATCCCCCCGGCTTTGCCAAAAACTGGCACGGCTTCGACGACGCCGATCCGCCGCCGCTGCTCCCCGCGCTCCCGGTGGACCCGGGGCTGAGCGACCGCGCCTGAGGCTGCGCATCGTTCCGCGTCCTTCGCCCCTTGCGCGAGGTGACCAGGGTGAACTCGTCGCTCGCGGGGGACGACGACAGCTCCGCCGGGGAGGACTGCCCGGAGGATATCGAGGAATCCGGCGGAGGGGGAATAGCCGCGTGGTCCTCACCCGGGAGCTTGGCCGCGACGTACTTGCCGTCCATCGACAGCTCGAACATCTCCGGGAGCGATTTGAAGAACTTGGCGTAGTTCTCGGGCACCGTCAGGGGCTTCTCGAGGTCGATCGCGAGCTTCGCCAAGGTCACCCAAGGGCTCCCCTCGATCGCCTTTGCGCAGAGGTAGTCGTGAACCTTGGACGAGTAAATCTCGCGGACGCTGCGGAACCCGGCGCCGTTGAAACCCGGCGCGGGGTTGACGTTTTTCTTCGGGTTTTGGTGCCTGTTGGACTCGCGTCGGTTCCTGCGGGGGGGCGACCGGGGCGGGACTCCGCCGTTGAGCCGATTGGGGGGCGTGTATTTGCCCGGGTCGACGAGGTTGACGCTCTGCCTCCGGGCACCCCCGATCAAGCCCCCGCGACCGCCAAAGTCCGGCGATGATCTATCCGGCGCGCTGCCGTACACAGCCTTGAACGGGGTGAGCTCCTCGGCGTCGTCGTCGAATCCGAACAGGGCGTCGGGCAATCGATCGATCAACTCCTCGACCCCCGCGGCGGCCATCACCTCGCGGCGATCCTCCGCGTCGTCGTCGAAGAGGACGTTGACGCAGCTCTCCGCGGTCATGCGAGACGATGACGACGAAGGGGAGATGGGTGCCTTATGCGGCGACGCGGAGCCGGTGATGCGCGCGTCGGCGCCGCGAACCCACGTCGTCGCGTTGACGCCGAGGCTCGGCGCGGTGGCCATGGAGTCGGCGGGCGGTTTAAACGTTTGGGGGTCTAAAGCCACTGGCCGTCCTCGGGCTGCTGCTGCTGCTGCTGCTGCTCGGGCGTTACCTGGTCTATCTGGCCCTTGATGCCGGCGATCTCCACGGAGAGCTTGTATATCTTCTCCTGGTAGTCGCTCAGGACGTTCTTATTTTCCCTGATGGCCTCGGCGTACTCGGCGTCCTCTCCGTCGGCTTGGATCGCCTGACCGAGCTCGACGTTGGACCGCTCGAGGTGAGCGCACGCGTTCTCGAGGCGCGCCTTTTCCTGTTCAAGAGCCGCTAGATGCTCGTTTTCTTCCTTGGTGTCGAACTTGGACGACATGGTTAGCGCATGGTGCGGGAGCTTACACGGACGTCATTGCTGTCGTCCGCTCGCTCTTGGTATATGCTGCCTTGTGGGAACCGTCGATTCCTGCGCAGATCGGGGGCGAAGCCATCAGTCGAGGTGTGTGTTCATGTCATGGGGGGTCTGGTTGCGCCGATACCGCATTATTCAGGGAGATGGGAAGCGGGGACGGCGTCCGTCGCTTTTGAAACAATTCAAGTTTCGGCAGTGTTCCTCTCACCTGTGACGCTGATCAGTTACTGGTTATGCTGGCGCGCTGCGCTTAAATCCCCGGACGGGTCTACATGGACGACATGGTGCAACTCCTCTGGAGCTGTGTTCGTGTGCGTGTCCTTCGTCGTATTCCTTCGTTGTGCGCCTGAGTAAGGGCCTTCTATTCCGCGGCACCACCCTCTTCGCGTGACCGTCCATTCGAAAAAATCCTTGTTTTGTCCCATCTCGTGCGCCTTTCCCGGGAGAAAATTGCACATTCTGCCAATCGACGAGTGTGTGACTCGTGGATGCATGAGATTTTTAGGCAGGGGTCGGGAGAATTGCGCACGTGCGTCTGACGTCGATTTGAGCTGGAGATTCTGCCGCGTCCGAGGCTGCGCCTTTTTGGATAGGGGTCTCGGATGAGCTGGCGGAGCCTCTCGGACGCTTTCGAGAAAACCCGTCGCCGATCGACCGAGACGAATTTTCACCGCGAGCGTCGATCGAACGCGCCAGAGTTTGACCCACGGGGCGTGAAGCCTTTCGAGTTGGCACGTCACCATCACACACCTCCGCAGCGCCTCTCCCCGTCGGCGCACCCGCCCGTTTGACCCACCGGACAAAACGACGATGTTCGCCGTCTCCTCCAACGTGCTCCTCGCGCGCCCCGCCGCCGCGACCCGCGCCCAGCGCGCCCCCGCCGCGCGCCGCGTCGTCGCCGCGCGCGCGTCCGCCGATGCCGAGACGATGGGCGCGAAGGTGCGCCAGGCGGCGACCGTGGCGCTGCTCTCCGCGACCGTGGCGTTCGGACACCCCGGCTACGCCAACGCGGGACTCTTCGGAGGCGGCGACAAGATGAACAAATACGGCGAGGACGCCACCGCCCGCTACATGAGGGAGATGGAGGAGGCTCGGTGCGTTGGATAAACCACTTCGCGATCGCGAGCTCTTCGCGCCGATTCCTCCCCGCCCGAGACCCTTTCGACTGACGACCCCCGCCCCGTCCCCCCATGACGATGACAGCAAAGCCGAAGGCGTCGCCGCCGCCCCCACCCTCAGCGTCGAGTCCATGTACCAGGAAGCGGGCGGCGCGTGCGGACCCGGGTACGAGCTGGTGGTTCGCAAGGTGCTCGGCGCGTCTTGCGAGTGCGTCGAGGAATCGTGCAAGGATGGCGCGGAGGGCGCGCGCGAGGTGCGGACCGAGGCCGAGAGGTCCTTCGGGAAGCAGGATGAGCCATCCGTGCAGAGCGGAGGCGTCACCATCACCTTCATGAACAAGTAACGGAGAGAAAAGAGGGCGAGAGACAAAGACGACGAGTAGAGAGAACGGGTCAATCGTCGATTAAATGACATCCGACTCATCGCGACGCGCCGTTGAACGCCTCGACGAAGGCATCCGCATCCCCCACGCGCGCAGCCTCCGACGCCGCATCCTCCCCATTCGCGGACTCTTCGTTCATCGCCACCGCCGCGAGCCCCCCGTCGTCGATGTCCCCGACCCACGACACCCTCGCTTGATGGCCCGACGTCTCCACAACCGCGGACAGCGGCTCGAGCCACGCGCCGACGCCGAGCTCGGGACGGAGGCGCCCGATGAACGCGTGCAGCGCCACGACGCGGTGCGCGTCGCCGCACGCCGCCCCCGGAGAGAAATCCCCGTCCGGGTAATCCACGGCGACGACGACGCCGGCGTCCTCGACGGCGATTGACCCGACCCCACCGCGACTCGCGCCCCATTCTCTGCCTTCACCGCCTTCGCCTCGGGTCCCGCGGACGGACGGCGCGCGCGGAAGGCCTCGCACCGTCAGACGCACACCGTCCGCGCCCCTGAGGAGCACCTCGCACGCCGCCGCCGGCTCGGCGCCCCAGGCCCCGTCCCCGAGCTTCGCCGAGAACGCGACAATCGACGACCCGTCGCTCGCCATCCGAGCGTCGATGAAACGCAAGCCGCGAGACCTGAGCCACGACGTCACCGTCGCCCTCTGCGCGACCACCCTCTGGGACCTGACCGCCGCGCCGATCGCGTCGACGACGGCGTCGAAAGAGTCGAAAGGGAACGAACCGTCCTCGCCGGATTTGCGTTTCTTGGCGTCCAAGAGCGCGGAACCGTCGGGCGCGAGCGGAGCGACGGACGCCACCGCGGGAGCCAAAGCCGGGTGCGCCCGGGGCGCGTGCACCAGCGCCAGCCTCGCGACGCCGGCGCCGCCCGCGTTTGCCCCGCCGGCTGTGGCTGTGGCTGTGGCTGTGGCCGTGCCCTTCTTCTTGGCCGACTTTTTAGCCGACTTTTCGGGCAATTTCGCCGCTCCGGACGGTTCGCCGTCGCGCGTCACGAACGCGCCGACGTAGACGCCCCCCGAGGCGGGGGGAACGATCGCGAGAGCCGCGGGGGCGACGCCGTTCGCCCACCCCTTCATCGAGCGCGGCGCCGGGTGCGTGTTGACACCCGACGCCATCGCCGCCTCGCGCAGGTCTCGCTCCTCCGCCGCGCGTCTCAGAGCGGGCAGGAGCCCGCGCAGGGCCGGGATCCCCCCGACGCACGCGGCGTGCTCGACGCTCGCCGCGAACCCGGACGAGGCGATGGACGCGACGCCGCAGACGCGGAGCTCGCCCCCTCTCTTCCCGCACGTCACGTGTAAGCACGTGCCCGCGTCCGTGAGACGCAGGCGAATCGCCGGGCGCTTCGCGCCGCCCCAGCCGTCCTCGTCGGCGTCCGGGTGGGGGTTGACGGCGTCCTCGACGAGGACGGCCCCGACGGATTCGGCGTCGCACGCGGGCCCCAACTCCTCGAGCACCCGCCGGAGCCTCGTCGCCGCCGCCGCGCGTACCCCGTCCGCGAGGACCTCCTTGATGTCCACGCGCGCGGTGCTAAACGGCAACTCGAAGGTTTCTAACCCTACGACGCCCTTCCCGTCGGAGGAGGTTGCTGTCGGGACGAGCGCCCTGGCGGCGATGGCGCCCGACGAGCTGTCCTTATCGTCGGCTCTGACGTACGTGAGCTCGACCCTCGGCAACGTCCCCGCCGCCACGGCGGCGTCCACGGCGGCGGCGTTGCCGAGGCCAACCTCCACGCTGCCCACGTCCACCCCCGCCATGCGCGAGCCGGACGCCTTGACCTCCCCGGAGAGGCCCGGGAGCCAGAACCACATGCGGATTCCCTCACCGGCGCCGCGAACTCTCCTCTTGGTCGTTTCGCCGTTTTCCTTCTCGCCGTCGTCCTTCTCCTCGCTCTCCGCCCGCTTTGCCTCGGCTTTACCCATGATCTGCTCCGTGCGTATCGCGCCGCCGTGCCAGGCGCCGCCGCCCCGCGCAACCTTCTTTGACTGGTTCATCACCGTCATCGCGCACAGTCGCAGCGCTATATCGTGGCACACGTAGTGCAACCCCGCGAGGCCTTGGGCGCCCCCCTCGACGAGCTCGGGCGGCGCCGGCGGCGGCGGCGACATTCCCGCCATCCTCGCGGTGGCGCGCTCGCCCAGGATCTTCACCTCCGTCTTGGTGAGCGGGAACACTCGCGCGTGCGCCGCGCGGCCCTCGTCCGCGTCCGCGTCGATCATCTCCCCCGCGAGCATCTCGATCGAGACGACGAGCCACCCGCCGAGCTTCGGCGGCGGCGGCGGCGGATCGGCGCCCTCGTCATCCCCGCCTCCCTCCTCCTCGTCATCCCCGCCCCCCTCCTCCTCGTCATTCCCGACCCCCTCCTCCTTCTCGGGGGGCGGGGGCAACGGCGGCGGGCCGCCCAGCGTGAGCGTCGCGCGGTACTCCCCGGGCACCCCCACGACGCACTCCCCGTTCCGCACGGAGAACACCCTCATGGCTTTGGGCATGGTCCCCCGTTCCCGTTCGTCGACGAGCAACCCGCGGATCTCGACGTCGAAGCGTCGGCATCGCTCGTCGCGGACCCTGATGAGCTCGGGGTCCGTCTCGAGGGGCACGGGTTTGGGCGCGACGTCCGCGATGGCCCTGGGCAGGTTCGAGTACTTGCCGTTGCAGAGGACGTCGAGCGCGCCCGGGGTGTCGTACAGCGGTCCCGCCGCCCAGTCCATCTGCTGCCGGAGCCCGTACAGCCGATCCGCCGCGTCGGCGAAGGCCATGTCGTGCTGCCTGAGCTGCCCCATCATGTCCCCGCACTTGACCGCGATCTGAGCGGCCCTGTTCTTGGGCGCCCACTCGACGAGCACGTGCAGCCGCGTCAGCCGCTGGCGCAGGTTGTGGAGGTACCGCGCCAGCTCGCGCTTCCTGTCCAACTCGGGCTGCCCGGGCAGGTTGGTGCAGAGCCTCTGCAGATCGGTGTACGCGACGTGCACGAGACGCTCCACCAGCTCCGACTGTCCGACCGTGCGGGTATGGCGCGGGAGACCATCAAGCGACATGTTGTCTCGGTTCGAAACGACCCCGCGGCCCCTGCGCCCCGACCGAGTGGCCTTCTGGGAGGGGGCAACCCTAACAACCCAACAGTCGAGCTTTGTTCGCGCCGCGAATTAACACTTAAACGGGACCCGAACTAATTACCCGCACGTGGTCATCGCATTTATATTTGCATTTAACTATTTCGCATGAAGTCGGTACGAGGTCGTGGTTGGTATTCGGGCGGGCAAAAATTCCCGTGCCGGAGTTTCCACAACGTTCTTTTCGGCCCAGCGGCGGTTCGGCGGTTATGGAAAAGAAGATCTTTCGATCGCGCCCGCCGCTCCATTGGAAAGCGCACCAGGGGCACGCACGCACCGACAAATCGACCACATCGAATCGACCAGTTCGGACAGATCACCGACACGATGGACGGCTACGACGACGCGAACGACATGATGGACCCCCACAACGGCATGCCCATGGGCGGCATGGACGGCTTCGACGAGGACGAAATCGAGTACCCCGATCTCGACGTTGACGAGGAGGCCGACGTCTCCACCGCCAAGGACGGCGGCGTGACCAAGAAGGTCCTCGCCAAGGGCACCGGCGACGAGCGACCCGAACGCGGCGATGAGGTCGTCGTCCACTACACCGGCACCCTCCTCGACGGCACCAAGTTCGACAGCAGCGTCGATCGCGGCGATCCCTTCAAGTTCCGCCTCGGCCTCGGCCAGGTCATCAAGGGCTGGGACCAGGGCGTCGCGTCCATGAAGAAGGGCGAGAAGGCCATCCTCACCTGCAAACCCGACTACGCTTACGGCGAGCGCGGCTCCCCGCCCACCATCCCCGCCGATTCCACCCTCAAGTTCGAGGTTGAGCTCTTCTCCTGGAAATCTGACAAGGATCTCTACGGCGACGGCGGGTGCGTTCGCGCCAAGGTGCTCAAGAAGTCCGGCGCCTTCGGATTCCCGATGGACAAGCACGAGGTGACCGTCAAGTACAGCGCGTGTGCGCCCGACACCGACGTCGCGGGCGCGGGCGACGAGATCGTCCCCGCCACCGAGGTCACCTTCGCCATCGGCGCCGACGAGGCCCCGTTCAAGGGCCTCGAGAAGGCGGTGACGAAGATGAAGGAGGGCGAGACGTGCCTGTTTCGGATGAAGAACGTCCCCGGCGGGTACCAGTACTGCGAGGGTCTCAACGCGCAGGCTGCGGACGTCACCGTGACCCTGGAGGTGCACCAGGCCGTCGATTCCATCTGCAACCATGAAGGCTCCAAGAAGACCACCGTCGACGGCGAGGGCTACGACCACCCCAACGACGGGAGCAAGTGCGTCGTGTCCTACACCATCACCCCCGCGGACGGCGGCGCCGCTATCGAGACCAAGGAGGACTTCGAGTTCGAACTCGGCCTCGAGATCCTCTCCGAGGGGCTCGAGGAGGTCGTCTTGAAGATGAAGAAGAGCGAGACGGCCGAGTGCGTCATCCCCAGCGACTGGAACACCTACGGGCAGAAGGTCAAGGCTGTGGTCACCCTCAAGGACTTCGAAAAGGAAAAGGAGAGCTGGAGCATGGACACCGCGGAGAAGATCGCCACCGCCGAAAAGGTCAAGAACGTGGGTAACGACGCGTACAAGGGCGGCAAGCTCGGTCTCGCCGCCAAGAAGTACCTGAAGGCGCTCCAGTACATCGAGTACGACCAGAACTTTGCCGACGAGGAAAAGGTGCAGACCAAGAAAATCAAGCTCTCCCTCTACCTCAACGGCGCCGCCGTGGCCATCAAGCAGAAGGACTGGTCCAAGGCCGTCAACGACTCCACCAAGGCGCTCAACAGCGAGCGGGGTAACGAGAAGGCTCTCTACCGCCGCGCGCAGGCGTCATGCGAGCTCGAGGAATACGACGAGGCTGAGCGCGACGTCAAGGAGCTCCTCGAGAAGGATGAGAAACACAAAGAGGCCAAGGCTCTGCTCGCGAAGGTGAAGAGGTGCAAGGTTGTCCAGGCGAAGAAGGACGCCAAGGTGTTCGGCGGGATGTTCTCCAAGCTCGGCGGTTTGTACAAGGACGAGCCGAAGGTTGACGTCAAGGCTGAAGGCGGCGAGCTCAAGGAGCCCATCGACATCGGCGGCGGGTTCTCTATGGAGGAAGTCAAGGACGACGGTGAGCCCAACGCGGCTCTCGACAACGTGTGATGAGCGTGCGGCAGTGCTTCGTGTTAATCTTAGTTCGTCGTCTCGCTCCGTCTGTTATGTAACGTGAGTTCAACGCGTCGACCAGTCTATTCGTTCATTTCTGGGGCGTGCACAGGTCCACAGTCTCCGGCTGGGACGGTGTCGCGGCCTTCTTGGGGCTCAAACACTCGAACAGAGTCGCCTGCCTGGCCTTTTTCGTCGGTGAGAAGAACGGGGACCTCGGCGCGGGCGACGCAGGGGCACCCCCGGGGCGCCCCTTCTCGACGACGACGACCGGTTCCCGCGCCGGCGACCCCGGCGGCGTTCGCAGGTCCACAACGTTCACCGCCGGCGATTCGGGTCGAGCCGGGGAGGCGAGGCCCTCGTCTCCCCCCTCCGTCTCGACGAACGACAGCTTCTTCTTCGCCTCCAGCCTCCTCACCGCCCCCGGGTCCGGTCTGAGACCCGCGCCCAGTATCTCGTCCGAGTCCGAGTCGTGCGCCGAGTCGTCCCCCGCTTCAGACGACGGCTTCCGTTTCGAAGCCGGCGTGCGGGGGGCGGGGGTGCTCGCGAGGGGCGCGGGGGACGCCGGCTCGGTCGCGGGGGGTGCCGCGGGGGGTGCCGCCGGGGGTGCCGCGGGGGTTGCCGCCGGCCGGCGCTGGGAGAAGAAGGAGGTGATGTCGTGCTGATCCGGGGAACGCGTCTTGGTCCCTCGCACCGTCTTTGGGGTTTTCCTCGGCGTCGTCGGCTTGGACTTGGACTTGGCCGGAGTGGACGGCGCCGACGTAGCCTTGGAACCCCCGGCGTCGAACCTGGCCACGAGATGCGGGCACGTCTCGCGCACCAGCGACATGCGCACGCTCCTCCTCTGCGCCAGACCTTTCAGGAACGCCAGGTCGTCGCCCCGTTCGTGGAAGTTTGGGGGAAGAACGGGCGTCCCGCCCTTCGGCGCCGACTCCCCGGCGGTTGGGTCGCCCGCCGCCGCCCTCTGCCACGCGGCCCAGTGCGCGGGATCCGCGGAGTTGACCTCGAGCAGGTACCTCCACGGGGGCGCCTTGTTGTTCCCGGATACCTTCGCGATCCGTTCCACCACGAACTCGACGCCCCGGCGCCGCAGCAGCTCCCACCGCCAGCCCGGGTCAATCGTCGACGGATCCTCCACCCTTCGAAGCGCCCTTCGCGCCGCCTTCATGTCCCACTCGACCAGCACCGGGAGCAGCTTCTCGCGCGTGCTCCGCGGTTCCCACTGGCAGTACGTCTCCATGAGCGCCTGAAGCCGCGCGACGTCCGGCCTGCGCCTCCACCGCATCTTCCGAAACGAGTCAAACTCGTCCCCGTCGTTCTCGGCGACGATCCACTCGACGTCGGAAGCATCGCCCAACGCCTCCTCCGCGTCCCTCGCCTGAGCTGCGTACCCCCGCGCGGCGTCCCGAAAGCTCCTGTCGTACCCATCCGTGGCGTTCGCGCGCTCGCGAACCTTGTGCAACCACCGCTCGTCCGCTCGCGCGTGAAACGGGCACTCGCACTCGCCGTCGCGTTCGCGGCATCCCGCGTCGGTGCCGCACTCCCGGCACCCTCGGACGTGGGACTTGACCTTGCACTTCCCGCACCCGTCGTGCTTGCAACGCGCACATCCCGTGCACTTGTCCAGCGCCTCGATCGTCGGGTCCGGGGCAGCCGCGAGGAAGCGGTCGAGGCGCTCGGGTAAGGTTCGATCGCGTCGGTCCCGCCCCGCGGCTCCCGCGAGTGCCCGGCGCCGAGCCTCGCCCTTCGCGAGTGCCTTGACGACGAGCAGCGCCTTCGTGCCGCCCACGTTCTTGGCGCCGGTGAGGTCGTAGTCGCCGCCGGTGAGGAGGGCGAGGGCGGTGAGCGCGGGTGCGACGTGCTCCACGTCATCGCCGAGCATGAGCCTCTTCCCCACGTCGGCGGCTTCCACTCGCTCCATGAATAAGTCGCGCTGATCGTGGTGCGAGAGCCTCAGCGTCTTGAACACGGTCCTCGCGCCGAAGAGCAGGGAGTCCCCGTCGCTGGTCACGCACCCGTCGACGATCCCCATGCTGTCCATGACCGCGCACGTGGCCTCCGCCTCGCCCGGGGCCTCCACCCCGGGTAGCCCCAGCGCGCGAAGCACCTCGAGCGCAACCTCCCCGCATCTCCCAAAGGCTCCTCCTCCTCCCCCGGCGTGGGCTCCCCATCTGGCCCGGAGCGCGCCGAGCTTTTGCCAGGGCGCCTGGCCGTCGATGACGCCGACGGGGACGCACCCGTGCCTGAGGTAGTTCAGCGCGCGCTCGAAGACGATCTTGGCCGTCTTGGACGCGTCCGGATCGTCGAAGCCGAGGTCCTCGTTGTACACCTCGTCCAAAGCTTGCTGGGTACATGCCTGCATGATCCAAAAGCTCAGGTCAACGGCGAGAGCCTTGCCGTCGACGGATTCGCGGATGATCCTCTGCGCGTCCGGGTCATCCTCGTCCGAACCGTCGACCCTGACGATGGCGCCCTCTTCGTCTAGCAGCTTCCTGCGAATGGGGACGGAGGGAACGGTGAAAGTCAGCGGAGAATCCGAGAGATTTCCCGTCACGAGCGGGGTGGACTTTGCATTCCCCTTCGTGGGGTGCATCGAAGCGGGACGCGGTGTCGAGTTCGGGAGGGGCGGGGACCGCGGGCGCGCACCACAGGTTCGTGATGCCCATCGCGATTCGCCTACTTTTTCACCGTCGGTCAACCCGCGGTCGTCCGGGGGCTTGGGGACGCGACTCCCTCTGGCGCGGGGGAGGTGCAAGATTTGGCGGGGGTGTTCACCGGCTTGCATTTCTCCGCGCTGCGTGCCGTCTGCCCAAACTGGACAGGATAGAGGATTAAATCTGACGTGTCCTCCTCCTCACTTCAACCCCCCGGCACCCCGCTCCGGACACCCGACACGAACCGACGTAAGCGATGGGAGGAGCCGCATCCAAGCCCGAGGACATCCTCAAGGTGGTCGACACCCCGGTGAACTACCAGCCCCCGCTCGAGGTCAACGGCGCCAACACGATGGTGTACTTCGACATCCAGCTGGGCCGATACGGGGACGCCACGAAACTCGGCCGTATCGTGATGGAGCTCAAGGACGACGTCACGCCCAAGACGGCCGAGAACTTCAAGCAGCTGTGCCTCGCGGGAGAGGGCGCCGGATACAAGGGCAGCCGATTCCACCGCGTCATCCCCAGCTTCATGTGAGTGTCCACGGACCTGCGAATCCGATCGAAAACCTGACGCGATCCTCCCCCGAAAATATCCCACCAACCGAACAGGTGCCAGGGCGGTGACTTCACGAACGACAACGGCACGGGCGGTCGCTCCATCTACGGCAGGACCTTTCCCGACGAGAACTTCACCCTCCCCCACACGGGCCCCGGCATCCTCTCCATGGCCAACGCGGGTCCCAACACCAACGGATCGCAGTTCTTCCTCTGCACCGTCGCCACCCCTTTCCTCAACGGCAAGCACACCGTCTTCGGTCAGGTCGTGGAGGGATACAACGTCATCAAGGCGATCGAAGCGTGCGGATCCCGCTCGGGAGACACCAGTGCCGACGTCATCATCGGCGACTGCGGCGTCGTGGCGTCCGCCAAGGGCTCCGCCAAGGGCGGTCGCAAGATGACCACCGGCACCCAGGGCTATCACACTGCGGCGGCGGCGGCTGCGAGCGCTCGATTCTCCGCGCGCGCTCGCGTCGGTGGTATCATGCGCGTCGCGCCCCGTGC
>Ga0181573_10001669_pt1 | contig 21475 bp, 19 predicted proteins | sample 101ome_25_FD_148643 | JGI IMG/M metagenome (GOLD analysis project Ga0181573, IMG submission 148643) | Coastal salt marsh microbial communities from the Groves Creek Marsh, Skidaway Island, Georgia - 101409BT metaG (spades assembly) | ecosystem: Environmental > Aquatic > Marine > Intertidal zone... | reverse complement strand
ACAGCCAAGGAGGGCTGAACAATGCATGGGATTAACAATTTCTGGATGCGGGGGCTGATGCTCGTCGCACTGTTCATTGTCACAAACTTAGTGTGGTCGCTGGTTTGAGCGGTCGACTGAATGCGGAAGCCCGAATTTCGTTCTCTAGTAAGCGGGAGTAGTACCTCCCGCGAATGACCAAGGCCTCCCCCCTCTAAGTCGGCACCAAGCAAACTGATTACTCCGCCCTGTTAGCGCACCGTGGGGCTGGGCGGCTGGATTAGGCGAAGCACAAGCCGAGCGCAGAATTACAGCAACGCAATAGCCCGATTATGGGCACACCATAACCGGCCATAAGCAATCAGCACTGGCGCCTCCGTTTAAACGCTTGGCGTATCCTGCAAATCTATCTTTTCTTCCTCTCCCGATACTAATGCCCTTGAACTCTGCCAACGCGGAACCAACTTATGAAGCTCATATCCTATTCAATGCACTGGCTGTGGAAGCCTTCCCCTGCTTTGATAAAATCCTTTCAAGCCTAAGATTTCAAAAGACTGGAGGTTGGACATGTATCATCGTGACCCGATTCCTGATGACGATTGGAAAAGTTGGTGGGGCGAGGCAAAACTGCTTTTCATTTGCTTTCCCCTCGGGATTTACGCGATCGCAATAGGAAACGTCCCACATGGTATTTTCCTGATGTTGGTTACAGGCATCGGCGGGTGGATTGCGTACCGAAAAAGCCAGAAGGCCTGGAAAAGACACCAGGCAGAGGAGAAATGATGAGATCACTAATCGTTATTTCCGCGCTGGTGCCGCTAGGCTGGTGACAAGCTGGTACCGTCTGAGCCTTCACGAACGTTAACTTCGTCATATACCAATTTATCTTGACCCTTTCGATCGCAGAGATATCAAGTTCAGTGCCAAGCATCTGGCGTTTGGGTTAGTTATCGGCTCGTTAATGGTTGCGGTGCTTCACTGGCTGTAACCAAAGTCACCTGCCCACGAACTCTGCAAAGAGGCCGCACAAACCGCATATGAGGAGTGCGTTAAAAATGACGCATCTCAAAACGAATACATCCCGCCTGATGGTGCCCCAAAACCTTGCGGACTGAAGCGACAACAAGATTTGCTCGCCTGTTATTGAACCCTACTATTGGTGAGATCTTTCAGATTCTTTATCGGAGAATCCCCGTCGGGCCGAATCCCACATCTCGACTGATCTCACAACCCTCGTAATCATAGTCACGCGTAGCTTCGCAGGCTTCATGATCTCGGTTGAACAATTTGCAGTCTTCCATTTTTTTATCAGCTTTCTGCAGGCATTTATCGAACGGGGAATCAGCATTGTTCAAATACCAAATGCCAAGCGCTGAGAGGCTTAGAAGGCTTACCAATAAAATAACGTCTTTTGCGCGGATACAAGTCATTGGGCCTTTTAGTGGGTTTGTCGGTTGATTATATATTCATCCTAAACCCCCTCGCGGGTTCCAATAACAACGCCGAAAAGAAAGCGGGGCTGTACGAAAGAGGCCCAGATTCTTCCTTTAGTATGGGGATGAGGCACCCACCGTCAAACGCGATAGCGCCCCCCCGCGGGGGTAAATTTCTGGCGATTCAAAGCCAATCGGAATGGGCCTGATATGATCGTATCCCAATTCAGTCAGTCTGGCAGTGAACATGAAAGCTGAACTTCAAGAAGTGATGAATATGTTGCGTAAGCTTCAGGGAGCAATCGACTTCGGCAATGCACCAGTGGCTGAAAGAGAGGAACTAGCCGGTGACGTGACAGACGTCATGGATGCTCTGTTCGAGGTGATGAAGAAACTCCCCGACGAATAGCCCCGAATCGAGGCTCTTGAACCCGAATATTGGGGAGTCAGTTGGGGAGTGAGCGCATCTTACGATCTATAGCCCCTCTGATATTGCTGGGTTATTTTCTCAAATATTGGAGGCTCGGGTCGGAATCGAACCGGCGTTGACGGATTTGCAATCCGCTGCATTACCACTCTGCCACCGAGCCTTGGAAGAAACTGCTTTCAGGAACTGCGACGCGCGAAGCGCCGAGCGGGCGGGATTATACACACCCCGCGCTAAAATCGGAAAAGCCTCTAGATCAAAGCCAAGAGTGACTTCGGCGGCCTACGCGCTATGATTGGCGCACTCAAAGCATAAGAAGATTCAGGCCATGTATCGATACCGTCAGCTTACGACAGCCCTTGCCGCGTCTATCGTGCTCTCACAGACACCAACGCAGGCCAGTGACGCGACCTACTCGACCGGTGTTGCCACTGACTATCCGAAACAGGTTTTTTTTGGTGACCTGCATCTGCACTCTAATATCTCGGCGGATGCCCACTCTATGGGCAACCTGTTGCTGAGCAGTGCCGACGCCTATCGCTTTGCGCGCGGTGAAAAAGTGGTAGCTTCAAATGGCTTGCCGGCGCAACTCAAGCGCCCGCTCGACTTTCTGTCTGTGACAGACCATGCGGAGTTCATGGGACTCTACCGCATGTTCACCATTGAAGACCCGAGGTTGATGAATTCAGACCTCGGAAAGGCCTGGCTCGCTCGTTATGACACCAAGCCAGACCCCAACGAACCCGACCCCACGCAGCTGATGGCGCGCAACCCGATTGCCGCCTTTGTCAACAGCATCAACGACCCTAACCCCGAGCGCGACGCCTACCCAGACGAATTAAAAAGCGCCATCTGGACTAACGTGGCCCGCACCGCAGATGAGTTCAATACACCGGGCGTATTTACCGCTTTCACCGGCTACGAATGGACTGCCATGCGCGACGGCAATAATCTGCACCGCTGCGTGATCCTCAAAGACAATGCCGACATTGTCACGCGCTGGCTACCCTACTCCGCACAATCCTCCAGCAATCCCGAAGATCTCTGGGCCGCGCTCACCGATTACGAGGTGGCCACCGGTGGCGAGGCGCTGTCGATCCCACACAACGGCAACCTGAGCAACGGCCTCATGTGGGACACCGTGGACTACGACGGCGATGCCATTGATGCTGACTATGCCGAGGCCCGCATGCGCTGGGAGCCTATTGCAGAGGTGACTCAGCTAAAAGGAGACAGTGAGACGCATCCCAGTCTATCCCCCGAGGACCCCTTTGCCGACTTTGAACGCTGGGACGAGTTCAACATTTCTAACACGACGAAAACCACACCCGATATGTATCCGGGTTCCTACGCACGCTCAGCGCTCAAACGAGGTTTGGCGCTAGAGAGCAGCGCGGGCGCCAACCCCTACGCCTTTGGGATGATCGGTAGCACCGATGACCATACGTCATTGGCGACCGCAGAAGAGGACAACTTCTTTGGCAAGTTTGCAAACTCCGAGCCCGGAATACGCACTCCGGACTCGCGCATGGCGGGTCTCAATGCGGATTGGGAGTTGGGCGCATCAGGCCTTGCGGCTGTGTGGGCGCCTCAAAATACTCGCGCGGATCTGTTTGCCAGCATGAAGCGCAGGGAGGTCTACGCCACCACCGGCTCACGAATCGTTCTGCGTTTCTTTGGCGGGTGGTCTTTTGAACCTGACAGTGTTCATAGCCCCTACTTCGAAACCATTGGTTACCGCGATGGCGTTCCCATGGGCGGCGAGCTCAATAGGCGTGAAGGCGGCGCCCCCACCTTTATGGTGCAGGCGATGAAGGACCCGGACGCGGCAAACCTCGATCAGGTGCAAATTATTAAAGGCTGGATCGATAGCGCCGGCACTACCCATGAACAAATTTATTACGTTGCGCTCTCGGATGACCGCTCCCTTGACCCCAAGACTGGCCAGCCAGAATCGGTGGGCAGCACCGTAGACCTCGAGAACGTCACCTTCAGCAATACCATTGGTGCCGTGCAGTTGAGCGCGCAGTGGACTGACCCCGATTTCGATGCCGATCAAGCCGCTTTCTACTACGCCCGCGCCATTGAAATACCGCGGCCACGTTGGAGCGAATACGATCGCAAATATTTTGGGCTGGACTTCAGTGAAGCGCCGCGCACTGTTCAGGACCGCGCTTACTCCTCACCAATCTGGTATCGCCCGTAGCGATCGGGTTATCAAACAAAAATCGATCCGGAGTAAAAATCGGATCAATTCGCCAGCGGCGAGCATTGGGCGGTGGGCGCGCGGACGATTTCTGCCACATTAGCTGTGGGCATGATAAGGCGCGGTAACAACCTGATCTGTTGCAAAAAAAGACGCGGCAAATTCACACAGTAACCCTACCGATCAGTGTGAATCGGTGACACAATAGAGGCAAATAACGAATAAATAACATTCATCACTTGGGGGGCTCGGTCGATGACCGCGCGAAGTGAACGAAGTGAAGCCAACTGACATACGAGACCCGGAATATTTCCACAAGGTCGTCGATTGCCAATACGCGTGTCCTGCGCATACACCCGTCCCTGAATACATTCGACTGATTGCCCAGGAGCGTTACGACGACGCCTATATGGTCAATTGGGAATCGAATGTGTTTCCGGGCATCCTGGGACGAACCTGTGATAGACCCTGTGAGCCCGCCTGCAGACGCGGCAGAGTGGAAAAAGAGCCCGTTGCAATATGCCGGCTAAAGCGCGTCGCGGCCGACAATAAAGACTCCATCGTCGATCGCTTACCCAAAGTACCGACCCGCAAAAACGGGAAAAAAATTGCACTGATCGGCGGCGGCCCAGCGTCTCTGACTGTGGCGCGAGACCTCGCCCCACTGGGTTACCAGCTAGACCTCTACGACGACCAGCCTGCGGGCGGCGGCTTTATGCGTAGCCAAATCCCCTCGTTCCGACTGCCGCCCACCGTGCTCGACGAGGAAGTCGATTACATCCTTGATATGGGCATCCACACCCACTTTGCAACCTATGTCGACAGTCTCAAGGACGTGCTCGACGCGGGCTATGACGCGGTGTTCGTGGGTACCGGCGCACCCCGGGGCAGCGATCTCGATATCCCCGGCCGTCAGGAATGCGACAAGCACATTCACGTGGGTATCGAATGGTTAGGATCGGTAGCCTTTGATCACATCGACAAAACGGGCAAGCGCGTCATTGTTCTCGGTGGTGGTAACACCGCGATGGACTGCTGCCGCACCGCAAGGCGGTTGGGTGGCGAAGACGTCAAAGTGGTTGTGCGCTCCGAGTTTGCGAAGATGAAAGCCTCTCCTTGGGAGATCGAAGACGCGCAAGCCGAAGACATCCCAATCATTAATAATCACGTGCCCAAAGCCTTTGTTCACGAAGATGGCAAGCTGCTCGGGATGACCTTTGATCAGGTCGAGGTGGTTTATGACGCCTCGGGCAAACGCAGCCTGATCCCCACGGGCGATGAGGTGTTCTTCGAAGCTGATGAGGTACTGATCGCCATTGGCCAGGACAATGCGTTCCCCTGGATCGAGCGCAATCTGGGCATCGAATTCGGCAAGTGGGATATGCCAAGGGTCGACGAGCGCACCTTTCAATCCACCAACCCAAAGGTTTTCTTTGGTGGGGACGCCGCTTTTGGCCCCGAAAACATCATTACTGCCGTGGCCCACGGGCATCAGGCAGCGGTCTCCATCGACTTGTTTCTGTCCGGCAAATCGGTCGATCAGCGCCCCGCTCCCGGGGTGAATCTGATCAGCCAGAAAATGGGCGTGCACGAATGGAGTTACGACAACTTGGTGACCATCGATCTGCGCCAGAAAGTACCCCATGTCGACAAGGTGGTGGCCCTGAAGGACCGCAAGGTCGAGGTAGAGCTTGGCTTTGACATCGAGACGGCTTATCGGGAGGCCGAACGCTGCCTTAATTGCGATGTGCAAACTGTATTTGATGGCGCCAAATGCATCGAATGCGACGGCTGCACGGATATTTGCCCCACCGACTGCATCAATTTTGTCGATAACGCCGAGGAGCCGGTGCTCAGGCGGTCGCTACGCGCACCCGCGACCGAGGACGATCAGGATCTTTATGTTTCTGAACAGCTCGCCCAAACCCGACGGGTGATGGTGAAAGACGAAAACGTCTGCCTGCACTGCGGTCTCTGCGCCGAACGCTGTCCCACGGGCGCGTGGGATATGCAGCGCTTCCTCTATTCGGTGACCAAGGCGAGCTGACCATGGAATCCAAGCAGTCCATCAACGACTTCGTCATCAAATTCGCCAATGTCAACGGCACCGGCTCAGCCAGTGCTAATGGTATGTTCGCCAAAGCTATTTTCCGCATGGGCATTCCCGTCAGTCCTCGGAATATCTTCCCTTCGAACATACAGGGGTTGCCCACCTGGTATGAGGTGAGGGTCAGTCGGGACGGTTATCTGGGCCGGCGCGGCGGCATCGACATGATGGTCAGCGTCAATCCACAGAGTTTTGCCAAGGATGTTTCGGAGCTCGATCCCGGCGGTTATATGCTCTACGACTCCACCAAGCCCCTCGACCTCCGCCATGTCAGGCGCGACATCCGCTATCTCGGTATTCCCCTTACCGAGATGTGTCTGCGGGAATACAGCGATGCCCGACAGCGGCAGCTATTTAAAAACGTCATTTACGTCGGTGCGCTGTCTGCACTGCTTAACATTGATTTTGCCATCCTTAAAGATTTGGTCGGCGAACAATTTAAAGGCAAGGAAAAGCTGATAACGCCCAATATCCATGCGCTGGAAATGGGACATCAATATGCGTCGACCCACTTTGACTGCCCCCTTGGCATTCACCTAAAGGCCGGGGAACAGACACCCAAACATATTCAGGAGTTCGACCAGATCCTCATGGACGGCAATACCGCCGCCGCGCTGGGCGCCGTCTATGCGGGAGCAACCGTCGCCGCCTGGTACCCCATCACGCCCTCTACGTCTGTGGTCGACGCTTTCGAAAAATACTGCCGTCGACTGCGTATTGATCCAGGCACGGGCAAGAAAAACTACGCTATTGTGCAAGCAGAGGACGAGCTCTCTGCGATGGGCATGGTGATTGGTGCCAACTGGAATGGTGCCCGCGCCTTCACCGCGACTTCGGGACCCGGTGTCTCATTAATGAGCGAATTTCTTGGTCTCGCGTACTTTGCAGAGGTGCCGGCAGTGCTGGTAGACGTGCAGCGGGCGGGACCCTCCACCGGCATGCCAACACGAACCCAGCAATCCGATATTCTGGCCGCGGCCTACGCCTCCCACGGTGACACCAAACATGTGCTCTTTTTTCCGGCAACGCCTGCCGAGTGCTTTAGCATGACCGTCGAAGCCTTCGATTTGGCAGAGCGCCTGCAAACACCGATCATTATTATGAGCGACCTCGATCTGGGCATGAACGAGTGGATGTCACCACCGTTGGAGTTTGACGATAACTATCAGTATGACCGCGGCAAGGTCCTGAGCGGAGCAGACCTCGAAGCTATGACCGAGCGTTTCGGTCGCTACCTCGACGTTGATGGTGATGGCATTCCCTACCGCACTTACCCGGGTGCACACCCCACCAAAGGGGCGTACTTTACCCGCGGTAGCTCTCGCGACGAATACGCGGCTTACACGGAAGACGGTGATGTTTACGTCCGCAATATGGATCGGCTACTGAAAAAATTTGAGACCGCCAAGTCGCTGGTGCCCGAAGCTAAAATCAAACCCGCGGCCGAACCCACCAAAGATGCCCTGCTCTTTTTCGGCACGACCGCCTCTCCGGCTTATGAAGCACTGGAGACACTAGAGAAAGAAAACATCCATCTCGATACGCTGCGATTACGATCCTTTCCCTTCACCCAAGAAGTCGAGGACTTCATCGAAGAACACGACCGTATCTTTGTGATCGAGCAGAATCGTGATGGCCAGATGCGCAGGCTGCTTTTGAACGAAACCAATGTTGAGGCCAATGCCAAATTAATTTCGGTGGTGGAGTATGACGGCCTGCCAGTGACGGCCCGAAAAATCGCCAGCGTAATCAGGGGCTATATGGGAGTGAATAACGTGACGCCGCTCGTGCCGAAAGAAAAGGAGCTCGCTTAATGACTTATGCCAAGCCAGCCTTCCGACATCCAGAGGCAAAAACCAATGAGGTAGGATGCACGCGCAAAGACTACGAGGGTGGATTATCGACGCTGTGTGCTGGATGCGGTCACGACTCCATCAGCGCAGCGATTATCGACGCCTGCTTTGATCTCTCGATTGAGCCACACCGCGTTGCCAAGCTGTCGGGCATCGGTTGCTCCTCAAAAACGCCCGCTTACTTTCTCAGTGGCTCACACAGTTTTAACAGCGTGCACGGCCGCATGCCTTCAGTTGCCACAGGCGCAAATCTTGCTAACCGCGATCTAATCTATATCGGCGTATCGGGTGATGGTGATACCGCATCGATTGGTATGGGGCAGTTCGCTCATGTTATGCGTCGCAACCTGAACATGACCTACATTGTCGAGAACAACGGCTGTTATGGCCTCACCAAGGGTCAGGACTCTGCGACGATGGATACGGAGTCGGTCAGCAAGAAAGGCGATATCAATCCCTATACCCCAATCGACCTCGTGCGGGTGGGCATTGAGGTTGGCGCCACATTTGTTGGACGCAGCTTCTCGGGCGACAAAGCGCAACTTGTGCCGCTCATAAAGGCGGCAATCAGCCACCGTGGATTTGCGCTACTTGATGTCATTTCGCCCTGCGTGACTTTCAATAATCATCAGGGCTCGACCAAAAGTTACGCCAGTTTCCGCGAGCACAACGACGCCATGCCCGTGGATTTCATCCCGCGCCGAGAGGCCATCACCACCAGCTACGATGCGGGAATCGTGCACGAGGTCTGTATGCACGATGGATCGGTGCTGCGGCTACAAAAAGTCAACGAGGAGTACGACATCGAGGACCCCCAATCGGCACTCGACGCCATTGCACACCATGCCAAAGAAGACCGTATCCTGACGGGGCTTTTGTATATCAAGCGCGACAGCGAAGAATTACATGATGTCCTGCAAACCGCATCCAAGCCCCTGAATACCCTGAGTCAAAGAGAACTGTGCCCGGGTTCGCGCTTCCTGGACAGCATTAACGCGGGGCTACGTTAAATCGCCAGGGCGGCGGTGCATCCTGGCAATTGCTGGGATGCGAGCGCGGCCCTATCGCGATCCGCCCACCAGATTGCGAGCTGTTGCGCGCTGGTAACCGAACCGCTCTCCCTCTGCCTTTAATCGCCACTGAGGCTCTGTGCAACGTAGCGCATGGTCGTCGCTAATGAGGATCTCGTCGACACCGCAGGATGTTGCCATGGGTAGTTGATCGGGCAACAGTTTGGCCTCGAGAATGAGAGTACCGGCAAAGCCACGCTGTCGCAGCTGTCGAGCCAGCCCGAAAACCCGCCCGTCGCTGTAACTTGATGCTCTCAACACGACCGTCCCTTGATCCGAAAGTGCGTCGAGTTCTTGAAAGCCGCTAATCTCACCAACATCAACCAGTGCGTCAGACGCTGGCGGCTCGGCCAACCGTGTAAAAGCACCCGATCTGTCAACACTCACCAATGACATCAGGCGCCGCTCGCCACAATGAGATCTGCCGGGCGATGCAGCCCACATTCTCGTTTCGCCGTGCCGCGCCATCTGCCTGCGCGGGGTTCCTCACCGGTACCCACAACAGTAGTGCATGGCGCACACCCGATGGATCGAAACCCTGCCGAGGCGAGGGGGTGATGAGGGAGCTGGTGTTGGTTTTGATACCGTATGAGGTCAGCGGCACTCCAGTCTGCCAGCGGATTAAATTTCCACTTCATTTGATCAGCATCCCACTCTAGACGATCAATTCGGGATCGCTCGTCACTTTGGTATCGCTTCTGACCGGCTACCCAACCGGAATACGGCGCCAGCGCGCGCCGAAGAACCGACACCTTCCTGAGTGCGCAACACGCATCTGGGTCTAAACCATGCAGTTTTCTGGAGGGATCAAAGCGCTTCTCGGATAAGGGATCCAGGCGAATCGTCCTGACTGACGAAAGCGCAAACTCCCTTATCAGTGCGTCTCGATACTGGAGGGTCTCAGCAAAATGGAATCCGGTATCGATAAACAAGACAGGTGCGGCAGGCGCCACAGACGCGATTAAATGCAAAAGCACGGCGCTCTCGGTGCCGAAACTAGTAACCGCAGCAACGGGACCAAAGAGCGCGGGCGCTCCAAAGATAGCCTCGATAAAGTCGGCGGTGCCCAAAGCAGATACCGCGTGATAGCGCTGACTGAACTCGGCGGGCAAATTGCCTTTTGGGATAACGCTAAGCGGCATGCTCCACTCCATATAACGCGGCCTTGAAGGGCTCCGTGCCCAGACGCAAAACGGTCTCAGCAAATGCTTCGGAGGACGTCTGTCTGAGGGTCAGATAGCGGTCGAATAATCGATCCAGCGCGCTCATAAGCTCTGCTTCGCTGAATCCGGGGCCCATCTTCTCTCCCAGAGCCGTATCCAGCCCGGGTCGCCCACCCAGAGTGACCTGATAGTTCTCCATGCCCGCTTTGTCCAACCCCAAAATGCCGATATCGCCGACATGATGGTGGCCACAGGCGTTGATGCACCCGGATATTTTGATACTAAGTGGACCCAGCAGTTGTTCCATCGGCTGGTATCGCGTTGCAATCGCCTGGCCGATGGGGATAGACCGAGCCGTCGCCAGCGCGCAGTAGTCCATACCGGGGCAGGCGATTAAGTCCGAGATCAACCCGATGTTGGCCGTGGCCAGACCATGCTGACGCAGCCGCTCAAACACCTCAGGCAGATCAGCCAAGGCCACATGGGGCAAAACAATATTTTGTTGGTGGCTGACCCGGAGCTCGGAAAACCCCACGTCCTCTGCCAAATCGGCCATTGTGCGCATTTGCGCAGCACTCGCGTCCCCGGGGGCTTGACCGTGGGCTTTCAAGCTAATGGTGACCGAGGCGTAGTCCTCCTGCCGATGGGGCGTCACATTACGCTCAACCCACTCTCTGAATGCCGGGTCCGCATCGATTCGTTGCCAATATGCACCGCCCTCACGTGGGGGCAGCGCCTGAATTTCAAAACCCGCTTGAATGCGCGCCAATTCTGCGAGTTCCAATCCATTAAATGCATCACAATTACGTTCTAGGTAGTTATTTATAGCCGCTTTAAAATTATTTAAACCCATTGCCTGCAACAGAATTTTGATTCGCGCCTTATATTTATTATCTCGACGGCCATGCAGGTTATAGACCGATACGATCGCCTCAAGGTGGGCCAGGAGCTCGCTCACAGGCAACTGATCAAAGATACGGGTACCCACAACCGGTGTCCGCCCCAGCCCGCCTCCGACATACACGTCGAACGCCACGCCATCCATACCCGGCACAAGACGCAGCCCGATATCGTGCGCCCGAACCACGGCTCGGTCAGTAACACCCCCACTGATCGCAATCTTGAATTTACGTGGCAGGAACTGAAACTCTGGGTGGTCCGTAGACCATTGGCGGATCCACTCCGCGTAGGGCCGCGGGTCTGCAATCTCATCCAAGGCCGCCCCTGCGAGATGGTCTGTGGTGACATTGCGGATGGTATTGCCGCTGGTCTGAATCGCGTGCATATCCAGATCCGCCAGTGCCGCCAGAATGTCTGGCGTATCCACGAGCTTAGGCCAGTTGAATTGGATATTTTGCCGCGTCGTGAAATGGCCGTACCCCCTATCCCAACGCTCTGCAATATCAGCAAGGCCTCGCATTTGGTGAGCCGCCAGGGTGCCGTAGGGAATCGCAACGCGCAGCATATAGGCGTGCAGTTGCAGGTAGACGCCATTCATTAGTCGCAAAGGCTTGAACTCTTCCTCTGTGAGCGCACCGGATAAGCGCCGCTCTACCTGATCGCGGTATTGAGCGACTCGCTCGCGGACAAAATGCCGATCGAAATCGTTATACCGATACATGGGTATCACCCGTTTCAGTGGGAAGCACATAGGCGCCAGGCCCTTGGGCTCTGATGGTCTCCCGATAATGTCGCGGCTCAGTGCTGCCACCACGTATTTTCACGGCCACCAGTTCAACGCCAACAACGGCCGACGGATCATCAACGGCCGAGGCGGTCGCATTGGCTGTGCTCAGATCTTCATAAACGTGGGCACCGGCAAAATCAGCACGCCAGCGACGCTCGGGGCCCAAATACAACACTGCCCCGGTAGCGAGGCAGTTGGCGCTGATCACCACCGGCGCCCCCATCTTAGCCATGGGCTACCCCCAACTGAACCATTGGCGCAGAGGCACTCATGGCCTTATCGACGACACTGTCGATGCCCACCAGAATCAATAGCGGGCCTGAGTAATCCTCGCTATCCAGTCGCGTGGCAAAATCGCCCAAGTCACTGCAGAAAGCACGCTGAGTGGGCAATGAGATATTTTCGATGCAGGTCACGGGGAGGTACTCGCTGGCGCCATGCATTAACAACCGCCCCTGAAGGAAGTTCGCTGTTTTACGGCCCATGTAAACCACCAGCGACTGACCAGAGCGGACTAGCTGTTGCCAATCGTGCTCAGCGAAACCCTTGGCGTCGTGAGCGGTCAAAAACGTCATGCTTGAGTTACGGTTGCGGCGCGTAAGGGACACCTGTAACGTGGCGGCTGCAGCAGACGCTGCTGTGACGCCGGGCACAACCTCTGTTGCGATACCCGCCGAGGTGACGTGCGACAGTTCCTCATCTAGGCGACCAAATATGCTGGGATCACCCCCTTTCAGGCGCACGACGAACGAGCCTTGGGAAGCCTCTCGCACCAAATGCGCGTTAATCGCTTGCTGGCTCACCGCCGCACCAAAACCTTTCTTGCCAACATCGACAAACTTGGCTTCCTTGCGCGCCAAATCCAGTATCTCACTGCCGACCAAACGGTCGTACACGACCACGTCGGCCTCATGAATCACTCGCCTCGCCTTCAACGTGAGAAGCTCCGGGTCACCAGGCCCCGCGCCGACAAACGCGACAGCACCTTCGGGTGGCGCCTCAAGGGCGTGCCTATCGAGCAATTCGCTCAACACCCGCTCCATCTGCCCTTCAGATAAGGCGTCCACCGCCGACCACCCGCCAAAAAAGGCTTTCCAGAAATTTCGGCGTGGCCGACCTGGAGTCAATCGCTCACTCACCCGATCACGAAATGCCCGCGCAGCCTGTGCCAAACGACCCAGATGCTGAGGCAGCATCGATTCGATATCGGCTTTCAGCTGACGCGCCAAAACAGGTGCAGCGCCCTCGGTACCAATAGCCACCACCACGGGATCTCGGTCCACTACAGCAGGGGTGATGAAATCGCAGTCGTCCGGGGTATCCAGTACATTGACCCACGCGCCCTTTGCACGCGCCCAACCGGCGATTCGCGCGTTGATGTCAGGGTCTTCTGACGCCGCATAGACCATCCGCGCACCTTCGAGGTCTGACTGCGTGCAAGCACGGCGAATCAAAGACAGCCGATCGGCGTCAGCCCACGTCTGCATCGCATCGGTGGGAGCCTCAGTGATCAGTATGACTTGCGCACTCGTTTTGAGAACGGTGCGACACTTGGCCTCAGCCATCTGGCCAGTACCGACAACAATGATGCGTTGGCCGCGGGTCTCTACGAATACGGGTAAGTAGTCCATGCGCGGGACTGTACACAGCGCGCACCGCAAAAAATAATATTCTTATTTTATGGCTTTATAACCAATTAAATAGAATTTATTTCTTTATAAATCCTTAATAAAGAGATACTTTTTTATCTATGCGTGGATTGGAGTAAAAAATGGACTTCATTGACAAAACATTGATCAGCCTGCTGCAACGCGACTGCACGCTGTCACTGGATGAACTGGCCAACCGCACGGGCTCCACCAAAACGCCCATCTGGAACCGCATCAAAAAACTCAAGCAGCGCGGCATTATTCGTCGGGAGGTTGCGCTGTGTGACCCCGAGGCACTGGGTTTGAGCGCCTGCTTTTTTATTCTCGTGCAGACCAGCGAACACGATGCCACATGGCAGCAGCAATTCTTGAGCGTGGTGCGCGAGCGGCCCGAAGTGATGGAGGCGCATCGGCTGGCGGGCGAAGTGGACTATCTACTCAAGGTGCGTGTCGCCGACGCCAAGGCCTACGACAGCTTCTATCAAAGCCTGATTGCAGAGGTAAAAATATTCAAAGTGACCGCCCTGCTTTCCATGGAGGAAATCAAATACTCCACCGAACTTGCATTACCTTGAGAAAATAAAAGAGCGGCGGCAAAGAGAGGAAAATGGAGCGGGAAACGAGGTTCGAACTCGCGACCTCAACCTTGGCAAGGTTGCGCTCTACCAACTGAGCTATTCCCGCATGCTTACGATTCTAGACGCGCGGCGATCGGCGTCAACCGTTGGTTTATTCAGCGTCTTCTTCGAGTGTGCCCACAAAGGCCCGAAAATACAGGACCATCGACCACAGCGTCAGGATTACCGCCAATCCCAGTAAGAATAAGCCCAGCAAACGAATCTCCTCCACCGCCGGCCAAGAGGGATACCAGATCAGAATCGGAATGGCCGTCATCTGAACGCCTGTTTTCACCTTGGCAATGCCGCTCACCGCCACCGATGCGCGTTTACCCAGCTGTGCCATCCACTCCCGGAGTGCGCTGATCACAATCTCGCGACCGATGACGACCATACCGGCCAGCGTGATAAAAATGTTATCCATGCGATGCATCAACAGTATGAGCGCTACGGTGACCAGCAACTTGTCGGCCACGGGATCCAAAAAGGCACCAAACTGCGAAGTCTGCCCCATACGACGCGCGACCCAGCCATCAAACCAGTCAGTGACAGCGGCCACAATGAAAACGACTGCCGCACCCACAGTGGAAATAGGCTGAGGCAGGTAATAGCACACCACCATCAGCGGGATCGCCACGATCCGAAGTCCAGTGAGCAAATTGGGCAAATTTTTTGGCAAGACTACGCTCCCGCTGTGTACGTCAGATTCTGACACACCCGGAGCGTGCTGTGCGCTCAGTCGTTTACGGTATGCAGGTGGTCGTAAATTGTGCGGGCGACGGCATCACTAATGCCCTTAATCTTGGAGAGCTCCTCCACGCTAGCATTCTCGATTGCCTTGGCGCTGCCAAAATGGCGCAGCAGCTCACGACGGCGCTTGGCGCCAACACCGGGAATATCCTCCAAGAGCGACTGTTTACGTGCCTTGGCCCGCTGGCCGCGATGCCCACTGATCGCAAAGCGATGTGCCTCGTCACGAATCTGCTGGATCAAATGCAGGCCTGGGTGATCCCCGCGCAACCGCATTTCGGTACCGGAATCTGCATCAACCAACGTCTCGAAACCGGCTTTGCGGGTGGTGCCTTTTGCCACGCCCACCACTTTGACGCTGGTGATGTCGTGGGTCGCCAGCACCTGTCGGGCCTGGCTCACCTGCCCCTTGCCGCCGTCGATAAATAAAATGTCCGGGAGCTGCCCCTCGCCATTCGCCAGTCGCTTGTATCGTCGCTCCAACGCCTGCTGCATCGCGGCATAGTCATCGCCCGCGGCGATACCCTTGATGTTGAACTTGCGATAATCCGCCTTTCGCGCACCACTGCCGTCAAACACCACGCAGGACGCCACGGTGGCCTCTCCGGAACTGTGGCTGATATCGAAGCACTCCATCCGCGTGGGGATCGTCTCCAGGTCAAGAGCGCGCCGAAGAGATTCCAACCGGCCCGCCATGGTTTGCTTGCCAGCGAGGAACGATCGCAGGTTGTTTTGGGCATTTTGCGCGGCCATTTGTAGCCACCGAGATCGAGCGTCGCGGACTTTATCCTTGATCACGACCTTGCGGCCCGATTCCGCTCCCAGCGCTTCCTCCAACAACGCCCCATCTGCCACCATATGGCTGGTGACGATTTCTTGGGGTATCTGCTGCTGACCGGATAGATAGAACTGGGGCAAAAAGGCTTCGAGAATCGCCTCGGGTGGTTCGTCGAGGCGAGTCTGCGGGTAATAGCTGCGACTACCCAGCACCCGAGCCTCACGGACAAACAGCACCTGTACACAGGCGTGACCGTGCTCAGTGAATACTGCCATTAAGTCCAGATCCCCCCGGGTGCCCTCAATGTTCTGGGTGGCCTGAATGTTCTGAAGCTGACCGATCTGATCGCGAATGTCAGCCGCCTTTTCATACTCGAGTTCAGCCGCCGCTGATTCCATATCATCGGCAAGTCGTGTCAGGAGATCGTGGGAGCGCCCACTCAAGAACAGCACCGTCTTGTCGAGTTGCTCCTTATAATCCTCATCCGACACCAACCCGACACAGGGTCCCGAGCAACGCCCGATCTGGTACTGCAGGCAAGGACGGGACCGGTTACGAAAGTAGCTGTCGCGACATTGCCTTACCTTGAAGACCTTTTGCATGAGGTGGAGCGTGGACCGGACGGCCCCGGCGCTTGGGTAAGGCCCAAAGTACTCTCCCTTGCGCCGCTTGGTGCCTCGATGAAAGCTCAGTCGCGGCCAACGGTCATCTGAGGACAGATAGATGTAGGGGTAGGATTTATCGTCTTTCAGCAGGATATTGTAGGGCGGGCGATATTGCTTGATCAGATTGTGCTCGAGCAACAAAGCATCGCGCTCGGTTGTGGTGACGGTGACCTCGATATCGTGAATTCGGGCAACCAGTGCCATGGTCTTGGCCGTCAGGCCCGACGCCCTAAAATAGCTGGTAACACGGTTCTTCAGGTTTTTCGCTTTACCCACATAGAGTAAGTCACCCGCCTGATCGAACATCTGATACACGCCCGGTCGCGAGGTGAGCTGGGCAAGGTACGATTCGGCGTCAAACTCGGTCACGAAGCGCCCGTCTCAGCTGCAGTCCCCATCAGCTGCGGCTCGCGCTCCAAAGTCACTCCAAAGGCGTCTCTGACACTGGCGGAAATCTCATCTGCCAGGGCGAGCCATGGCGCTGCGGAGGTTGCGCCGCACCCCACCAAGACCAAGGCATGGTCGTCAGATACCTTCACACCCTCACGCTCAACACCCCGCCAACCCAAGCGGTCGATTAACCAGGCGGCAGAAATCTTCGCGAACCCTCTGGCTGTGGGATAGACCGGCAGACCCGGTTCCTTCTGCGCGAGCTTATCGGCCTGATCTTGGCGTAGCAGGGGGTTTTTAAAAAAACTGCCCACATTAGGAGTTACTACAGGATCAGGTAGCCGCTCACGACGAATGGACATCACGGCCGCCAAGACCGCATCGTGGGATAACGACGCACTCGCCAAGCGGTTCTGCAAGCTGGGATAAGACGCCTGAACAGGCGCCTCGCGATCGAGCGCAAACTCGACGGCCGTAACAATCCAGTGCGCGCCCGCCGCGCGCTTGAACACGCTATCGCGATAACCGAACTCGCAGGCATCAGGCGTTAACTGCGCGCGTTTACCAGAATGGCGATCTGTCACATGCACTGCACGAATCCATTGCGCCACCTCCACACCATAGGCACCGATATTTTGAATCGGGGCCGCGCCCACAGATCCGGGAATCAACGCGAGATTGGCCAAGCCATGCAAGCCTCGATGGTGACACCACAGCACGAAGTCGTGCCAGTTTTCCCCCGCCCCAACGCGAACAACCGCGCCACGGCCATCGTCGGCTCGCAATTCGCGGCCCTTGATAGCAATGTGAAGCAATGTGCCCGGTATCTTTGGCTGCAGCACCACATTACTACCACCACCCAACACGTGGACCGACCCGGTTGCACTCGCCTCAACCAAAGCGCTGTCTAGATCGGCGGGGGTGGCAATGCTCACCAGACGACTGGCCGTTGCCCTGAGCCCAAGCGTATTGAGTTTCGTCAAGTCACCATTTGTAACCATGAACTCAGCTTTCCGCAGCCAATAATCGCCTGATAGCGGCCAGATCTGTTTCGGTGTCGACACCCGGGGGTACGGGCTCGGGCGCTAATTCAATCTGAATCAGCGCGTCATTTGCCAATGCCCTCAACTGTTCCAACGACTCGCTTTGCTCCATCGCCGCCGGCGGCCAGCGCACAAATTGCCTGAGGAAGCCGGCGCGGTAGGCATACAAACCCACATGCCGGTACATGGGCGCAGCCGGGCCACCCTGCCGGTGCGCAGGGATAGGCGCGCGGGAAAAGTAAAGGGCTCTGCCACCCTCACTGGCCACCACCTTTACCACGGACGCTTCATTGGCATCCTCTCGGTCGAGGGGCTCCATCAGCGTCGCCATGTCTGCGTTGGGGTTAGCCTGCAACAAGGCCGCAACACGCTCGATATTCGCCACAGGCATCAGGGGCTCATCACCCTGCAAGTTCACAATAATTGCTTCATCGCTCCACTCTAGCTGCCCCGCCACCTCCGCCAACCGGTCGGTGCCCGACGCGTGATCCTCCCGCGTCATGACCACGTCGGCACCGCGAGCAGTCATGGCCTCGGCAATGCGCATATCATCAGTGGCGACAATCACGCGCTCCGCCCCCACCGCCATTGCCCGCTCCCAGACCCAGGCCAACATCGGCTTATCCAAAATCGGTAACAGCGCCTTGCCGGGTAGCCGTGTGGAGCCGTAGCGAGCAGGGATGACAATGTTAAACATCAATACCTCAGCCAGTTTTTTTAGCCCTTGGAGAGCGTTGCCGCCAATTTATCCAGCAATGATGCTGGCAATCGCGTCTCGATTTCTACCACCCACACGCGCGCTGCGACCTCACTATTTTCAATAGCACCCAATTTGACCGCATCCTTGGCGGTAATCACCACCACGTCGGTGCTCGCCTGCTTCAGATGCTCAATTGAAATCGCTTCATGGTCGGGCAAAGCAACACCAGTCACGCTCAATCCCAGCGCTGACAGCATCTCAAAAAACTGGTCGGGCTGCCCCAATGCCGTAACGGCGGTAATTGGGGCTTGGCCCCACTGAGAATGCCAGTCTGACCATGACAGCGCGCGCTCTGGTGAGAGCTGCCGCATCGACCCGACGCTGTAGGAAAAAGACCGATCAGGATCTTTGCTATTGCGCTCCAACACCCAATCTACCGCGGCCAGCCGGGACGCCGGTTCACGCAATGGACCCGCTGGAATAACGCGCCCGTTTCCAAGACCCCTTTGCGCATCCAACACAATGACCTCCCAGTCTCGCGGAAGCCCGTAATGTTGGAGCCCATCATCTGACAGCACCACATCGACCTCAAACTGACCTACTAAGGCCTCAAGTGCCCGGGCTCGGTCACGACACACCGCAACCGGACAACCCAATCGCTGCCGTATGAGCAACGGTTCATCACCCACATCCTCAGGACGGTCTGAGGCAGAGACAAGATGCGGCCTCTTGCCGATGCGCCCGCGGTAACCACGACTAACGACCCCCACAGAAACGCCCTTGCCGAGCAGCCACTCACCGAGCGCAATGAGCACCGGCGTCTTGCCGGTACCCCCCACTGTGAGTCCGCCAATGACCCATACTCGAGCCCCGTAATCAGTTTCCTGCTTGGGCAGTCGACCGGCAGATCTTCTTCTTATTTCCCATTCAACCAACCAGGAGAGCGGCACCAACGAAAAAGACAGCCAATGTCCCTCGTACCAAATGCGCTGCAAGAGCCGCTCAACTGCTGCCCGGAAGGCAATCACGACGAGGAGAAACCCTGCTGGTAGAGGGTTCTGTAAAGCCCCTCCGATGCCATCAAGTCGGCATGACTTCCCACAGCAACGATCTGCCCCTTGTCCATGACAACGATAAGATCGGCCCGCTCTATCGTGGATAAGCGGTGGGCAATGACCAAAGTCGTCCGACCCACGGCTGCTGAATCGAGCGACGCCTGAATGGCAGCCTCAGATTCGTTGTCAAGCGCTGAGGTCGCCTCATCCAGAATCAATACCGGAGCATCCTTCAAAACCGCACGCGCGATCGCCAGTCGCTGGCGCTGACCACCCGATAGCCCACCACCGCCGTCACTCAGCCTGGTGTCCAAACCATCGGGCAGCGCCTCCACAAAACCGCGGGCCTGCGCCACCTCCAGCGCGGCAAAAATCGACGCGTCATCCGCCGGATCGACTTGTCCAAACGCCACGTTCGCCCGGATGGTGTCGCTGAACAGCACAATGTTCTGAAATACGACGGCTAACTGCCGACGGTAGTCGCTGAGACGCAATTCGCTGATCGATTGGCCGTCTAGCAAAATACGGCCCGCATTCGGTGCATAAAACCGGCAAAGAAGCTGAATAAGGCTGGTTTTTCCTGCCCCGGAACGGCCAACAAAAGCCACCAGACTTCCTGCCGGGATATTCAGATCAAGCTGCTCAAGCGCAGGGGTTTCACCACCGGGGTAAGTAAAACTGACCCCCTCAAAACGGAGCGCTCCTTTAGCGCGAGAGATTGTCGCTGTACCAGTGTCTTTCTCGAGTGGCGTATCGATCTGAATAAACAGATCCTCGGCCGCAGCAAGTCCCCTTTGCACCACGCTCTGCACATTGGTCAGCGTTCGAATAGGTTTTCCCAGCTGGGTTGCAGCGGCGATAAATGCGACTAGAGAGCCTGCGGTAAACCCCGACAGTATTTCGGGATCCAGCGCAAACCAAAACAGGGCGCCCAGCGCAAACGCCAGCACTATTTGGGCGATCGGCGTGGAGACCGCCTCCACAAATGCCAGCTTCAAACTCTGAATCCGATTGAACTGGCTCACCGCGCTGAAGCGCTCGCTTTGTTGCTCGGTTGCCGCAAACATTCTGATTTCATCGAAAGCGTGAACACTTTCGTTACTCAGCTGCGTCACCTCTCCCATCGATTCCTGAATGCGGCGACTGTACCGCCGAAAGTGCCTGCTCACGACCAACACCACGCCTGCAATTGCCGGCGCAATGGCAAAGAAAACGAGGGTCAGTTTCCAGTTGAGATACAGCATATAGCTGACCAGAGCGATAATCGTCAGGCCGTCTCTCAACATTGTCTTCAATGCTTCAGAGCAGGCGCCGCTCACCTGCTCCACGTTGAATGTCAATTTCGAAACCAACTCACCGTGGGAGTAATGATCAATCGCTGCCTTAGGCACGCGTATTAATACGTCAAATACCTGCGTGCGAAGTCGATGCACCACCCCGCGGGCAACAATATTCATAAAGTAGTTGCCCAAAAAATAGCCGGCCGCACGGATGAAGGCGAGTGCAATGGCGGCTATGGGCACCGCCACTCGCGCATAATCCAACGCGGATTTTTCTCCCTGTGGCCAGAGCCAGTGGGCAATTTGCGAGACTACGCCGATATCTATCTGCGGCGATTCACCCAGAGAATCGAGCAGAAACTGGGTCAGGTCTGCCAGCAGCACATTTGCTCCGGAGTACACGATGAAGCCGAAGATGCTCAGCAAAAATGCGCCCGCGTATTGGGCAACGTAACTCAACAGTCGACCGTAGAGCGCCCAATCGCTGTCCCTGCCTGTCCCTGGTTTCAAGGTGTCCCTCCCTCGGCAACCGGTTGCGTCGCTATTGTGAGTTGTTTGATGCCCAACCGGGCCGCCACATCCAAAGCGGTTACAACATATTGATGTGGTGTCATTGCATCAGC
>Ga0181573_10001666_pt1 | contig 21493 bp, 15 predicted proteins | sample 101ome_25_FD_148643 | JGI IMG/M metagenome (GOLD analysis project Ga0181573, IMG submission 148643) | Coastal salt marsh microbial communities from the Groves Creek Marsh, Skidaway Island, Georgia - 101409BT metaG (spades assembly) | ecosystem: Environmental > Aquatic > Marine > Intertidal zone... | reverse complement strand
CGCGTGCGCCGCCGCCATCGTCCAAGGCCTCTTCGCGCGTTTTTCTTCTTTTCTCGCCCGACGCTTCGCCTCAAACTTGGCCTTGCGCGCATCCTTCCTCCGCCGCCTCGCCAGCTCTCCGTCGTCGGCGGCGGCGTTGAAACGAGCTAAAAGTTCCCTCTTCTCTTCGCGTTTTCGTTTCCTCGCTGCGAGACGTTTCGCCTCTTCTTCCTCCTCGAGAACGACGTTTCTGCGATGTTGCGAAGACTCTCGCGCGACATCAGGCTCTGAATCGTCGCCGTCGTCCGTCGAATCGTCGCCGTCGTCCGTCGAATCGTCAACGTCGGGCTGCGAGTCGTCCGATTCCGCCGTCGCCGTCTCGTCCTCGCCCTTTTTGAACGGCGCGCCCGCGCGGAGCTGAGCCACGCGCGCGTCGTCCCCGATGGCTTCGGCCGCGGCGATGGCCGTGTTCACGCTCACCGCGTCGACGTCGACACCCTTCTCCGTCATTTCGTCATAAAGCGCCAACGCGTCCGCGCTTCGTCCCGCGCGCACGCACGCGCCCATCGCGACGTTGAACGAAATCACAGACGGCTCGTGTCCGACGGCGCGCATCTCATCGAATAAATCGAGCGCATCCGACGGCGCGTCCCGTTTCACGTGCGCAACCATCGCCGCGTTGTAATTCACCGCGTTGCGTTCCAATCCCAAACGCTTTTGCGCCTCAAAGACGAGGAGCGCGGCGTCGTGACGCTTGGCGCGATTGAGTCTCGACATGAACGTCGTGAACGCGCGCGGATCGGCGCGAAGAGGTCGCGCGCGATCCGTGGACATGGCGCTCGCGAGCGCGTCGACGTACGCGTCGATTCCGGCGTCGTCTCGCGACGCGAGCGCAACCAACGTCTCCGTCGTCTCGAACACCACCGACCCTTGCGGCGCGTGTCCCGACCGCCGCGCGCCTCCGCCGCGTCCTCGTCGCGGCGCGCGCGCCCCGCGCGACGACATCGTCCTCGCTCGCGACGACGACGTCGCGGCCCCCGTGAGCGTCGCGGAGTGTCGACGCGCGCTCGAGCGATGACTGATGATGACGGGCGCGCGCGCCACTCGGCGACGCGACGCGATGGCACGGCGAGTCACCGGCGACGAGGCGACGAGGCGTGAGTTTCATCTCGCGCGTCTGCTCGCCGCGTGCGAGCGACGCGCGCGCGGAGAAGGCGGGGATGCGATCGATGCGAGGAAACGAACGCAACGACTGGACGCGCTCGACGCGGCGTTGGCGAGCGCGAGAGAGGGTCTGGACGACGCGCGGGCGGCGGCGTACGCGGTGCGAGTCTCGACGGTGCGCTCGAGCGGTGGCGGTGACGTCGCGGTGACGTCGAGCGAGAGGGATGGGCGAGACGACGACGACGACGCCACGACGACGACGACGACGACGAAGGCGGCGCGCGACGCGACGCGCGATGCGACACACGCGGTCGCGAAGAGAGTCTCCGCGGCGCAGCGAACGAGCGTTCGTGATGTGCGCGCCCCGTTCGTCGCTGGGATGGAGGTACGGGAGACGGACGTCGACGGCCCGTCGACGGCGCCGTCGACGAAGTCGAAATCAAAGACGGTGACGGCGCGGGACGAAATAGAATTGCGCAGACAAAGAGCCATTCAGGAGGGACTGACGGACGAGATGTCCGAACTCGCGAGCGGTTTACGAGCGAACGCGCTCGCTCTCGAGCGCGGACTCGGTCGTTCGAGCGCGGCGTTGGCCGAGGTTGAGTCGCGCCTCGAACGAAACGTCGACGGCGCGCGCGCGAGTGCGCGTCGACAAACCAAAGTGTATCGCGAAAACAGGCGAGGTTCGTGTTGGACGTGGATCGTCCTCGCCCTCGTGGGCGTGCTCTTCGCGTGGACGTACGTGGTGATCAAAATGTCGAGCGTTCGCGTGCGACGATGATAAGTAGTAATAGTAGACGGCTGGACGCGCGAGCTCCCTCACACCTACGGCATTCGTCGCCTCGTCGTCGCGCGCTCGATATCGGTCGACGACGCGTACGAATCGCGTCGAGGCCACCACCATGGACGTCTTCGGGTCGCGTCTGCGCGCGAGCGAGGGCGCGTACTTTAAAACGGTAGCCGAGCGCGACATTCAGCGGTTGGCGGCCGAACGACGACGACGTCGACGCGCGGACGAGGCGACGACGGCGGCGATTGATGGACGCGTCGACGCGTCCGCGCCGTCCACGTCGTCGACGACGTCGCGCGCGAGCGCGGCGCACGCGTACGCCATGCGAGGAAGCGCGGCGAGTGGAGGCGTGGATAAACTCGCCGCCGTGTACGCCGAGGAGACGAGACTGGTCGGGACGACTGTCGGCGGGCGCGAGGTGCGCGTGCGTCGCACGGTGGGAAGAGATGTCGATGAGGCCGCATCGTCGCCGGTGCGCGCGCGGACGAGAGATTCCATATTTTTCGCGCACGGAGGCGCGAGTAAGTTGAACCGGCGAGACTGGATCCGCGAGGTGAGCGCGGATTTGCGACGCGCGGCGGCGGAAGGCGCGGCGATGAGTCCCATGGAGAGAAAGGCGTTGGAAGCGTCTCACATGGCGCAGCGACACGCGATGGTGGGTGGTGTGCGCGCGCTCGCGTACGGGACCGTGCTCGCGTTGGTCGGCGTCGTCGGCGGAAGCGCGGCGGCGAGCGCGATGCTCGGTGGCGACGCGCGCGGCGGCGAGGACGATTTCGGGGAGAATTTCAAATCGACGTTTTCGCCGTACGTCGATCGCGCCAGAACGGTCGCGGGTCCGTACAGAGAGTGGGTCGCGTCGATGGGTCAGGCGACAGATGGAGACGCGGCGGCGAGAGTGGAAAAGAGCGCCGTGGTACAAAATCTTAGAAGACGACTTCGCGTCACGCGTCCCGCGCCGCAGTCGACGTCGACGTAAAGTCGCATGTATTTCCCATTTATTCTTCTTTGTTGTACAAGTACAGTACAGTACTCATTAGAAATGAGATACCTCTTCTATCTTCTACGCGAGCGCCGACGCCGGCGACGGCGCTCGGCCGCCGCTTCGCCGTCCGCCGCCTCGCCCTCGTACTCGCCCGCCGCCTCGTCCTCGTACTCGCCCGCCGCCTCGCCCTCGTACTCGCCCGCCGCCCCGTCCCGTCGCCGGCGCGCGCGACGCTTCGCGCATCTCCGGCACTCCCGTCGCTCCCGGGAACCCGCCCTGCGCCGAGTTGACGCCCTTAGGAAGCGACCATCGCGCGCGGGCGTTGTTCAACTCGACCGTGAACTCGCTCAGAGGTCCATCACCGTAACGCTCGTCGAGCGCGCGAGCGAGCGCGTGCGCGCTGAGGACAGCCGACTCGACGCACGCCGGACCGTCGGTGCACCAGTCGCCGATGGCCGCGACGTTCGCGTCTAAATCGAGCACGCACGGCGTGTTGGCGCAATTCAACGGGTTCGCCGCGCCCCACAGTTGCGTCTTGTAACTCGTCACTTTTCCGCGCAACGACCCCGCCCGTCGCCCGAGCGCGCGCTCGAGCGCGGCGACGAGCGTATCCACGACTTCTGCCGACTTTTCCTTCGGTACAGCCTCTTGAGGTACTTTATTATCTCGTGCGTACTCAGCCGTCGATTGCAAGACGACGCGCGTGCATCCGTCGGAAAAGTCGCCGCCGCGCTTGGCGGAAATATTTGAAACCCAAGACAGAGGTTCACCATCGATGACGTGCGCGCCCTCGAACCCGAAATCGATTGCGCCGTCGAACGCGACCATGGCGGACCACACGCTGCTCAATAACAGTTTATTTTCTCGCTCAATGTCGGCGCGAGGCTTGACTCCGAAACTGCACCGAAGCGCGTTCGTCACCTTGTCGCACGCCCCTCGTCCATCGAGACCCTTCGCCGTGGACGCGAGTCTGTGCGCGCACTTCCCGTTGTGCGCGATGACGACGAAATCGTACTCACCCAATCGTTTCGCCCGTTCGCTCGCGTTCGTCGCCAACGTCCACGCCGACGCGCGTCCGTCGGCGTCGAAACGAGACGGCGACATCGCCCCCACCCACTGCGGTCGACGCACCGCGTCCGCGTTCGATTCGAGCGCTTCCGACATCGCTCGAAATCCACCGACGCCGACGTACCGCGCGACGGCGTCGTCGAACGCGCGAAACTCACCCTCGCGCAACGTTCCCACGGCGGCGGCGGACCACTCCGCGAGCGCCCCGCACTCGACGAGCGGTCTCGCGAACGCATCTCGCGCGACGTCGCTCGCGAGCGTGAAATACTGCAATCCGTGATCGACGTCCGCGCCGTCGAGCGCTTTCGACGACGCGCGTCCGCCGCACGCGCGCTCGCCCGTGTCGAAGATTTCGAGGTGAAATCTTTCGCGCGAGGGGTCGACATCGCGGAGGAACTTGGCGAGAGACAGGCCGCTCACGCCGCCGCCGACGATGGCGATGCGCGCGGGTGCACCTTTTGAACGCATGTCGACGATCGCGTCGCGCGTCGCGCGCCGGAGTGTGGACGATGCGCTCGTTGGGTGAGGTGACGTGCTCTTCTAATTACTACAACTTAGACTAGTTCATCCACGCACGTGCCTTCTCCAGTTCCGAGCGCACGACTTCGAGGCGTGCAAGTCTTCAAACTTTGGATCGCGCGACATGGTCGTCATCAGCTCCTCCTCCGTGGGACACGGGCAGCTCACCTCGGCTGGCCGCTGGCCGTTCTCTCGCGTGGGCACGTGTAAATTCACGTATTGAACATATCCTCTGCTGTAATTGATGATGGATTCGGCGGAACCGCCGAAGATGTTCGCGACGACTTCATGGTGAAGCCAACGACATTGCTGCATCATGCGTCTCGGCGCCGGCAACGCCGGTTCGTAGCACTTGGTCCAAAATAATACATATAGTGAAGTCCAATCTTTTACCACTATCAGAACATTATGCCATATCTACACCCGGGTGTTTCTACCTTGCTGAAAAAGTACAACGTGCTACAATTCCTACGAGCGCGCGTCCACGAGGACGTCCGCGCTCAAGACGGGCGGGGCGAATCCAAAGTGTTCCTCCCACACCGCGTCGTCCACGCTCGCGCGTCTCCAGAGCGTTCGCGAGGAGTCGTTGAGGTCCAAGACGTCCACCTCGACGGGAACCAAGACACCGACGCAAAAGTTTGGAGGAATCTCACCTCGAGATCGATCGAACGCCTCGCGCTGGCGCTTATACGCGTCGTCGCCGCGCGATGCGGCGAGGGTGTCCGCGGGATAAAAGAATTGCGCGCGATCGCCCGGAGCGAGCTCGCGCCAGATGGCGTTTCTCGCGGCGCCGTCCTCCGAGACGTCGAATCGCATGGGACCGCGGATCCGGAATTGGACGTGCGAAGACGAGAACCACCAGCACAGTTCGACTTCGTCGGACGCGCGTTTCGCGTATTTGTTCGAGTCGGCGCTGAGTTTGACGGCGAGACCGAACCTGTCCTCGTCGTCTCTGAAGAATCCCTCGAAGACGACGGTTCTGGCTCGAGGACAGATCGCCCCGTCGCGTCCGCGCTCAACCGTCGCGAGCGTGACGTACGCCGCGTACGGATCGCGCGCGAGGTTTTCGCGCAATCGCGCGACAAACGGGGCGTGATGCGCCGCCGCCGCGCCGCTCATCCCGATGACGACGCGTCTGACGGCGAGGCGCGCTCTGAAGCCGCCATCGCGTCGTCGCCGTCACGGAGACGAGTGAGGACGAACACACCACCCTGTCCTCCTCGACTCACGCGCATCGTCTCGTCACAAAAAGTCGTCGTCAACCGCCCGCGCGGTCTCGGCAGGGGGAGCGTCACCGTCGGCGGCGAGACGTCGCCGAAGCGCGCGCGCACGTCGAACGACGTAAACGTCACCTCGGCGTCTCGAGCGAGCGCATCCTCGGCGTTAATCTCCCCGTCGACGCCGATGCACACCGTCACGTGGTTCTTTTGAGAGGATCTACTGGACCGAGACGTCGTCGTCGGACCCATCAGATCGAGCTCGACTTCGTTTCTCACGACGCGGGCGACCAAGTCAACCGTCTGCGCGTTTCGCGCGCCGCGCCTGTTCGTCTCCGCCGATCCCGCCAACCACGGTGCGAACTTGAAAAACACCCCGTACATCGTTCGCGTGATGTCTTGAATCACGTCATCGCTCACCCCCAGCGACGCCATCGGCGACGACGAACTTGAACTCGACGCCTTGGCGCTGTACGCAAGCGTCCACCGCCCACCCGCCGACGCCGACGACGGGAACGTCTCCAAACGCTCGATGCACCCCATCACGGTCCGTGCGCTCGTCGTCGTCGGCATCGCACCGTCCGCGCGCCTGGATTCCGCGATCGCGCGCACCACGGCGCGTTTCGCCTCGTCGACGGACGACGAGCGCGCGTTCTCGTCGTCGTCGTCGGTCGCGCGCGCCCCATCCAAAGCGGACGCGCGACGCGCGCATCCTCGACGACGGACGCGCGGTCCATCCGTCGTCGTAGGCGTAGTCGTCCACCGACGTGTCGTCGTCGGTCGCATCGTCGCGCAGTGCGGTTTCGTTTCATCTTTCAACCGTCATCATCGATTCGTCCTCAGAGCTTGACGATCGCCTCGCGACGCGTTCGGCATGACGGCGCGCGACGCGGCGACGATGTTCGTGCTCGACGTCGGCGCGGTGGCGAGGTGCGCGATGCGCGCGGTCGACGCTCGACGGGACGGGTGCGCGGATTATGATGATGAAGAGCACGACGACGCGCGACGCTCGACCGACGGCGCGCGCGCGTCCACGACCACGACGACCACGATGAGCACAATGACCACGACGCTCCGCGCGTGCGTCGCGCGAACCGTGCGCGCGTGCGTGCGTTCCAAGGTGCAGTTGCGCACACCGGCTCAAAAACTCCACGCGACGGCGTTGACGCTGTGTGGGTGCGAAGACACGAGAAACGACGTCGCAAGCGCGGCGATGGAGGACGGGGGCGATGGAAGCGAGTACGCGGGCATAGTCGCCGCGCGTTCCCTGAGTCCACCGGACGCGCAGACCGGGGAGACGTACGAGCGGGACATTATAGAGGCGCGCGCGAGCGACGGCGTCGTCGCAGACGTCGTCGAGGCGGTGGCGGTGGCGTGCGACGCGTTGATTCGAGCGTACACGCCCGAGGACGCTACGGCGGCGACTCGGAAACGATTGGCGGCGTGTGTGAAGGAGGTGGTGTTAATCACGGACGGGGTCGGGGCGAAGACGATGCCGAGACCGAGCGACGACGAGTTCGCGTCGACGCTTCTCGCCGGCATGCGCGCGCAAAACATTCGATTAAAAGTGGGCGCGTTGGACCCGGGGGAGTTGGCGCGTCTTGGAGACGACGTCAGTGCACAGTTGGACGAACACGCGTCATCGCGCGGTGTGGAGTCGGACGCGCGTTTCGACGCCCTTCGCGAGGCGTGCGAAACGCTGGCGGCGGACGACGCGTCCAACGATTCCGGCGTCGAGGCTGCGTCCAAGACGTTGATTGATTTACAAATCAAGCGCGTGCGTCCGACACCCGGGTATCGCGGCACGCTCTCCTTTGGTTTTAACGCCTTCGTCAACGTGGGGCTGTATAAACTGAACACGGAGGCGCCGCCGGTGAAACTGAACAAGTATTCGGAAGATTTAGCCGACAGGCCGGATGAATCGCATCGAGCGCTCGTCGACGTCGCGTATAAAAACGTCAACGATTTGGACGGCGAACTCGTCCCAGTCGAGCGACACGTCAAGGCGTTTCGATACGGCAAGCAACACGTGCCGATCGACACGGAGATGGAACAGCGATTGTCGATGCGATTCGACAAAGGTTTAAAAGTCATCGGGTCGATTCGTCTCGACGAGGCGCCGCTGTGGCTGAGCGTCGGCGAACCGTCGCTCGTGTTGCCACAACCGTCGACGAAGACGACGGGAATCAGTAAAGATCGAGCTAAGGCGGACGCGACCGCGCTGAGCGCGCTGGCGAGAGCATTGGATGACGCGAAATTGGCGCTTCTCGTGCGCGGCGCGTGGACGGAATCGACGACGACGATTCACATCGGCGCGTTGACGCCGCACTTTACAGACGCGGGTGATTTTCTGTTGTACACGCCGCTCCCGTTCAAGGAGGATTACAACGAATATTCCCTCCCGAAACCTCGGGACCGCGTGGACTCTGGAGACGAACGACTCGACGCCGCGCGCGCATTCATCGACGCGCACGCGCTCGACGAAAACGCGCCCATGCCGTGGGAGACGCTCAACCCGACGCTGGCGCATTATCGCGACGTCTTCGAAGCGCGAGCGCTGGGAAAACGTCCACCCGAACCGAAAGAGGTGCGTTTCGCGCGTGCGCGCGGTGAGACATCCGCGTTCGTATTCGCCGAGCGTTTTCAACTCGCCGTCGACGACGCGTCCGCCGAACGACGTGTCCGCCCGCGCTTGGACGCGGGTGACGCCGGCGTCGAAGAGCACGCCGCGCCGTCGCCCGTCAAGTCTCCGGGGGGAGCCGTAAACGATGGCTTCGCCACGGTGGACGTGTGGCACGACGTCAAAGAAGAGCCGACGGACGACGCGGCGAATGCGCGTTCGCCCGAGCCGGTGCCCGCCGATTTAGAAGTCTTCGACGACATGGAGTAGTCCTGTTCGTTCACCGATTGATTGATTGATTGATTGCTCATGCGCGCGTGCGACGCTCGATTTGTTGTAATAAAACCGCAGTGCGAGAAACATAATAAACGGTATCGATCCTTCTTACAATTTCGTCCTACGACGTCATGAAGACGAAGACGAAGACGCCTCGCCCTCCGCCTCGCCGTCATCCTTCGCGCTCGTCGTCGCGTCCTCTCCCCCGATGATTTGATGCGTAAAATTATGATTCGTGTACACGCAGGTGTCCGCCGCGATCGTCATCGCCTTCTTCGCGATGTCGTACGCCGACATGCCCGGCGAGTCGAGCAATGCCCTCGCCGCCGCCAACGCGTACGACCCGCCGCTTCCTATCCCGATCACCCCATCGTGCGGTTCTAACACGTCTCCCGATCCGGTTATTTGAAAACTCGAATCTTTATCCGCCACGATCATCGTCGCCTCGAGTTTTCTCAAAAACTTATCCGTGCGCCACGCCTTGGCGAGCTCCACGCACGCGCGCGTCAACTGTCCGGGGTGCTCCTCCAATTTCGTCTCCAACCGTTCAAAGAGCGTGAACGCGTCCGCGGTGGCGCCCGCGAACCCACCGACGACGCCCGGTTGAATCACGCGCACTTTCTTTACGTTCGGTTTCACGATTTCGCTCCCCATCGTCACCTGCCCGTCCGCCATGACGACGGTTTGTCCATCCTTGCGAACGCAGAGCACGGTCGTCGCGTGGTGCGCGCTGGAGGAGAGCGGACGCGCGAGGACAGTGGATGACGACGGTGATAGTTGGGCGAACGCGCTCGAGCGCGCGCGACGCGTCGCGGCCGACGCGAGTCGACGCAACGTGGACGACATGACGCGAGGCGCGACGTGACGCGACGGAGGCGCGCAACGCGAACGCGGGGCGTCGACGAGACGCCGCGCAACGCGAACGCGGGGCGTCGACGAGACGCCGCGCAACGCGACGCGGATGATACGAAATGCGTGAAATGCGCCACGATCTCTGTCAACATCGATTACAAAGCGAACAAAACAACACATCAAAAAGAAACTCGACACCCGAGCCGGCCGGACGCGCGTCGACGCGACGCGACGTCTCGTCGCGCCCCCTTCTCTCTCTCACATTTTCAATTGGACCATGGGCGTGCCGAAAATCTTCAAACCCTCGCTCACTTCGACGAGTTCGAGTTCAAAGGTCAAGTCCTGTCCCGCGAGCGGGTGGTTCATGTCCAGCGTCAGACTCTCGGCGTCCAGCGCGAGACAGAGCGCGCGCGAACCGTCCGGAAGCTGCACGAGTTGTCCGACTTGCACTTGCGATTTCATGCTCTCCGCCTCCTCCGGGGACAGAGGAAAACGTTGCACCTTGGCGTCTTCTCTCACCCCGAACGCGTCAGCGGCGAGCAAAACGACCGTCTTCTTCTCACCCTCGGACATGTCGCTCAACGCCTCGGAAATTTTTGGGAACAACGCGCCGTCGCCCATGGTTATGGTCACCGGCTGCCCCTGTCTCGCCTCGCTCCTCGTGTCGTCGATCACGGTACCGTCCGCGAGAGTCATTTTGTAGTGTAACGTCACGCGTTCGCCGTCCTTGAGCGCCGCCGCCGTCGTCGTCGTCGTCGCTCGACGTCCGTTCGACGGGTGACGACGATTCACCAATCGTCGCGCGTGCGCCCCTCTCGCGCGCGCCCCAGCCCCCGTCGTCACCGCCGAACCAGTCGTCATCATCGCGCGCGTCATCGTCGTCGTCGTCGTCGTCGTCGTCGTCACCGCGCGTCCCACGCCTCGCCTCGCTCGGTCGTCGTTCGATCGACGCGCGCTCGAAAGTGAAGTGTCGGCACACGTCAAGTCAACAATCGTCACTGGCCGACGCGCGAGAGCGATCGACGCGCGCGCGATGATGGCGACGGTGAAGACGGGTGCGATGTCGTCGACGCGCGGTGCGCGCGTGGGTGGACGCCGCGAGCGCGCGACGGCGAACTCGACGCGTACGAGACGGTGGTGTTCCATCTCTATTTCGGGCGCGGCGACGAATTCGACGACGACGAGCGCGAGCGAGAGCGAGACGGGGGCGAGGAAGAACGCGATGGAGGATTTAGCGCCGAGACGTTCGGGTGCGAGCGCGAGGCGGACGAGCGATCTCGCGACGTCGGCGACGGTGGGCGCCGAGACGACGGGCGCGACGAGGTGGCGACCGGTGACGTCTCGGGACGTTGATTACGCGACGCAGTTGGCGTCGGCGTTGGCGGGATTGGCATTGGCGTACGGCGTCATCAAGGCCAAGTCGATTTTGGACACGCCGAGTCGCACGTACGTGCCCGGGGAGAACACGGTGGGGTCGGAGTACGACGCGTGGACGGAGGAACAAATTTTAGAATACTACTGGGGAGAACACATTCATCTCGGGTATTACAAGGATGAGGACTTGGCCCGGGGTGCGGGCACGCTCTTCGGACACCGCGTGAAAGATTTCATCGAGGCCAAGGAGGATTTCGTGGATGAGATGTACGCGTGGAGCGGGGTTGAGGCGGACAACGGCGGAGGTAAACCGATGAAAATATTAGATGTCGGGTGCGGCATCGGCGGCGCCACGCGACGATTAGCGTCCAAGTGCGTGGGATCGGCTTCTGAAGTGACGGGAATCACGCTGTCGGCGAAACAGGCTGAGCGCGCGACGGCGCTGGCGGCGGCGCAAAACATTCCAAACGTCAAATTCAGAGTCATGGACGCGTTGGCGATGGAATTCGAAGACGATTCCTTCGACATGGTGTGGGCGTGCGAGAGCGGAGAACACATGCCGGATAAAAAACAATACGTGGAAGAAATGGTGCGCGTGCTGAAACCCGGAGGTACGCTCGTCATCGCGACGTGGTGTCAGAGACACACGCCGCCGGCGCTCACAACGGAGGAAAAGTCAAAGTTGCAATTTTTGTACGACGAGTGGGCGCATCCGTACTTTATCTCCATCAAGGATTACTGCTCGTTGGCGGAAAACACCGGCGCGATGACCAAAGTGCAGAGCGATGACTGGACCAAGCAAACCATCGTGAGTTGGCGTCATTCCATCTGGGCGGGCGTCTACGATCCGCTCCCCGTATTCTCGAGGCCGAAGATTTGGTACAAGACGTTGCGAGACATCATCTGCCTCGAGCGCATGCGTCGCGCGTTCGGAGAGGGTTTGATGCAATACGGGATGATTCGCGGAGTGAAAAAGTGATGCGGCGGCGCCTATCACCGACGCCACGGCCTCGGCGGACGCGCCCCGCTAGACCCTAGCCCACCCTCGCGGCTGACGGCGCGAACATTCGTATGTAAAAGTCAAGCGAGTCAAAACGACACATTTTGAGACTATAGAGTTCGGTGACATGCGCCGAGAGTTCTTTCTCCAATCTTACACAAAGGAGAAGCCCTTTCCCTTTTACCGACGGTGACGACACCGTGACCGATTTGCGAAGCGGCATACGGCGCAGTACTTACTACATTTGTGATGATTCGATTAAAACACGTTTCGAGAACTGTGGACAGTCGTCGCGTCGTCGTTACTTTTTCTCTTTTTTCGCCTTCTTTTCCTTTTTCGCCTTCTTTTCCGTCCCGTCGTCGTCCCGATCCCGTTTCTTTTTCTTGTCCGAATCGCCTCCGCCGATGACAAAGGAGGAGGCGGAAACCTTGGAACGCCGCTCTTCCTCCTTTTTCGCCTTGCTCTTCGCCTTGAGCGACGCGGCGACGGCGTCGACGTTTTCGTCCGCGGGCGACTTTGAAGTCTTGGCGCGCGCGGGTCGCTCTTCTTCCCTCGGCGCGACGAACGCCTCTTGGCGCTTCTTTTGATTCTCCGTCTTGGCCTCCTTTTGCTTTTGCAACTTTTCGTACGCCGCCTTTCTCTCCTTGGCCTCTTTGGACAAAAAGTACTCCCCGGACTCGATCTGTTTGTCTATCTTGCTCATCACCGGCGCTGGCGGGAACACGGCGCGTTCCTTCTTGCCAATCTTCGACGGCTTTTTGCGTTGCACATTCTTCTTTTTAAACTTTGGCAAGAAACGGTCCCAACTCTGCGTCGCGAGCTCGGGATCTTTCTCCAGCTCGCGCTTGATCATGAGTTCCTTGATGTGATAGATCGGATGCGTGTTCGACATCGCGTCTTCGACAATCTTGCGCACCGTTTTCAACCCCTTCCATCCTCCCATCACGGAAACCGTATTCCCCTGCACCAACACGTAGCACCCCGTCAACATCTCGATCGCCTTGAGCGTGGATCCGTTCGGGCCGATCAAACGTTGTCTTCGCTTGACGAAACGCTCCTTATTCCTCACCATTCCCCCAATCTTGATCACGTCGCAGTTCGTGTCGTCTTCGAGCACCTTTAACGCCTGCGGCGCCGGCACCGAGCGGCTGAGCAACTTTATCAAATCTCTCGCCTTGATGATGATGTACGGATCGAACGTCTTCCGAGTCGTCCGCACCGTCATCGAACCCTCGACGAGATTCAACTCGCACGCCACTCCTTGTTCCTTGAGCGCCTTGGTCACGCTCGGCCACGTCTCCCGAAGATACTTTTCGCGATACTTGGGAAAGAGCACCGCGAACGAGCTCTCCTCGAGTACGCCCGAGGGATTATCCTCCTTGGTGAACGGCGTCACCGACCAGTGATCGATCCCATCGTGATCCCACGGTTTCTCTTTGCGATACCGTCCCTTCTTCCCTGTCGACGCCGTCGTCGTGGGCGCGTCCTCATCCTTCCCCACGGCCGCCGCCGCCGGCTCCGCCGCGCGCGCGTTCGACGCCGCGACGAGGTGCGCCATCGCTCGAACGCGCGAGTCGGCGCACGAGAGACGACGACGACGTCGACGACGAGTTCGCTCACACGCCCCGCACGCGCGCACTCGACACGCGTCCTCGCGACGCGCGAGTGAATGAGGGCGACGACTTCACGTCGCCCACCTCGCCGAGGAGGGACTCGCGTGACTCATCGAACGAGGGGTCGCGAGCGAGAAGGAACGGAAACGGTGCGCGCAGCGCGATGCGATCGATTAAAAACAGACGGGCGAGAGCTAGAAGATTTTGTGGGTAACCGCGCGGGCGTACGCCGGGGTGAAGGCGGTGGAGGAGGCGGAGGGGCGAGGCGTCGGTTTCGGCGCGCGCGTCGGCGCGGCGTCTCGCGACGCCGACCGCTCGAGCGCTCGATAGACATTTTCGTGCCAGAGACAAAAGCAAAACAGATACTCGCCCGGATTGCTCGTTCGAGCCATCATTTGTGCGGGTTGACCCGCGGAGTGTCTGGAGAAATCGACGCGCAAGACGCCGACGCCGCCAACCTGAAGACTGTACGTCGCCGGATCGAAGAGGTGCTGGTAAAAATCAAACGTGTACACGTCGTCGGGGGAAAACGTGTACTTGTGCGCGAGTCTCGCGCTCGAAAAAATCCTTCGACGCTTCTTGCTCGAATGTGGCTTTTTCGCGAACACCCCACCGAGCCGAGCGGTATTTTCCTTAATCTCCATGACGCGCAAGATGTCCGGCTCGCATCCGGGGGCGTCCGCGGAGATGACCTGCGCCGTGCCCGCTAAACTCGACCAGATTCTCGGTCGAGCGGTGAATACGTTCATCTGTATGCCCGGATTCATCGAACGAAGAAACTTTAGTATCGTCTTGACGATGAATCTGCTCGGGATTCCCTCCAACGGTTTCACGAATTCGTGTCCCGAGAAGGCTTCGCCCACGTCCACCTCTCGCTTAAATCGTCCCTGCACAACGTACTGAAATAATCTCTTCTTACCGCGAAAGTACGCGTCGACGCGCTCTTTCGCCCCGTTCGCCGCGTTCGGCGGGGTATTAAACCCTTTAAATCGACAGATCAGCTTCCCTTTGAACAGAGGCGTCTCAAACTCGATGGGAACCTCTCCGTTCACCGTCAAGTCTCCGCTCAAATGTTCGCACGCCGCGTACGGAGGAATAGTAATGTACATCGGCCTCTGCGGCCACTGATCCAAAGGCGGCGGCGGTGCGCCGTAACTCCTCGGCGATAACAAATCCTCATCCGCGAACGAATTTCTCCAAGACGTCGATCGCCCAAACTTCTGCGGACTCCTCGGCGACCCGCCTCCTCTGCCCGACGGCGACGCGCGAAGACTCGCGCCGCCGACGCCGCCGACGCCGGCCGCATCGCCGTCCACACCACCCACCGCGCTCTTCTTCGAGTCGACTTTCACCACTGACACGCGCGTCCGCGCCCCCTTCGCCGTCGCCTCGGTCCGCGCCCACGCCCGCCACGCCGCCGCCGTCGCCAGCAAGAGCGCGCCGAAAACCAAAAACGCGACGACGAGCGCCTCCACGTCGCCCGCGCGCGCGACGCTCACGAGCGTTTGCACGAACGACGCGCGAAAATGCGATGACTCCCTTCGAACCATCGTCGCACCGTCTCGTCACCGCGCGCGTTGCGTTTAAATTGAAATGAAAAATGGTTTTCCGAGTCGTCGCGCGGATTGATTGATTCGACGCGTCGCGCGCACCGACGAACGAACGAACGCGAAGGATTCCGCGCGCTGCACCGACGCGCGCGTTCGCGTCGTCAACGACGCGCGGCGACACCTCCCACCGACCGCGGAGGTCTGCGGATGAAAGCTCAGATGCTTTCATTCGCGGAGATGACGGTGTGAAAACGTTTTTGTCTCGAGCGCGAAACGTCTCTCAAACGGCGCGCGCGTTCGCATCGTCGTCGTCGCGGGGGCACGCGCGCACGCGGGGATGAATGAATGGTGATTACTTTTACACGCGCAAAACAAGGCTCAGATGAAATAATCGGTGATGTACGACGTTTGATCCATCGAGAGCGAGGGTTGTTCGGGCGCGGCGCCGCTGCGGTTGATGACGCGCGCGGGAATGCCGACGGCGGTGGAACCCGAGGGTAAATCTTCGAGAACGACGGAACCGGCGCCGATTTTTGTGTCGGCGCCGACGTTGATCGGACCCAAGATGGTGACGTTGGCGCCAATGACGACGCCGTCGCCGATGCGTGGGTGACGAACGCCGGTGGACGTGCCCGTGCCGCCGAGAGTGACGCCGTGGAGGATGGATACGTTTTCACCGACGACGGCAGTCTCGCCGATGACGACGCCCGTGGCGTGATCCATCATCATTCCTTGTCCGAGCACGGCGCCGGGGTGAATGTCCACGTGAAACACCTCGGAGATTCGATTTTGTAACAGAAAACTGAGCGCCTTGCGATTCTCTCGCCAGAGCGTGTGCGCGACGCGTTGCGCCTGAATTGCCTGGAAACCTTTAAAGAAGAGCATCACGCCGAGGTATCGATCGCACGCGGGATCGCGTTCGTACACCGCCTGCATGTCCGCCACGCACTTTCGACCGAGATCGGGGTGTTTTTTCAGCTGCGACCTAAAAAGTTCCAACAACTGCGAATCCAACAAGACGTTGTTTCGCAACTTGTTCGCCAAGACAAACGCCAAGACGTCATCGACGCTCTTATGCGCCAGGATGGTGGAATACAGGTAGCTCGCCAGCGCAGGTTCCGTCTCGATGTCCTGTTTCGCCTCCTCGCGAAGTTTTTCCCATATTCCATCCGCCAGCAGACACGTCTCGCCCGCGGCGGCGTCTTGGTCGCCCGCCGCCGTCGTCGCCTGCGACCCGCTCGTCGTCCGCTCCGCCATCGCACCTGCCCACCTCGCCGCGACATCACGCTCGCGCTCGCGCGCCGCCGCCGCCGCCGCCGCATCCAACCCGCTGTCGCTCACGGCGTTCCCCCGAGCGCGTCGGCGCCCTCGCCCGAGCGCGTCTCCGTCGCCCCCTCGCGTCGCCCTCATCGACGATGACCCGCCCCACGCGCGCGCCATGGCGAGACGACATCCATCACCGCGCGTTGGCGTCCACGACGCGGTGATTCCGCGTCCACGCGCGCGCGGATGCTTCGGAATCGTCCGCGCCGTCGCGGGGACGATCGCGTCCCGAATCGGAAAGTTCATGATCGTCGTCGTCGTCGTCGTCGTCGTCGTCGTCGTCGTCACCGCGACGCGCGTCGTCTCGAACGCGAGGGCGCACACACGCACGCCGCGCGCTCGCCGTCACCGTCGTCGCCGCCCGCGCGTCGACTAGTGCGCGTCCGACGGAGAACGGTGACGTCGTCCGGGTCACCTTTTCGTCCCTGGCGAAAAGCATTTTCACCGTTCGTGACTCAAGGCGAAGGGACTCGTGTCTCCAGCCTGTGCACTTTTGGCCGAGCGGCGAATCGTCGCGCATCACTCTCTGTCGCGCGATGTCGACGACGACGCGCGCGGAGGGACGAAACGCGCGAAAAGATGAGTCAATCGTCCTCGACGCCGTGCGCGTCTCCACCCGCACGGGCGTGCGCGCGATGGCGATGATGACGATGTTCATGACGTGGTCGAGTCTCGCGCGACTCGGGCGCGGGACGACCGCCGCCGACGGCACCGCGCGCGACGTCGCGGGGTTTCTGTGCGCGTGGGCGATGACGTATTACGGATTACTGTTCAATCAGAGCTGCACCGCCATAGAGGCGGGACAACGGTTGCGAGCAAAGGCGAGAAAGCAGAGCGAGCCGCCGCCGCGAATGTACGAAGTCAAGTACGCGCGCGCCGGCGTGACGTCTCGCGAGGTGTTGTGCGCGGATCGAACGGTGGGGAATTTTATGGAACAGTCGTTGGCGCTTCTTCCGGCGCTCTTGATGCACGCGTACGTGTTCGGAGGGACGCGTGGGGTGCGTTGCGCGTGGGCGTGGCTCGTCGTGCGGTGGGCATACGGCGCCGCGTTTCGAAGAGGATTGCCGTGGTTCATCTTTATCACGGTGCCCAACTACGCGTGCGTCTTGGCGTTGTACGTCGATCTCGCGCGATTCGCGGGACTTTTGCAGACGTCGTGAGCGCGCGAAACGATGGATCCGTGTGTGTTATAAACGTGTAGTATTATGAGAAAATCAAATCGCCTCGAATCGCGCGTTCGTTCGTTCGCTTGTTCGTTCGTTCATTCTTTCTAAAAGAAATCGTCGTCCGTCGTCCGTCGTCTCAACGGAATCGAATGGACACCATTGGAATGTCGACATCTTCGCCGTCGTCGTCTTCGCACGCGACGACGATGTCAAAGTGTCGACGCTTGGCCGGAATTTCTAACTTCGCGATGGTTTGCACCAACTCGCTCAATTTCTGATTGAGGCGCTCCTTGTGCTTTGGGAAAATGTTGTTGTACACCAAACTCGCGCCGACGGACATGGAGTAGGCGATTAAACCCTTCGCCTCGAAGTGGTCCAACACCTCTTGCACCGTCATATCGCCCTCCAAGACCCATCTGTCCCACATGCTCCACTTCAAATCCTTGAAGGAATCCGATTTGGCGGCGATGGGTTCCGCCATGGCGAAGAGCGGCAACGCGAGGTTGGCAAACGTGTTGCGATACGCCTCAATCTTGGCGCCGTTGAGCACCTTGTACAACTCGAGACACACCAAACCGGTCGCCATCGCCGTCGTCGTGGCGATGGCTGGGATGATGCGACCGGCGATAAACTTCGCCTTGAGCTTGTCCACTTCGGCGATGTCGTAGTTGCGCGCGCGCATGTTGGATAAACCCGCGATGGCGTCCATGTGGAAGTTGGTGTCGTCGTCCTTTTCGAATTCAATCACGTTCAAGCGGTACTCGGCGCCCAACGACGCTCGCTTCTCGTCGAGTCGCGCCAATAACTCCGTGATGACGGCTTCGTCGTCGATGCCCTCGGGAACGTTCGACGCCGCAGAGTTTGCCTTTGGATCGGTTTCAATCTTGACGCCCTTTTTCGGCGCAAACGCGGGAACGTTGACTTTTTCAACCATCTGCACGAGCGCGGCGTCGTCGTTCACGCCCGCCGCCGGGCGATCGATGCCGCTGAGTTCAGCCTTGAGATTGGCCAAGGCGCGGATGAGCGTCATGTGCGCGACGTCCGAGGATGAAAAGACGACGGGTCTCGGGAAACGTTTCGGCGCGCTCCAAAACGGAGAGCCCGAGGACGTCACCGCGTCCTCCGGAAACGTAAAGGTGAGTTGTAAAATCTTATCGTGGAACTGCTCTTGGAACTGCGTGCGTGCCCACGCGACGCACTCTTCGTACGTCGCGCACGCGCTCCTCAACAAGACGGCGGCCACCTTTTCCACGTTTTCGCGAGTCGACGCGTCCGGGTTTCCGAGCGCCGCCGATCGGTACTCGTCCGGTTTCGAGAGGTAGGAGTTGGCCTCGGCCGGCGCCTTTTCGAACGCGCCTTCGAACTCGCTTCGCGCCCACGTCAAGCAGTGATCGATGTTGTGCGGAAACGAGTGCAGCGTGCACATGGGCGCGCTCTTCTCCGGCGGATCGCGCGACGCGCCGTAATTCTCCGTCATGTTTGGAATGACCATTTGTGTGTTGCACTTGGTGCCGAGCGTGCCGCTCTCGAGCAACGGCTTTTGAAAGTAGACACATCGACTGTCGACGTACAGACGCGCGTTGACGTTGTCCAACGCGTTGACGACGACGTCCAAACCTTGCCAAAAGTCGTCGTCGAATACGGCCTCGGTGTCCGGACTCACGCGATTTTCGAGCGCGTTCACCTTCAACGCCGGGTTGATGACGGCGGCGGCGTTGGACGCGCACACGCTCTTCCCTTGACCGATGTTCCAGTCTCTGAACAAAAACTGTCTGGACAGGTTTGACTTTTCGATCACGTCGTCGTCCGTCACCGTGACGTGCCCTCGCTCGCCGCACGACAGACCCATGCACGCAAAGTTTTTCAAAAATTCGCACCCGAGCGCGCCGGCGCCGACGAGGAAAATCTTTTGGTTTAAGATTTTCTCTTGCATCGCGCGACCGAAGCACGCGACTTGTCCGTCGTATCGATCGCCTCGCGGGGCGAGATCTTCTTCCGTCAACGTCTCCGGCAAGCTCTCGACCGAGTCAAAGTAAAACCACTGGAAGAGGGGTGAAAATTTCCCCGTGCACGCCTTGACCACCTCTTGACCGACAATGCCTCCGAACATGGCCGCCATGGGCGACAGGTATCCTCGGCACGTCTTGGCGAAGATTCTCAAGAGATCCTCGTCCACCTCGTCCACCGCCTTGCGCGTCGCGTTCAACGCTCGCGCCTCGGCGATGAACGTGTCCGCGTCGGCGTCGGAACCGGGCGTCGGCGCGTCGCCGTACTTTTCCGCATACGCGTCCAACGCGCCGAACGCCAAGTGCAACTGCGGCGAACGCTCAATCTTGGCGAAATCGCTCAACAAAAAGTCACCAGGTGACTCCAGCGCGTCGGTGTACGGCCTAAACGTCAACGTCTTCGTCTCTTTGACTTGCGTGGCGATGCCGCCGCCGACGTACGGAGAAAAGCCCGACGTGTCCAAATCGAGCTCAAACGAGTGCTTTTTGACGTTTTTCACCGTCGCCGACACGCCGTTGAGCTCCGCCATTCCCTTCACCTCGCTGAACGTCACCCGTTGACCGTCTTGTAACTCGACGCGCTCGTCCTCGATGCACGTCACGAGCGCCGGCGAATCGTTGGACACGCTCGCCACGATGCACGTCAACGCCTCCTCGCCGTCCACGTCGGCGACGTCGAACGCGTCTCCGAAATCACAAAACACGCTCCCGAACACCCCTCGCACGTCAGCCTTGATAAACGCCACCCCTTTCGCTCGACACATCGCGTTCAGGCGCGCCGCTTCCTTTTCGCTCGTCTCCGTGCACACCACCACCTCGTGCGCCGCCACGACGTCGGCGTCTACGTCCCGTCTCGCCATCGCGCTCACCGCCACCGCCGGGTTCAACTCTTGCAATTTCCCACAGCACACCTCGGCGCGCGTCGCGGTCATCTTCCCAACGTCCGCTTCGCTCGCGTAAAATTGCGACGAGAGATCGCTCCACGCGCACGATTCGTCGTCGCACACCGTCGTCCCTCGCACCCCCGCCAAGATGACATTCTTCGCGATCTCCACCCCGAGTCCTCTCGCCCCGATCACGAGCACGCGCGCGCCGGCCAATCGTCGGAAACTGTCTCGTCCGTACACCGCCAACTGTCGAGAGTGTAAATCCTCGTCGATCTCCATCGGCGTCGTCGTCGTCGCCACGTCCATCGTGGTCTTTAAATCCTCCTCGGTCGTCCTCTTACGTCTCTTGTTGGCGTCGACGTCGTCGGCGGTCGCGGTGGTGTCTCTCTCGTCGTCGTCGCGTCGTGCGCTCGCGTCGTCTCTCTCGTCGCGTCGCTCGTCCCGCATGCGAACGTCCGCGTCTGGCGACACGGGACGCGTGGATGACGATGAGATCAATCATTCTCTTCTCTCGTCTTCTTTTGCTCTCCGACGCGACTCGGTTCGGTTTCGCGGTCGAGGATGAGAGGAACGGTGAGGACGCGCGCGAGTGCGCGAGTGTATTACACAACGCGTGTGCGACGTGCGCCACTCCGTGGTGGGGCGTCGACGTCGAGGTGACGTCGTCGTCGTCTACGCGTCGTCGTCGTTCGTTCGTACGTCTTCGCCGCCGGCGGTTGGAAGCGCGCGAGGACGGATCGACCGACGGACCGACCGACCGACCGATGTCGTCGTCGATGACGACGTCGACTCACACGGTCGGTGGATGGGTGAAAAGTGCGTCTTCGGGCGCGAGATTCATCGGACGCGTTCGTTCTCGGTCGCCTTCGCGTTCGCGCGCGGCGTCTCGGCGCGCCGGGACCGGTCTCCGCGACGTCTCCTCGATGTCCCCGCGAGGCGTCGGCGACCGAGGCGCCCGAGGGACGACGGCGTGAAGAGACCCATCGTCGTCGTCGTCGTCCGTCTCGGTCTCGGTCTCCGTCTCGAACGTCACGGACGAACGAGGCGCATCGTCGCGTTCGCCTCGGGTCGACGACATTCTCTTGGACATGGCGCCGAATCCGAAAG
>Ga0181573_10001664_pt1 | contig 21502 bp, 13 predicted proteins | sample 101ome_25_FD_148643 | JGI IMG/M metagenome (GOLD analysis project Ga0181573, IMG submission 148643) | Coastal salt marsh microbial communities from the Groves Creek Marsh, Skidaway Island, Georgia - 101409BT metaG (spades assembly) | ecosystem: Environmental > Aquatic > Marine > Intertidal zone... | reverse complement strand
TGCTTGCTCCACTCCGCGGGATGGATGGGGACCGGGGGATGGAGAGCCGGGTTTATAGGGCCGGGTTTATGGGGTGTACGGGGTTTACTCGGGTCGTTCGTGCGCGACGCCGCGGGCGCGCGGTTCGCGCCTGTAACGGCTGGAACGGCTGCCCCAGTGCCCGGCCGCAGGTTCAACGCGGTCCTGGACACGTTCGTCGCCGCGCGCTCGCCGGTTTCGTACACCGCGGCTCCCACCCGTCCGATGCCGGTGCCGATGCCGCCCGCCACGGTTCCGATGCCGCCCGCCACGGTGCCGATGCCGCCCGCCACCCTGCCCACCGCCGCGGCGACGCGGCCGGTGCCGTCGACGCCCTGGAGCGCCGCCTCGACGCGGTCCAGACCGCGGTTCAGGCCCTTCAAGGCGCCGGTCAGCGGCGACGATCTCCGCCCGTCGCCGCCGCCGCCTCGCGATGAATAACGCGAGCCCGTCCCGTCGAGTTCCCCCCTCGCGTCGTCGGACCCACCGTGTGTGTGGGCACCCCCCCTGGGCACCCCCCCTGGGCACCCCCCCTCGCCGCCCGCATCTCCCGGAAGGTACTTCTCCGGAAGGTACAGGCGCAGCTTCCCGGCGGTACGGCTTCCCGGCTTGGCGGCTTCCGGTTCGTCGTCCCAGAACGATCCCGGTGTCCACACGCGCGACTCGCTACCCCGAAACTCCCCTCGGTGTAACAAGGGGGCGCCGAGCACCGACGCGGATAGGGTCAGGAGCGCGAGGGTCACGCCCAGGCCGGCGGATATCTCGCGCGCGGATGTAATCGGTGACGCGTCGCCGGGGTCGGGGATGCGCAATCCGCACACGGTCACCGCGGTCGGGGGTGGCGGACGCGGCCGCATCGCGTTCGCGAAGGTGGGTCGGTTTTCGGCGATCGACCTTTCCGGTGTCTCGTCCTTTCCCGGGTCGCGTTCGACCGAAACGCGCTCCACCGCGATGGGAAACACGATCCGGAGCCGCTCGACCGCCCTCGCGCGCTCCATCGCGAGCGACTCGCGCGCGTGCTTCAGCCGGAGCGTCTGAAGCCTCGTCTCGTCCGGCAGCGCGCATTGGAACATCCTCGACCTGTTTGCGCGCGCCGTCCCCTGCGCCGTCGCCAGCGCCGCGGCTCGAGCCGTCAGCGCCTCGCGCGCTCGCGCCAGGCCATCGCGCTCGTCGCGGATGGCGCTCTCGATTCGCGCGTTCTCGGCGCGCGCGCGTCGCAGGTTTTCGGTGGCGTTCCGCTCGCGCTCCGCCGCGAGCGCGGCCCGTGGTCCCTCCGCGCGGTCGCGCCCCGCGGTCGCTGTCACGGCCCGCTCGAGTCTCGCGCGCGACGTCGCGTGCGCGCGATGCGCCTCGTCGAGCTCCGCGCGGCGATCGCGGAGGGTGCGGCGGACGCACGGCGCGCACACGATCGGCCGCTCGGGCATCTGCGGGGGGGGTGGAGGTCGGGTCGAAGGTGAGCGCGAAGGTGGAACGGGCGAACGGGAGACTACATGAGAAATGTTATCCCCGAACGTGGCCGTTCGAAGGCGCGGTCGTCACCTGACAGTTGGGACACGCGCATCGCCCGCGCGCGCTGGACATATCGCCGAGGTCGTCGAGACCCCGCGGCGCGCGCGGGGGGTTCCGAGTCTCCACCGACCGACGTCGCCTCCCCTCCCCAGGCGCGTCTCCGCTTTGAAAGTTCCTTTCCCGGGAAAATCTCAGATCCGTGATGAGGAGGCCGGACTGCCGGAGTTTGACCCCTCTGCTCGAGTTGAACTCCCCGGTTAGGATGTCTGCGTGTTGTGCAAAATCAAAGTTTACGGTTAACGCATACACGAGAGACCAGTTAGGAAAAATGAACCCGAGAACTACACTTGCCGAACTCTCTCGGAAACCTCGTTCGATGAGCGGCGGCACTCTCTCCCGAGCCAGAACCGCGCCCTCGCACGGCGCCGGTGGGTGATACAAGATGGGAAAGAAAGCCAAGGGAAAGCATCGCTTAGGTGCGTCCCGCTCGCGACGCCCTCGACCTCCCGCGCGTCTCCCCCACCCGTCGCGTCGCCCCCCACCGCCGCCCGCCGCCGAAATAAACGCGATGAATTGCAGGCGCCGACACGCTCGCTCGCTCACCCCCCCGACCCGTCTGTCTCCCGAACAGATAAGTTCTACTACCTCGCCAAGGAGCAGGGCTTCCGCTCGCGTGCGTCGTTCAAGCTCGTCCAGCTCAACCGCAAGTATGACTTCTTCAGCGGCGCGCGCGCGTGCATGGACCTCTGCGCCGCCCCCGGCGGTTGGCTCCAGGTGGCGCAAAAGTACATGCCGATGTCTTCGCTCATCGTGGGCGTCGACCTCGCGCCCATCAAGCCGATCCGCGGGTGCACCACCTTCGTGGACGACATCACGACGCAGTCGTGCCGCGCGCAGCTTCGCAGGGTCACCCCGGAGGGGACCAAGTACGACATCGTCATGAACGACGGAGCTCCCAACGTCGGCGGCAACTTCGCCGCCGAGTCCTACACCCAGGCGGCGCTCACCCTCGACTCGCTCCGCCTCGCCTCGGAGTTTCTCCGCGAGGGCGGATGGTTCGTGACGAAGGTGTTCCGCTCCACCGAGTACCACGCGCTGCTCTATTCCATGCAGCAGCTGTTCAAGAAGGTGGAGAGCACCAAGCCGGTGGCGTCGAGAGGAACGTCGGCTGAGATTTACGTCGTGTGCGTCGGATACCTGGCGCCCGCCAAGATCGACCCGAGGTTGCTCGACCCCAGAGCTCTCTTCGCTGACTACGACGGACCCAAACAGGCGATCGACGTGCTCGCGCGCACGAAACAGAAGCGCAACCGCAGCGGCTACGAAGACGGCGCCGAGGTGCTCTACAAGGTGAGTTTATTTTTTTATTTTCGTATGGGCAATTAGTATGACATTGTGTTTTGTTCACAGGAGTGCCCTGCGGAGACGTTCGTGCACTCGGACAAGCCCGCCGAGCTGCTGGGGCAGTACCACGCGTTCATCCTCGACGCGTCGGTGAGTCACCAGACGTATTTCCGTCTCGCCGCCGCCCCTTTCCCGGTCCCGTTTAAGCCCTTCCGACGCCCCCGCTAGCGGCGCGACGCGCGGTCGATGAAGTCACCAAATTTCACAGTTTGTCCGACTGTCGGTGAAGACACCTTTTGCTAACACACGAGGCCGTCGCCGCTCGCGCTCCTGGGCGGGCTTTTGACCTTTTCGTCGGCTGACGTTCGTCGTCGCCTCTCGACCGCCGCCTCATTCAACCCCTTTCAACCCCTTTCAACCCCTTTCAACCCCTGACGACGCGCCCTTTCAACCCCTTTCAATCGCAGGGCAAGAAGGGCGTCGTGCCCCCGAAGGATGGATTCATGGACCTCGACGCGCACCCCGCCACGACGCCCGAGATTCGCTCGCTGTGCGAGGACCTCGGCGTCCTCGGCAAGGTGGACTTCAAGCTCCTGCTCAAGTGGCGGCTCGCCGTGCGCAAGTCCGCGGGTCTCGACGGTAAGCTGAAGGCTAAGCTCCGCGGCGGCGTCGTCGCTCCGGGCCCCGGCGACGAGGACGATGACGAGGACGATGACGTGGCTGATGACGTGGACGGGGACGACGCGAAGGACGAGGACGATAAACTCCTCGAGGAGATGGAGTCGCTCAAGCAGTCCATGGACGCCAGGGCGCGGCGCGATAAGAAGAAGAAGGCCAAGGTGAAGGCTAAGGAACGTCAGCGCGCCGCGCTCGGCCTCCACGGGCAGGACGAGGAGGGAGCCACCGGCGCGTCCGAGATGGACCTCTTCTCCCTGGCGAAAATCAGGTCCAAGACGGGTCTCGATTCCGTGGCCAAAGCCGAGGCGCCCGGGGTGGACGCGGCGGTGGACTCCGACGACGAGATTGAAGCCGCCGCGGCTCGAGAAGACGAATTTGAATACGACCCGGCGCTCGACGGCGACGGCGCGGACAACCAGGCGAGGCTCGAGTCCGAGCTCGACATGCTCTACGAGGAGTACAAGTCCCGGCACAAGCGACGCGGCGCCAAGTTCGACGCGGAACAAAAAAAGGGACGCGCCGACGGCATCGGCGCTCAGCGCACCGCCCTCGGCGCGGGCGAGCTGGACGATGACGATGACGATGACGCGGCTCATGACGTGGACGATGACGCCGCGGCGGTGCGCGCCAGGGACCGAGCCGTCGCGAAGGAGGCCAAGGATGCGGCGCTGAGCGCGAACCCGAATCCGCTCCTGGTGGATCTCGGCGCCAAGGACGCCTCGAAGGCCGCCGCCGTGGCTGGCAGGGGCGACTGGTTCGACAACGACCTCTTCGCGCAGCCGGGCGTCGCCACCGGCTCGGCTAAGCAGGCCAAGGCGCAGGCCAAGGCTGCGGCGAAGCGCAAGGCGGCGGCTGAGGAGGAGGGGGAGGAGGAGGAGGAGGAGGAGGAGGAGGATTCGGACGCGAGCGGTTTCGACGACGACGACGAGTACTTCGCCGCGGACGAGAGCTCCGACTCGGAATCCGACGAATCCGACGAGGACGAGCCCGCGAAACGGTCGAAACGGTCGAAAAAAACCCCAACCGCCGCCGTCGCCGTCGCCGTCGCGAACGGCGTGGCGGCCGCGGAAGGTAAGAAGAAGAAGAAGAAGAAGAAGAAGAGGGCCGGTAAGGGCGAGGCGGCGGATTCCGACAGCGACGAGGACGACTACGACGAGCTCCGCCGCGCCGCCGACGACAAGCGCGAGAAGGCTGACGCCAAGGCTGCCAAACGGAAGGAGAAGGAGGAAGCCATCAAGAAGGCGAAAGCCGCGGCCAAACGAAGGGGCGCCAAGTACGACGACACCTACGACGACGACGAGGATTCCTCCGAGGATGACGGCGGCTGGGGCCTCGAGGGCGACGACGCGACCGGAACCAAAATGTCTCGAGCCCGAGCGGGTAAGGATAACGCCGGGTTCATGGAGGTTGCCGCCGAGATGTCGGGTTCGGAGAGCTCGGACGACGGCAAGGACGTGGACGACATCAGCGACGGCGAGAAGGCCGAGATCCTCGCCATCGGCAAGAAGATGCTGCGCAAGAAAGAGAGGGTGAGTCCGTTTCCTGGCGTCGCGCCCGTTTCATTTTCACCCGGTTTCCTTTTTTTCCTTTTTTCACCCGCGCTCAAACGCCGACCCGGTGACGCGCCCACGGCCGATGATCAACGATTAAATTTTTCTCAAAAAAAACTAATCGGCATCGTCTGAAATTTGTGATGCGATTTGGTTGCTGAGGCCCGGACGCCGTCACCGCTTCCCCGCTTCCCCGACTCTCGACGCTCGCTCGACGGCTTTCAAAAGCTGATGATTTCTTCCCGCCGTTTACCCGCAGGAGCGAATCATCGACGACGCCTACAACAAGTACGCTCGCGACGACGACGAGGACCTCCCCGAGTGGTTCCTCGAAGACGAACGCAAGTTCATGCGCCCCGCGCCGGTGTACGACCAGGCGGATCTCGATGAGGCTGCGCAGAAACTCGCCGCGGTGGACACAAAGTCCATCAAGAAGGTTGCGGAGGCCAAGTGGAGGAAGAAGAAGCGAGCCGAGAAGAAGATGCAGCAGGCGCGTCAGCGAGCCTCCACCATCATGGAGCAGGAGGACGTCCCCGACGTGTCCAAGGCTCGCGAGATCGAGAAGATCTACGCCAAGGCCAGGACGGCGGCGAGAGGGAAGCGGCGCGAGATCAAACACGTCGTCGCTCGAAAGTTCCACAAGGGTAACGCCGGCGGACCCTCCGTCGATAAGCGCATGCTCGCCGACCGGCGCGGACAGCTCAAGGCCAAGGGTGGGGTCAAGAAGGGCGGCCGCGGGGGCAGGGGCGGCCGCGGCGGGGGCGCGAGGAAAGGCGGAGGCGGCGGACGCGGCAAGAAGGGCTTCAAGTAGAGAACTCGGTTCTCTCGCGTTTTTGTCATGCGACGTTTAGCGTTTTTGTCATACGATCGTTCGTCGGCGATCGCTTGCCGCCACCGTTCGCGACCCCATGGCCTCGCGACATGGCCTCGACGCACTCCGCGTATCCCGGTAGCTTCGCGATCTCCTCGGCCACCTCCGGCAGCGATAGACCGAGGAACTGCGGCCCGGACACGGCTGCTTTTTTCCGCGTCTTGGCCCTCACGTTGACCGCGGCGATGACCTGCTGCCACGCGTGCGTCGGGGAGGTGCCGCGCCACACGAGCGCGGGGTTCCCAACCTCGTGGACGACGACGACGAAGCCCGCGTCTTTTTCTTTTCCCGCGCCTTTTTTGTGTCCCACTCTTCTTGTGTCGTTCGTCTCTTCCGGCGAAGGATGTTTTGACGAGCGCACCTCCACAGTCGACTCGTACCAAACCTTTTTCGTCGGGTCCGCGGCGCTGGTGTATCGTCGCCTGGTCGTGAACCCGGCGGGTAACACGTACGAGCTCTGCGCGGAGAACCGTCCGGACAGCGCGGGTACCACGCGCCCGATGCGAATCACCTGTATCCCGCCCGCGAGAAAGGGCAGGGTCCGCGGCGGCGACGTCGGTATCGAACCCCCCATTCCTCCCATACGGTATCGAGCGGCGGCTGCGGTTGCGCTCTCGTTGGGTCGCTCGCGGCGCTTGCCGGACCCGGGAATCGTCGTTCGTTTGCCGGACACGGCCGTCGACGTCTCCCCGGCGACGACGCCGCCGCCGCCCGGTGAGTCACCGGCCCCGGCGTCGGTTTCGTCCCCGTTCTCGTCACCCGGCGAAGTTCGCGGCGACGGCTGCGGCGAAGAGAGCGACGGGGGCCCCGCTCGGTCGTCGTCGTCGTCGGTCGACATCGGATACACCCTCGGGCGCTCGTCCACGTACAGCGCCCCGCCCGGGAAGAGCCTCCGCAGCTCGCGCCGTCGCTCCTCCGAGTCGTCGGAAAGGTTTTCACAGTCGGTTTTCAGTCCGGGAAAGGTTGCTGCGTCGAGGCACTCGCCAGCCTCCAGCAGCGAGTGCAGCCGCTTGCGCGTCGCCTCCGCCTTGGCCGCCTTCTTCATCTCGACGAGCCGGTTGCGGCGGAGACACGCGGGCGCGTCTCTGAGCATCTCGAGCGCGTCCCCCGGGTGGGACGTTGCGCCCGCCCGGCGCAGGAGGGTGGCGAAGTAGCTGTGCACCACGGGCGCGGGCGCGGGTCCCGCCCCCGCGCGCGCGAGCGGCGAGCCGGCGCGCGCGGGACCCTCCCGCGTCGCCGCGGATTCTCGCGCGGAGGATGACGCGGACACCTCGCGGGCGCCGCGCGCGGGCGTGCGCGCCTGCGGCGACGGCGTCGTTCCCCCCCCCGCGCTCGTTGGCCCCGAGGCGTATCTTTCCGAGATACAGGTATCTCCCCGCGGCACTCGTCCTCTCCCTTCCCGCTCGTCCTCTCCGCGGCCGCCGCCCGGCCGCGCGTCGCGCAGGGAGGCGGTGACCATGGTCACGAGCGACGCGCCGGGCGTTCCGCGCGCGGCGGCCATGACGGCGACGTCGACTTGGAGAGGCGCGCGCGTGCGACGGTGCTGGAACCACAGCTGTGGACGGTTTTGTCTGTTGGTTGCCTCGCCCGCTGATTCTCGCCGGCTCCGCGGCGCACTCAGGTCCGGCTGGTTTAGAGTCGTTTGAAACGAGCGCGCAGAGCGGGGCGCGCGGGGGAGGCGCAGCGCACGGGAGGAGCAGGGCGATCACCGCGCCGCTCGTCGACCCGCCGCTCGCGCGTGATACCCTCCCCGAGGGCGATACCGCGCGCGTGAACCGGCGCCGGCTCTGCTCGGGCGGTCGGGGCGGGTCGCACGCATCTCAGGCTCAGGAGGAGCCCCGCGACAGTCGTCGTCAACACGTAGACTATACATCACGGACGCCATGCCGGCGCCCATGCCCCCGCGCGACAGGACCCAAGGCAACGGCACCGGCGGCGGCGCGAAGAGCGTGGAGCACGACTACCACATCATCGAGCTCGTCGGCGAGGGTTCCTTCGGCAAGGTGTACAAGGCGCGGCGAAAGTACACCGGCCAGATCGTCGCCATGAAGTTCATCGCGAAGCACGGCAAGACGGACAAGGACATCAAGTCGCTGCGACAGGAGATCGAGATCCTGCGAGGGCTCAGGCACGACAACATCATCGCCATGGTGGACTCGTTCGAGACCAAGGCGGAGTTCTGCGTCGTCACCGAGTTTGCGCAGGGCGAGCTCTTCGAGATCCTGGAGGACGACAAGTGCCTGCCGGAGGATGAGGTGCGCGCCATCGCCAGGCAGCTCGTCCGAGCCCTCCACTACCTTCACTCCAACCGCATCATCCACCGCGACATGAAGCCGCAGAACATCCTCATCGGCAGCAGACGCGTCGTCAAGCTCTGCGACTTTGGGTTCGCCAGGGCCATGTCCAGCAACACCATGGTGCTCACCAGCATCAAAGGGACGCCGCTGTACATGGCGCCGGAGCTCGTCCAGGAACAGCCGTACAACCACACCGTCGACTTGTGGTCCTTGGGCGTCATCCTCTACGAGCTCTTCGTCGGTCAACCGCCGTTCTACACCAATTCCATCTACTCGCTGATCCAGAAGATCGTCCGCGACGCCATCCAGTGGCCGGAGAACATGTCCCCGCAGTTCAGGTCCTTCCTCAAGGGCCTGCTCAACAAGCGCCCGGGCGAGAGACTGGCGTGGCCCGACCTCCTGGACCACCCGTTCGTGCGAGACACCGCGAACGACGGAGCCGGAGGTGGAGGAGCCGGAGGTGGTGGAGGTGGAGGTGGAGGTGGCGGTGGAGGTGGAGGTGGAAGAAAGGGAGGTGGCGGTGACGCGTCGGGTGACTCAGCCGGCGACGAGACGCGCAAGCCGCCGAAAAAATCATCCCCGAGCCAAAAGTCGGTCCCGCCCGCGAACCCGGACGATTCTTCGAACCCGGGCGATTCCAGCCCCAGCCGCGACTTCGCCGCGATCGAAGCTCGCGCGTCCACCCCCGAGGGCTTGAGCGTTCTCCGCGGGGATCGGCAAGTGCTGTCGATGCTCCTCGACGCGTTGAAGCTCCCGGCGGGTTCCGACCCGGCGGAAAAGGCGTTGCGAAAAAACCGAGCCGACGTGCGGTGCGCTCTACGCGTCGTCCGGGTGCTGGCTCGAACGAACACGAACACCCCACGCGGTGGTCCGACACAAAGTAGGAGAGACGATGGGGACGATTTGATCGCGACGGGCGCCGCCGGCGTCGCGGTGTTTTCGTGCGCGCGCGCGGCGATCAACGCGGGGATGGACGATTTGGCGGCGGCTTCGCTTGGCGCGCTGGCGTCGGTGGCGACGCCGCGTCGTTCGTCCGAGCGCAAAACGCGGTGGCTCGGGATCGGTCTGGAGGCGTACCTGGAGTTTTTACGAGGCGCGATGGGGTACGGGGGCGGGGATCCGTGCGCGAGCGGGGTGCCCGCGGCGGCGTGCGCGTGCGTCGCCGCCGCCGTTCGAGGCTGCCGACTCGCCGACGCCGACGACGCGAATTCACACCCCGGGGAGCGCGGTCACGGACGAAGCACATTCGCCGACTGCTCCGCCGGCGCCGCTCGCGCCGCTCTCGGGGACGGTAAGACGCTCGCGGAGCTCGCCAGGGTCGTCGACGCCGCGGAGGGCGCGGAACGCGCGGCGATGATCGGTGCACCGTCATCGTCCGACGGCGCATCCGGAAATGATTCCGATTCCCGCGTCGCCAACGCGAGGCGCGCGACGGGGGAGGCGGCGAGGGCGCTCGCCGCCGTGGCCGCGTTGGGATCCATGGGCGGGTCCATCGGGGCGGCGCTGGCGAACAGGAAGGTCCCGGGCTCGATTCCGGCGTTGGTCAGGTTGGCGGACGCGAGGCTGAAAACTTTCGGCGAGTCGCGAAACTCGACCCGGGTACCCAGGCGCTACGGAACGGCGGCGGCGGCGTCGCTCGCGTCCGCGGCCAGGGCCTCGCCTGAATTCGCCGGGAAGCTCCTGCGCCTCGACGCGCTCGACGTGATGCGCGACGCGCTCGCGGACGACGCGACGTCTCCCGCGAGGGCGTCCGCGGCGCTCTCGGCGCTCGTCGCGCTCGTGTCCAGGCTCTGCGACCCCTCCAAGCCGGACGGCGACGTTCGCGACCTGAAAATCGGCCTCGGCGACCTCGGGAGGAACCTCAACATAAATAACCCGGGAGGGGGAACCTCAACCTCAACCGGTGAGCGGGAAGGGGATCGTACGACGCCCGACGCCGGAATCGAACCCCCGACCCCCGCGGGGGTGCTCGCGGAGAGCGGGCTGGTGGCTGCTTGCGCCGTCGCGCTGGATCCCGCTCGCCCGGGTGTCGTCGCCGCGAGAGCCGGGCTGGAACATCGGGACGCCGCGTGGGACGCGGACGCCGACGTGGACGCCGACGTGGACGCTGACGTGGACGCTGACGCCGACGCCCGCGTCGCGTTCGACCGCGACGTTGCGGCGACGACGAGGCACGCCGCGCGGCTGCTGCACCTCCCGTTCACGCACCCGCTCCCCGCGCCCGGAACGACGGCGGCGCAACTCGCCGAGGACGCGCTTCGCCGGTACCAGGAGCAGCTGCTCTCCGAGGCGGTGGTGGCCGGGCTGGTGCAAGCCATCGACGGGCTCCGCGGGGACGACCTGGGGGCGCCCGCGCAGCTGCTGTCGCAGCTGGTGCTCAGGTCGAGCCAGTGCGCTCGACAGTTTCTGGAAGCCGGGGGGTTGGACGAAGGTTTAGTGCGGGGTTTACTCGCGCCCCAAAACCCGGCGGCGGTTCTCGTCGACTCGCTCCTGGCGGTGTCGCAGCTCGCGCGGCTGTCGCAGCGGCACTACCCGCCCATCGCCCGCGCGGGCGTGTGCGACGTCGTTAACCGGTTGCTGACCCACGACGACCCGGGGGTTCGCGCGAGGACGTGTAACCTTCTCGGGAACATGTGCAGGCACAGCGGATACTTTTACGAGCGAATCGCGCGGCGCGGCGTTCTCGACTCGCTCATCGCGCGGTGCGAGGACGTCGACCGGACGACGCGCAAGTTCGCGTGCTTCGCCATCGGCAACGCGGGCTTTCACTCGGACGCGCTCTACCCCGAACTCCGGGTCGCGGTGCCCCCGCTGGTGCGATTGCTCGGCGACGAGGAGGACAAGACGCGGGCAAACGCGGCGGCGGCGCTGGGTAACCTGGTGCGCAACTCGGCGGCGCTGTGCGGGGATTTGATCCGCGCGGGGGCGCTCGAGAGGCTGGTCGAGCTCGCGACGGGGCCGGAGGCGGCGGCGGAGGCGGCGGGGTCGGGGTCGGGGGGTGACGGCGGCGGAGGCGGCGACAAGTCGGGGGGGGACGGGCAGTCGCCGCTGAAGATTGCGCTCTTCTCGCTCGGTAACCTGTGCACGCACAGGGAGTGCCGCGAGCTGTTGCTGGCGCAGGGATTCGAGCTGAAGGTGGAGGCGCTCGCGGGATCGCCGGACGCGGCGATTCGAAAGTACGTGGCTCGCGTGTTGAGCAAGATTCGGGGCTGATGAGCAGGGTTCGTTTCGGGCTCTCGATTGGTAATAAAACCCGATTGGTAATAAAACGCGAGCTCTAGACTAGAGCTCTGTGACATCGCGGGTGGTATACAAACGCGTCTCGCATCGTCATGTTATCGCGGCTGCCGCGTCGCGCGGGAGCGTCTTCCGGAGCGTCGGTCGTCACGGGCGTCACGCGACGCGCGGGTGTCAATCCACCTCGTCGACGGAGGCGCCGCCCTGGCCGCCGGCCGCGCCTCCGAAGCCGCCAAAGCCGCCGGGCATGCCGCTGCCAAAGCCGGGACCGCCGCCGCCCATGCCCGCGCCGCCCATGCCCGGCATGACCTTCTGGAGCTTCTGGATGATGTACTGGAACTCCGGGTCGCTCGCGTACTTCCCGAACGCGGCGGGGTTGGACATGCACTCCTGCAGAGCCGCCATCACCTTGGGCTTCTGCATCGCGGCCATGAGTTCGGGATCGGACATGATCGCGCTGAGCAGCTCGGGCGGGATGTTGGGCATCCCGCCGCCCATGCCGCCCATGCCGCCCATGCCTCCCGGGAAGCCACCGGCGCCCGGGAAGCCACCAGCGCCCGGGAAGCCACCAGCGCCCGGGAAGCCGCCGGCGCCGCCCGCGGACGCGCCCTCCTTCTTCTGGCGTTCGTATTCCTCCTTGGCGCGCCTGGCTCGCTCCTCTCGCTCTGCCTTTTCCTTCGCCTCCTTGGCCGCCTTCTTCTTCGCCTTGTGCACCCTCGCCTTGTTGTAGTGCTCGGCGCAGATCTTCTGAACCGCGGCGGAGGCCTCGTCGTAGTCGATGTTGAGCCCTCGGCCGAGGTCCATCTGCGCCTGCTCCCAGTTGCCGAGGTACCGGTGCGCTACGCCTCTGGTTTTATACGCCTTTGCGGAATCCGGGTTCATCTCGAGCGCCTTGTCGCAGTCGCGGATGGCTGCGAGGCACTTGCGCATCTGGACGAAGGCGTTGGCGCGCTTGGCGTAGACGAGCGGGGAAGGTGCCTTGAGGATGACCTCGGTGAACGCGTCCACGGCGCCCTGGTGATCCCCGGACGCCTCCAGATCCTGCGCCTTCTGCTTCAGCGCCATCACCGCGTCCAGCTCGGATTCGGCGAGTTCTGGGGCGACGTCGGGGCCCATGGGAGCGGGCGCGTCGGACTCGGGCTTCACAACCTCCGGATCGGGATCATCCTCGAAGTCGCTGTCGTCGTCCATCGGGGCGGGCTCGGGATCCGACGCGGGGGGCGGCTTGGCGGAGCCCTTCGAGCTCGGCTTCGGGAACGACGTGACGCCCAACTCCTTCAGAAAGTCCTTGAAGTGGTCGGGGACATCGGCGCCGTCGCGGATGGCGCCGCAGGCCCTGCGCAGCGCGGCGTTCTCTTCAGGGGAGAGCTCGGGCATCTCGTTGATGCGGGGTGAAGTTCTCGGGTGTTTACTCGGGCTTCGACGTTCGATACGCGTCGGGAAGAGTGAGATCTGTCGCTTGGCTTCTCAGGTCTTCGAAAATATCTGGGCTAACACTGAAAAGCGCATCGAAACCGACGGTTTCTTCTCGAGTCATGACTCAAGAGTTTCGCAATCAGAGCTCGCTGTCACTCTTGGAAATGCCGTGCTGGCTGCTGCCTGGCCCACCAGAATGCGCACCGCATGCTTCTCCTCGACAGGCGTAACCGCGCCCACCCGGAGGATGGCGTCGACGCTCCGATGCACTCGGAGGCGAAGCGGTGTCCCATGGAGCTTCGCGCGGAACAGGCCGTGCGCGTGTACTTCTCGTTGGACAAGACACGTCCCCTCGGCTTCGAGGCTTTCTTCCTGGACATCCTCGCGTATCCGCCCAAGGACCGCGTGCCCCAGTTCATGTTTATGGCGGAGATGATGTCCATCTCCACGGGCCTGCTCCTGTTCTTCGTGCAGACCCTGGCGACATTCGAGGACGAGATGTCGAAGCTCGGCCTCGTCAGCGCCGCGATGGCGACGGCGGCGGTGTTGATGTTCATCGGCGTGAGTTGCATGTTGATGATGTTCGGCATGACGGCGTCGAAGGTGTCGTCGTCCGTGAAGCACGTCTTTGCGTTGAGCGAGGGGTTCGTCGCGCCGTTTATGGGGTTCGTCTACGCGGTTCACCTTTCGATCGCGGCGTTTGCGTTGCACGCCCTGGACTCGGTCGGCGGAACTCTCGGCGTGGGGGTCTGCGCCTTCGCGTGTCTGACGCTGGTGTTCATATACTTTTACATAGGCGTGCACGTTGTCACCAACGAGGCGCTCCCGGTGTACCACCTGTCGTTCTGGAATCAGATGGATCTCGTCAACGGCATCGCGTGGGTCACGTCGGGCCGGCGCGCCCTGACCGAACGCGCGTCGCGCGAGCTCGACGCCCTGATGCGGGTACTCCCAGAGGACGTGAGACGCATCCTCGAGGAGAAAGACACCTGACGGACACTAGCTAGCTAACACTTAGAAGGACTCCCGCGTAGATGCACACTTCTCCGTGAGCACAGTCGCGTCGTCGTCGCCTTTTCGGCTAAAACTTTCTGGGCCATCAGTCCGAGGCTTTCAGTCCGACTCGGCCCCGTCCTCCTCCGAGCCCATGAAAGCCTTACGCATCGCCTCCTCCACGTCCCGCATCCTGTCCCCCTTTCCCTCCGGAGCCTTGACCGCCTGGAAGATCTGCCCCATGATCTCCAGTCCCTTCGCCCGCCGCCCCCGCACCTCCTTGCTCACGGAAAAGTCGTGAAGCACCTTGTCGCACACCTTGCGAACGGTGGCCTCGATGTCCAGCGCCGACGCGTTCCAGATGGCCTCCATGACGTGGTTCAGGACGTCCTTCTGCCGCTTAGCCATCGCAGCCTCCGCCGCGGACTTGTCGCCGCCGCCGCCTTGAGCCGCCTTGGCCTCGGTGTCCGCCGCTCGCATCGTGGATATCACCCGCATCCCCGCCCCCAACGCGTTAAACTGCGACTGCATGCGCTTGCCCATCTGCTCCATGCGCGCGTAGTTGGCGCGAAATCCCAGGTCCGCCCACGTGCCCATCCCGCCCACCGGGTCCGTCTGATACTCCAGCGACTGCTTCTCGTACACGAACCCTATCGTGTGGAGCATGATGTCCCCGTAGCTCGCGGTGACGAGGTGATCGGCCATCGCCCGAATGTGCCCCTCGAACGATTTGATCTTCACGTCGTCCCCGTTCGCGTCTACGTATCCCTGAAGCATCGCCGCGAGCTTGACCGCCAACCGCCCCACGCGCCTCTCCTGCAGCAACCTGCGCTCGTCCTTCGTCAGGTCCGCCCCCGCCGCCGCGAGCGTCGCGAGCTGCAGCCTGCCCACCAGACCCTCCATCTGGTCGCTGCCGAAGAGCATCGCGAAAAACGCGCTCGGGTCGACGAAGGCGTGGTCCTTGAGGCCGTCCTTGCCCCGCTCGTCGTACTTTTTGCGCAGCGTCTCGTCGCTGAGCACCTGATACGCCTCGCCGATGCGCTGAAACTTCTGGTGCGCCTCCGGGTCGTCGGGATTCTTATCCGGGTGAAGTTTCCTGGCGAGGAGGTAGTACGAGCGCTTGATCTCCGCCGCGGTGGCCGTCGGGGCGACGTCGAGGGCGTCGTAGTACTCGGTGGACGCGACGCCCGTAACGCCCGTAACGCCTCCTCCTCCTCCTCCTCCTCCGAGGGCGCCCTCTAGGCCCGGAGCCTCGCCGCGGGCCTTGGCGCGTTCCCTCGCCTTCTCCAGGATGTCCTCGTCGGAGCACTCCGAGAGTTTGAGCGATTCCTGGACGAGATCCTCGGCGACCCAGACGCGTCGGTGGGAGTCCCATCGCTTCCCCGCGTTGGCCTCCATGATGGCTTCCGGGGTGTTGTAAGCGCCCCGCGCGATTTGCGTGATGCCGACGGCGGCGCCCGCGACGGGTAACGCGACCGCCGCGCAGAGCCCGGCGCCGAGTCCCTTGGCGAACCCGCCGATGCCCTCGGACCGTGCGCCGACGACGGGCGCGGCGATGAGAGCCGCGGCGCCGCCGAGGACGCCCTTCCCGACGGACTGCATGCCGGAGGATATGCCCGACATGATGTTCTGGGGGCGACGCAGCGACATGAAGTCGTTCAGGTCGATCTGCGCGGGGATATCGGGGGAGCGGAAACGTCAGCGCGATATCGGGGGGGCGCGGGGGAGCCACGAGTTGACGCGTTTGTCGCCACCGAGGCGCGCACCTCCGTCTCGGCGCCGGCCTCTCCGGAGACGGCCGCCGCGGGGACACCGGAAAACGCCACTAGCGCACGCTGGGCGTCCTCCACCATCTTCGCGTCCGCGCGGGGGGATCCGGACGAGCCGCCGGTGGACATGGTGGCGCGCCCTGCTCAGATCGCAGTGTCCGAGTGATGGTGACTCCGCTCGGACCAGGTAATGTCAGCCAGGCGCCGTCTAACAAAAATGCTGAAATCTTTCGCTACCGCAACAGAGCCTCCCTCCACGCGCGCGCCTTCTCATCCATCGACACCCGCGCGTTCGCCCGACTCGAGCTCGGCAGGACGATCAACGAAACCTCCCGAACTCCCCCGCCCGGCACGTTCTCCACCGTCATCGACGCGTCGTTTTTGTCGCCGCCGAAGCGCTTGGCGAACGCGGCTCTCGCCTTGGCGCCGATGAAGCACACCGCCTCGATCGTGCGAACGCGCTCCAACAAACCCACGACGTCGTTGGAAGCCGCCCCGACGGTCCCGGCGACACCCGCCGCCCGTTTCGCCCGTTTCGTCCCACGCGGCGCGTGCACCTCGGCGAGCACGTCCCACACGGCGACGCCGCTTCGCACAGCCGTCTTCACGAGAGTCGCGTGGTCCGCGGATCCTTTTCCTTCCTCGTCGGACGCTGATACCTTCAGGAAACGTTCCATGACGCGCCACATGCTTCGCCCCTCGTACATCGCCAGCGCCGAACTTCCCACCGGCTTGGGCGACGACGTCTCGCCCAGGAGCAGCACGCGCGGTTCGACGTCCGGGAGATCTCCCGGGGTGTAACACTGCGGACGGTAGCGAGACGCGTGTTTTCCGCCGAGGAGGGGACCGCATCCCGGAGTTGGCTCCTCCCGACCCAACACCCGCCGGTCCCCATCCCCATCCCCATCCCCATCGGTCGGCACCCCATCACCAGTCGGCACCCCATCCCCATCCCCATCCCCACCATCCATCGCCAGGCCCAGCTTCGCGGCTTGGCCCTCCTGCAGGAACGGCGCCAACGCTTCGACGTCCAGCTGGCGCGGCGCCCCTCGCAGCGCTTGAGCCACGGCGACGACCGCGGCGTCTCTGTTGTCCCGTCTCACGTGCACCACCGCGACGCGCGGGTCGTCGCGAACCGCCTCCACCGCGGGCACGGTTCGTCCGTACCTCGGCATGGGTATCGTGCCGAACACCGTCGTGGATTCATCCTCCATCGCTCTGCGAACGGCGGGGAGGAAATCGGCGGAGTGGAGCTCCATCTTTCCAACCTCGTCCACGACGGTGACGTCGGGCCTTTGATGGACGCCGTCGGCGTCTCTTCCGAGGACGTCCAACGCGACGCGCTCAAAGTCGGCGACGTCGACGACGTAGTTACCCACCGCGGGGACGCCCTTGCCGGGCCTGGACCCCGCGGCGGCCTTGGTGGCGAGGGTGCCGGTCGTCGGATGGCCGTCGCCCCCCACGGTGACGACGTCGAAGCCGCACCGCTCGCCGCGTCCGTCGCGTCGTTCGGTGGTGATGAAGCCGCCGATCGACGTCCGCGGCGACGTCTTCAGCGCGTCGATGGCCTTGAGGACCAACGTGGTCTTGCCCACGCCGGGCTGGCCGGTGAGGAACACGTGCCGCACCGCGCTCGGCGACATCAGATCTGACACTAAGAGTTAGCTGACTTGTTCTGCCACGTCGACGGGAGATGAGACACTCGCGTCGTCACCGGGCACATCGATGACGCCGCGGGGAGTCGCGCCGAGGACGTCCGTCGTGGGCACCGAGCCGCGGACGTGCGGCGGGGCGTCCACGTCCTACCCGCGCGGCGCGTCGATGCGGGGACGCGCGCGTCACGCCCGCGGCGCTCGGGGCGGCACACGCGAGATTAGTATTCCCGCCATCTCCGCCAGCGGCGACGCGCGCGAGGAGGAGCGCGCGGACGACGACGGCGACCCCGACGGCACCCGCCGATCGCTCCTCGCGTCCGTCGCGCTCCTCCTCGCGCGGTCGTCCCCCGCGCTCGCGTCGCCGTCGATCCCCGCCAGGCCGTCGCCCCCCGCGCTCGCCGCGTCGCTTCCCGCGCAGCTCGTAGACGCGCTGGCGCCGTCCACCGAACCCGGCCGCGTGGCGGACGCGCTGCGTCTGCCGATGACCCTCGACGGCGGCACGTACGTGGTCCGGTACGCCATCGGCGACACGGCGTGCCGCGGCGTCGTCGATACCGGCTCGCCCTTCCTTACCATGGAGGGTCGATGCACGGACTACTGGGGATGCCTCAAGGAGAGCGACGCGCATCCCAGCGGGTACGGGGACACGTACGAGATATACGGCCTGCAGGAGGACGGCGTGACGAGGTGGGTGCTCGGAGACGCGCGGTTCGACGGCGAGGTCGTGGATGTGACGGGCGAAACGGTCGGTCCCCCGGTCGGTCCGCCGGCCGGTTGGGCCGAAACGAGTAGAGTGACGAGCGGGAATAAGCTCGCGACGAAGCAGCGGTTCACTTTTCCGGAGGTGCTCCTCGGCGTGACGTCCGAGGTGACCGCGAAGGAGGGCAGCAGCGGTTCCCCCGCGTCGTACGCGCCGTTCGTGGGACTCGTGAAGGAGCGAGCCGGGGATTGGATCCGACCCACGTTTCTGGGGCAGACGGACGTGACGTCGTTCTCGTTGGACTTCGCGACGGACACGCTGGTGCTGTCGCGACGGGAGCAGATCCCGCGGGAGTTACGCGCCGGGACGATGTCGATGGTGGACCTGAGGCCGCTCGGTTCGCCGGTGTTTCACTACGCCGTCGCGGTGGAGGAGCTGTGGATCAACGGCTCGAGACACAAAACCGACGTGCCCATATACGTGGTGTTCGACAGCGGGACGACGGGGATGCTGGTGGACCGGGACCTGTTCTACGGCAGCGACCTCGCGTTGGGGACGTTCGAGTGTCACATGAAGATGCGCGCGGAGGACGGGTCCAGGGTTCAGATCGGATCGAGCCTGCGGACGTGCACGTCGCGATGTCTGTTTTTGACGTTGCCGATCGACGTGCCGTGGGACGGTGTTCGTCAGGGAAAGGCCCACGTCATCTTCGCGGGCCTGGCGTTCATGTTCAACCAGGGTTCGCTCACGGTGGACGCGGACGCGCGGAGGGTACGGCTCGGCGGCGGTTTCAAGGGCGCGGCTTTCCTGTGAGTTATCATAGCTCCTTTCCGGAAACAGAGACGCGAGAGAGGATTTTCGCTGACTAGTTGATTAAAATACACTCCCCGTCCATCGCACCGAGACGTCCGACCCTATGACTAGAACCCATCCATCGCGCGTGACGACCCTCGCCACTCTCGCGGCCCTCACGAGCAGCCATCCCTCGTCAGTTGGTCACCATGCCGCCCTCCCTGAGCACGTCGATCATGTCGAACAGCGTCTTCCCAGCCTCGCAGTCCTCGCTGGCGCACCCCTCGCCAACCTTGCTCGACAAGAACAGGCACGCGTCGACGGTTCCCTCCGCGTAGATGCTCCTCCCGCACACGTTATGCTGAAACTCGAACGATACGGTGCCGTCCGGAGACGTGAGCCGGTACGTGTGAAACGCGTGGCCCAGGATGTGCTCCTCGGGGACGCCCATCCCGTTTGGAACGGGAGCGATTTGCGTCGGGACGTCGCGGACCAACACGGCGTCTTTGATGTCGAAACCGCATCCGAGCTCGTTGAAGGACTCGACGATGGCCTTCGCCGTGCCACTGGTGTCCACCTTGCTCGACTGGTGCGACTCCGTCACCGTGAGCGTGTACCCCCGGAAGGCGCCGGGGAAGTTGGTCGCCATGAGCTTCATCGCCGCCTGGAACGCGACCACCTGCTTGCCCATCTGCGGCGCGATGACCGCGGGTACCCCCGACGCTGACACGTCCTCGAGGAGCTTCACGCGGTCCCCGCCGGTGGTGCCCATGACGAAAGGCGCGGCGTGCTTGACGTAGAGGTCCGCGTTGGCGTTGACCGCCGCGGGGAGGGTGTAGTCGACGACGATGAGGCCCGGATGCTTCGCCTTGAGATCGTCGAGCACGGCGCCCGGGTCGCCGTCGCGGATGGACTTGATCTCCACGGCGACGTCGCCGATCGTGACCGGATCCTTGGCCTCGCCGCTGAACGCGACGGGGACGAGGTAGCAGACGTCGGCGCCGCGCGCGACGACCGCGTCAGCGACCGCGCGGCCCATCTTGCCGGTGAGATCGTTCACCATGATGGGCACCGCCGCCGCCATGGCGGTCGCGACGCGCGCCGAGCGACGGGCGACGGGGCGCGTCGCGCGGAGGGACGCGCGGGACGCGATCGGGTTGGCGCGCCTGGACGCGAGCGCGGGGGTTCTGATCGTCGCGGGAAAGGACGCGACGAGGGACATGTCGAACGAGCGGCGAACGGGTGTGCGCGCCCGTGAGACACTCTGCCGCTTCGAGACCTCGTCGGGGAGCGAACTGGCCCAGTCCAAACTGGCAGAGCACAGCGTCTGGCAGGCGACATGCGGCTCGACTGGCTTGGGGAAAAAGGACAAAAAAGGTGGGGGCCAAAAAGCGTCAAAGCCTCTATCCAACCGAGTGTAGTTATGATAGGTTACGCCCCAACATCTGCACACGTAAACAGTCTGCGAGCTCGTCGCGGATTTTGGGCCCACGTTCGCAAACGATTCTCAGCCTGTGGATTCTCTCCGCTGTGGATCGCGGGGAGATACTTTTTCCTCGGGCCCGTCCCGACGCGCCTCGTCACATCGCCACGCGCAGCGCATCGCACCCGCCGCACCGCACGATACCCCGAGCCCCGCGCACACCCCTCCCACGCGAGGTTTAACGAGGCGCAGTCCTCGCCACTCACCTTTTCGAAGCAACCGCACCGGCAACCATGGGCGGAGTCATGCGACAGAACAAGCGACCCGCCGAGGCGAACGGGAACGGCGCCGCCGCCAAGGCCGCCAAGGTGGAGCGCTCCGGATCCTTCGTGGACATGGGCAAGCAGGAGGGACCCAAGCACGGTCACATTCTCGATAACGGTGAGACGCGCGACCGACTCCCCGCGCACATCGCCCGGCCGCGTCGGTGGCACCCCGATCGGCCCGCCGCCGGCCGATCGGGGTGCCAAGGGTGACGAAACGCCACAAAACAGATTTCCTCGCCTCGACCGAACCGCCCCCCCCCTCCCGTCGCCTCTCGACCGTCGACGCATCCGTCTGACGACCGAATCCCGCCGCTCGATCCGCGCAGGCATCAACGGCAAGCACGCCCGCAGCGAGGGCGACGACGCCGTCAAGAACCGCACCAACATCGTGTGCACCCTCGGGCCGGTGTCCAGGGACGTGCCCAAGCTGGAGCGGCTCCTCCGAGCGGGCATGCGCGTCGCTCGGTTCAACTTCTCGCACGGCAGCCACGAGTACCACCAGGAGACCCTCGACAACCTCAGGATCGCGAGCAAGAACACCGGCATCATGTGCGGCGTGCTCCTCGACACCAAGGGACCGGAGATTCGCACCGGAATGCTCGACCACGGCGAACCCGTGCAGCTCGAGATGGGCTCCGAGGTGACGCTCACCACCGACTACGAGGTCAAGGGCAACAAGAACCTCATCGCCGTGTCCTACGCGTCCCTCGCCAAGGATGTCGCGCCGGGCTCCAAGATTCTCTGCGCCGACGGCTCCATCACCTTCACCGTGCTCTCGTGCGACGTGGACAACGGCACCGTTCAGGTGAGGTGCGAGAACGGCGCCAAGCTCGGCGAGCGCAAGAACATGAACCTCCCCGGCGTCAACGTCGACCTTCCCACCATCACCGAGAAGGATCGCGACGACATCATCAACTGGGGCGT
>Ga0181573_10001663_pt1 | contig 21504 bp, 13 predicted proteins | sample 101ome_25_FD_148643 | JGI IMG/M metagenome (GOLD analysis project Ga0181573, IMG submission 148643) | Coastal salt marsh microbial communities from the Groves Creek Marsh, Skidaway Island, Georgia - 101409BT metaG (spades assembly) | ecosystem: Environmental > Aquatic > Marine > Intertidal zone... | reverse complement strand
CCCTGGCCACGCGCCCTGGCCACCGCGATTTCAATGTCACGCGACGTCAGACGAGCTCCCGGGTAGGCCTCGACGCGGCTCACGATGGCACCCATGACACTGAGAAGGGCACGTGGAGTCGATATCTGCCCGATTAGACCCGAAAAGTCGGTACCGTCGACCAGGGAGAAAAGGCGCTCGAAGGCGCGCTCGCCGTCGATGTCGCCCGGGAGGGCAGCCGCAGCGAACCGGCGACGCCCCAGTTCGAGGAGCTGGGGCCGGCTCCACTCGAGGTCGAGAACAAAGTGCCGGTCGAAGCGGGCCTCGCGAAGGGCGCGCTCGGTGCTCAGGTCAAGGTTGACGCGTGAGTCGGGGAGGAACCAGTGCTGGCGGCCCACTGACAAAATGTCATTGCGGCAGATGCGGGCAGCAAATGCCCTTATGGCGAGCGGGTGGGCGACGGGGTCAAGCAGGCTGCACTCGTCAAAGCAGTCGCCGAAGACGGCGAGCCCCTCGAAGCCAAGGCACTCAACGGCCCACCGAAGGCGACCGAGGCGGTCCGTCGTGGTCGAGCCGAGGCAGAGGGCCTGGATGGACGCGGGCGAGTCGGTCGAGGGGAAGAGCCCGTCCAGAGCGCGGGCGACGAGAGCGGCCGGGGCGGGCCGCACGACGCGGACGGGCGCCTGGAGGGCCTGGGCGCGGCGGATGGACCGTGCTTGCCGGGCCGAATGCAGCGCGTAGACGCCCGCGGCTGTCGCCATCGCCGCCACAGTCGCCGAAGCAAACGGATGGCGCCGCATTACGCTGGGGAGGGGCGCAGCGGCAGCTGCAGCATACGCGGCGCGGTCGGCGGCAGAGGACTTGGACAGGCCAAGTGCGGCGCCTCCCGCGGCAGCAACGGCAAGGCTACCCGGCGCGGCGCAGGCGGCGGCGGCAGCTGCGATGCGCGCGCCAGCAGAACGGGAAGAGGAAAGCCCCGAAGCGTTGGCCGAGGCTGTCGCAAGGCGGTCGTGGGTGACGCCCGCGCGCGTGGCGATCGGGGTCAGGAGGGCCCGGAGCCGGCCGAGGGCAGCCGTGTCGACGAGGGCGTGGGTGTGGGCGAGTACGCATAGGTAGCGTGCCGCTGCCGGGTGGTTGCGAAGCCGAGTCAGGGCCAGGGCGCGATCAGACGACGCGCCAACCGCGTCGAGAAGCTCGGCGACGGCCGTGATGGCCACCGACTGCACAAGGTCGACCAGGTCTGCCTCGCACCACAACTCAGCAAAGGCCGCGTCCCACGGCATCCCAGGCTGGGCCACGGCGGCGACATCGCGGAAGGCCTCAAGCCGGCGCGAGACCTCTCCGGGGGCGCTCAGGTCGGCCACGAGGAAGCCGAGCGAGGCACCCCCCGCGCGGGCAGCCGAGGACTTCTCTCCGTATGCGCGGAGCATCTGGAGACGGAGCGTCGTCTTTCCGCTGCCCCGGCGGCCAAACACGAGGGTCGTCTCCTCGCTGGCGCACCAGTCTTGCATGAAGCTGTGCACAAAGAGGGCCGCGGGATCTAGCTGAGCGCGCTCGGCCGTGCGATCGCAGAAGGGATTGCGGACGAGACCAAGCTGCGCGAGGGCGTCAGAGGCACCGGGGCCCGCCATCCTCTGATGAAAGGTGGGGGCTGATGCCATCGACCCGGCACCCGAGGACTCTTGAAGGCCAGTCACCGAGGGGGCCTCGCTGCCTCCGCGCTTGAAGAGGGGGTTTGGGGACATCGGCGTGCCCGCGCCAACAGGTGCGCTGTTCTCGTCGCCAGGATTGCTCTCGCCACCGAGGCCAATGTTTAGGGCAAGGTGAGGGGGGTGCGCCTGCTGCTGGCATCCGCCAGGGCGGGTGTCAAGAGGCTGAGCCATGGTCTCGTTTGAGTCGAGCAGCCTGCGGCGATCGGGATAGCGGCCGTGGAGACGGGGGACTTTTAAAACGCTGTCGGCAGCAGGCGACGTCAGCCCGACGGCTCCTCGGCGCCGCGCCACGATTCTCGCACCTGAGTGAGCTCAGAGAGTCTAACGCCGTTTCAGGGATTGCGGTGTCCGCGCGGGGCCGTTAAAGGCGGTGAAGCGCGGCCTCGAAAGCCTGACCGGTGCGGACAGCCATCAATCAAGCGCTCGCGGTAAGCACGCGGGCCGGCAGGGCGCTGGCTGCGATGGGGAGATGGATCCGCCGTACTCCAGCCCGCGAGACGCCTGAGCACTGCCCTCGCGGTACCGTTGGCAGTCCTGGCGCGACCTCGTCGGCCGCACCAGCCCCGTCGGGTGGGCGCCCGGCCCCCGGACCACCGACACCTGGCCACTCTGCGGCCTTCGAGGGTCGTGCCATCGATCTCGCGGCATGGCTCGACGCCACGGACCGCCGCGACTGGACGTTGCTTGACGAGCGGGGCCAGTCAGTCCTCCACCTCGCCGTCCTGGGAGGAGAGAGGTCCCGCGACTGCGTGCGCCTCCTCGCCGCCCGCGGCTTCCCCTGCATCGGCGCGCCTTCTCCCGCCGGGTGGACGGCGTGGGATGAGGCCATTGCACAGAGGGACCGTGCAGCGTGCGTGGCCCTTCTCCGGCTCTCTCTCGAGGAGGCCGGGTCCACCTTTCAGCGACTCTACCCTGGCGTCCTCGCCAAGCTGACCAATATGCCCGACTTCAGTCTAAAGCTGTCGTGGAAACTCACTTCGCCAGTTCTCGGCCCTCTCCTGCGCCGCTACGCTCCCAGCGACACCTACACCATCCACAAGGCCGGGGCGCGACTGTCGATCAGTGGGGAGCTGCGTGGGCCAGACCCGACGTCGCCGACCATCCTTCCGCGCTGGGTACGCGGCCCCTTTACGTTTCTGGTGCTCGGGGACGTGACGCCCGCGACTATTCTCCTCGTTGACCACGTGCAGCGCTTCGTCATGCCTGCGGCCCAGCACGTCGGCGACGCGACTCCATCGGAGGAGGACATCAGCCGCGACGTCGACCAGGTGAGAGAGACAAGGGTCGGCTCTGCGTCCTCCCACTGGCGCCCAAGCTCGCCCCAGACAAATCCCCCTCCTCCTGTTCCGTTCCCCTCTAATTGCAGGTGCTCGAGCACGGCAATCCGCGAATGCGCCTTCAGGCCCGCGACAAGAAGTTCGGGCCGGTGAAGACTTTATTCGGTTCCGTCGTGCCCGATGAGGTCGTCCACGGCATGTCCTGTGTGCCGCATGAGCTCGACTGTCGGCTGGCGTTCGAGGCCGTCCATCACGCCGCGCTGCCGTCGGCGCGGGGACGTCAGGACCTCTCGTACGCTGCGTGGTGCGATGAGGCCGCGACCGCGGCCAACGAAGACTGGGTCGAAGACATGGCCTCGTCACTGATGGGGGGCGCTGCCGAGCCCAATCCGAGGACCGCAGCCCGCGCCGGCTCCAGAGGAGACGCGACACTGTCGTCGTCGTCGTCGTCGCCGGCGGCGGCACCCCGCCATGCAGCGTCGTCATCGCGGACGAGCCGGGCGTCGCGCCGCGGCAGACGTGTCACGGCCCGGTGCTGGATGGCGAGGGACTTTCCTCTCCCTGCGGATCACCTCAGGTCATTGCTGCCGATGCTGACGGCGGCCAATCCCGCCCTCTCGGACGCCGTGGCTCTAGTCGAGAACATTGCTGACGCCCACCGTGGCCTCTTTCCCGTCCGGGTTGTGGCGCCCCTCGCCTTCTCCGTCTCGGCCGACGTCGCCTTCTCCGACTGCACTGTGCTTGACATCGGCAATGGACGAGGCGGGGGACGCGAGGCAACCATCGCCGCCCCCGCGGGGTACGCGATACGCATGCCTCCTCAAGACGAGTCGGGGCACGGTTGGTTCCTAGGCAGCAGCGGCGGCAGCGGTCCGGCGGCGGGGGCGGGGGCGAGCCGCCACGCCTACGACGAGGAATGGGACAGCGCCCTGGGGGGTGGAGCCTGGCGCGACCTTCTGCCCACGAGAAACGGAACGCCAGAGGCGGAGGACGCCGGTACGGAAGATGAGCCCTCAGCCGCGTTCTCCGCCGCGTCGTCGTCGAGTCAGGAGCTGTAAAGCGCGGGAAGGTCATTTACTACTGTCCCCGCGGTGCCTTATCCCCGCTCGGCCTCCTCTATCATTCGGTTAATCTTGGTCATTTCATCAACGCGCTCGCGGATTTCGTTGCGCGCCCGAAGAGCCTCGACTCCGTCGGGCGGAGCACCCTCAGAACGCAGCGCCTCGAGCAGCGCCTCGCGCTCAGCCACTTCTCCCTGCACAGACCGAAAGAGCTGCTCGAGCTCGGCGACAGTACCGCGTGAGGCAGCCTGGCGTGGAGGGGGGCAAGCCGGGGGCGACGGCGGTCGACCCCGGTGCTGCATTGTTTGGGCGAGCCTCTGTTTCTCGGCATCGTCAAGTAGGGGGCCACGGGGCACGGGAGGCGGGACAGGGCGATCACGCGCCATGGCAAGGAGAATGGCCTCGGCGGGGCGCCGTGACAGCCGCGCTGCGGGCGCCGCCGGCGGGGGGGGTGCACCCACGCGGGGCACCCGCACCGTTGGGCGAGGCGGGGGGGGGGGCTTGGGGGGGTGGAGGGGGGGTGGGACCTTGCCCGCGGCCAGCGCCTTCTTGTGCATGGCGATGTTGCGCTCTGAGAAACGCAAGCCCGCCTCGCGACCCTGCAAATCGCCCCCATAGAGATTGTTCAGCAGCCGACCGGCGGCGGTGCCCCTCCCGAAGACGTCAGCTGGGCTGGCGCTGCGCAAGTCAGGTGGAAGGAAGGGGTGGTGGGTTTTGTCCTGGACACATCGGCTTCGACCGAATTCGTTGGGGCCGCGGGGCGCGGAACCCGGTTCCGAGGCAACGGAACGCCGTGCCGTGAGGAACGAGCCGCAGGCCATTCGCGAGCCAGCCGCGGCGCGACCTGCGATGCCTCTCAGGCCCGTCCCAGGGCCGGCCGACTGGGGTCGCGCCGGGCCGGTCATGACTCGCCCTCCTCGGGAACCTGCGGTCCTTCCACTCTCACGGCGTGTCTCCGCCATCCCGTCTTGTCACCCCAGAGAGGGGGGGGCGAGGGCACTGTCGTTTAGGAGTGAGCGGACATTTGAGCCAAGGAGCGACGCTCAACGCGGCCCCGACGACCACCGAGCGAGATCGATGGGCGTTCACGGTCGATTCTTCGCGGACTATTGTTTGACCGCGTCTGCCGGTCAAGTTGGGATGACGAAAACGCCGCAGACTGGCCGCGCGGGCGGCATGGGCGGCTCTTACTTGCAGCTGAGCCTGTCCCCTCGCTCCGCGAGCTTGGCTCGGCGCGCGCACACATCAGCGTCATTTCCCGCGGACGGTATCGCAGTCGATACCTCCGGTCCCGACCTGCCGCCGACGCCCCGTGATTTTGCCACCGAAGGCAACGGGGCCGCTTCACCTATCGTTGCCTTTGGCGACGCCATGCCGAAAGAGGAGATCGGCGCGCTTGACGTGATGCAGAAAAATCCGACGTACGACGGGCGCGGCGTCGTCATCGCCATCTTCGACAGCGGCGTAGACCCGGCGGCTGCTGGCTTGGCGACGACAACCGAGGGGAAGGCCCGTCCAGCATTCGGGGCCGGCCGTCGCCTGATTCATACGCCTCCCGATGGCCCCGCCGCTACCGCTGCCGCCACGTCCGGCCAGCCACCCACCCCCCCCCCCCCCCCCCTTCCCAACCGCCATGACCCCAGCCCAAGATCCTGGACGTCATCGACTGCACTGGGAGCGGCGACGTCGACACGAGAAAAAAGGTCAGGGCTGCTGCCGACGGCACAATCCTTGGGGCCGGCGGGACGCGGATGCGCCCGAACCCCGCGTGGACTAATCCCACCGGCGAGTGGCGCGTCGGGTGCCTTCCCCTCTATGACCTATTCACGTCGACTCTCATCAAGCGCGTCAAGGCTGAGCGCCGCCGCTCATTCGAGGAGCGGCACCGCGTCATCGTCACGGACGCGATGTCGGCCCTCGCCTCTTTTGACCGGAGCCAGCCCGCGTCGGGCCTCGACGACGCGGGCCGCAAGGAACGCGAGGAGCTCGAGGCTCGCGTCAAGCTCCTTCGTGAAGCCATGGACGGCTGGAAGGACGACGGCCCGTTGGTTGAGTGCGTCGTCTTCCATGACGGTTCGACGTGGCGGGCTGCGCTCGACACGCGCGAGCTCCACGAGCACGCGGCGCCAGCCCCTGCGGGTGAGGAGCCTGGTTGGCTTGAGCGCGCCGAGGCTTTTGCGTCCTTCCGTGAGGAGCGCAAGTACGGCGTCTTCAGTCGGCTGGACGCCAACACCTACGCTGTCCAGATTTACGAAGATGGCGATGTCCTCTCCCTCGTCACTGACGCCAGCCCGCACGGCACACACGTGGCGGGCATCGCTGCCGCGCATCATCCGGAAGACCCGAGCCTCAATGGCGTCGCGCCTGGGGCCCAGATCGTGAGCTGCAAGATCGGCGACACGCGGCTCGGGTCAATGGAAACGATTGTCGGACTGACTCGCGCCCTCGCGGCATGCCGGCAGCTCGGCGTCGACATCATCAACATGTCTTACGGTGAAGCGACCGCAGCTCCCGATCAGGGCCGTTTCATCGAGCTCGCGGACGAGGCCGTCAATCGCCACGGCATCATATTTGTGAGCTCAGCGGGCAATGCGGGCCCCGCCCTCACCACCGTCGGAGCCCCGGGCGGCACGTCGAGCGCCATCATCTCGGTCGGGGCTTATGTGACGCCGGAATTTGCCGCCGCGGGTCACGCTGTGCGCGAGTCCCTCGCGTATGGGCTGCAGTACACCTGGTCGAGCCGCGGACCCACGGCCGACGGCGACTTTGGCGTCACCCTCTCAGCTCCCGGCGGGGCCGTCGCTCCCGTGCCCCGGTGGACCCAGCAGAGAAGGCAGCTGATGAACGGGACTTCGATGAGCTCGCCCAACGCTTGCGGTGGCGTCGCCATAGTCCTCTCCGGACTCAAGCAGCTCGGACAAGAGTACGACCCGGCCCGCATCCGCCGCGCCCTCGAAAACACTTGTCGGCCCTTGGGCCCGGACGGTCCCGATTCCCCGCCCGGCCCCTGGTGCCTCACGAGCGGTCGCGGGCTTATCCGCGTTGACGCTGCTCTCAAATACTTGTCGCGCAGCAAAGAGGTTGACAAGCCAGGTCACCGCTACATCGTGCGCGCCAAGGTCGCCGGCGCTGCCAACTGGGGCCGAGGCGTCTACCTCCGCGACCCCGTTCCCGGAACTTTCTCTCCGGGCGTCGTTGAGGCGCACGTCGACCTCAAGCCTACGCTCCACGCATTAGACAGCGACGTCATCGACGACCGCTGTGCCGTCGAGGATCGGCTCGTACTCAATGCCACGGCCCCATGGGTCTCGACACCCTTGTCCTTGCTCGTCCCGTTCAACGGGCGTACGTTCCCCATCCGTATCGATGCGTCGGGCCTCGCGCCAGGCGTCCACTACGCCGAGGTACTGGGGCATGACGCCGGAGCTGAGTGGCGCGGACCGCTCATCCGGTGCCCCATCACGGTTGTCGTGCCCGAGCCTCCAGCACTGCCCCTTGCCGACGGCATCGGCGCCCGCTCCCTCGTGCACGCCTGGGGCGCTGCACCCGGTGCCCCACTTGCGTTCGATGGGGGCGTTGAGCGTCGCTTCTTCGTGATGCCCCCGGTGGGGACTCAGGCTGCCCGGCTCACCCTCGAACGCGTCGGAGGAGATGCCCCGCGCCAGTATATGGTCCGCCTGACTCAAATCCTTCCGAAGACCCGATGCGAGTGCTGACGGGAAATTGACGTGCCGCCATGAGTCTCGCCACACGCGTTATCAAACACGATATCCCATCACCCCAACCCCAACGAACAATTACGTCCCGCTGTCCCCCTCGCAGACTCGTCGACGGAGAAGCGGGTGCTCGTCGCCCTCCAGGGAGATGGGCAGACCCAGGACGTCACCTTATTGGGAGTAAGGCCCGGGGCGACCCTCGAGGTCACCGTTGGACAGTTCTGGCTTTCCCAGGGCAAGTCGGCGCTGCGCCTCCGGCTTGAGTTCACCGGCGTCACGACGTTCCCGGCTGGGACTGTGGCAATTGACGGCGCCGGGGCCGCTGCGCCTGTCGAGGTTGCCGCGCCTCTGTCTCGTGCAACTGTCGAGCCGAAGGCGAAGCTCACCAAGCTTCGCATCCCCGTCCGGCCCTTGTCCCATGCTTTTGATACGTACGACCGCGATGCCCGGGACGACATGATGCCGGCTGACCGGCGTCCCCACTCGCTAACCCTCACGTACAAGTATAAGGCGGCCGAGGGAGGAAACCACACGGTCACTCTGCCCCACACCAATGGCCTCGTCTATGATGGTGTCTTCGAGTCGTGCATGGCCATGGTCTTTGAGCTCCCTGGCGGACGCCGCGTCCTCACGACGGACGTCTACCCTGAGACGGTCGAGCTCAAAAAGGGGATCGAGTACGAGATCCGGGCGCGGCTCCGTCACGACGATGTCTCGATACTGGACCGACACAAGGATATGTCGGTCGTCCTCGAACGCAAGCTGGACAAGCCTGTCGAGCTCCCATGCTGGCCGACAGCCCTGGCGGCCATTCGAGCGGGGGGGCTGCCCGCGGACAAGGTCGAGGGCGACAACAGGCCAGTCAAGAGCCTCGTCCTCGGTCTCGGTCAGCGGGAGCGCTTCTTCGTGGGCACCGTCCCGCATGACCGCCTCCCGAAGGACGCAACAGTGGGCCGGTCCCTGATCGGCGAGCTTTCCCTTGGCAGCAATGCTCAGCACCCCCTCGGCTCCCTTGACCTCGTCTACGCGGCGCCCCCGCCCCCTGAAAAGCCCAAGGACGTCGCAAAGGCTGTCGCCAAGGGCAACGAGGACTCCAATAAGAGCAAGCGCGACGAGCTCGCCGAGGCCCTGCTGAAGGCCCGTGTCGACTTTATCACGGGCCTCGACCCCATCGACCCAGCGACAGGCAGCATTCGTGACGAGCTCACGGACGAGCTGCTCGCAGAGGTGCCCGACCACCTGCCCTTGCTCCTGGCGCAGGTCGACGCGGCCGCCAAGCGCCTCGAGAAGAATGGCGGGGTCGTCGGAAAAGACCAGTCCAGAGCGGAAGACGCCGGGCCCATGGCCAAGGCCGAGGACGCTGACAAAGGCGCCCCCGAAGACGTCCCTATCCAGACCCCCACCGCATCGCGCGTCGATCTGCTCCGCGCACTCGACGAGGCCGCGGCCGCCGTCGTCGGTGCCATTGACGTCACAGCGGTCACCGTCTGGGCTGCGGCCAAGTGCCGGGAGGACAAAGAGAGGACGTCCCCCGAGGGCGAGGCCAATGACACCGCAAAAGATGCCCTGATTAAGGCGCTGGGCCACCGCGCCGAGGCGGCAGTCGGCCTCGCCGAGGAGGCGAGGGACGGCGACGCGGGTTCGGCGGCACGCGAGGCCGCCGACATCGCGATGGCGGCGCTTCGGACCTGGACCGACACGGCCAAGGACTCCGCCCATGCGGCCCTGCACGCCCGGTGGCTTATCGTGAAAGGACGCCCAGCGGGCGCCATCGCCTGCCTCGACCGACGCATCAAGGAGGAGGAAGGGCCGTCGCCCGGGGACATCTTCGAGCTGCGGGCGCGCGCCTTTGATGCGCTGGGGTGGGGAATCTGGGCGTCGTTTGCGCGCCGTGAGCTCCGGGCGCGCCACCCTCCGGGGGCCAAGCCTCTGTTCTAGATCGTGTTCGTCATTAAAAAATCGTCCGTCCGTACTACTCCTCATGTGTCGAAGCCGTCCTGTCCCCAAACCGCGCTGTCGTCGAGCGTCTCGACATGCCACAGCTCGGCACTGGGGAACTTCGGCACCACGGCGACGCACGTCCTCACCACTGTGCCGCTGCCTTCGACCCCGTCGCGACGGAGCTCGACCTCGCACAGCCCGCACGATCCTGGGCGAGGAAGGTTCGGGATTTTCGGTGGGAGCAAGCGCACTGGCAAAGGCGGAAGACGGCGAGGGACCCGATTGACGGCTCGGGAACCGCCTCGAGCTCGCCGGAATGACAGCCAAAGCTAATCGACGAGTCGACGGCCCCGGCCTGGATAGCCAGCTCGCTCAGAGAGTCCCCCGGCGTCGCTTCGAATTCCACGCCCTCCACTGTGAACCTCACGCGCGTCGTGGGCACCGCCCTTGTCGTGACCCCCTGGCGTCGGCGGACGCCGGTGCTCGAAGACACCACCGAGGGCGACGGGAGGAAGCCCGCCACGCTCGACAGCATCGCTCCGCTCCATGGGGAGCGCGGCGATCTTGGCTTTCCCTTGGCGTGAGTCCTTGTACTCGAGGACAACATTGACGGTGCAGAGACGAGCGCGAGAGCCGCCGCCCCGCCCGCGGTGGAGGCCACTGGACCTCCACCTGTGACAACTTGCGGCCCACTTCTCGTCACAACACCAGGGAGAGCGAGAACGCGGCGCTTTTTCCGTTCCAGCGTCGCGCATCGTCCCCGTGCCTCGCGGCACACCGCCTCGCGTCACACCGCCGCCTACTTCCTTGGACGCCCGCGAGGGGAGATATGTCGACGGTCGTCCGCCCCGTGGCCCGGCTCGTGCGCGGGCAACCGATGTCCGAGGGCGCCGGCGTGACGATCCTCCGCACCGTCGGCACCGGGGCGCTGCGCAACCTCGACCCGTTCCTTATGCTTGATGAGCTGAAGCTGCCAGCCGAAGAGGCGACGGCCGGCTTCCCCGACCACCCGCACCGGGGCTTTTGCACATGCACCATTATGCTCAAGGGTGCCGTCAGTCACAGGGACTCCCAAGGGAATTCTGGCATCATCAAGGACGGAGGAGTGCAGTGGGCAAGCACGCGTGGGTCCAGGGAGGGGCGCACTACTGATGTCGCCCCACGACTCCGCTCCAACACACAGCCCTCATCAACCCCGCGACAGATGACGGCAGGCCGCGGCATCGTCCACTCGGAGTTCCCGGCGACGACTGAGGGAGACTTGCACGGATTCCAGCTCTGGATCAATCTTCCCGCGGCGAAGAAGATGTGCAAGCCGCGTTACCAGGACGTGGAGGCCGCGAAAATTCCCGAGGTCACGTCGCTCGGGAAAGACTCGAACGTGCGCGTTCTCGCAGGGACGGTCGGCAATACCGCGGGACCGCTAGAGCTACCCATTCCGGGGGCGCTCCTTGACGTGCGCATTGCTCCTGGCGGGATGATGGATACAGGCTCCAGGGTGCTCGACCCATCGTGGAACGCCTTTGCCTTTGTGTACAAGGGGTCGGGCACTCTTGGGGGCACGACGATTCCAGTGCGGCACGCCGCCGTTCTCGGCCCCGGCGCCAGTGTGACGGCCGAGGCGGGAAACGACGGTCTTTGCTTCCTGCTCATTGCCGGCAAGCCCATCGGGGAGCCCATCGAGCAATATGGACCGTTTGTCATGAACTCGCGTCGAGAGATCGAGCAGGCCTTTCACGACTACCAGTCGGGTCGGCTCCAGCGGCCCGAGGATGATGTCTGGGCCAAAGGGGAGTGAGTCTACCCGCCGCGCTCGGCCTCGACCTCGTCGAGCATGCGGGACAGCTCGGCCTCAGGCATCTCCTCCAGGCGCTTCAGCATGACGGCCTCCTCATAATCCTCAAGCTGCGACGCGGTGGGCGGAGAGTGGTCGAACAGGCACACGAAGAACACGACTCCAGCGGAAGGCATCGCGGGTGTCGCGAGAGGGCGCAGGGTCTCGCCTGCTTGACATAGGTCATCTGCTTGGAGGCAACACGGTAAAGGTATGTCGACACCCACCCCCCGCACAGGCCCAAAAAGACAATCATCTGCACCCACACGCCCGCCGTGAGCTCGTCGATCCCCAGCACGGTGACGGCGCCCCAGCGCAACGCGTACCCGAGGGCGATGAGGTAGACGCCGAGGAGGAGGGCGTCCTTGCGGGTGAAGCCGAACGTGCCGAGAAGTCCCGTCGGCAGGGGGTCCGGGGCGGGGGCACCGCTGGTCGAGGGAGCATCCTCAGGATCCGCACGTACGACATCCAGACGCCCTCTTCTGACATGGTGGCGCGGCGCTGCGGCGATCGCGGTCACGGTAGGCGCACGGATGACGGTGGCGTGGCTGTGGCTGACCCGACGACACCCGCTGCCAAGCGCGATGCGCGGGGCGCAAGCGAGTTCGGCCAAACAGACGGGCATCTCAGTTTTCCTCCTTCTCGTTTAGACGTACTCGGTGAGGTTCCGGGGGTGGAGGAAGAAGAGGTGCCCTCCCTCGTCATCCGCCACCCCCCCCCACTCTCCCACCTCCCTTCGCCCATGCCGTGTGGCAGCAGGCGGCGGACGCGCGCGCAGCCCGGACCCGGAGATAGCCGCGTGGAAGCCCCGTCTCGGGGTCTGGAGCCGCCTGAGCTGCCCAGAGCCGCTCGAGCTCGACCCAATGCGGCGGATATTTGAACCGCGCCGTGTCGAGGAGGAGGACGCGGTCCGTGCCCGCGTGGTAGGCTCCCACGGGGCTAAAGTGCCCGTCTCCCGTCTGACCCAGCGCTGCCCGCGAGAAGCCGAGAACAAGGTGGACGGGCCGGTCATCGTTAGCGTCAGCGGTGCTCGGGAGTCGCTTCAGCGCGCAAGCCGCCGAGACATCTGCACGAAAGACGTCGAGAGAGTGCTCGCCAGGCGTCCACATCACCTCTTCGATAGCGGCGCCGTTGCTGCGGCCCACTGACGCGAGCTCGGGCAAAGTCATTCCGCGCCGGCGCACGGCCTCGAGATCGACGACAGATGCCGCCAGAACCTCCTCGCTCCACCAGCGCCAAGGTCCGTCGGATCGCCATGGCTTGTCGGGGTCTACCCCGAGGCTATTGAGGCAGGTAACGAGCGATGCCAGTCCGCAGAAGGCGGGCTCGGCCTGCGATCAATTACCGATTGGGGGGGGGAGGTCGGCGTCAGGCGAGAAACGCGACCCCCGACGGCGGCTTTCGTGCGTCGTCCCCCGTCCCACCCGTCACGTCTCCTCGCCTGCGTCACGCTCTGCTGGATAAGCGGGAAGAAGGCTTCGGCTCCGCCACCGGAGAGGGCCTCGGCGAACAGGCGCCGGCCTGCTGGGCCGCTGAGGGGGGTGCACGTCTCTGGAGGTAAGTGCCGACGGAAGAGTGTCCCGGGCGGCGAGGAAAGAGCCGAGGTTGACACCTCCGCGCTTTGGCGAGCCCTTCGGGCGTCGTCGTCGACGGCGTCGTTCGAGATGCACATCGAAGCCGCGGGTTCGCTTCGCGCAGCGGCCGCGCTGGCGGCACGAGCACCCCAAACCGTCGGCGCGACCGGCCACATCACGGCCCATCGCGCCGACTCTCTGAATGACGCTGCAAGGCCCCTCCGCCACATTACGGACGCGATTTCTCGCGCTAGATCCGGAGACACTCGAGGATGGGCCCGGATTGCCCCCTCCCCCGACCTCGTCAGCTTCTCGAACCCGCCCCCCGTACCTCAATCCCGCCCCCGTCCCTCTCTTCCACCCCGACCGCCACCCCTTCCTCGGCGGTTTGGGAGGACGACACAAGCTCCCGGACCAGCAGAATCTCCCCCCCGCCCGTCCCGGGGTCAGGAAACGCTCCGGATGGGTCAGCCGGGACGAACCCAGCCGACTCGTAGAGGCGACGAGCCGCGACGTTATCGGCGTTAACGTGGCACCAAACGAGCCCGCAGGCCCCATCCCACCCGTCGACACAGAGGCGGAGCGCGGCCGAGACGAGCGACCGGGCCACACCGCGTCCCCGGGCGCGCGGAGCCACGGCCACGTTTTGGAGATAGGCACCACGAACGCACCCCGCCGGGGCTGGGTTGGCGTCGAGCGGGTCACCGACGACGCCCCGCGGCGGCCTCACGTCGAGGGTTCCGAGGACCTCGCCATCAGGATCGCTGAAGACGAGGCAGACGACGGCGGGGATCCCGTCCGCGTCTAATGGCCATGTCAGCCGACGGAGGCGCTGGGCCTCCCGGTCGGCAAACTGCGCCTCGAGCGTCTCGCGAAAGCGCGATGCGTCCCCGCTAAAGTAGCACGCCGCACGGAGCCGCGCCGCCGCCGTCAGATCACGCTGCTCAGCTGCGGCCACGCGCCCGGTGGGGGGCGGGGGCGAGGCCGGCGGTGCTGGGAGAGGAGGGGCCGGCGGCGGCTCGGAAGCGCAGGGAACCGCAACTGTCGGCGCCGGGGACGGGGCAAGGCGCGCCGCGAGCGACGGCCCAAACCAGGCCATCCTCGCTCGAGCAGATCAAGCGATCAGGCAGCCGGGTGGTCCGGGAAGCACTGGGCGTGCGTATTCTTGGGGTGCTTGTTTGAGGAGTGCTCGACAAGCTTCTCCGGCTTGGATGTAGCCATGAACGTCGCACGGCAGATTTGACACACAATGTTGCACGCTGCCGCGTTGGACGCAAGCTGAGAGTTTCCGCCAGCCTTGGCCTTTGCCTTCTCCTCGTTACGCTTCTGCGATTGGCCGCAGAGGAGGGTGGGCGCAGGCGCGTGGGCGCGTGGGGGCGCGCGAGCGCTGGGGCGTGGGGGCGTGGGGACGTCAAGCGCAGGGGCTTGGGGCGGGCGTCCGGGGCGTTGGGCATGTCGGACGCGGCCGCGATCTAGAGATCGCAATCGTGCTTATTGAGGAAAAATAGCCCGAATATAGTCGATGGGGCCTCCACGACTCGAAGAAAAAGTGCGGGAAGCTCGCCGAGGGGCGACACAGCCGACGGCAGCGGCTGTGCCACCCCCCTGCGCTCGAAAGGCTGTTTTCGCGGACAACTTCGAAGTTATCTCCACAGTTTCGCCGATATTGACGACGGATGAGGAGGACGCATGATCACCTCCCCCCTCGTCCACCCTGGAGAGCCTCAACCAGCGCTCCGCCCCTGCCGAGCTACCTTCCGCCCTTGCAACGGAAGGCGGCCGCTGATGTGTCGACTCGCCCTGGCGATCGCGCTCTTCTGAGCGTTTCCGCCTCCCATTTCTCTGTTGGCTGCTGGCTCTGTCGGGGGGGTTGAGCGAGGGGGGGGGGGTTCGCCCCCTTGGCGCGTGGGATGAAGCCACGGGCGTGCGAGTATGCGGTTCGGACCCACGACGACCGACGCGCCGGTTTGTGTGCCTCCTCTTGTCTCCCTCCACCGACTGTCCGCTCCAAGCCTTTCTAGTGGGGTCTCCGGACTGGCTGCGATGGCGGACGTCACAGCCTCTTCGTCCGGCAGAGGGTCGGCCGTGTCGTCAAGCGTCGCCGTCGACGTGACGCGCTACGTGGTCTACGGGACGGCCGCAGGAGCCGCAGCGGCTTTGCTCCTGTTTCGCGAGTATCGGGGGGAGGGTTCCAGGAAAGCCTGGCCTCCGTGGTCTCAGGGACGTCGGCCCCGCCGGCGACGTTCCCGTCATCGCTGACAGCCACCCCACCACCCTCCCTTCCAGGATCGCCTTCCGCTCGCCGCGGCGTCTTTGGATTCGGCAGCGGCGCTGGTTTCGGCGCGGCCTGGGCGCGGGCGGCGGGAGGTTAGACGGGCGTCTTCTTGTGTTCAATCAATCTCTCTCACGGCTCGTACTGGAGCGCCGGCCCAAGCCACTTTTCCATCTCGTCCACTGGCCGCTGCTTACGCCCGGCATACTCGCGCACCTGATCCTGTGTGACCTTGCCGACGGCAAAGTAGGATGATCCCTTGCCTGCAAAGTAGAGGCCCGACACGGACGCGGCCGGCAACATGGCGAGGCTCTCGGTAAGCTTGATGCCCGAGGCGTCCTCGGCGCCGAGGAGATCCCACATCGTCTCCTTCTCCGTGTGGTCGGGCTGCGACGGGTAGCCCGGGGCAGGGCGGATGCCCCGGTACTTAACCTTAAGGAGGTCGTCGGCCGACAGTTGCTCGTCGGGAGAGTATCCCCAGAGGTCCCGGTTGCGGCGGACGTCCTCGTGGAGCTTCTCGGCGAAGGCTTCGGCCAGCCGGTCAGCAATCGCCTCAGCGAGAATGTACTTGTAGTCATCGTGGTCGGCCTTGAACTTGGCGGTGATGTCGTCGAGGCCGAAACCCGCCGACACGGCAAAGGCCCCGATCCAGTCGGGCACGCCTGAGCTGGCGGGCGCAACAAAGTCGGACACGCAGAGGTGTGGTTCAGATGATCCATCCTTTTCCGCCTGCTGCCTGAGGCCATGGAAGCGCGCGCGGACGTCGCGTCGCTCGCGCGCGACCTCGTCGGCATACACCTCGATGTCGTCGCCCTCGGCGTTGGCGGGGAAGATGCCGACGACGCCCTTGAGCGTCAGGGACTCGTCCGAGGCAAAGGTCTCCAGCATGGCGAGGGCCTCGTTGTGGAGCTTCTTCGCCTCAGCGCCAACCGTCTCGTCGAGGAAGATCCGAGGGTAGCCGCGGTTGGGGTAGCGACCCCGGAGCTGCCACACGGAGAAGAAGGGGTTCCAGTCGATGTACGGGAGGAGCTCCCGGATGCCCGACGACACGGCCTTGACCCCGACGAAGCCGGGCCGCGTCGGCCGATGTTCCTCCGAGCTAAAGTCGAGCTTGAGGGACCGGAGCCGTGCCGCTGCTGGCGTCAGGTACTTTTTGTCCTCGAGGCCCGCATAGAACTCCTTCCTGAGATCCTCGTACTGTCCCCGGATGTCACCAGTAAAAGTTTCGACAACCTTGGGGTCCTTGTCAATGAGGGACTGGGCCACAGGCACAGCGCGCGACGCGTCGAGGACATAGACGGTCGTGCCCTGGTAAGCCGGGGCGATCTTGACCGCCGTGTGCATCTTGGACGTGGTGGCGCCCCCGATTAGGATTGGAATCTTTGGCATCTTGCCGGCGTCGACGCGCTCTTGCATCTTCTTGGCAAGGGTGACCATCTCATCTAGCGACGGGGTGATGAGTCCTGAGAGGCCGATGAGATCGGCCTTGCACTCGAGGGCGGCATCGAGGATCTTGTCTGGGTGGCACATGACACCGAGGTCGACGACCTTAAAGTTGTTGCACCCGAGGACGACAGCAACAATGTTTTTGCCGATGTCATGCACGTCGCCTTTCACTGTGGCGATGAGCATGCACGGCTGGACCGTGGCCGAGTTGTCGCCACTGGCGACCTTGGCGCTCTCAATAAAGGGAACGAGGTGAGCGACGGCCTTCTTCATCACGCGAGCTGACTTGATAACCTGGGGCAGGAAGAGCTCGCCGGCGCCAAACATGTCGCCGACGACATTCATGCCACCCATTAAGGGGCCTTCGATGACATTGAGGGGAATGGGGTAGCGCTCAAAGTTGCAACGGCACTCTTCCGTGTCGGCCACAACGTACGTGTCGATGCCGCGGACAAGCGCGTACTCAATGCGCTTCTCGGGTGTGTCGTTGCGCCAGGCGTCAACCTTTTTCTTCGCCTCGCCCACAACGCCGCTAGTGCCCTTGCGTACAACGGCCGTCGGCTTGCACTTGGGCTCAAGAAGCTCGGCAAACGCAAGCATACGGTCAGTGGCATTAGAACACCGGTTAAGAAGGACGTCCTCGACGTAGGACAGGAGCTCCTTGTCGATCTTGGAGTATTCGTCCTCGATGACCTGGGCGGCGTTGACGATGCCCATGTCCATGCCGGCGGCGCACGCGTGGTGGAGGAAGGACGAGTGGAAGGCCCGACGGACCGCCTCGTTCCCACGGAAGGAGAAGGCGACGTTGGACACGCCCCCCGAGATCTTGCTGCCGGGGCACAGGCGCTTGATTTCGCGAGTCGACCGGATGAAATCAACGGCGTAGTTGTTGTGCTCGGGGAGGCCCGTGCCAACGGTCAGGATGTTGGGGTCAAAGATGATGTCCTGGGGGTCAAAGCCTACCTCCTCGACGAGGATGCGGTACGACCGCTGGCAGATGCGGATTTTGTCCTCGCACGACGCCGCCTGACCCTCCTCGTCAAAGGCCATGACCACGACAGCCGCCCCGTGCCGCTTGACAATGGTGGCGTTGCGGCGGAACTCCTCCTCACCCTCCTTGAGCGAGATAGAGTTGACGATGGCCTTGCCCTGGCAGCACTTGAGCCCGGCCTCCACGATCGCAAACTTGGACGAGTCGATCATAAATGGCACCTTGGATATCTCCGGGTCGGACACCAGCATGTTGACAAACTTGGACATGGCAGGGACCCCGTCGATGAGCCCATCGTCCATGTTGATGTCGAGGACAGCCGCGCCCTTCTGTACCTGTGACAGCGCGATGGCGGCCGCCTTTTCGTAGTTGCCGTCGACGATGGCCTTCTTGTACAGCATCGAGCCCGCGACGTTGCAGCGCTCGCCAATGTTGATGAAAGTCTTGCGCATGTCGGAAGCGTCGGGCTCATACGTGAACTCCTGCAGGCCCGACAGGCGCATCGCCGAGGAGACGGCCGGCGGCACGCGAGGCTTGACATCCTTGAACGCCGTGTGGATGGCCTCAATGTGGGTGGGCGCCGAGCCGCAGCACCCGCCAATGGCGTTGAGCAGGCCGTCCTCAACCATGGGACGAATGTCCTCGGCCATCTCGGGGCCCTTTTGGTCGTAGCCACCCATCGCGTTGGGCAGGCCGGCGTTGGGGTAGCAGAATACATAGCAGTCAGCCACCCGCGCGAGGTTCGCGAGGTAAGGCTTCATGTCCCGTGCCCCAAGCGCGCAGTTGAGCCCAATTGCAAAGGGCTTGGCATGCTGCACTGAGTTCCAGAAGGCCTCGTTCGTCTGCCCCGACAGTGTCCTGCCCGAGTTGTCGACGATGGTCCCCGACACCATCACGGGCAGGCGCAGGCCCGTCGTCTCAAAGTAGCGCTCGAGCGCAAAGAGGGCAGCTTTGGCGTTGAGCGTGTCAAAGATGGTCTCGACAAGGAAGAGATCCACCCCGCCATCAACGAGAGCCCCGATCTGCTTATAGTAGGCGTCCTCCACCTCGTCAAACGTCACTCCGCGTGACGATGGGTCCTCCACATTTGGCGAGACTGACAGCGTCTTGTTTGTCGGACCCACCGCCCCAGCAACAAAGCGCGGTTTGTGGGGCTCAGCCGCCGTTACCTGCGTGGCCACCTTCTTGGCCAGCTCGGCAGCCGTCCGGTTGATCTTGTACACCATCTCGTCCTGCTGCAGGTCGTAGTCGGACTGCGAGATGCACGTCCCGTTGAACGTGTTGGTCTCGATGATGTCGGCCCCGGCCTCGAGGTAGGCCCGATGGATCTCCTCGATCACCGCCGGCTTGGTCAGCACCAGTAGGTCGTTATTCCCCTTGAGCTCCCCGGGGTGGTCCTTGAGCTCGGCCACGTCACCCCGGAAATCGGCCTCTTCCAGGTTGTAGGCCTGGATCGCCGTCCCCATCGCCCCATCGATAAAGGCCATCCGTGACTTAAACACCGTGTCCAACGCCTCAAAGACGGGCGACCGCGGCAGTGGATCCTTCCACGCCTTGTACACAGGCACGGGCGGCGGGTTTGCGTCCGGCGCTAGCGTATCGACCTTCACAACATCACGGCGAGGCTCAATACAGGCAACAGGGTTTTCTGAGTCGCCCTTGCGGCGTACGGCCGTTGGCTTGCACTTGGGCTCAAGGGTTGCTGCAAAGTCAAGCATGCGCTCTGTCGAGTCATCCCTGCGGTTAAGAAGGACGTCCTCGACGTAGGACAGGAGCTCCTTGTCGATCTTGGAGTATTCGTCCTCGATGACCTGGGCGGCGTTGACGATGCCCATGTCCATGCCGGCGGCGCACGCGTGGTGGAGGAAGGACGAGTGGAAGGCCCGACGGACCGCCTCGTTCCCACGGAAGGAGAAGGCGACGTTGGACACGCCCCCCGAGATCTTGCTGCCGGGGCACAGGCGCTTGATTTCGCGAGTCGACCGGATGAAATCAACGGCGTAGTTGTTGTGCTCGGGGAGGCCCGTGCCAACGGTCAGGATGTTGGGGTCAAAGATGATGTCCTGGGGGTCAAAGCCTACCTCCTCGACGAGGATGCGGTACGACCGCTGGCAGATGCGGATTTTGTCCTCGCACGACGCCGCCTGACCCTCCTCGTCAAAGGCCATGACCACGACAGCCGCCCCGTGCCGCTTGACAATGGTGGCGTTGCGGCGGAACTCCTCCTCACCCTCCTTGAGCGAGATAGAGTTGACGATGGCCTTGCCCTGGCAGCACTTGAGCCCGGCCTCCACGATCGCAAACTTGGACGAGTCGATCATAAATGGCACCTTGGATATCTCCGGGTCGGACACCAGCATGTTGACAAACTTGGACATGGCAGGGACCCCGTCGATGAGCCCATCGTCCATGTTGATGTCGAGGACAGCCGCGCCCTTCTGTACCTGTGACAGCGCGATGGCGGCCGCCTTTTCGTAGTTGCCGTCGACGATGGCCTTCTTGTACAGCATCGAGCCCGCGACGTTGCAGCGCTCGCCAATGTTGATGAAAGTCTTGCGCATGTCGGAAGCGTCGGGCTCATACGTGAACTCCTGCAGGCCCGACAGGCGCATCGCCGAGGAGACGGCCGGCGGCACGCGAGGCTTGACATCCTTGAACGCCGTGTGGATGGCCTCAATGTGGGTGGGCGCCGAGCCGCAGCACCCGCCAATGGCGTTGAGCAGGCCGTCCTCAACCATGGGACGAATGTCCTCGGCCATCTCGGGGCCCTTTTGGTCGTAGCCACCCATCGCGTTGGGCAGGCCGGCGTTGGGGTAGCAGAATACATAGCAGTCAGCCACCCGCGCGAGGTTCGCGAGGTAAGGCTTCATGTCCCGTGCCCCAAGCGCGCAGTTGAGCCCAATTGCAAAGGGCTTGGCATGCTGCACTGAGTTCCAGAAGGCCTCGTTCGTCTGCCCCGACAGTGTCCTGCCCGAGTTGTCGACGATGGTCCCCGACACCATCACGGGCAGGCGCAGGCCCGTCGTCTCAAAGTAGCGCTCGAGCGCAAAGAGGGCAGCTTTGGCGTTGAGCGTGTCAAAGATGGTCTCGACAAGGAAGAGATCCACCCCGCCATCAACGAGAGCCCCGATCTGCTTATAGTAGGCGTCCTCCACCTCGTCAAACGTCACTCCGCGTGACGATGGGTCCTCCACATTTGGCGAGACTGACAGCGTCTTGTTTGTCGGACCCACCGCCCCAGCAACAAAGCGCGGTTTGTGGGGCTCAGCCGCCGTTACCTGCGTGGCCACCTTCTTGGCCAGCTCGGCAGCCGTCCGGTTGATCTTGTACACCATCTCGTCCTGCTGCAGGTCGTAGTCGGACTGCGAGATGCACGTCCCGTTGAACGTGTTGGTCTCGATGATGTCGGCCCCGGCCTCGAGGTAGGCCCGATGGATCTCCTCGATCACCGCCGGCTTGGTCAGCACCAGTAGGTCGTTATTCCCCTTGAGCTCCCCGGGGTGGTCCTTGAGCTCGGCCACGTCACCCCGGAAATCGGCCTCTTCCAGGTTGTAGGCCTGGATCGCCGTCCCCATCGCCCCATCGATAAAGGCCATCCGTGACTTAAACACCGTGTCCAACGCCTCAAAGACGGGCGACCGCGGCAGTGGATCCTTCCACGCCTTGTACACAGGCACGGGCGGCGGGTTTGCGTCCGGCGC
>Ga0181573_10001661_pt1 | contig 21518 bp, 18 predicted proteins | sample 101ome_25_FD_148643 | JGI IMG/M metagenome (GOLD analysis project Ga0181573, IMG submission 148643) | Coastal salt marsh microbial communities from the Groves Creek Marsh, Skidaway Island, Georgia - 101409BT metaG (spades assembly) | ecosystem: Environmental > Aquatic > Marine > Intertidal zone... | reverse complement strand
GGCTTGCGTGGCGGCGCGTCCACCTCTCCGAGCAACTCTGCGTGGCGACCCCGCGGCCTGCGGCAGCGACCCTCTTCTCCCCCCTCCTCCACCCCACTCCCCCCTCCTCTCCCCCTCTCCCCGCTCCTCCCCCCCTTCCACAGATGCGCGGCACCGGGCTGCCCTCCGCCGCGGCGGCCACGAGGCGGCGGCTCGTGAGGCCGCCCTTGACGTCGCCCGCCTGCCGTCGCGGCAGCTGGGCCGGGATGACCGAGTGGCATCCGACCGGGGCAGAGAGGCACGGTGGCCGTTTCTCGCTGAGCCTGTCCTGGCCGCGGGGGCGCGAGCGGGCATCGGTGACGACAAGGGGCCGCTTCGCGCCTGGCTGGCCGAGCTCGGGTGCCCCCGGGCGTCCGAGCGGCGCAAGCGCGCAGCACAGTTTGGCTCCGGTCTGGCGCGCGCGATCGATACTCGGGTCCACGGGACGCGACGGGCGGCACGGCGGGCGGGGGGGGGGAAGGAGAAGACTGCGGATGGAGAAAGCAAAAGGGCACACGCCGTGGTATAGCGTGTTGGCCTCGACAGCGAGACGGCAGTGCCGGGGTTAGGGCGGCGGCGAGGTATGACGGGGGTGCGGGAGGACGACAACGAGGCAGAACTGAGAGTCGAGGAGAAGGGGAGATGGACAGTGGCTGAAGCGGTGACCTTTTCAGCGGCAGCAACTGCGGGAGCGGCAGAGGCAGTAGCACGAACAGTGGCACCGTTATCGGCACGGGCGGCGGGAATGGCAGTAGCACGACGCCGGCAGCGGCAGCGGGGGAAGCAGGGGCCACTGGGAACTCTCGTCTGCCCCTTTGATACTCCCCCGCACCTCCTTCAGTTCCGCGACATGTTGTTCTTGGACATACGGAAGGCGGCCCCGCCACGCCCCGTAGTACACGTGTGCTGCCCCCGCACCTTGAGCCCCCAGAAGTGGCGGATACCCCGGTGGATGCGGTTCTTCTTGAGGCGCTCCATGGTGTTGCGCATGTCGCCATCGATGGCACCCGTGGTGAGCTGCTGGAACCCGCCCTCAGTCCAGTCACGCTGGCTGTTGAGGAAGTACTTGGGAATATTGTACTCAAGAGGAGAGGCGACGACGGCGCAGATGCGGTCGAGCTCAGCGGACGTCAGTTCCCCAGCGCGCTTCGCCATGTCGATCTCAGCGGCGCGGCACACCTGGGCGGAGAAGCGGCGGCCGACGCCGCGAATCTTAGTCAATCCGTACATGACCTTCTCCTTGCCGTCGACGTTGGTGTTGTAGACGCGCACAATGTGCTGGAAGTCCTTAGTGTCGGAGATGACGAGGGAGCCCTGGAGCCGTGAGAAAAGGGGGGGAGGGGAGGTCAGAGAGGGTCTGTGACAGGCTCCGCAAGGGCGCCCAGACGACAACGGCCCGGCCGTCACCGGCGACGACTTTGGCTGGGGCCACGGCGTCATGGCCGGCTGTCAGGGGCGACACGGTGGCTGGGGCGAAAGTGCACCGGCTGCCACGGGCAATAACAGTAGCTGGGGCGCAATCACAACGCCCCCCACCCGCAGTGGGGGGGGGGGGACGATTTCTCTATCTCATCGAATCTCCGAGGCTCTTCTGGAGGTCCAGCGCTACGTTCTTAATCGCGGGAGTCCCGCGCGCCCGGTGGGGCGGGAGCGGCGCGATCGGTGGAGCCGGAGGGGGCGGCGGCCGGGGTAGGAAGACGGCAAGTTCTCCCAGGGGCAAATACGGCGGCTGGCGGCGGCTTGGAGGTGGTCGCGGGTACATCTTTATTCCGCACGGCAGGACAGTGGGGTCGACCGGCCAGCATATCGACCGCTAGGGGCCGGGGACGGCGGCGGCCGAGCGCGGGCCCAGCTCGGCGGCTGGGCCTCTCGGCACCGCGCGCTCCGCGCGCGCGCGCGGCGAAGGAGGGAAAAGGCCCGCAGGGCACGCGACAGGTCCCTCTCCTCCCTAGAAACGGGAGCGGCGGGGCGGCCCACCACTGCGCGCGCCTGTGCGTGGCCTGCGCGCTCACCATGGTGGGTCCTTGTGCTTCTCGACGCTCAGACGGGTGACGCGGAAGGGAGCGTGGTGGGGGAGGGGCCTGCGGTTTGCTTCGCTCGAACGACTCGGACTGGCGCTATTGGCATCCGCGCCGCTGCGAGCTTTGTGCTTCCCCCATCCCCACGTGGCCGTAGCGATCCACCAGCCCGGGGAAAGGGCCCGACGTCTTCCTAGAAGCCCTCTTCCTCCCTCGTTTTGGGTGCCGAGCGTTCCGACCGGGCGTCGACCGCACGCGGCTTCGCCGCCGCCTTTCTCGCGTCGACATCATCTCGATGACCGACTTTAACGCTCTGCGGAGGTCGGTGTTGGAGGAGCAGGAGAGGCGAGGGCCACACGGTCGATGCCAGGGCCGCGCGACCAGGGACGCGCTCGGTCCCCGGGCACGACCCGCAAACGCGAATGCGTGGCGCGGAAGCGAATGTGCGTGAGAGAGTGGCTCGTGAAACATCGAAGGGACAACGCGGAAGTTTTCGCCCGCCTGGCCGGACGACGTTCTCCCTCGGCTGAGATGTGACGCGGCCAAAGGCCTGACGGTGCCTGTCAACAGGAAGCGAAAACGAGCCCCCCCCCCACTTCTACCATCCCCAGGCTACTGACCGAGGAGGATGTCCGTGAGAAAGAGCGTGCTCTGCTGGCCCTTGAGACTTTCTTGGGACAGCTGGACCTGCAGAACGAACTGCTGACAGATTTCATTGAATCTCGCGGTGGACGTCGTAAGTGGGATGAGGCGGCGTCCCGCGCTGAGGCCGACCGGGGCCGGTCAGGCGGGGGCGGGGACGGAGCCGGCGACGCGACGACGTCAGGTGGAGCCGGGGTCCGGAAAGCGGCCGACAGCAGCGCGTCGGATGGTGTGTTGACAGAGGAGCAGCTCAAGGACATCGCCGTAGATCGCATTGCGGCGGCGACGACGGACAGGGACCGGCGGGTGGAGGCGTGGGAGGCCGAGCTGGAGGCCCTGGGCGCGCAAGCGGACGGGGCTGAGCTGCGTGCCGCCGAAATTCGGAGGCGGGCCTACGAGTTTCGACGGGACGTCGTCGTGGGGGGCGAAGACCTGCGGACAGGCCGCGTGCCAGCCGCGTTGGTGGCTCGCTTTCTCGACGACGTCGGCGCGCACCAAGAGTCCAGTCTACGGAAGCTGGAGCTGCGCAATCGTATGGCGCGGCAACAGGCCGCTCGACTCGAGGCCGCCGTGCGCCAGCGGGAGGAGAAGGGGGAGACGCCCACTACGATCGACTTTGATCAATTGCGCATTGAGAATCGGCAGCACCTCGAGCGCATCGACGAGCGCAACGCGGAACTGGCGGCTCTTAAGCTCACCACGGGCCGCACGGTGCAGCGCATGAACGCGCTGAAGGAGCGACTTGCGGAAGTGCTGACCCACCACGCGTTCCTTGAGACGGAGATCGCTCAGCGGGCCAAGGGCAGAGAGCGGGTCGAGGCCGACATCTTGAAGGTAGAGGCGACCGTCGCCGTCTTGGAACGGCAGCTTGCCGCGTTGCAGGCCGAGCGAGAGGACCCGGAGGCGCCCCAGGTCATGGATTACTTGAAGGTCAAGGCGAGAGCGACCGAACTGGGGAAGGAGCTTCAAGATCTGCGGAGAAAGGAGGAGCTCGCCGACCTCGAGGCCGACGGGCTGCGGGCGCGGCTCAGGAGGGCGGCCCACTCGGTGCGCGAGGCGGCGGGGGGGTCGGGACTGACGCCGCAGGGTAGGGGGGGAATGGGCAGCAGGGGGGTTAGCCGAGGCAGCGTCGGCAGCGCGGGGCGGGCTTGAAGGAGACACGTTCCGGCTCGGAGCCCACCTGCCTGCCCGGTCAGGTAGACCTGCCCCCACCGCAGCATCCGCGCTGGCCAGAGCTGCCTCCGTCGGCGCCTGCCAGGTTCTCTTCCCAGTGCGCTGTGACCTAGAGTCTCCCTCGTGGCGACCGCGGCGGGGGCGGGGGCGGTGGCGCGGCACGGGTGGCGGCCGGCCCGGGGTCAGCGACGGCCCTTGGGAGCGGGGGAGCGAGAGCAGGCGGAGACTACACCGTCCACAAACCGGGGTTCAACGCAACAAACCGCACAAAGACCTTCTTAGCAACCCGGTAACGGGACGTATCTCGGCAGGCTTCCGGTCGCCCCCCCCACCCCACCTATGCGGGCACTAGAGCGTCGCTTGTCCCAACCTTACTCGACAGGATGATACCCACGATGAGTCCATAGAGCCCTAGAGCCTCGGCAAAGATGAGAATGAGAACCATGCCGACGAAAATCTTTGGCTGCTGCGCGTTGGCCCGGACGCCCGCGTCGCCGACGACGCCGATAGCCATGCCCGCCGCGAGAGAGGAGAGACCACAAGCAAGGCCCGCCCCGAGGTGGGCGTATCCATCGTAAAGGCGGTAGGGGGTGCCCACCGTTTGCACCACTCTCGTGGACACGACCACGGCTACGATCAGCCCGTAGATGCCAAGGATACCAGCAAAGACGACCGGGATGACACTCTTGATGACGAGTTCGGGACGCAGCACGCCCATGCTGGCGATGCCCACACCGGATTTGGCCGTGCCATAGGCGGCGCCGAAGGAGCAAAAGACAAGGGCGGCGGCGGCGCCCATGTACCCGAAGAAGGGGGCCACGGCGTCGCCGGTGCCGACGGCGTCGCTCTGGAGGGCGCGGCCAGCGTCGCCGAGAGCGGCGAGGGCAGGGCCGGGCATCGGGAGCGCTCCTCCTCCCTACTGGTCTCTGCCTACTATCAAAAGATCGCCTGGCCTGTTGGAGGTGGGAGGGTAGCGGGGGGGTTCGTGCTCGAACGTGAACGGACGGCGAGCGAGGCCGACGGCGCAGACGCCAAGGCCGCGTCGGAACTGGCGCCAACCCCGCGGCACTCTCCAGCGTGCTAGACACGGGACGGGACTCCTCCCGGCGAAAACGAGCTCCTTCAGCTCAAAGATTCCGACGGCCTCGCGAGCGCCGCCTGCTCTATTCGCTTGAATGGGGCGGCGCAGCAGCCGAGACGCGACGCCGTGAGCGTCTCGACACCGAGGCGCCGCACCAACGTGTGGGGGCGAGCGCGACGCGTCGATGGGGAAAAACTTTGCCGGCGACGCAGCACAGCGGCCGCGCACCGCCGCCCACAGGCGCAGAAAAGCACGGAAAGACACGAGCGTGGCGAGAACCGGCCAAAAGGGGCTCGCCGAGGGCTTTTGGGACGGCGGAGGGTGGGGTTGATTGGGAAGAAAAGGGTTCCGGTGGGGGCCAGGGCGCTGGGTTGTCTCGACGTGGGCGCTTCGTCTCCTAGCTAGCTCGCCGCTGCTGATGGTCGGCTCTCCGCCCTTTCGAGCTCGAGCACGTCGAAATTCGACACCTGTTGGCGGATTTATCGCTAGTGCAGAATCCATTGGCTGATTTTTTCGATACAGGTGCAGCTGTAGCCCTCGTTGCCGCCCCTACAGCCAGGGAGAGGGCCATACCGTAGCGGCAGCGTCGCAGCGGTCCACCGACGGCCGCTGCGGGCGCGGTGCGCGCGCTGCGAGCCGCCCGCGCGACCCCGATGCTCGCTCGAGTCGCCAATTTTGCGAGGGCATCCGCGTCGTGGCCACCGAACGCAACACCAAGACGAGAGCCGGGACGGGGACGGCCACCGACGAGGCCCGTCGCCACAGCCCGCGCCGCCGCCGACAAGGCGGCGGCGCGCTCGGCGCCCTCGTCGCTGGGCCCCGGGCCGTTACCCCCCGGCCTGGTCCTACGTGACGGCGACGAGAAGCCTCCTGTGCACCCCCTGACCCCCACCGTGGAGAAGGACCGCGCGACGACCCGTGCCCAGGGAACAGTCGTGTCACAGTGGGCGCAGTTCGTACGGGTGAGACTCGACGCTGTCGAGGGGGCGTCACGGCCCGACGGCACCCCTCTATCGGATGTCCGGGACCCGCTGCTAGCGCACCTGTGGAACCCAACGCGGCCTGAGCTCCTGTGCACCTCCAGGCGGGTGTGCGCGCTGGCGGCGGCACTGGGGACGCGGCCCTGAGGCCGGGGACAGGCCCAGGCCGTGAACCTCCCCCCCCCCTCTCCGACGCGGCCCCCAGGGCGATGTTGAAGAAGCGCGGAATCCGTCCCGTCGTCGGCGATCGGGTCGACGTGCGAGGAGTAGATCTGGTCGACGGCCGCGGAGTCGTCCACAGCGTCGCTCAGCGCAACACTCTGATCCGAGAGCCCCTTGTTGCCAACGCCGACCACGCCCTCCTTGTCCTCGCCGCTGCCGACCCCCCCTTTGACGCCAGCCAGGCGACGCGATTCGCTCTCGCCGCGGGGGCCACGGGCTTGCCCGTGTCGGTGCTGCTAAATAAATGCGACTTGTTGTCCCCCTCCGAGTCCATCGCACTGGCAGAACGGGTCTCCGGGTGGGGGTACAGTCGGGTGCTGCCCGCATCAGTGATGGCCCGGGCGGGGCTGGGGGCGGTGGCACGGGCTTGCCGGGGGAGGACGACGGTCGTCTACGGCCCCAGCGGGGTGGGGAAGTCGAGTCTGACGAACGCCCTGTTATTGGAGGGGGACACCTTGCTCGCAGGAGGGGAGGAGGAGGGCGAAGACTGGGAGGAAGAAGAAGACGACGACGACGACGGAGCAGCCACATTCTCCTCCTCCTCCTCCGTCTTCGCTTATCGTGCCCCTCGCCCCCCCCCCCCACCTCCCTTGTCGGAGGAGGACGCCGCCGTTGTCGCCGCATCCCGCCCCGCCTTCCTGCGTCTGGGGGGCGGAGAGTTTGGCGCCGCCTCGAATGCGCCTGAGTGGAGGGACGCCAACCCGAACGACCCCGGCTCAGCACTGGACGAGCCCGCCTGGTTCGAGCAGAGGCGGGGATCGGCCGAGACTGAACGCGACGACGACGATGACGACGACGCCGCCCCAAGCGCTGCCAGCGCCCCCACCGCCACGGCCCCCCTCCTCCGCACGGCCGCCGTGTCCCGGCAGACGCGGAGAGGCCGGCACACCACCCGGTCGGCCACGTTGGTCGAGGTGCCCGGGGGCGGTCTCGTCGCCGACACGCCCGGCTTCAGTCTGCCCTCGCTCCCTGGACTGACCTCGACCGACCTACCTGGGCTCTTTCCTGAAATCTCCCTGCGACTGAAAAGAGGCGGGGGCCGATGCTCCTTTGCCGACTGCAGCCATCGACACGAGCCTGGGTGCCTCATCCGCCCCGATGGGTGGGACGCCGTCGGAGGGGGGTGGATCGAGGGGGAACGAGAGAGAGAAGGGGAACGTGGATGCGGAACAGACGGTGACGGGGTGGACGCTGATGCCCCGGGGTCGTCGTGGGAGCGCTACCCTGTGTACGTGTCCCTGCGGGCGGAGCTGGAATCAAGGGAACGGGGGGACGCAGCGCGACGTGAGGGCAAGGCCCAGCGGGAGGGGACGGTCAAGCTGAAAGCGGCGAAAGCCATCGCCGGGGAGGAAAAGGAGAAGGGGAAGAGGGGGAGGAGGAGGGAAGGGAAGGACAGGGGCGGTGACGACGGCGACGACGACGACGGCAACGAAGGCAGGATACGGCGAGGCCGGGCGCCCAGAGGAGGGTCCCGCGAGGAGGTGCGGCTCGTGTCCAAGGCGCATCGACGGACGTCGCGACGCAGCGTGCATCAGAGTCTGGACGCGCTGGCGGGAGGTTCTATCGGGGACATTCCGGTGGACGAGGGGGAGTAGAGGGAGAGACGAGTATGACGTGAGACCCCTCAACGCCGTCCCTCACACGCCATGCTCGGCCGCCCTCTCCACCGCCGCGACACCCCGCACCACCGCGGCACGCGCCGAGGCGGCCCGGGCGGCGGCGGCGACGGCCTCGACGAATCGGGCCCTGGCCCGGCGCATGGCGGCGGGCGGAAGGGGCGCGAACCATCGCATCGGGTCATCGTCGGAAGCTCGGTCGCCTTTCTCGTCCCCGCCCCTGCGCAGACGGCGACGTGGCCACGCCACCCCGTCCTTGGCGGCGCGCAGCCGGTCCCGCGCCGCGGCCAGGACCGCCGCCTCATCTGGGTTGGCGGCCGTGACCGAGGTCAGGGCCTCGGTCTCGGACCCGGACGTGGACTCGTCCCCGTCCTTCCCTCCGGCCGACGACTCCTCCTCGGCATCAAAGAGGCCTCCACCGGGTCGCCGGGGCCCCCCCTCGCGCGGCCGGAAATCGACCGCCGAGGGGGAAGGCCTCGAGACGTCGACGGTGCGGCTCGCCACGGGCGCCACTGCGGAGGAGGGTGGGGAAGGTGGCAGTGGGGCGAGGGGGCGCATGTGGCAGAGACGTCGGCCCCGTCGCCGACGGCCTCGTTGTCCCTGTTTTCCCTCGCTTGCCAGGGCATGACGACAACCCCAGGAAACCCGCAGGAAGCGAGACGCGAGCGCGCGTGAGCTCAAAAAGTCCCTCGCGGATGCACTTCTGCGGTAAAAAAGTGTCGGGACGAGGTCTGAGAGCCGGCCGATAGGGTCGGCACGAGGAGGGGCGGCCAGCAGGGGTCCCCCCGGCTCCTTTCCGCTTGCCTGCAGCTCCGCCTGGGCAGCGAGATAGTCCTCAGCGCCGAGGAGGGCACGCGGGAAGGCGTCGTCGGCGTCGACCGCCGCGTCGACCACTGTCTCGATCAAGGACCGCCTCGACGCGCGGGCCGTCCGCGAAAGCGCCTCCCGCAGCGAGGGCCGCCGCGACAGCGACCGCTCCGGGGATGGTGAGCCACCGCCCTGGCCCATCCCGGCGGGGGGGGGCGGGGGGGGGGGGGGGGGGGGGGCGGGCGGGGGGGGGGGGGGGGGGGGGGGGGGGGGGGGGGGGGGGGGGGGGGGGGGGGGGGGGGGGGGGGGGGGGGGGGGGGGAGTGGATGACACCTTTGATTGTTGGGGGGAGGGGATGAGGAGCGCCGAGGACGAGGCACTGGGTTCGCTCATCAACCACCCCCGCTACCACCCCGCGCCCGGAGAGGCTCGAGAGCCCGCTCCAGTGCGTCCTCGAACCCCTCTGATTCGATTCTGGCCCCCGGTTTCCAGAGGGGGTTGCCGGCGCACCAGGGAGCGAATGCGTCCCGGTAGACGGACCACAGGCACCGGCGACACGCGGCGCCCCCAACCGAGTCGAGGCTGCGCGTCACGTAGGGGACGGAGTGGGGGGTCGGGGAAGGGTGGGCCGAGCGCGGGGGGGGATTGGGGAAACAGGCAGCAGGAGGGGGTGCAAGGAGTCTCTGTCTCGCCTGCGCATCAGGGCGATGCGGAGCCCCGTGGGGGTCCAGATGGCGCTCAATGCGTAGCTGTCGGTCCTAAATTCTCGAAAATCCCCGCGGGTTCCGGCATCGGGGTCGCCCGTGGGGCAGACGCCAGCGACGAGGGGGGCGCCAAGGGGGCGCCGGGGTTGTGGGGGGGCGCCGGGCGGGGTGGTGGGGACGGGGGCCAGGGCGGCGCACACGGTCGAAAGGGTGAAGAGTAGGCCAAAGAGGTTACGCGCCGCGTCGGGGTCCTGGGGGGGTGAATGGGGGGAAGGGAGGGGGGGTGGAAGGGCGTGGCGCATAGTCGGAGTGGAAGGGGCAGGAGCAGGGGCGGGGGCGAGACCGGGGGCGGCGACCAGGGCAGCAGCGGTGGCGGCCGCCGCGGCCGCCGCGACCGTCGAGGGCGTCGAGGCCGAGGGGAGGACCAGGATGGGGAGCGCCCCAGGGAAGACGACGTGCCCGGCGGCTGGGGCAGCACAGGCGGCGAGAACGGCCAAGAAGACGGGCGCAGTGCGCAGGTACGGCGGGGTGGCGACGACGGTGGCGGCGGACGGAAGCGCGACCGCGGTCTCGGCGCCGACGGCGAGGGGGGCGGGGAGGGGCGGAGGACCGGCACCAGGTGCCCCTCCACGACGCGACGACAGCGGCGGTGCCCAACGGAGGGCCCATTCGCGGCTCCGCGCTGACTTGCCTCAGGCCGTCCCTGCCAGTCGCGATGGAAGAGCGTGCGACCCTCGCGGTCGAATACGTAGACGGCGTAGAGCGTCACCCTGGGAGGCTGGGGGGTGCCGCGACCGACGATGCGACGCGGGCGGGCAGGAGCGCCGGTCCCGTCGGATCGCTCCTCGCCGGGACTCGGCTCTCTGAGGGACGAGAGCGGCGGTGCGGTCGGCGCTCTTCCCTCTGGAGGGGTAGAGAGGATGGCGAAGAAGCCCTCGCGCCCTGTGCGGTGGTTTCGGCAGACAGTGGCAGGCGAGGACGGCTGCGCGCGACTGAATTCCGCGCATCCTCACAGCCCTCTAAAGAAAGAAGGAAAACCCTGAGCGTAAGAACCAGCCAAATCAACGCGATACGCGCCAGCCATCGCGAAAGCGGATAAGTCCGGGCCACAGACACGCCGTACGGCTGACGCCGGCGCCGTTTTCCTTCCCGTTGACCCTAATCGTCGTGAGACTAAGGAAAGATGAGCCCTCCTTGCGTAAATAAAGTTGAAGCGTCCTCTACACTCTACCGACGGCGCGTCGCATCTCCCAAGCGCGAGGTGGAGGCCTGTCACGCCGAGGCAGGGCCACGCGACCCGCCCCCCATCGACCCCCCCGTCGCTCGCCTGTACCGCCTGATGAACTCGATCGAGAGCAGCATCGCGGGCGGCGAGGGCGTCGAGGGTCTTTACGGCAGCATCACCCAGGCGAGGCAGAGGCTCAGACGAAGGGTGAACAGCCGAGGGACGAGGCGGAGGCGACGAGGCGACCGATCTTTGGCCCCCCCTTCCCATCCCCCAGGCGGGCTTTGAGCACCTGCTGTCGGTGTGGCGCATGCAATGTGGTCTAGACCGGCGCTCTGTCGTCGTTGACGTTGGCAGCGGCCTTGGTCGCCCCCTTCTCCATGCGGTGGTGTCCCACGGCTGCCGCGGCGCGTTGGGAATCGAATTAGATCCCGTCAAGACCCACAAGGCGCGCCACCTGTGCCGAGAGACTCTACGGCGACTCGACGGCGACGGGATCGACGGGCATCGGACCGCTCCGACACTCGTCTGGGCCGACGTGGGAGCACTGACAGCTCTGGGACCATGCACCCACGCCTACTCCTTCTGGGAGGGCGTCCCTCCCACCGCCCGCCGGGCATTTGGGCGCCTCTTCGCGTCGTCCTCGACCCTCCACACCCTCACGGTGGTGCAGCGGGGCATTCGGGGGGTGGGAGGGAAGGGTGAGGGTGACAGGGACAACATGGTCGACAACATCGTTGCACGGACGCTGACGCGCGACGCGGCCTTCCCCGCTGGACTCGAGTTGATCGACGACGCATCCGTCGCCATGTCCGGGTCTGGGCGTCGATTCCGGGCCTATACGCTGCGGAGAACGGATTGGGAAGCGCGAGCAGTGCGTGCAAATGGGGCGTCGGACTCAGATGTGGCAGCGGGGCTTGGCCAGGTCGCCGCGATGGCGGGCGGGGCCACCGAGGCTGCGGGGGGAGCGCTGATGGCGTCGGGGAGAGGGGCGCGGCGGCGTGTGCCCACGGAACGGGTGGTGGCGGCCGAGGCCGGCGGGGGGAAGCCGTCTCTGAGGGGCGGCAAACAGGCGCCACCGCCGGCGTCGTCGACGGCCCCGTCGCCGTCCCGCTCACGCGTGACGGCCCCGTTCGAGCCGGTGCCAACCGCCGCCTCGGGGCCGGCCACGCCCCTGTCGGCTCTTCGACGGGGGCCAGGAGGAGCCGGGACCGCCGTCGGGCTCAAGGCCACCTCGCCGCGGGGCGTCGGCAAGGCCTCCCCGCGGCCTTCGTCGAGCCCGGCGGCTCCCGCAGTGCGGGCCACGCGCACGCCACGGCGGGGGGCCCGGGGGCCCCTGTTTGGGGAAATATGATCGAGACGACACGCGTTGACGACGGCCCATGGCCCGTTTCGTGAGAACCCACTCCCGACCCCCGCATCGACCCGTCACCCTCGCCCCCGACCCCCACTTACCCAAAAAGCACGGTCAGCCCCCAACCGTCCAACGACGGCGCTCCACTAGCGCCAAGATGGACGATGCCGAGGCGCGTACTTCGGCCAACTATCTCTCCCCGCGTCTTGGGTCGCGGCGCGCCGCCTTTTTGACTCTAGGCCGGGGGAAGTCGTCACCTTCGACTCTTCTCGCTCCCTACCATGTCGGGTAGGCGCTTTGGTGTATTAGCGCTCGCGGCGCCGTGTCTCGGCTGCTGCGACACCGCTCTCGCGCCAACCGATGGCGGCACTCGCGAGGCCATCGGCATCGTGGAGCATTCTCTCGTTTTGAGGAGCATCGCCCCCGTTCCGCGCCTCCGGGTCTCTGGAGCGAGCCGCGTGGTCGCCATCAATGCATCGCGGCATCGGCGCCGTCGAACCGGCCCCCCCGGCCCGTCGCCCCCAATAGCCCCCCCCCCCTCCTCTCTCTACCCACCAGGCATCCCGCCAGATTGGCGCTATGGTGGGCTTCATTCGACAGGAGGCGGAGGAAAGAGCGCGCGAGCTCGCCGTCGAGGCGGAGGAGGAGTATAATGTGGCTAAGTTGGGGGCGGTGGAGGCCGGACGGAGGAGGTTGAGGCTCGACTACGAACGGCGGGCCGCGGGGCTGGCGGGGCAGGCGCGAGTCGACGCCAGTCGTCGGCTCGGGGAGACGAGACTTCGAGTCCTGGGAGCCAAGCAGGCCGTGCTCGACCACGTGGTGGCCGAGGCGCGGAGGGAGCTGGCGCGTACGGCAGCCGACCCCGGTCGGTACGTGCCTCTGCTGACGGCCTTGGTGGCCCAGGGGGTGGCGCGGCTGTGGACTCCCCCCGAGGACTCGGCGGCGTCATCGTCGTCCCAGCAGCAGGCCCCCTTTGTGGTCCGGGTACGGGAAGCGGACCGGGCCCTCGCCGAAGGGTGCCTGGGACCGGCGCGGGCGGCGGCGGCGCAGCGGCTGGGCGTCGACGTTGGCCTTGTTCCTCCAGCGCGGCTCGATGACGCGTCACGATCGCTGCCGCCGGCGCCCGATGCGGCCGCCGCGAGCGCGTCAAGAGAAGGAGACGATCACGCCGAGCGGGCATCGTGCCTTGGCGGATGCGTGGTCCTGTCTCCGGACGGCCGCATCCGCTCGACCAACACCCTTGACGACCGGCTCCGTGTCGCCGTTGAAGAGGGGCTCCCGGGGCTCCAGGCAGCCCTGTTTCCCTCTCTCGAGGACCTGTTGGGGGGCGTGGACCTTGATGCAGGGGGTCTGGGGGCTCCGACTCGAGCGGCTCCGACGGCGGCGCCAGTGGGTGGGGCGGCGGGAGATCTCATTTAGGGAGACGGGGAGAAGCGGAACGAGCGAACGCCGCCGCATCGAGATGACGACCATGCCTGGTGACTGGGGCTCCACCTCCCTCTTTCCCCCTCCCAAGTTCCCCCCCCCCCTTGCTTGCATTGCCCCACCTTTCTGCCCTCGCCCCGTCGTCAAAAGAGTGCCGATGCCCGAGCTCAAGGACCTGGCGGGTGGGGTGGGGGGTCGGGCGCCAGGCGGCACCGACGGAGGAGGCTGGCAAGGCCCAGGGCTGGGGAGCGCATCTCGAGGTCGATGTGGGACCTAGTACGAAACCTGGTTACATTTTGTTGGTAAAACTGTCTCGTCGCTGACTGGTGCGCTGAGAAAATGTCGCAGAAACCCGGGAGAGGCCTGGCCGCGACAGCAGAGGAATGCGAAAGGTCTTTCCCTATTTTCGGGATTCTACGCACTCAGATATAGCTCCTGTAGTGCTTCGTCCCCTTGATCTTGACCTTTTCTCGCCGACCGACCTGAATTGTCCGCGGTACCGTGCGTTTTCTCTCCCCCCATCTTCGGCCATACTCCTCTCGGCCTCGCACGCCCGGCCGCCCTCCCGCCCCCCCCCCTCCCTCTCGACAGAAAGTCCGCATGGTCACGGACCACCTGCCATGCGGCCGCGAGGTGACGATCCGGGTCGCCGAGACGGCCACCAAGGCGAGTGTTGTGTCGAGGTGTGGAGTCGCGGGGCCGAGGCCGTGCGGTCCGCCGTCCATCGCAGCGCGCCCTCGGCCCCAGCCCCGCTCTCCCCTCTCTCCCATCTCTCCCCTTTCTCCCCTCCTTCCCCCAGACGGATCTCCGCAAAGCGCTGGCCGCCGCCACGGGCGTTCCCCCCGAGTACCAGGCCATCCGCTTCTCCGGCCTCGATCAAGTCTGCATGGGGGACAAGCGCACCAACATCCGTTTTAACGTCAGTTGCGGTACTGTCCAGAATTTATCCCTGTGTTTCACCGGCAGCGAGTCGTTTGAGGGGAAGGAGGCGCCTACCCCGCGCTTGCCCAAACTCCCCCCCTGCCTGACCAGACCCACCTCCTAGTCGTCCCTCCTCGCCTCCACCCCGCGCAGAGCGTCTCGTCCCGCCGCCCCACCTGCGGCCGCCGCCCAAGGCCAAGCCCGCTCTCAAGGCGTGAGGAGAAGCGAGGGGGGCGAGCGAACCCCAAAACGTTCCGAGGCCCCACACATGCACGAACCCCACTCCTGTGCCTGCTCCTTCTCTTCCCGCCACCCCCCCGCGCCGCCCGCGCCGTACAGGCCGAGTTACGTTGGACTTCGCAACAGCAGCCTTGTCGCAGACGCAAGAGTTTGGGCGGGCGCTGGCGGCCGTTCGGGCCGACGTCGACACCGACGCCGGTGGCGACGATGTGCACGTTGGGGGGGCGGCGGGGGGGAAGGGGGGCGGGAACGGGGGGCGGCGCCGCCGCGCGAGGTTTGAGGACCTGCGGATGATGTTACGGCGAGATGGGGAGGGTGGAGCCGGACGAGCAATAGAGCTGCACAGCCGCTCCGTCGGCCGTCCGGGACCTCTCTTCGCGATCGTGACGAGCGTTCGGTCGTTCGTTCTCTAGCCATGGAGCGTATCGTGTGGCGCGCTCGATTGTTCCAGAAGGGGCCGGAAAACCTCTCGGTCCTCGTCCCCTTTGACCGGACTTCCCTCACCCCCTTTTCCCTCACCCTTCCTTCAGAACGTGCCGGGAGGAGGGCCTCCGTCTGTCGCGCGAGACTGCGCACGCGGGCCAGCGGTGCCTGGAGCACCCCAGTCGGCTGGGCGCGGACGAGCGGTGGCTGATCGCGGAGCAGACGGCAATCGCGCTGCTAGACGCGGGAGGGGATGACCCCGACGCCACGGGGGACGCTGCCGAAGTTGTGGCGGCGGCAATGCGGGCCCTCCCCTCGGGGTCGGGCCGACTGGTGCGCCTCCGAGGCGCCTGGATGGAGGTTGCCCAGCCCTCTGGTGCAGACGACGCCTACGCCGAGCAGCGCCGCATCCATCCGACATCCCTGGCGGTGGCGCAGCGGTCCGCCGGATGGGTCGGCACGCGCGACGGGCCCGCGGGCCTCGTCGCCGCCCTTGGCGACCACCTGCGCTCCTGGCAGGCCGATCTGCAGGCGTGGGGGGCAGCTGGCCAGGCCTGGCTCGCCCTGGGGGACGCTCGACGGGCACTGTACTGTGCGGAGGAGGCCCTCCTCCATGACGGCGGGAGCAGACCGGGCACCTGGGCCTCTGTCGCCGACCTCCGGGCCGCGACGGGCGACTGGCGGGGGGCGACGGGGGGGTGGGCGCGCCTACTGCGGCTGACGGCGGGACAACTTCCCCGAGCGCTCCTCGGGACGGCTTGGGGGGGGCGCCGATGCCGGGAGATAATGGCAGAACAAGAGGGGGACGACGACCTGGGGGAGGCGCCCGACCTCGCCGTACGGCGCCTCCTCTCGACCTGGGCCGCGCCGGGGTCGCCGGAGGAGGCGGCGCTGCGGATGGTATTCGGGGATGAAGAGTAGACGAGGGGCGAGGACTCGCGAGGCGAATGCCCCCTCCTCGTGTCGGTCTCGTCCTTCCTCCCCTCCGACCCCGCTCCCGGCAGGTTTCGTCGTGGGAGGGGGGAGGAGATGAAGGTCGGGACGGGGTCAGCCCCGGCGGGGGCTTTGGGTGGAAGCAAGGGGGACGGGCCGGCGGGGGCAACGGCGGCCTTTACCCCGGCCGGAGCTGTCGGAGCTCTCGACACCCCGACGGGCGGCACAGGCCCTTCAGGGAACCCGAGACGGCGCAAGAAGATCTGCGATGTGGTTTCTCCCCCCGCTTGGACTCTGGGCGGGACAGGCGAGGGAAGGGGGAGGCCGTTCGGCCGCGCCGTCGATTCGGACCCGGCCGGCCCCGCGCGCACCTCCCGGAACCTCTCGCGGGACAGTTCATATCCACTTGGTCGGAAAGCGGAAAGATATTTACGCGGGATCCATGAGAGGCTCCGATAGAGCACGAATAGAGAAGGATACCGCCCGGCCTCGTCTGGAGCGACGCCGGGCCCCTCGTGCGACGCCGTCCGACTGACCCTTCTCCCCCACCCCCTTGTGCCGCCCCAGACCAACGCACGCCCAAGGCCGCGACGCGCGCCGCGATGCAGGCGACGCCACCCACCGACTCCCTCCATCTGGCGCTCGGGGGTCTGTCCGGACTCGGTCACGCGCCAACGCCAGCCACGCGCGGCCCCGGCGGCCACCGGCGCACCTCCTCGGACCGGCTCGGCCCTCCCGCCGCGTCAGCCGCCACCGCCGCCGCGCCCCTGACCCCGCTCGACCTCTCGTTCGGCGCGGCATCTCTGGGCGCATGCGGCGGAGGAGGAGCAGGGGCGCACCTCCATGCCCACGACGCCGTCGACCGGGGCCCGGGGGAGGCCAGCTTCGCCTTTGGCGAGCCTGTAGAGGCCGTCGCAGAGGCAGCGGCAGAGGAGGAGGCCCTCCCCGGCCCCGCGCGATGCGCGTCTCCCGAGATCGCGCGGTCAGGGAGCCGCGGCGGCGGGACAGGGGGGACGGGGTCGGGACCGACAGCAACGAGGACGACGGGGCCGGAGCCGGGAGGTGATAGCCCCTCGCCACGCGGCGGCCGCAGTGGACTCCGCGGCCTTGGCTTCGGGGGCGGCGTGTGGGGACGGACGTCGTCTCCTTCCGTCGGGGCTGGCTCCTTCGGGGCGTTGCTGGGCGCCGCGCCGGCCCGTCGGCCCCGCCCCCCCCTGCCCGCGGGCGCCCGAGGCGCCGCGTCCGGCCTGTCCCGCGTGTCGACGGGCGACCTGGACCGCCTGCGGGGCCGTGGCGGGGCCGGAGCGAGGGACGACTCGTCGCGCTCGGGGTCGGGCGGCGGCGATACGCGCGGGGGAACAGGGACAGGGGGGGGCGGCGAGGCCCTCGTGGCACTCGCAGCCCGGCGCCGGTCGGCCGTCCTGGCCCGGACCCGGAGCAGCAAGCGGAGCTTCCCCGAGGCCGGGCTCCGGGACGGGGGGGGGGGCACCGGCGGGGACGGGGAGGCGCCCCCATCGCCCCCGCGCAAGTTGTCCGAGTCACCGTCGGTCAAGTCATCACGGCAGGGGGGGGGTCTCTATCCCCGCAGCTACAGCGCGATGGGGGGCGGGGCAGGACGGCCCGGGACGGCAGGCGGTGCATCGGGGACGGGGGCTGGGAGTTCGTCGCCCCGCCGGCCAGGCCATGCCCACGGCGCCGGCGGGTCCTCGTTCGACTCGCAGGGCGGGGCGGTGGTGGCGCGGTCGTGGTCAGGAACCTTTGGGGGGGGCTTCGTTGGCACGGGCGGCTCTGGCTGCGGCGGCGTCTTCAGGGGGGGCGCCTGTGTCGCGGCCGCCGTCCGCGTCCCCGTCGCCGCCGACCCCGTCGCCGCCTCGGCCATCCCCCCCCCCGCGAGCGACGGGTCGAGCTCAGCCGGCGGGTTCGCCCTGGCCTCTCGTCTGGACGACTGGGACGATTACGAAATCGGACTCCGGATCAGTGGGGCCGGGGACCGGGCGCCCGCCGGCCCGGAGGCGTCGTTCCTGTCGGGCGGTGGGGAGGACATCTCATTCGAGGTGTCCTTTGAGCGGGACGCCCCGGCCCCCCATCTGGCAGGGGCCGCGGGGGGTTACAAGGGCGGGGGTGGGGCGGGCGACCACCCTCATTCCCTTCATCCTTCTCATCTCGACCACGAAAAGGAGAACGTGCCGTGGCGCGAGGACGAGGGCCCGCCCGACGCCCGGAATGCTAACGCCGCCCAGTGCGCCGACGCCGCCCGTCATGCCTCTGCCCTCGCCCGGCGGCTACGGGCGGCGGCCCGGGCCGGCGATATCGAGGGCGCCCTCACCGTGTGGGGTGAGATGCGCGGATCAGGGGTACGGCCGACCCGAGAGTGTCTCAACACTCTGCTCAAGAGCGCCCTGACGACGTCCTCGCGGGGGGGCGGGGGGGGGGCAACGGCGTCGGCCGCCCGCCGCGTCGTCGCCGCCGCCCGCGAGGCCAGCGTCCGCTGGCCCGAGAGTCTCGCGCCCGACCTGACCACAGAGCACTGCCTTGAGGCGCTGCGGGGCGTGCTGAGGGGGGGGGGGGGGACGAGACGTCCACAGGGCTCTGGACGATGCGACGCTGAGGCGGCGGATCGAACCAATTTGAACTGCTCCACTGCCACATCCTCGACTGTTCTCACTCCTCCTCCTCCTCCTCGGACGAGGATGGCGTGCCTCTCAGCACCGGCGACGGCCCAGATGACAGGCCGCCCCCCCCCGGACCAGACCGCCTCCCCCCGGCAGGGTCCGGGCCCCACTCCATCTCCCAAGCCGCCAAGTCAGGCGATGGAGGCCGCGGCGAGGGCCGCCTGCCGCCCGCCCTCCCTCCCCCGCGGGGCGCCTTCGAGGCGGGTGTGGGGCCAACGCCGTCAAGGGAGAGGGCAGCGGCATCGTCGGCGGCCCCAGCAGACAGAGAGACAACAAGGAGGCCCGTCTCGAGGCACTCGTGCACCGCCCTTGTCCCGGGAGGGGAGGGGCGGGCTTGCCACGTCGACGAAGGGGGGGGTGGGGGGATGGGGGCGCCATAAGGCGCCGCCATGGGACTCGGGGCCGGGGCGGGCGCCGGCGGAGGGGGCGGGGCCTCGTCCGGGGCCGGGGAGGGGGCCAGCCGGGGCTTGGGTTTCGGCCGCGTCGCTGACGCCGCGAGGGCGGCGGCCGAGGCGCCCGGTCGCGGGGTCGACGAGACGAGGAGGGAAGAGGCCCCCCGAGGAGCCGTGGCAGGGCGCACCGGGACCGGGGGGAAGAGGCTGGGGGAACAGGTGGTCGGGAGGGGACGCGGGGAGGTAAGGGTGGAAGGGCGGGCGGCGGCGGTGACAGCGAGGGCGGAGGACGCGGGGGGCGTGGCTGAAGCCGTTGCGGCGGGGGAGGGAGCCGGAGGCGGAGGGGGTGGCGCGAGGGCCTTAGCGACCGCGGCCAGGGCGGGGGCGTGGGCGGGGACGGCCAACCCCGGGCGGAGGGAGGGAGGAACGAGGCGCTCGGCCCGCTCCGTCCCTGCGCGCAGAAGGGCGGCGTCGCGCATCCCGGCAGGCGGGGCACCCCGTCGCCGTGCCCCGGCGGGAACCAGGCGGGACCCCCAACGATGAGCGGGGGGGTGAACGGGGGGACGGTCGGCGAGCCTGGGGGGTGGTAGAGGAGATGATGGGTCGATAGGCGGCGGCCACACCCGTCGGCCTCGGAAACCCACACCCGTCGGCCTCGGGCGTCGGGGTCTTTCTCTCGCCGTGGGGCTGTACATCGTCCCGACGTCGACGCTGACGACGGCTCATCGATAAAAGGAGCCCGACCCGTCGACAAACTGGCGCTGCGACCGCTGAGGCCGAGGGCCTCGGCCTCTAAGTCTCGCGAGTCGTGGGTGCGAGGGTCGGGGGGGCGTCTCACGTGCACATTGTCCTGCGCAAGGGGTGGGGGCATCGCTGAAAATGGGTCCCGACCCCTCTGGACAAGGGTCCACGCGGGGAGGACGCGAAACGCGGGACGCTGACTCGGCCGTCCTCGTCCCTGCGACGGGCGATTTCCAAGCGGCGACGAGGACCAGTCCCCGCAGTGCCGCCCGTTGACGTGTGTGGCACGACGTTTTCTATCGGTACCGGAGTCTTCGTTCTGACTCCGCCGTGGAAACAGTCCGCCAGCTCCGTCGACGGCCTCGCCGGTACCGCCGCCGCTCCCGCGTTCGTGCGATGCGCGGCGGATGCGGTGCCACGCGGCTGCTGGGCGAGGTAGCCGGGGCGGTGGCATCAACGTGCTCGCGGCGCTCGTCGGCCAGCTCCTTGGGCCTAGGCGCGCGCCACCATCTGGCTAGCGACACCTCCGCCTCGCGTGGCGGCGCGGGCCGACGTCGCCGCCGCGCCGTGTGGACCTTCGGAGACCCCGCCGACGGGCGCCTCGGGCGCGAGCGGGGCGACCACGCCCTGCCTTACCCCGTCGAGGGAGGGCTCGATGCGCCCGTAGCGGCGGCCCTCGGCGGGCTGTCTGGCGCGGCAGTCGACGCCGCGGGCTTCGCGTGGACGTGGGGGGGCGGGGAGCTCGGCGGCCCCCCCCGCGAGCGGCTCGAGCTTGGTTCCGAGCGCGCCGTGGGGGTCGCCGCTGGGGGCGGGAGGACGATGTTCGCTACAGATGCGGGCCGCGCGTGGGAGGAGGACGCCCGACCGGCCCGGGGCGGCGTCCTCTCTCCCCCTCTGCCAGCGTCGGGGCGGCCCCTGTCCCCCGTCGCCGGCCTCCCCGGCACCGTCGTCGCGGTGGCGTGCGGCGAGGAGCACGCGGCGGCGCTGACGGCCGAGGGCGACGTGTGGACTTGGGGCGACGACAAGCGGGGGCAGCTGGGAAGGGCGGGGGGGGCAGGGTGGGGACGACGAGCCCTCTTTGGCGGCGCCCGGGAGCCGGGGAGAGTGGAAAACGCCGCGGCCGTCGAGGCCGTCTTCGCCGGACCGTGGAGCGAGTCACGGAACGCGGTGAGAGCCGGGGGCCTGACGTAGTGCCGCGGACCGCCCTTCGTTCGCGACCGCCGATCCTCCCGATTCTCTCCCGCAGCCACTGGCGTCGTGCTCGGAGACGGGGGGGCCCGGGTGTGGGGTTTGAGCACGCACGGCCAGGCGCAGGCGAAGATCGACGGCGGCGATGTCGCCCTTCCCCGGGGCCGGCGGTGCGTCGGTCTCGGCTTGGGCGCCTTCCACTCGCTCGCCCTCCTCGACGATGGGCGAATCCTGCAATGGGGTACGCCTCCGCTGGGCACCCGGTCCGACGACCCCGTCCCGGTCGAGCTCGGACAGGCAGGTCGGGCCGTGTCCGTCGCGGCGGGGTGGTGGCACTCTGCCGCAGCCGGAGTCAATGGCGAGCTATGGACCTGGGGATCGGACGGCGCCGTCGGGTGCACGGTGGGCGAGGGGGGAGGTGGCGGGCGGCTCGGCCGCGGGCTGGCGTGGATTGGCGGGACTGACGTCCGCTCCCCGACGCGCGTCCACCTCCCTGGCGGTTGGCGTGCCCTATCGGTGGCTTGCGGGCCCGCCAGCACCGCCGTCTTGGTTGAAGAAGGGGAGGGGGAGTGAGAACCCACAGGGGGGCTCTTCGGAGGATTTCATCGCCCCTCGGACCTTCATCGCGCCTTCTCTAGGCGATTGCTCGACCAAAAACCCTCCAAGCGAGTCAATACTCCCGCAAATTCCGCGCGCGATCCGGCTGGGCCTTTGGCGCGGCGCCCAAACCGTCGACCCCGAGC
>Ga0181573_10001657_pt1 | contig 21539 bp, 21 predicted proteins | sample 101ome_25_FD_148643 | JGI IMG/M metagenome (GOLD analysis project Ga0181573, IMG submission 148643) | Coastal salt marsh microbial communities from the Groves Creek Marsh, Skidaway Island, Georgia - 101409BT metaG (spades assembly) | ecosystem: Environmental > Aquatic > Marine > Intertidal zone... | reverse complement strand
GACCGAGAACGACGTTCCGGGTTCAACCGCTCGCGATCGCCTGTATTGGCGCGATGTAGGAACCATCGATTCGTTCTTCGACGCTCACCAAGATCTCATCTCGGCAGAGCCGGAATTTAACCTCTTCAATAACGAGTGGCCGATTTACACCCAACAGTGGAATTCCCCTCCGGCAAAGTTTGCACAGGACGACAAAGGCCACGCGGGTGAAATGACCGAGTCACTGGTGGGGCTTGGCTGCCTGGTTAAGGGTGCGAAAGTCACCAGAAGCGTGGTTGGCCCGTGGGTGCGCATCCTCTCTGGAGCAGAGGTGAGCGATTCCGTTGTGTTCGAGAAAGTCGCAATCGGCGAAGGGGCGATTGTTCGCCGCGCCATCCTCGATAAGGGCGTAGTGGTCGCTCCTGGAGCGACTATCGGTGTGGACCCTGACCTTGATCGCTCCCGCGGTTTCACCGTCACGGAATCTGGACTGACAGTTGTGGCCAAGGGCATGGTCGTTGCGTGAGTGAGCCTGTTGCACCACTTCTCGTGGTGCTTGATGTTGATTCGACTCTGGCAAACGAAGAAGGAATCGACGAAATCGCGAAAGAGGCTGGGCCAGAGGTGCAACGTCTAGTGTCCGAGATCACCCTGAAGTCGATGGCTGGGGAGCTCGACTTTGCGGCGTCACTGATCGAACGCGTGCGGACACTCAAGGGCTTGAGCACCGCAGCCGTTGATGCTGTTGCTGAGCGCGTGAGCGCTACCTTCGGCGCCAAAGCACTTGTTGACGAAGTTCACCGTCGCGGGGGTCGGGTGTGCGCGGTGTCGGGAGGATTTCATGAACTCATCGACCCCCTTGCCACTGGACTGGGCCTAGACGACTGGCGCGCAAACCGCCTGGGTCGCTCCCAGGGGGTTCTCACGGGAGAGGTCGACGGCCCGATTATTGATGCAGAGGCGAAAAAGACATGGCTGCTCCATTGGGCCCAGCGATGGGGTGTTCCATCTACGCACACCGTCGCGGTGGGCGATGGTGCTAACGACCTGGTGATGATGTCGGAAGCTGCCGTCTCTGTCGCATTTGTGGCAAAGCCGATTGTGCGTGAGCGCGCACTGGTATCAATCGATGAGCGGGATCTGTCCCGCGTAATCGACTATTTACCTGATTAGTGGCCCATTCCTAGGCCACCGTCAACGGGAATCACCGCTCCTGAGATATAACCGGCGTGGTCGGATGCCAGCCAGGAGACGACTCCGGCAACTTCAGACGGTTCCGCGAAGCGGCCTGCAGGAATCGCCGCCATGTAGGTCGAACGCTGCTCGTCGCTGAGCACTGCCGTCATGTCGGTTTCGATAAAACCGGGTGCAACAACGTTTGCGGTGATTCCGCGACCGCCCAGCTCACGAGTGAGTGAGCGGGCAAATCCGACGAGGCCAGCCTTTGCCGATGAGTAGTTGACCTGCCCCGCAGAGCCGTAGAGGCCCACGACGCTGGAGATGAGAATGACTCGCCCAAAGCGAGCCTTCACCATTGACTTGATTGCGCGCTTGACGACCCGGAAGACACCGGTGAGGTTGGTGTTAATTACGTCTTCGAAGTCCTCATCGGACATGCGCAAAATCAGAGTGTCCCGGGTAATGCCCGCGTTCGCCACCAGTACTTCGATGGGCCCAAGCTGTTGCTCTACCTCGGCCAGGGCAGAGTCCAGACTTGCGCCGTCTGTGACATCGGCAGTGACTGTCAAAGCACCATCTGGGCCGTTACCCGAGCGTGCGGTGACTGCGACGCGGTGACCCTGGGCTAAGAATGCTTCCGCCATGGCGTAGCCAATTCCGCGGTTACCACCGGTGATGAGAACAGTGCGAGGAGTTGTCATAGTTGTCAAGCATACGTGCAGGGAAGAGTTCTACGATGGGGCCACTATGGCTCAGCCACACAGCATCACTTCGCTTCCGGTGTCACCGGTCGATGAGCGGCGCCAACGTATGGTGAAATATTCCGTCGCGATGGGACTTCGTCTTGTCTGCATCGGGGCCTGTTTTATTGCGCCGGGCTGGTGGTTGCTCCTTCCTGCTGCGGGAGCCGTTGTCTTGCCGTACCTGGCGGTGGTGGTGGCTAACCAGGTAGATCGTCGGGGTCAGGCCGCGACCGCTTACACCCCAGGCGCGCTCGTGCCTCTCTCACCTAAGCAGTGAGCGTGCTCGGAGAAGTTGGCCCAGATTCGCTGAGGTGTTCGAGAAAGGGCTGCCTCGAACACGCCACCACGGAGATTGTCTGGCGCAATCCCAAGATTCACGACGAATCGAGGGAAAAAATTTGGCTCTCGTGTGCAGAGCATCAGCAATTCTTCGTCGACTATCTTGGGGCACGCCAGTTTCCCGTTGCTGTGCGCGAGTTAGGAGGGTCTGAATGAGTCTGATCAGGCATGCCTTCACCCTCAAATGGATGTCATACTTCGCGGTGGCTGTGGTGTTCGCCGTTATCACAAGCCTGTTCGGGCTGTGGCAGTGGGATCGTCGCGGTCAGAAGGTCGCTGAAATTGAGAGAGTCGAGGCTCATTTCGCACAGGAGCCGGTGGGCTTCTTTGATGCGTTGGCAATGGGTCAGTCGTGGGACGACGACTTGCGATGGACTCCGGTATCGATCCAGGGGCACTATGACGCGGCAAAGACCGTCTTAGTGCGTACCAGGCCACGCTTCTCCCAAGTCGGTTTCGAAATACTCGTACCCTTCCAGCTCGGTACCGGCGAGTGGGTTCTCGTCAATCGTGGGTGGGTGCCCACGGGGGAACAGCAGGATTACCCGGATGTGATTCCCACTCCCCCAGACGGATTAGTCACAGTCACAGGTCGACTCTTCGCCAGCGAGCCGATTATTGACGGACGCTCTGCGCCAGAGGGCCAAGTTGCGACGATTCATCTTGGCACACTCGCTCAATTGACCGGGGTGCCTTTGGATACACGTGCGTATGTGGCATTGTCCTCTGAAGACCCTTCCACGAGCCCTATGCCGGCGCTCCTCGAGCGTCCAGCCGCCGATGAAGGCCCTCACTTGAGCTACACCGTTCAATGGTTCCTCTTTGCCCTCCTCGGCTTCGTGGCGTGGGGCTATCTGCTGCGAGAGGACTATCGCCTGGTCAACGACGTTGACGCCCCAGCGCGCCCCAGGAATCGCACAGATCAAGATGTCGAGGATGAGCTTCTTGACCAGTGGGAAGCTACGCGAGGCTAACGAGCTCCTCGTAATCTCGGCCCCACAGGTCTTCCACTCCATCGGGCAGGATTAAGACTCGTTCGGGCGACAGTGCGTCCACAGCGCCCTCATCGTGGCTGACCAGGACGACCGCTCCTTCGTAGGCGTTGAGAGCGCGAAGGATCTCCTCGCGGCTTGCGGGGTCGAGGTTGTTGGTGGGCTCATCAAGTAGCAACAAGTTCGCACCTGAGACCACCAGCGACGCGAGGGCCAGACGTGTTTTCTCGCCCCCGCTGAGAACACCCGCCGGCTTGTGGACATCGTCTCCTGTAAAGAGGAATGATCCCAAAATACGTCGGGCCTCGACTTCACTCACGTCGCTCCCGCGAAGCATGTTGTCGAGCACGCTCTGGTTCACATCGAGTGTTTCGTGCTCCTGCGCGTAATAGCCAAGGCGTAAACCGTGCCCCGCCTCGATCTCTCCGGTGTCGGGGTGGTCTACTCCCGCCAGAATGCGCAGCAACGTTGTCTTGCCTGCTCCGTTGAGACCGAGGACGACGACTTTGCTGCCCTTGTCGATGGCGAGATCCACTGCCGTGAAGATTTCGAGTGAGCCGTATGACTTCGACAGGTTGTGACCAAATAGCGGAGTCTTCCCACACGGTGCGGGAGTGGGGAAACGGATTGCCGCCACCCGCTCTTGTGCCACTTGCTCGTCGAGGCCTGCCATGAGCTTTTCTGCGCGGGCGCGCATCTGATGCGCAGCGGAGGCTTTAGACGCCTTTGCCCCGAATCTGGCGGCCTGTTCGTGAAGGCTGGTGGCCTTGCGCTCTGCGGTGGCCCGTTCGCGACGCCGGCGCTCCTCATCAGCTTCACGGGCTTGTAGGTAGTGCTTCCAGCCCATGTTGTAGATATCGATGACCTGTCTCATCGCGTCGAGGTAGAACACGCGGTTCACCGAATGCTCAACAAGCTCCACGTCGTGGGAGATCACTATTGCAGCGCCTTGGTATGTGCGGAGGAACTCTCGGAGCCAGACCACCGAATCTTGATCCAGGTGGTTGGTGGGCTCATCCAGAATCATCACCGGTGCGTTATGAAACAGGATTCGGGCAAGTTCAATGCGTCGCCGCTGACCTCCAGAGAGGGTGCCAAGGGGTTGTTTCAAGACGCTTTGGGGCAGGCTAAGGTTACTCGCGATTGTCGCAGCCTCAGCTTCGGCGGCGTACCCTCCGGCGCTGACAAATTCATCGTGGGCTCTGGCGTATCGGGCCATTGCTTTTTCGGCGATTGCAGGGTCTTCGCTGCCCATTTCAGCTGTGGCCTTATCTATTCGTGCCTGCAGGGACGCAAGACCCCTCGCGTCAAGAATGCGGTGCCCGGCAAGTTGTTCGGGGTCTCCTGCCCGTGGATCTTGGGGAAGATAGCCAATGGCCCCCTGGTGGTTTACAGAACCATTCGCGGGCGCTAAATCACCAGCGAGCACCTTGGTGAGAGTTGTTTTACCGGCACCGTTTCGTCCCACCAGCCCGACCGTGTCGCCGGGTTGGATGGTGAAGGAGACCTCGGACATCAACAGGCGCGCACCAACGCGCACTTCAAGGTCAGTGACCTGCAGCATGGGACCCTTCGGGTGAAATGACGAGAGCTCTAAATGCTAAAGCCCAATGCCCTCATCATGTCGCGGCCATCTTCGCTAATGCGCTCAGGACCCCAGGGCGGCATCCAGACCCAATTGATTCGGAAGCGCTCGGCGTGGGTATCCAGAGCCTTCCCGACTTCCTCTTCAATGACGTCGGTGAGTGGACACCCTGCGGAGGTGAGCGTCATGCTCAAGATGAGGGCGTCTTCTTCGTCATCCCAACTCAGGTCATAAATGAGACCCAGATCAACAATGTTGACCCCGAGTTCAGGGTCGATGACGTCTTTGAGTGCCTCTTGGAATTCATCAAAGCGTTCGTCGCTCAGCGCAGTGGGCATGTCTTACGCGCCTTGTGGAGCGAGGTAACGGTCGTAGCCCTCGTTTTCGAGTCGCTCGGCTAGCTCTGGTCCGCCGTCTTCAACAATCTTCCCGGCCACCACGACGTGCACGAAGTCTGGCTCGATGTAGCGCAGAATCCGCGTGTAGTGGGTAATTAACAAGACGCCAAGGCCCGTGTCTTCCTTGGCCTTGTTGACACCTTGAGACACGATCTTGAGCGCGTCAACGTCCAGACCAGAGTCGGTTTCATCGAGTACAGCGAAACGTGGCTTGAGAACCTGAAGTTGCATGATCTCGTGGCGCTTCTTCTCTCCACCGGAGAAGCCCTCATTCACATTGCGCTCTGCGAAGCCAGACTCCATCTTCAACGACGACATGGCCTCCTTGAGATCTCCCACCCACTGGCGAAGCGCTGGAGCCTTCCCATCGATTGCAGTCTTAGCGGTGCGCAGGAAGTTCGTCACGGTGACACCGGGAACCTCGACCGGGTACTGCATCGCGAGGAATAGGCCTGCCTTGGCACGCTCGTCAACGGACATTTCCAGCACGTCTTCACCGTCAAGGGTGATCGATCCAGCGGTTACCTCATAGCGAGGGTGACCAGCGATTGTGTAGGCCAGGGTCGACTTTCCCGAACCGTTGGGGCCCATGATGGCGTGGGTTTCGCCTTGGTTGATGGTGAGGTCGACGCCTTTGAGGATTTCGACTGGGCCTTGCTCAGTGGAAATCGATACGTGAAGGTTCTTAATCTCGAGAGTTGACATTGTGTCTCCGTGGGTTATTCGTGAGGTCTAGTTGCCGAGTGTGGTCTCGGTGTCGATGTAAACGTCGCCGTCGGTGACGGTGACTTTGTAAACAGGAACTGGCTCGAAAGCCGGAAAGTTTTGTGGCTTACCACTGGTGAGCTCGAATTTTGAGCCGTGGGCCCAGCACTCGAGTGTGTCGTCTTCGACGAACCCTTCACTCAACGAAATCTCGCCGTGGGAGCAGGTGTCACCGAGTGCGTGCAGCACGCCAGCGGAGTCTTTCACCAGGGCAATAGGGATGTCGTCAATCGTGACCTTGACGGCGTGGCCCACTTCTACATCGGTTTCTTTGCACACCAACACGTTGCTCATGCGGGGGCCTCCTCGGTGTCGCGAAGTTTCTGCTGGATACGGTCAATGAGGTGAACCTGGAGGTCCTCGTCGTCAATTCTCTGGACGATCTCTCCTAGGAACCCGCCGACGACGAGGCGTCTGGCTTGAACCTCGGGGATACCCCTTGACTGGAGGTAGAACAAGTGCTCGTCGTCGAAGCGTCCGGTGGCACTGGCGTGACCTGCCCCTGCGATATCACCGGTCTTGATTTCAAGGTTTGGGATGGAATCAGCACGGGTGCCATCTGAGAGAACCAAATTACGGTTTTGCTCATAGGAGTCGGTCCCTGTTGCCATCGCTCCGATCAAGACGTCTCCGACCCAGACAGTGCGGGCACCTTCTCCGTGGAGTGCGCCCTTGTAGCTCACGTTTGATGTGGTGTCTGGGCCTACGTGGTGGACGTAAACGCGTGATTCAAGGTGCTGGTGTGCCTCCGCAAAGTACACACCGTATAGCTCGCCGTTGGCTTTTTCTCCCGCTAGCTCTGCGGAAGGGTTCACCACCACGATGTGCCCACCCATGGTCGCGACGATGTGGTTAAGCGATGCCTGCTCCCCTACTCGGGCAAAGTGGCTGGCGTAGTGAATTGCGTCGTCGTCCCATTCTTGGACCGAGACCATCTGGAGAGTCGCGCCCTTGGCCACGTCGATTTCGACGTTTTCTGCCAAGAGAGCCGCACCCGACGAGCGAATAATCAAGGTGGCCGTGGCGCCTTCTGCGACCTTGACGATCGTGTGCGCAGCGCGAGGGACGTTTCCAAGGGTGGAGCGCTCCAAGGTGACAGTGCCCGCGTCACCAGTGATGGTTACCACGAGGGTCTTTTCCACCTGCGACCAAGCGTTGGCTGCGAGTCTGTCTTCTGGTTCTGACACGCTGCCACGTTGGACAGTTGCGGAGTCCACGAACTCTGCCGTCACCGCGGTGGACGCAGGTGAAGACAGTTCGTACTCGCCGCCATCGAGCGATCCGGTGATGAGTGCGGTCAGCTCTTTGACGGGGCTCAGGCGCCATTCTGGCTCCCGGCCGGACACACTGGGGAACTCGTCAGGGTTAGTGGAGTGGAAGCGCTCCGAGCGAGTCTGCACGGGGACGGAGTTCACGACGCGCGTCATTGAAGGATCGAGGACCACCTTGGGGGCCTCTGAGGGGCTATTCATTTATCCGACAGAACCTTCCATGTTGAGCTCAATGAGCTTGTTGAGCTCGAGGGCGTACTCCATCGGTAATTCGCGGGCGATTGGCTCGATGAATCCGCGCACAATCATTGCCATCGCTTCGTCTTCTGGGAGTCCGCGCGATTGCAGGTAAAACAGCTGCTCTTCGCTGACTTTCGACACGGTCGCTTCGTGGCCCAAGACCACGTCGTCGACTCGAATGTCGATTGCGGGGTATGTGTCCGAGCGCGAGATGGTGTCCACCAGCAGCGCATCACAGCGAACAGTGTTGGCCGAGTTGTGGGCCTTATCGTCTACTCGAACTTCGCCGCGATAACCCGCGCGACCCCCTCCCCGCGCGATTGACTTCGAGACAATCGAGGAGGTGGTGTTCGGGGCCATGTGGATCATCTTCGCGCCAGCATCCTGGTGCTGGCCGGGTCCGGCAAAGGCCACCGACAGGGTCTCTCCCTTGGCGTGCTCTCCGACCAGGAACACAGAGGGGTATTTCATGGTGACCTTGGAACCAAGGTTTCCGTCAATCCATTCCATGGTGGCGCCCTCGTGCGCAATGGCGCGCTTGGTCACGAGGTTGTACACGTTCGTCGACCAGTTTTGGATGGTGGTGTAGCGAACACGTGCGTTCTTCTTGACGATGATTTCTACCACTGCCGAGTGCAGCGAGTCCGACGAGTAAATCGGGGCGGTGCAGCCTTCGATGTAGTGCACGTAGCTACCTTCATCGGCAATGATCAGCGTGCGCTCGAACTGGCCCATGTTCTCGGTGTTGATGCGGAAGTAGGCCTGGAGTGGGATTTCCACGTGAACACCGGGTGGGACATACACGAACGATCCACCTGACCACACCGCGGTATTGAGGGCCGAGAACTTGTTATCACCTGAAGGGATGACAGTTCCGAAGTATTCGGTGAAAAATTCGGGATGCTCCTTCAGGGCAGTGTCGGTGTCCATAAAAATCACACCCTGCTCTTCGAGGTCTTCGCGAATTTGGTGGTAGACCACCTCAGATTCGTACTGGGCTGCCACACCGGCAACGAGTCGTGCGCGCTCTGCTTCAGGAATACCTAAGCGTTCGTAAGTATTTTTAATGTCTTCAGGCAGGTCTTCCCACGTTTGAGCTTGGCGCTCCGTCGAGCGCACGAAGTACTTGATGTTGTCGAAGTCGATTCCACTTAAGTCAGCACCGAAGTTTGGCATCGGCTTTCGCTCAAAAATCTCGAGAGCTTTGAGGCGACGCTCCCGCATCCAGGCGGGTTCGTCCTTGAGGTCCGAGATCTCTTCCACGACTGCTCTGTTGAGGCCGCGTTTGGCGGTTTCGCCGGCAGAGTCAGAGTCGTGCCAACCGAATTCGTATTGCCCAAACTCCTGCAAATCGGGTCGGTCGAGAATCACGTCGGACATCTATTTCCTCCTCGGGCCGTTTCGTGGACGTTTCGGCCATCCCTGGCTCTCAGCGGTTCGTAGGCGCGGTGGCTTACACTTCCCCGGGAGCCACAACCCCGCGGTTTCGCTGTTCGGGGATGGCAATGGCGTCAGCGCCTCCCAGAATGTTACTGATTATGAGCTGAAAGAACAGGGAATTTTGTTGTGAGAACGCTGTGGAAATGGTTCCCCGACACAATTGACGCCCGTGTGCGCTTCTTTGCGTGGGCTTCGCTGATCAGCCAAATCGTCATTATTGGCACCGGAGGTGCTGTTCGATTGACCGGTTCGGGACTGGGGTGCCCCACCTGGCCGCAGTGCACCGCCGAGTCCTACGTCACCACTCCCGAGATGGGCCTCCACGGTGTGATCGAGTTTGCAAACCGACTGCTCACCTTCGTTCTTGTGTTGATTGCCATCGGAATGTTCCTCATGGTTGTTCGCCAGCGTCTCGAGCGCCCCGAGCTTCTCCGTCTCTCCGTGGCTCTGGGCCTCGGAATTCCGGGACAGGCAGTAATCGGGGGCATCACCGTCTTAACTGACCTCAACCCCTATGTAGTGGGCTTGCACTACTTGCTCTCAGCAGTACTCGTCGGGCTCGCTGCGGTATTGCTCTACCGAGTGCGTGTCGGGCGATCCAGTGGCAGAAGTGTGGTCCCAAGTGCTCTCTCCGCGACCTTGTGGGCATTACTCGTGGCGTTGGCAGCCTCGGTCGTGATGGGAATTATCACCACCGGTTCTGGTCCACACGCGGGCGATGGGGGTGCCGCGAGGAATGGTCTTAACTCTGAACTTCTTCAACACATTCACGCATGGCCGTCGTACGCAGTGTTTGGGCTCAGTGTGATTGCGGTGATCTGGGCGATTCGCGTGAGTGTCCCGCGGCTTCGACGCACGCTTGTCGCAACCGTTGTGGTCGTCGTTGCACAGATCGGTATCGGGCTCTTTCAGGCACGAAATGGCCTCCCAGAACTCGCTGTAGGAATCCACATGGTGCTGGCCAGCGTAATTGTGGCGCTGGTGGTCTCTGCGTTGCTTGCTACCCGGGAAGAAGTGCCAGCGCAGGGATAAGCGGATCGATCGCAACAGCGATAAACAGCAGAGTCAGATAGCTGATGCTCGAGTGGAAGACCTTCATCGGTTTGAGGTCTTCCTCGCCACGTCGGGCACGTGCATAGAGCTGGTGTGACTCGATGATGAACCATCCCCCGCTCACGACAGCCGCAATCGTATAAATCCAGCCCATAGGCGCGATCGGGATCAGTAGCAGCGAGGTGACCACGGTGGCCCAGGCATAGAGCACGACTTGGACGCTGACGAGCCCAGCGGGTCGCACCACTGCCAACATGGGCACGCCTACGCTTCCGTAGTCGTCGCGATAGCGCATCGAGAGAGGCCAATAGTGCGGTGGCGTCCACAGGAACACCACGAGGAACAAGATCAGGGCTTCCCAGGAGAGGGTTCCGGTTACCGCGGCCCAACCGATCAATACGGGGAAGCAGCCTGCGATGCCACCCCAGATGATGTTTTGCTCGCTGCGGCGCTTGAGCCACAGGGTGTAGATGAACACATAGAACAAGATCGCCGCCAAAGATAGTGATGCGGCGAGCACGTTTGTGGTGAGTGCGAGAAGGACAAAGGAGGTGAAACCAAGGATCCACGCGAATCGGAGTGCTTGTCGCTCCGTGACTGCGCCGGTAACCAGTGGCCGCTTGGAGGTGCGGTGCATGTCCCGGTCAATATCCCGGTCGATGTAGCTGTTGAACGCATTCGCACTTCCCGCGCTCAACGAACCACCCAAAAGGGTGAAGAACATCAGCCACAAATTAGGAATTCCACGCTCTGCCAGCACCATAACCGGTGCCGTGGTGACGAGAAGAAGCTCAATCACGCGGGGTTTGGTCAGAGCAACATAGGCCTTAACGGTGTCGCTCCACGAACCAGATGAGGAAGACGGCTGAGTCGTCGAGGCAGCAGTGTGGGTCATGTCGTAGACATTCTAGGTCGCTCGAAGGAGCGCGGCCTGAGAGCTTGATGGAAGCCACTGGATATACTTGGCTTACTCTCCGCCCAGTCACTTATTGGCTGATCGGGTCACCGTAGAGGCCCTGGAGTGGCCCCTGTTGAAACCCACACAAAGGACTCCCCTTCATGACTTCGGTTTTCTCCGAAAATGACCGTATTGCCGTTGATACTGCAAGGCTGCTCGCCGCAGATGCCGTCGAAAAAGTAGGAAACGGACACCCCGGGACCGCGATGAGCCTCGCACCCGTTGCATACCTGCTCTACCAAAAGGTGATGCAGCATGACCCGACCGATCCTCAGTGGCTTGGTCGCGACCGTTTTATTCTCTCGGCAGGCCACTCGTCGCTTACCCAGTATGTGCAGCTGTTCCTGGGTGGTTTTGGTCTCGAGCTAGACGATCTCAAGGCACTGCGAACCTGGGGTTCGAAGACCCCTGGACACCCCGAATACGGTCACACCGACGGAGTGGAGATCACGACTGGTCCGCTTGGCCAAGGTCTCGCGTCGGCCACCGGTTTCGCCTACGCGCAACGATTTGAGCGCGGCTTATTTGACCCTGACACCGCCGAGGGCGAGTCACCTTTTGACCACTACACCTATGTCATCGCCAGTGACGGCGATATCCAAGAAGGCGTCACCAGCGAAGCCGCGAGCCTCGCGGGTCACCAGAAACTGGGCCGCTTAGTAGTTCTCTACGACGCCAACAAAATCTCAATCGAAGACGACACCGACATTGCCTTTACCGAAGATGTCAAGGCTCGCTATGAGGCGTACGGCTGGCACGTCCAGGAAGTCGATTTCGGAAGCGATGAAAACTACAACGAAGACGCGGATGGCCTATTCGCTGCCATCGAAAAAGCGAAAGCAGAGACTGACAAGCCGTCGCTGATCATGGTGAAGACCATCATCGGATGGCCTGCTCCCACCAAGAAGAACACCGGAAAAATCCACGGTTCAGCAGTCGGTGCTGACGAGATTGCTGAAACCAAGAAGATTCTTGGATTCAACCCCGATGAGCACTTTGCTGTTGCTCCAGAGATTCTCGAGCACACCCGCTCACTCGCTTCACGTGCAGCGCAGTGGAAAGCCGACTGGAACACAAAATTCGATGCGTGGGCTAGTAAGAATCCAGAGAAAAAGGCCCTGCTTGAGCGCCTTCAGGCAGACGAATTGCCCGACCTGGAATCCGTGCTTCCCACTTTCGAGGGTACTGAGTCGCTAGCAACTCGTCAGGCGTCAGGAATGGTCATTAACGCTCTCGCAGGTGTAATGCCAGAGCTGTGGGGTGGATCTGCCGACCTTGCCGAGTCGAACCTCACCACCATCACTGGTGTGAAGTCCTTTGGACCTACCGAGTCCAGCACCGGTCATTGGAGCGCAGACCCATATGGACGTGTTCTCCACTTTGGTATTCGGGAACACGCAATGGGCTCGATTCTGAACGGAATCAGCCTCCACGGAAAGACCCGCCCATTTGGGGGAACCTTCCTCATCTTCTCCGACTACATGCGCCCTGCGGTTCGACTCGCAGCGCTGATGGGCGTGCCCAGCATCTTTGTGTGGACCCACGATTCCGTGGCGTTGGGTGAAGACGGCCCTACTCACCAGCCCATCGAGCAGCTCGCGAGCCTCAGAGCTATCCCAGGCCTCGACATGGTGCGACCTGCAGATGCACACGAGACTGCGTGGGCGTGGAAGACCATGCTGGAGCGTCGCGAAGGCCCGGCGGGTATTGCGCTTACCCGTCAGGGTGTCCCGGTCCTCGCACGTGGTGAGGGTGCAGCCAGCGGCGACACCCTTGCCTCTGCGAGCCTCACCGCTCGCGGTGGTTATGTGCTGGCCGAAGCAAGCGGCGACGTCGAACTCATCTTGATCGCGACCGGTTCGGAAGTATCGGTCGCGCTTGATGCGCGCACTGCTCTAGAAGCTGATGGCGTCTCCACGCGTGTGGTGTCGATGCCGTGTGTGGAGTGGTTTGACGCTCAAGACCAGGCATACCGCGAAAGCGTCCTTCCCCCAGCAGTCACCGCACGCGTCAGCGTTGAAGCGGGTATCGCTCAAAGCTGGCACCGATTCGTCGGTGATCAAGGGGCCTGTGTATCAATCGAGCACTTTGGTGCCTCCGCTGATTACAAGACCCTGTTCAAAGAATTTGGTATTACGCCAGAAAACGTTGTTGCGGTCGCGAAGACCGTTGTGGGCCGATAGGCCAGGAAGGACTCTTCATGTCGAACCCCAACACCCAGGCTCTCAGCGACGTCGGGGTCAGCATTTGGCTCGATGACCTCTCTCGTGACCGCATTGAAAGCGGAAACCTTCAAGAGCTCATTGACACCGTGAATGTCGTCGGTGTGACCACCAACCCCACCATCTTCCAAGGAGCTATCTCTGGTGGCGCCTCGTATTTCTCGCAGGTGGCAGAACAGGCGGCCGCCGGATCAACCGCAGAAGAGACCGTATTCGCTCTCACGACCGACGATGTGCGAAACGCCTGTGACATTTTCATGCCGCTGTACCGATCGACCAACGGTGTCGACGGCCGCGTATCCATCGAGGTGTCTCCCGAGCTCGCGCATGACACGCAAGGCACAATCGACCAAGCCCAGGCGTTGTTTGACTCGGTGGCCCGCGAGAACGTGTTGATCAAGATTCCCGCTACCGTGGCCGGTCTTCCTGCCATCACGGAAACCATTGCTCGCGGGATTAGCGTCAACGTAACCCTCATCTTCTCGCTAGAGCGTTACCAAGCGGTGGTGGAAGCTTTCCTCGCCGGCGTCGAAAAAGCGCTTGAACGCGGGGTAGACATCAGCACGATTCATTCGGTTGCATCCTTCTTTGTCTCCCGAGTGGACACAGCTGTGGACGCCAAGCTTGACGCGATCGGCACAGACGACGCTAAGGCACTGCGCTCCCGCGCCGGTATCGCAAACGCGCGGCTGGCATATCAAGAATTTGAGCGACTTTTCGGCTCAGACCGTGCCAAGGCGCTCGAGGCGAAGGGTATGAACGTCCAGCGTCCGCTGTGGGCTTCAACCGGGGTTAAAGACCCTGCTCTTCCCCAGGCTCTCTACGTCACCGAATTGGCAGTTGCTCAGACTGTCAACACGATGCCAGAAAAGACCCTGATGGCCACCGCCGAACAAGGTGGTGTCAACGGCGACCGCGTCACCGGTGAATACGCGGATGCACAGAGCGTCTTAGATTCATTGGCAGGCCTGGGAATTTCGTTCGACGAAGTCACTGACGCTCTTGAAGCCGAAGGTGTCTCGAAGTTCATCGACAGCTGGCGTGATTTGCTCGGCACCGTCGACGAGGCGCTCAGGAGCGCGTAATGGCACTTGAGATTGAATCTCTCGGATCCCGGGTCGATGGAGTGCAGGATCGTGTCGTACGCCTGATTGACGCGGATGTCCCTGCACAGGTTGCCGCCGGTGTTGCAACGTTGTGGGGCCCAGAGGCAACGGAAGAGGCTTCGAAGCGTCTTGGCTGGACTGCCGACCCGCGTGAAATGTTGGGTCTTGTTGCAGAGCTCGAGGCGCTGCGAGAGGACTTTGCAGCACGCGGCGTGCATCGCGTCGTGCTGTGTGGAATGGGTGGGTCATCACTGGCTCCGGAAGTAATGGCAAAGCGTGATGGCGTTGCCCTTGAGATTCTTGACTCGACCCATCCCGATCAAGTCGCGCGCTCGTTGAAGACCGAACTCGTGGACACGCTTGTCGTGGTGGCCTCCAAGTCTGGAACCACCGTTGAAACGGCAACCGCGCGAGCAAGTTTTGAGCGAGCTTTCCGGGATCAAGGAATTGACCCAATCGATCGCGTGATTATCGTGACCGACCCGAACTCCCCGCTCCACCAGGAGAGCTCTGCGAAGGGTCACCGCGTATTCCTCGCCGACCCCAACGTGGGTGGACGTTTTTCAGCTCTCACGGCGTTTGGCCTCGTTCCGACGACCCTTGCAGGAGTCGACACCCGGGCAGTAATTGACGAGGCTGCCTCCGTGTGGGATTCGCTCAGGGTGTCCACCCCTGACAACCCTGCGGTCTTGTTGGCGGCATCGTTGTCCAGCAATCGTGACATTGCCGTTTTGTTGGCTGATGAGGAAATGGCACCGGGTCTCGGTGACTGGATTGAACAGCTCGTTGCTGAGTCAACCGGTAAAGACGCGAAGGGCGTGCTTCCGGTAGTAGCTGAGGACGAAAACTCGCCAGAAGTTACAGGAGATCTCGCGGATGTGGTGGTGGTTGACCTGGCCGGAAAAGGCCGCGGTGACGCCAGTATTTCGGGTCCGCTTGGCGCTCAGTTCCTCCTGTGGGAATACGCAACCGCCTTTGTGGGTTATCTGCTTGAGCTAAACCCGTTTGACCAGCCGGACGTGGAGAGTGCAAAGATCGCCGCTCGTGGGCTTCTTGATCAGCGACCTACTCCCCCAGCTCCTGACTGCTCCTATGGCGAGACCAAGCTGTGGTTGAACACCGATGATGCATCGTCGATTAGCGACGATCAGGGCGCGTGGACAGCTATTGCCAAGCAGGTGGATTCGAGTGGTTACCTCTCCGTCCAGTTGTATGCCGATCGCTTGGCCCTGACCAACACGCCTTCGCTTCGCCAGGGTCTCGCATCCCGTCTTGGTCGTCCTGTCACTATTGGCTTTGGTCCACGGTTCCTGCATTCCACCGGACAGTTCCACAAAGGCGGCACTCCTGACGGAGTGTTTGTCCAAGTCGAGGTTGTTCCCCACGCACATATCGATATCCCCGGATACCCCTTTGACTTCACCACGCTGGTCAACGCCCAATCGGCGGGAGATCGCGGAGTCTTGATTGAGCGTGGACGGCCCGTATTGACCGTTCAGGTGGGTAGTGTGGAGGCTCTTCAACGCTTCCTCGAGGCAGGAGCTCTCACCGCGTGAAACCCAATCCTCTGCGCTTGCCAGAGGACCGGCGCCTAGCCCGCATAGCCGGTCCCAGCTCTCTCGTCATCTTCGGGGTGACGGGTGATTTGGCGTTCAAGAAGCTCATTCCGGCGATCTATGACCTCGCCGCGGGTGGGTTATTGCACCCTGGGTTTTCGGTAGTAGGTTACGGGCGTCGCGATTGGGATGATGAACAATTTCGCGCGCTGATTAAAGAGTCAATCTCGGCCCACGCACGTGAAGCATTTAGTGACCAGGTGTTTGACACCCTGGCGGGTGGGTTGCGCTTCGTTGAGGGAACCTTTGACGATGACTCTGGCTTTAAACGTCTCGCTGAGGTTTTGGCAGAACTTGATGCCGAGCGTGGCACGGCCGGCAACCACGCCTACTATTTCTCCATTCCACCATCGCAATTCCCGGTAGTCACCGAGGGACTTGCACGAGCGGGACTCACCAAGGGCGCCCACGGCCAGTGGCGCCGAGTGATTATCGAGAAGCCTTTTGGTCAAGACGAACAAAGTGCCGCAGAGCTCAATCAGACGGTCGAGCGAGTATTTCCGGCTGAGTCAGTTTTCCGAATTGATCACTATCTGGGCAAAGAAACAGTTCAGAACATCTTGGCGCTTCGCTTCGCCAATTCGATGTACGAGCCCATCTGGAATGCCCACTACGTAGATCACGTTCAGATCACCATGGCCGAAGACATCGGTGTGGGATCACGTGCGGGCTACTACGACGGAATTGGTGCTGCCAGAGACGTCATTCAAAATCACCTTCTCCAACTGCTTGCGTTGACCGCGATGGAAGAGCCAGTCTCGCTGAAGGCGGAAGACGTGCGCGCTGAGAAAGAGAAGGTACTCGCCGCGGTCGCCCCACTAGGACACATTCCCACTTCCGCCGCCCGAGGCCACTATCTCTCCGGCTGGCAGGGCGGTCAGCACGTCAAGGGATATCTCGAGGAAGACGGAATCCCCCAGGATTCGCGCACAGAAACCTATGCTGCAATCCGACTAGAAGTGAATAACCGCCGTTGGCAGGGCGCTCCGTTTTATCTGAGGGCGGGGAAGCGTCTGGGACGCCGAGTCACCGAAATCGCCGTGGTGTTCAAAGACGCACCATCTCACCTTTTCCCTGAAATCAAGCAAGGTCAACTAGGCCAAAACGCCCTCGTGATTCGCGTTCAACCCGATGAGGGTGTGACCATGCGGTTTGCGTCTAAAGTTCCCGGTCCTGCCATGCAGGTGCGAAACGTCACGATGGACTTTGGCTATGGCCACGCATTCACCGAAACCTCTCCTGAGGCCTATGAGCGTCTCATTTTGGACGTGTTGCGCGGCGATGCCCCTCTATTCCCCCGCCACCGCGAGGTAGAGCTGTCATGGCGCATTCTCGACCCTGTGATGCGCTATTGGGAAGAGCAAGGGCAGCCCGAGGGTTACTTGCCGGGAACCTGGGGCCCCGCCTCGGCTGATCAGCTTCTCGTGCGCGATAACCGTGTCTGGAGGCGCCCATGATTATTGAGCTGAATGACACTACTTCTACTCAGATTCAAAAACGCCTCATCCAAGCTCGCGAAGAAGGCGGCGCCGTAGCGCTTGGTCGAGTACTTACTTTCCTGATTCACACCGACGGTGCGAAAGAAGAAAAGGTCATTCAGGCCGCCAACGACGCAAGTCGTGAACACCCAATGCGCATCGTGGTGATTTCGGAGCCCGCGTCAGATAGCGACACCCCCGGGCTGGATGCCGAAATTCGCCTGGGCGGTGACGCTGGGGCAAGTGAGGTCGTGATCTTGCGCCCCACCGGGCAAGGAGAAAACTACCTAGCGGGGCTTGTCAACGGCCTACTTCTTCCCGACGCCCCCGTTGTCACGTGGTGGCCAGATCAATGCCCCGACTGTATGGCCGACACTGAGCTTGGTCAGATTAGCCAGCGCCGCATCCTTGACTCGTTAGAGATGGGTTCAGGCCTCCACGGGCTTGAATCCGTCGCGAAGGGCTACCGACCAGGTGACACCGACCTTGCCTGGTCGCGTATTACCGGGTGGCGCACACAGCTTGCGGCAACCCTTGACTACCTCGACGTGACCCGAGTTGACAGCGCACGCGTTGCTGGTGTCCCGGATAATCCCTCCGTAATGCTGTTGGCGGGATGGCTGGGGCTCACCCTCGGGCACGACGTCAGTGTTGACGCCACTGCGCCTATGGGAATAGGCGGGGTTCACGAAGTTGTCCTGGTCACCGACGGCGGTGAAGTTCGTCTCACTCGTGAAGATGATCACACCGTTGAGCTGAGCGTGCCCAACCAGCCTGACTTTTCGTTGTTCTTGCCCAGGCGCCCATTGGCGTCACTGTTGGCAGAGGAGCTGCGCCGCCTGGCGCCCGACACCGTCTACGGTGACGTATTGACCGGCGGTTTACGGTGGGTTAGGCGCGCGGACTAGAGACAACGTTTTGGTCGTCACACTGCAATGGAGCACATGAGATCTAATGAGTGACAAAAGGGTAGTAATCGCCCCGAGTCGTGGAGAATTAGCCGCGCTTGTGGCAGACAAGTTTTTGGTGCGCGCGGCAAAGGCCATTCGACGCACCGGTAAGTTTTGCGTGGTGCTGACCGGAGGCACCGTCGGCATTGAGACCCTTGCGGAGATTGCGAAGCACCCCTCGGCGAAGGAGCTTGACTGGTCCAAGGTCTCGCTGTGGTGGGGCGACGAGCGTTTTGTTGCACGCGGTGACGCAGACCGCAATGATCAACAAGCAGCCGAGGTTTTCCTGGACCTGCTGCCGCTTGATCCAGCGAAGATACACCGCTTCCCCACCTCGGATTCTTGCACGCTCGATGAGGGGGCAAACGCCTACGCCGCGGAGCTCAAAGCCGCGGCTGATGAAGGCCAGGAGTGGCCGACGTTTGATCTCGCCTTCGCGGGAATGGGTCCAGATGGTCACGTCTTAAGCGTTTTTCCCGGTTCTGACCAGGCAATGAGTAAAGAAGTCGGCGTCAGCGCCGTGAGAAACTCACCCAAACCCCCGCCGGAGCGCTTGACGATGTCGATTGCTTTGTTCAATCGAGCGGAGAGAGTCTGGATTGTCAGTGCGGGAACCGATAAGGCCGCCGCAATGGGGCTGGCGCTGGCAGATGCAGCCACCCACGAAGTGCCTGCTGCTGGAATTCACGGGACAAAGTCAACCAAGATCTTTATTGACCAAGATCTGGCACAACTTCTTCCTGCTGAATTGATAGTCACTGACCAGTTCTGGTCTGCAGATGACGAGCGAGCAGACTACGTGCCAAAGGCGTTACGTTAAGCGCGACCTTTGCGCTTGCGCAGCTTCTCGAGTGCTTCGTCGAGAATGTCTTTGGCCTCTTTGTCGGTGCGGCGTTCCTTTACATACGCCAAGTGAGTCTTGTAAGGCTCGTTGACGGGTAGCTCGGGCGGATTTTCCTTGTCGCGGCCGGCAGGAAGTCCAGTATGAGGTGAGTCGATGATCTCTGGAATCTCTTCGGGTTCAACAGTGGCAGAGAAGTAGCGAACCGTCTCGTTTCCCATTGCGTCCCAGTAGGACACGGCGATGCGATCGACGACCACACCACGGTCTTGCTCTCCCATTGGGCCAGAACCCACGCGGGTTCCGCGAATTGCGCTACCTCCAGAGGCCACGACTAACTCCTAACGTGCTGATTCCAGCACTCGTAGAAACACTAAACGACGTCGAAACGGGTAAACAGCCCGAGGGTGACAATTGCGACGACCCAGACAAGGGCAATCACCACGGTGATGCGGTTGAGGTTTCGCTCAGCCACACCCGATGAACCAAGGTTGGAGGTTACTCCCCCACCAAACATGTCGGACAGGCCGCCACCGCGACCCTTGTGCAACAAAATCATCAGCGTCAACAACAAACTGGTGATGGCGAGCACCACCTGAACAATTACCTGGATGACCTGCACAATAACTCCTCTTAAACCAGCTCCCTAGTCTAGGGCACCGGAGCTGACATTAATCGATGGTGACGTGCTTTTCGAACTGGCAGATGGCTGCGAACTCTTCCACGTCAAGGCTTGCTCCACCTACGAGTGCTCCGTCAACGTTTGGACGACGCATGAAGCCTGCGATGTTACCCGACTTTACGGAGCCACCATAGAGAACCCGGGTGCGATCGGCTTGCTCGTCACCATGGATGTCACGGATCGTTTCACGAATAACCTTGCAGACGTCTTCTGCCTGGTCCGCGGTAGCGGGGGTACCGCTACCAATAGCCCACACTGGCTCGTATGCGACCACGATTTCCGCGTCCTTGGGAATCTCGTTCAATACCGCAGTGACTTGTTCGACGGGAACCTTGGCTGCGCCAAACTTCTCCAAGTCTTCCGACGTCTCCCCCACACACACCACGGGAACGAGGCCGTGCTTGAGAGCTGCTTTCACCTTGGCGACGACAACCTCGTCTGTCTCGTTGTGGTCTGCGCGGCGCTCTGAGTGCCCAATGATTACGTAGCCACAAGCCAGTTGGGCCAAGAAAGCACCGGAGATATCACCCGTGTGGGCTCCAGAGTCGTGCGGTGACAGGTCTTGAGCACCGAGGGCGAAATCGAGATTGTCGGCCGCGATGAGCGTCTGAACAGAACGAAGGTCGGTAAACGGCGGGAAGATGGCCACGTCAACGGTATTGGACTGAAAAGACTGATCTTTCAGAGTCCAGGCGAGCTTCTGGACGAAGGCAATTGCTTGGAGGTGATCCAAGTTCATCTTCCAGTTCCCCGCGATTAGCGCGTTGCGCGCGTGAGTCTTCTCTACCATCCCACTGCCTCCAAGCCAGGCAGAGCGCGTCCCTCGAGGAATTCGAGGCTCGCTCCTCCACCAGTAGAAATATGTCCAAATTGTTCGTCATCAAATCCAAGAAGACGAACTGCAGCGGCTGAGTCGCCACCACCTACCACGCTGAGGCCATCGACCTCTGTGAGTGCACCTGCCACTGCACGAGTACCCGCGGCAAATGCGTCAAACTCGAACACTCCCATCGGGCCGTTCCAAAATACGGTCTTCGACGAGCGCACCACCTGAGCAAAAGCCTCCGCAGACGCCGGTCCAATATCGAGACCCATCGCCTGGCTTCCGAATCGTCCAGATTCAAGGGCCTCCACGGGCAATACCTCATGTTCAGCATCGGGAGCGAAGCCTGAGGCCATCACGATGTCCACAGGAACGTGGATCGTGACACCGGCCTCCTGGGCCTTCGCGAGATAGCCCTTCACCGTGTCAATTTGGTCCTTTTCGAGCAGGCTCGATCCGGTCTGGAAACCTTGCGCCTGCAAAACGGTGAACACCATTCCCCCACCAATGACGAGGTTGTCGACGTGTGGTAGAAGCGCTTCGATTACACCGAGCTTGTCCGAGACCTTAGAGCCGCCCAGGACGACCGTATAGGGCCGCTCAGGCTCGCCAGTGAGTTGGGAGAGCACTCCCACTTCCTTTTCGATGAGTCGCCCTGCTGCAGACGGCCTGGCGGCTTCTAACTCCACCACGCTTGCTTGAGCACGGTGTACAACGCCAAAACCATCGCTGACGACGACATCGCACACAGACGCAATCTCTGCCGCGAATTCCGCTCGTTCAGCTGCATCCTTCGAGGTTTCCCGGCTGTCGAAGCGAAGATTTCCCAGAATGAGGATGTCGCCCGGGCTCATCCGTTCAACCGCCGAGGAAACCTCG
>Ga0181573_10001653_pt1 | contig 21557 bp, 17 predicted proteins | sample 101ome_25_FD_148643 | JGI IMG/M metagenome (GOLD analysis project Ga0181573, IMG submission 148643) | Coastal salt marsh microbial communities from the Groves Creek Marsh, Skidaway Island, Georgia - 101409BT metaG (spades assembly) | ecosystem: Environmental > Aquatic > Marine > Intertidal zone... | reverse complement strand
CCCCCCGCCTCGTCCCCCCGCTCCCCCGCCTCGTCCCCCCGCTCCCCCGCCTCGTCCCCCGGCTCCCCCGTCTCGTCCTCCCGCTCCCCCATCTCGTCCCCCGGCTCCCGGCGGCGCTCGGCTCGGCGCATCGGGGTCTTGACCTCGTGGGGGTCCAGCGCGAGAGTCGCGTCGCGGTCCGACGTCGACCGCGTCCTCCCGCCGCGAGAGGCGAGTCCGCGTCGGCGGCCCGTCGGTCAGCGCCTCCCCAGACGCCGCGCCCTCAGAGCTCTCACAGTCCGCACTCGCGGAAGAATTTGATCGTGTCCCGCAGCTCCCTACCCAGCGCCTCCACCTCGCCAGGCGTGTTGTAGAGGTAAAGACTGGCCCGCGCGCTCGCCGTCGGCCGGTCGCCCGTCGTCGGGCAGGGCGGCAGCACGACCGAGTGCAGGGGCTGTGCGCAGTGATGCCCCGACCGGACCGCCACGCCCGCCTGGTCGAGCAGAGCCGCGACGTCCGAGGCGTGAAGGCCCCGAACGTTGAAGCTCGCCAGGCTCGCGCGGCCCCGGGGGCAGCCGGGCGGTGGTCCGTAGAGCTGAACGTCGTTGATCGAGGATAGGGTCTCCCAAAGCAGTCCGGCCATCTCGTGCTCGAACGCTGCGACGCGGTCCATTCCCACGTGGGTGAGGTAGCGGCATGCCTCGCCAAGAGCCACCGCCTCGGCGATGGCGGGCGTGCCGGCCTCGAAGCGGCCGGGGGGAGGGGCGTACGTGGACGAGGAAAGGGAGACGTCGCGGATCATCTCTCCGCCGCCCATCCACGGCGGCATGGCCTCGAGCGCGTCCGGCGTCCCCCATAGGCACCCCACGCCCGTGGGCCCGAGCATCTTGTGCCCGCTGAAAACGGCCCAGTCGGCCCCCGTGGCCGGCAGGTCGAGGGGCGCGTGCGGCGCCGCCTGGCAGCTGTCCAACAGCACCCTGCACCCTCTTCCGCCGGGACCGTCGCGCGATCCCTTGCTTCTCGCGACGTCCACGATGCCGGCCACGTCGGTGCATCCCCCCAACACGTTTGACACATGGCTGACGGCGATGAGTTTGGTCTTGCTCGTCACCAGAGACGCGACCGAGTCGACGGACACGCCGGGCCCTGACCCACCGTCGCCCGCCGACGCGTGCAACAGCGTCGCGCCCGTGCGTTGGCACAGCATCTGCCACGGGACCAGATTGGCGTGGTGCTCGACGGTGGACGCGACAATCTCGTCCCCGGGACCGAGGTTCTCGAGTCCCCACGTCCAGCAGACGAGGTTGATCGCCTGATGGTGGTTGGGGGGGGATCGAGGGGTGTGGGAGGGGGAGGGGGGCGGGAGTGGGAGGGGGGCGGGAGTGGGAGGGGGGAGAGGGGCAGACGGGCAAGGGAAACGACGTCGGCGCCCGCTCGACCAACGGCGCCCACCTCGGTAGCGTTCCGCACAAATACGATCTCCTGCGCGCTGCCCGCGTTCACAAACGCAGCGACGCGCTCCCGCGCCTCCTCGTACTGGTCGGTGGCTCGCTGCGAAAGCGCGTGGACGCCCCGATGGACGTTGGCGTTGCTGCCGTCGCGACCATAAAAGCGGGTCAGCGAGTCGATGACCAGAAGGGGCTTCTGCGATGTGGCGGCCGAGTCGAGGTACACCAGGGACTTGTCTCCGTGGACAGTTTGGTCCAGGATGGGGAAGTCGGGGCGGAGGAGGGCCCCAAGGTCGGAGGCGGCGGCGAGCACGGGGGGCAGGGCAGGCAGGGGGCGGCGACCATCGGCGGCCTCGGCGGCAGAAGGCGGGGCGCTGCCGGACACGGCGCGAGCAGAGAGGGGGGGGCGCTGCGGGGGGGGTGGGGGTCGGAGCGGAGAGGACTGTAGACGACACAGGCGCTAGCAGCGTTGCAGCTCGTCCCAGCTGGGTGGCCGAGGCGAGGCCTCCCAGAGCGCGCAATATCGTCAATTATCCGGTTCTAACTTGGGACGGATCGATCGATTCGACTAATTTCAATCGCTTTCTTCACTCGCCTCGCGTGGGCGAGAAGCGTCGGTGCGACCGGAGGGGCCAGCCAAGGCCGTCGACGCCGGCCGGCCGCCCCGCGACAGCCCGGGAGGCGCCAGCGCCATCGAGGCGACGAGGGAAGCGGTCATCTCCGATGCAAATATGCGCTCGGTTGGGGAGGGGGGTGGTCCAGGCAAGGGTTGGTCGAAGGGACGACGCTCGAGACGCGCCAGCTGGACTCAAAGAGCCCCCCCGCCGGCGCTCACCGTCGGCAGGGACCGGACCGTTCGACGACCGTCGCGCCTCCCCTCACCCATCATCGCCCATCACCAGAGCAGTCCACGTCGACGCGAAGGCGGCGACGAGACTGCCGCCGACGCGACGGACCGCGCGACGGACCGACGCCGCGACGCGATGACCCACCAGACGAGGAGCTGCGCCGTCGCCACGGCCGCACCACCCGCAACAGCGCCCCTCCCCGCTGGATCCGCCCATAGGCGCCGCAGCCCCGCGTTCCCCGCGCGCGCCGCGGCCTCGGCGGCGGGCCGGGCGGCCGAGAGACCGGCGCGGCCGGCGCGGCCCGCGGCGGCGGCAAGGGCCCGGGCGCTCGCGGCGGCGGCCAACGGATTCGAATCCGCCGCCTGCGCCGCCGTCGCCGCCGGGTCGATGATCCGCGCGCCGGAGCGCGCCGGAGCGCGGCGGCGGCCCGCCGTCGAGGCCGGGGATGAGCCCGACCCTCCCTGGAACAGGCCCGCGGCCCGCGCCGCGGCCGTCCCAAGGGCGTGGCAAGCGGCGGGCGCCATCCGCGCTAGCGCCGACCGCAGTGCCGCGAGCACGAGGGGCGGAAGCCGCTCCAGCGCCGGCCGCAGCAAGGCCCAAACGGCCGCCACGACGGTCGCGACGAGGCTGGAGGGAGGCGGCGGTGGCGCGGCGGCGGCGTCGGCGTCGGCTTTGGGTTCCGGCGCAGTCGCGGGCCCGGCGGGGGTGGGGGCAGCCGCCGTGGAGGGAGCGCCCCCCCACTCGCGGCTCCAGTCGTTCGAGGTCGAGGCGAACGATGGCGAAGCGTCCGCCCCCCTCGATCCGTCGGGGGCCGACGGGGACCGGACGGCCCCCTGCGACGGCGACGCGCCCGTCGACCCGGCGTCAACGGCCGCCGTCGCCGCCTCCTCCAAAAGTCGTTCCGAGAGATCCAACGACTCGGCCACGATGCGGGACAGACCGCGGGACACGGCCCGTTCCCGCTCCAGTTCCGCCCGTAGTCCGGCGACTGCGGCGGCCCCGGCGTCGTCGTCGGTCCCGTCGCGTCGGGGGCGGAGGCCCGACGTCGCCGCGGCGTCGCCGCCCGCCACGGCGCCCTCCCTGCACCGTCTCTCACCGCCGGCCCACGACAGGGGCGTGCCGTCGCCCGCGTCGTCGACGTCGTCGTCGACGGCACCGGGCGTCGACTCGGGTCCCCCGGCCGGGGAGCGCGCCGACCCGCCCGGGCCCCAACCCCCTGTCCACCGGCCGGGCGCGGGAGGGTCGTGGTCGTCATCCGACAGCCCAGACTCGTCGTCGCCAGGCGTCGACGCGCGATCCCACCCGCCGGTAGTAGCGTGGGTAGGCGCGGGGGCCGCGTGGTGGTATTGACCGGAGCGGCGGTACAACTGGCTGGGCGTAGGATGGTGGCAGGGCGCTGGCGTCGCGTCGACGTCGCCTGCGGGCTCGTGCGCCGCGAGGCCGGCCGCTCCGAGCCGATGAAGTGGGGTGTACGACGCCTCGGGCTTATGCGTCGTCGTCGCGTGCGGGTTTCCGACGTTGGTGTTGCGGTGGCCCAGAGTTCTCCTGTGGCATTCGGTGAGAGGACCGCCGGGAGGGCGTTGTGTCGGCGCGGACGTATTTGCACTTTGTGGGCGTCTAGCGACGGCATTAGAGATATTAGAGAAGTGATACGGCGATATCACCTTATCAAAGCATCATTGAGCCTCTCAGGCTACTCGCCCAGAGCCAAAGTCGGTCGTCCAGAGCGGGGGCGTGGGCGGGGCCGAGGGCGACGGCGTCGGGCCTCCTCCCGCGCTTTCCGCCTCGTCTGACCACCTCTCCATTCTTGAAGGAGAAATGCGCGAGATCAAGGGTCACGATTTTCGGTATATGTGTCGAGAGCATCCTTGAGGGGAGAACTGGGCACCGGCGTGGCTGCCGACGCCGAGGTCGTCGAGGAGACACAGGCCGCCGCCGTCTTCTCTTCCCTCCACGCGCGTTGCCTCATCCCCGCCTTCTGCCATTGGCCAGTGAAGCCAGGCCAACGCGATGTCGTGCGCAGCCATGGCGACGGCAGCGCCGTGCTTGTGTCACCACGACTCTCTCCGCACCGGAACGGTCACCACTGCGGCGACCCCTGCTCGCCCCAGGAACATCCATCCAGTCGCGGCATTCTCGTCGCTGCGCTGGAATAGTCGGGGTGGATCAGCCTCGAGTCCAACTCGGTTCCGCACTCGTCTCAGCCAACCCAGCCATGGCCGCGCCACGGCTGTTCGAGGCCGCAGTCCCTCCTCGCCGCCTGGCGCCCAGGCCTCGTCGTCCTCCTCCTCGGCCGGACCTGCCGCCGTCGACTGGCTCACTACCCGCCGCGTGTGGAGGTGGCTGGACGCGGCCCCAGCCGGTAGCGGCCGCAGCCATGATGTCACATGGCACGCCTTCGGTCCCACAGAGAGTGCATCGGTCGTCGTCCTCGTCCACGGCTTCGGCGCGTCGTCCCGGCACTGGCGCGGCAACGTCGCCGCTCTCGTCGATATGGGGCACCGGGTGCTTACCGTGGACCTCCTCGGCTTCGGCGGCAGCGACAAGCCGGGTGTCTTTCCGGGGGACGAGGAGAATTTGAGTGAAAATTTTGAATTCTCCATTGAGCTATGGGCCAGACAGCTCTCCGACTTTGCGGCCTACGCAGCGACTGGCAGATCCGTCGCCCTTGTCGGCAACAGCCTCGGCTCGTTGGTTTGCCTTGTCGCCGCCGCCAAGAAGACCGGGGCGACTCCCCTTCGCGTTCGGGGTCTATGCCTCATCAATACGGCGGGTGCGATGAACAACCGCGGAGCGCTGGCGCTCGACGACGATGGGCTCCCGAGCGACGGGCTGAGTCCGGTGACGCTGCGCGTCGCACAGACCGTGTTCGCTTTGCTGGACTGGGTGTTGTCGAAGCCGCCTCTGGCCAGGTGGCTTTTCGATCGGGTGCGGAGACGCGACAACGTGCGTGCAGGCGAGATTGATCTTGGGGACACTGGCTTAAGTTTCCACATTTTATATCTCCCATCTCGCCCGATCCACCGTGTGTTTCTACAGATAAATCCGAGTTGTACCTGTTGTCGATTTTTTCTCTCTCTCTCTCCCTCTCCTACTCTTTCTCTATCTCTCTGTGTCCCCGCAGTCCTCGAGTCCGTCTACTCCACCCGCGCAGCCGCGTCCTCCCGGGTCGACGACGAGCTGGTCGATCTCATCACGTCGCCCGCCGACGACCCCGGTGCGCCCGCCACCTTCGCCGCAATCCTACGCGGCCCCCCCGGCCCCCGTCCCGACAAGCTCGCCGAGTCCGGAGCGCTGGACGATGTGCCGATCCTCTTTCTGTGGGGAGACGCGGATCCCTTCACGCCGCTCGAGGGGGGGGTGCCGACCTTTTTCCGAGCACGGTGCGCGGGCGGGGCGGCGGCGACGGAGGCGCGCGACTGGCGGTTCGAGGCGCTGACGGGGGGGGTGGGGCACTGTCCGCACGACGAGTGTCCCGACTTGGTTCATGCGCGGCTTCTGCCCTGGCTGAGTGAACTGGCGACGTGAGGGCACCGACGTCAACTCGCGCTCCACCGGTCCGCTGCCTCGCCCAAGATCCGCGCGTCGCCGCCCGCTCCGGTCCGGTCCAGGCTAACCAGACGGCCCTGTGTCCCCGCCGCGGACGAGGGCGCGGACCGGGGCGATCGCCGACGAGGCCGGACACCCCCCCCCAACCCGCCTCAGACCCGCCGCGCAGCCTTCTTCATCCTCGTCTGCTGCGCCGTGGCGTAGGTGAAGGCCGGAGCCCGCCGGGGCGCTGGCGCCCCGCCCGCGCAGCACTCGGCGGGCTCGCACTCGTCTTCGTCTTCGTCCTGCGCCACCGACCGCTGAAGCGCGTGCCCCCCAGCCTTGCTCGCCATCTGTTTGGCTCCGCGGGACTGATACACGGCACGGTCGGCGGCGAGGGCGGAGGCCTCGTCGAGGTCCGCGGCCAGCGCGGCGACCAACCCCGCCTCGGGCGCGTCGTCGGGGATCGCCAGCGCCGTCGCCCGGGCGCGGCATTCCGCGAGCACCTCCCGCGCCCCCGCGAGGTCGCCGGCGTCGCCCCGCCTCCGGGCCTCGTCGAGGGCGTCGGCGGCGGCCACGCGCAGCGCCTGCGCTCCGACGGCGGCCGACGCCGGGAACTCGGCGGGGTCGACGACGCTGGGGCGCGGCACGACGAGGTCCACGGAGGCCCTTTGCGTCTGGCCCGTCTTGGCGCACTGCCAAGCCACCGTTGCCGTCCCGAGCCTCCACTCGGCGTCGGGTCCCCCGGGCAGCGCCGGCAGGTCGACCTCAACCAACAGGGACTTGGCCTCTCCGCTCAGCAGGTCCCCCACGCGACACGTCGGGGCGCGCCACCCGCGCCCGCCCGGTCCGGGACCGACGGAGTGGGGCGTCCGCCACCTCACGTCGGTCTCGCCCGACGCGGGGCCGCCCGAGGCAGAGTCGACCAGGTCGATCGTGACCTCGCATCCCTGCGCGGCGACGCTCTGCAATCCGCCCAACGCGTCGGCAAAAGCGGCGGGGATGCGCTCCGGCGTTGAAATGTAGTAATAGATGCCGCCGCACGCTTCGGCGAGGCGCCGCAGCAAAGTCTCGTCGTGGTCGGCCCCGAACCCAAACGTAAACAACCGCGCCCGTGGTCCGCCCGTCTCGGCGGCATCGGCGCCCAGCGCCGACCGGGCCGCCGCGACAAGCTGAGTTCCGTCCCGAATGCCGCAGTTTGCCAGACCGTCGGTGAAGAGGAAAACGGACCGCACCGCCTCGGGCGCCAGCGGCTTTCCGGGGCCGTTGGGGCAGGGCCGGCCGCCAAAGAGGGTTGCCACGGCCGATCCTCCCCGCCGCTGCTGCTGAGGACGACCCCGCCGCTGCTGCTGCTGCGGCTGGGGCAGCATCCCCTGGTCTATCCACCCGTTGTTGTCGTTTCCGTTGTTGGCGTTGACGTTGGCGGTGACGTTGTTGTTCTGAATGACGATTTGGGGGGCGATGCCACCTCCGCCGGCGCTCCCGCTCCCGCCGCCGAGGCCGACGGCGCCCAGGAGACGTCCGACAAGGCCGACGCCCGGGGCATCGTTCCGCCGCGTCCGTCCGCCGTCCGAGGGGGGCGGGGGCGGGACAGCGCCCGACGCCGGCGCCCCTCCGTCGTCGTCCTCCTCCTCGACCGCCTGCTCCGCGCCGTCAATCGCCACCGCCTCGGCCACCGGCCCCGCCGCACCCCCCTCCTCCCAATTCAGCGCCGTCCCCTCCATCTGCTGCCGCGCCCCCCTCAGCAACCCCCCCGACAGATTCGTCGTGTCCCCGTCGGTCAGCGCCTCCAGCACGCGAGCGGCCTCGGCGGAGAAGCGCGGTCCGCACCGAGACAGGGGCACGGACTCGCGCACGTTCGAATCGTACTCGACCGCCCCCAGGCAGTCGGCGGGGCCAAGCTGGGAGAGACAGAAGGCCGTGGTCTTCTTCAGCAGGTTGAGCTTGGCGCCTGGGGACGGCCGGGTGGAGGGCGGGGGGTTTCGGGTCTGGGAGGACGAGGATCGACGGGTGGGGGACCAGCCGAGGGAGGGGGACGAGGGGCGGTCGGCGGCGCGGCGCCCGGCCGGCGGGGGCCCCGCGTCACTCGCCGGCCATACTTCCGCTCTTGTCGAGCACGCAGGACAGGGAGACGGGAGGGCGGGCGTCCTCGTCGTCGTCCTGCGAGGCGGTTCTCGGCGTTGGAAGGGAGGGGGCGTCGGAGGGGGTGGCTCGGAGGGGGGGCCCGGGACGCGGCGCCAGCGCCGACGGCACGGGAACGCAGAACGGGGCGCTCGCGACGCCGCGCCGGGACCTTGTCGGGACACCTCGCCTCGATGACGGGCGCCCGGAGTTGGAGCACGAACCGAAGGGTGCCCCCGGAGGAGGACACGGCGCCGCGCTCCGGGGTGAACGTGATGGGGCTCTGCATCGCTACTGAGGAGAGCGAAAGGAGCACAGAAAGAGCTCGGCCGGCGTTGGCCGGGCCGCGGGGTATTGGTTCCGCGGTTTGGGGGTAGAGATTAGTGTGAGGAGGTTGTAAAGGTTGGTGCCAGTTGCCGAGAGGTGAGCGATTGGACGTCTCGACCGCCGCCGGCTTCGGAGAAGCCACCTGTCCGCCGTGGTTCCTCGCACGACCTCGTCGAGGCAACGCCGCGCGCATGACGACCACCAGCCCCCCGATGAAGAGGAAGCAGACGCGTCGCTATGGTGGGCTCACCACGCCGTCCGTTCGGCAGCCGCCTGGGCTCCTCTCCCTCTGTCGACGCCGCCGGTGCCGCGACGTCGTTCGCGCGGGGCGGCGCGGCCGGTCCTCGCCCCATGCCCTCCCCCGCCCCCGTCGGAGTCGGCGGCTACCCCGTGCCTTCGCCCGCTCCGGCCCAGGGCCTGACTCCGGCCAAGGGAGCCGGTCTTCTCGGCGAGCAGAGCGAGGAGACGTCTCCGCGACGACGCCCGCCCGCAACTGCGCCCGCCCCACCTCACCTCCCCCACCCACCCGTGCAGCGCCCGACCCCTCCGAGGAGCTCCTCCGCGCCTCCGCCCTCGAGGCGGCGGGCGACGCCGACGGCGCCTGCCGGGCGCTGAAGCACGCTCGCTGGGCGTGCAGCCGCGCCCTCGGCCAGGACCACCCCGAGACGCGGTCGGCGACGCGTCTCCTCGCCGCCCTCGAGGAGCGCCGCGGCCGCTACGAGGCAGCTCTCGACCTCTACACCGAAGTTCACGCCGGAGAGGCCCGTGCGCACGGCGAGCGGAGCGAGGCGGCCGCCGCGGCCCTCTCCGCCGTCGCTGCATGCCTCGAGGGCGCCGGACGGAGCGACGACGCACGACGGGCCCACGAGGCCGTCCTGCGGATGGACTGCGCGGGCGCCTGGTCGGGGCCGCGCGGAAGGGCCGCTTTGGCCTCTTTGCACGCCGTGGGCAACTGCCACCTGGGGGCGGGGCGGTTTCGCGTCGCCCTCGGCATCTTCAGGGAGGTGGCGTCGCGCGAGGCCGAGGCGCGGCGGCGGGGCGAGCGGGCTCCGCCGGGTCGCCCCGACGGCGGCGGCGGCCGCGACGCCTGGGTGCCCCCGGGGTTCGACCGCGCTCTGCTCCCTTTGGACGCGGATCTGGCCGCGACCCTCGGAAACCAGGCCGTGTGCATGGCGGCCCTGGGGGACCACGCGGGCGCGCTGGGTCTCTACGGTCTCGTGCTGGCCTCCCACGAGGCGACGGCCGGGGAGGACCCTGAGGGCCCCGGAACGGGCCTGGGGGGCGACCCGGGCCCGACGCGTTGGGGCGACCCGGAGGCCGGGGCGCTGATGGCGGCGGCGCGGGACGCGGAGGGGGGGAGGGAGGGGAACGGGGGGGCGCCCGGACGCGGGGGGGCGCGGCGGCCCTCGGCGACGGGCAGCGTCGCGTCGACGCGGGACCCGTCGCCGGAACGCGGAGGGGCCGGCGCCCCTCCCCGGGGGCCCGGCGCGGCGCGGTCGACCGCGACGGCGGCGCGGCTCGTGAGGCAGCGCGCCGCCGCCGACGCGGCGCGGGCGGGGGACGCGCGGGCGGCTGCGCGGCTCGCCGGCCACCTCGGCGCCGCCCAGACGCGCGCCAACGTTGCCGCGGTGCACCTGGCGCGGGGCGAGCTGGGCTCCGCCCGGGCGCTGCTGACGTCGGCCCTGGCCGCGCAGGAGGCGTGCCTCGGGCGGGGCCACCCCGTGGCGGCCAGCACGTTGGACGCCCTGGCCCTTTGCAAGTGCCTCGGGGGCGCCGAGGCCGACGCCCGCGGCGCCGCCCTGATGCTCGACGAGGCCGTCTCCGCGCTCCGGTCGGCGCTGGGCGAGGGGCACCCGGACGCGGCGCGGGCGCTGGGTAATCGGGCCATGGCGGCGGCCGCGGCGGGCGACCCAGCGGGCGCCGCAGGACTCTTTGCCGACGCACTGGGAGCGCTGACGGCCGCCCTTGGGCCAGGGCACCCAGACGCGGAGACGCTGCGGGGGAACCTGCAGCGCGCTGTAGCGTCGGCGCGGGCGCGAGGGCAGAGCCCGCCCGCGACGAGGCCGGGGCCGCCGCCGGGGGCGGGGCGGGTGGGGTGGGGGGGGGGCGAGTGGGCGGCGGGGAGCCCGGCGTCGCGGTCGCTCGCCGGCAGCCCGACGCGCGGAGCGGCGCCGGCCCTGCCCCCGTTCCGGCTCGCGGCGTGAGGAGGGCGCTGGGACGCCGACCCGACGAGGGGCGACTCGCGTTCAATTGTTCCACCACCACGCTCGGGGTCCCTCCCTCACGGCGGCGTCACGACAGCGTCGCGAGCACCTCGGTCGCCGTCCGGTACCCATCGGTCCCCTCGAGCCCATCTGCAGCGGCGATTTCGAGGAACGCCCGGAGGTAGGCCTTGGCGTCCTCGGCCCTGCCCCCCCCCGGCGTCTGGGCGAGGGCGACGCCCGCGTCCCGAAGCACACCAGCGTCCGGGAAGGCGGCGGCCGACAGACGGAGGGCCTCCAGAGCCTCGTCGTGGCGCGGAGGGTCGCTCGCCATCGCGACGACGCGGACGGCGTCGAGCCACCGGGCAGCGAGACCGCGACTGTCCACAACAGTGGGCGGGGCGGAAGAGGGCAAGTCACGAGCGAAGAACCAGGGATATCCCACATCGAGGCACGCCTCGAGTCCCGCCATGTCCGGGTCGTCCGCCCACGCGCGCGTTCTGATCAGACAATGGTGGGGCACGCCGGGCACGGCAACGGCCTCGGCCGACGCCGATTCGACGCTGCCATTGAGCGCATCGAGGCCGACGACCGCGGCCACGAGGTGGGCGCAGCAGCCGGACCCTAGGAGGGTGGGCGCGGCGGGATCTCCGCTCTTGAGCAGCCACGGCTCAAGTCGACCGAGGTCCTCGAGCTCGCGGAGGACGCGGACAGCGCCCTTTCCCGGCGCGAAGGGGGCGGGTGGAGCTCCGTCGGCACCGGCGGCGGGCGCGCCGGAGAACGAGTGGTTCAGGAGCTCGAGCGCAGCGTGACCGCGTCCACCGGCGGCCTCGGAGCGAGCGAAGTCGGCCCGTCTCGTCAAGACTGCGGGCACCGAGCGGGCGGCTGCGACGAGGTCGTCGGCTGCGTCTGCAATGCCGGCGACGCACCGGGTGCCAACAGCGAGGGCCGTCAGAGCACACGGGCCGCCGTTGGGACGGCCGGGGTCGACGGCAGCGATGAAGGCTGCGACGTCGTCGGCGCCACTGGCGAGGCCAAGGGGGGGCAGCTTGGCGAGAAGTTCGACGACGCGAGGATCGGCGGCGCCGGTGGGGGCCTGAGGGAGGGGGGTGTCGACGGCGTCGTCACGGGAGTCGGCAGTGTTGTCGCGAGAGTCGGCGGCGCGACCTGAGATCGAACACGTCTCTCTCGAGGAGTGGGCTGACGCCTTCTCTGGGTCGGGCTGGGACCGTCTGTGGCCGAGCTAGAGCGCTTGAGGATTGGAACTCGGCCATCGACAGGATTCTCGCCTCAGACTTCTCGGCCTTGACCCGAAGATATCCTCGACGAGTGCGCCCAGGCCCAGCGGGCGACAGGGAGTGGCGGCCGACACGGCCGTAGACACCTCCGCGATGCCCGGTCTTGCAACACATGCCGCTCATCCTTCGAGTCGCGTCCCGGTACTTAGCGCTCCTTGCTTTGCTAGGGATCGTCTGATAACGCGCGCGAATGTGGAGATGTTTATCTTTGTTGCCTCAACAAACCTCTGCAAGGGGAAAGCCCGTGGCACAGGCAAAGCCGCCCCCTCAACGTCTTTCTAGGAGCCATGTACGACGGTGGAGGAAGAGGTCGTGGCGGTGGTCGCAGTGGTGGCGGCGAGTCGCCGTCAGCGCGGTAACGGGGACGCCTTGACGGCCGAGGCCGTCCCCGCACGCGCCGCCCACGCCGCCCACGCCACGAGAGCGCCGCGACCGAGCCTGCCCTCCCCCCCGGCCGCACACAGCAGGCGGCGGAAGCGGCGGTGGCGGCCGCGGCGCCTACTTCAAAGCCAAGTACGGAGGCGGCGGCCGGGGTGGCGGCGGCGGACGGGGCGGCGGTGGCGGACGGGGTGGCGGCGTCGGCCACGCGGGGCCACGGGACGTAGGTCCGGCGGGGCCCTGGGAGGGTGGTCCGGGGTGGGGGTCCGGTGGCCCCGCCGCGCCCGACGACGGCGATGCCGTCCCCCCTCCCCACCTCGCGACGATGACGTCGACCCTAGACCGCCTGGCGGCCGAGCTGCGGCGCATCGACGGAAAGGGCTACGGCGCGTACAAGGACCTCCGCGGCGCTTGGTACGTGTGCGCCTCGACCGGCACGCGGGTGCTGTTGGACCGAGTGCAGGGAGACCCGTACGCAGCCCCCTCGCGGATCCGGGTCCGAGTGCCGGCCGCGGCGGCGCGGTGGGATCCGGCGCTGCACGGCACGCCCGACCGCGCGCGGGCGCTGGCCGACCACCTGGCGCGCCGCGTGGGGGCGCTCGTGGCGTCGAGGCGGCTCGACTCCCGGACGGGGTTCGGCGGCGGCGGGTGGGGCGGGGCCAAGGGAGGCGACGTCGTCTTTGACGCGCCCGGGCAGCAGGTCCTCAACCGAACGTCCGTCCTGCTGGTGTGGAGGGGGGCGGGAGGCGGGGACGACGACGCGTCGGGGGGTCCGCCCCCGTTGTCGTCCTCGGGGGGAATCCTCTCTTGGATCGAACTTCGGTTGGGCCTCGGCCTGCCCGCCCGGGGCCGGTCCGTCCTCGGACAGTGGGCGACCGAGCTCCTGTGTGGAGCGCTGCCAGCGCTGGCGCGTGATGCGCTGTGGAGCGACCGACACGACCCCGCCACCGTGTCCGGGCACGTAACCTCGGTGGAGGACCAGGCGGCGCTGCGCAGGTCGCTGCGGGACCGAGGCCTCGTTGCTTTTGTCGCCGATGGGAGCGTCCTACCTCGCGCGTCGGGTGCCGACGACGCGCCAATGGAGGAAGAGGCCGCCGTGCCCTTTCGCTCGCCTCCATCGCTGCGGGTCGAGCTGCCGCTGCCGAGCGGCGGGACTGTGTCCGGGATGGGCGTGCGTCCGGGCGTGACGCTGATTGTCGGGGGCGGATTTCACGGCAAGTCGACGCTGTTGGCAGCCATCAGCCGGGGTGTGTACGATCACTGCCCCGGCGACGGCCGTTGCCGCGTTGTCGCCGACCCGACGGCGTGCGCCATCCGCGCCGAGGATGGCCGCTACGTTGGCCGCGTTGACGTTTCGACCTTCATCGGCGACTTGCCCGGCGGCAAAAGCACGCGGACGTTTGAGACGCGAGACGCGAGTGGCAGCACCAGCCAGGCTGCTGCGACGCTCGAGGCCGTCGAGGCGGGGGCACGGCTTCTGCTCGTCGATGAAGACACCGCTGCAAGCAACTTCATGGTAAGAGACAGACGCATGCAGCGCCTAGTTCCGCGCGACCAAGAGCCCATCCGTCCCTTTCTGTATCAAGTGCGGTCCTTGTTCGAGGGCGGTCCGACCTTTGGCGGCGGAGTCTCCACCGTCCTCGTCGTCGGCGGATCCGGCGATTGGCTCGACGCGGCGGACTGCGTCGTGGCGATGGACGACTATCGCGCGTCGGACGTCACGGACCGGGCGCGTGCCGTGGCCGCCGAGCTGCCGACCTCGGCCTTGCAGGGGGACGACTTCGCCGGGGGACACGCGTCAGCGCCAGAGGACCCGTCACGTTTCGCTTTTTGCCCCGGACCTGCACGGCGACCACGGCTGGAGCGCTTTGACACCGCTTACGACGGGCGGCCAGGAGACCGCGCCAAGTTGTTTTCGCGGTCGTCGGTAGCCATCGGCTCCGTCGAGCTGGACCTATCCGCGCTGAGTCAGCTCGCAAGCGCGAGCCAGACGAGGGGCATCGCCGACGCCATCGTGCATGCCCGGCGGTCGCGCTGCGCCGACCGCCCTACCTTGTCGGTATTGCTGGATCGGCTCGAAGCCGACTTGGACGGGCCGGGGGGGCTCGACGCCCTGGCGCCACCGGGCGACCTGCGCAACGATGTCGCCCGGCCACGGCGGATGGAGATGGCTGCTGCGCTGAATCGCCTGCGCGGCCTAGAGTGGGAGCAGGTGCCGTTGGGGTGAGAGGGATCGCGGGGGAAGAGGACGCTTTCGTGTCAAGTGGTGGTCCGCTCGAGCCCGGATGCCACCACGGGCACCGCCGCTCAAGGCGTCGCGGGGCAGGAGAGGGGCGGAAGAGGCTAGACAAGGCCCCTACCCCAGTCAACCCTCCGTCACACCAGTCCACTCTCAATCCTGAAGCGTCGGGTTCCTGTTCTGCAGGTGCACAGCGTCAATTGCCGCCTCGATCTCGGGCGTCCACAGGCATGGGGCGCCTGAGCCGGATCCGCCGCCCGAACCGCCTGAGCCGTCGGCCCCCCAGAACCGGTCGGCTGACCCCCCCGGCGGCCCTGCGAACGCCGCGAGCCCCTCCCTAAGCTGAGCGACACTAGTGGCCCCCACGATGGTCGACGGCACGAAGGGGCGCGACCTAGCGAAAGCGTAAGCAAGCTGCGCCGGGGACAGGGATCCCCCGGTCATGTTGTCGGCGATGCGGCAGTAGGCGTCGACGGCGGCCGTCGCCCGGTCCGACAGCCATCGCGGATAGCGCTCCGGGAAAGACCGCATCCGCCACTGCGCGGCGCTCGGGGCGCGCTCAGCGACCTTGGCGGCGCGCTCGTCAGACAGGTACTTGCCGGATAAGGCCCCACCCGCCATCACCGACCAGGGCAGCAGGCCCACACCGTGGTTAAGGGGAGAGCACGCTTCCGCGAGACCGTTTTCCTCGAACGAACGATGGATCAGCGAATAGCTATTTTGAATCGTCGCCGGCGGGGCCACGTTCTCCTCCTTGCACAATTGGCATAACCGAATCAGGCCGGGGGCGGACTCATTCGAGGGGCCCCAGGCGCGGACCTTGCCCTCGCTGATGAGCGCCCCGATCTCACGAACGACAGCCCGCAACGCGTCATCGGCGCTGGGGTGCATGAGGCCGGCCGAGGCGGGGTCCCTGTCGGCGGCGTTGGCCTCGGCGTCCCTGCGACGGAAAATAGGAGAGGAGATAATCGGAGGTGAGACGAGATGGATGACGGAGGGGCAAGGGGGGAAGGGGGGGAGCGGACCGGACTGGAGCGGAACCGAGTGGAGCGGTCTTCTGCCGTCGGGTTCAACGAGGAGTGGTCCCGCACGCGCGGGGTGGGATCCTCGAGAGAGTCTTATCCCGCGTCGGGTAGAATGCAATTTGATGAACAGTGTCGTCATCCGGCAGTCGAGCGCGGTGGGTGGGGGTGGGTAGTGATGGCGGATGAAAACGCGGCGGCGGCTGATGTAAATGTGGCGGCGGCGGCCTTGGCGGCAGTGGCAAGAGAGTCAAACGAATGACCGACACTCGCCAGTCGTATTTGGCCCTTCCAAAATTAGCGAGGTATCGTTGAGGCCAATGCAACTGCCACAAATCGATGTGGGTCCTCCCCAATCTGGATAATTCCGCTTCCAGCGCCGCTCTCACGCTAGCAGGGTCGAGCACGGGGCTGGTCTCTTCCTCCTCCGTCAACGGAGTCCACCCTTCGCCCTCCGGATTCCACCTGGCCCGATCTCTCTGCCGATGACTCGGAATCCACGAGAGGCTCGCCGGGCTCGGGCCCGCGGGCCCCGACACCTTGCTAGCCACCACCATAGCGTCCCGGGCCGGCACGCCGCCCACCGAACGAACGTCGCCGCGCGAGCGGAGCCACTCCCCGACGAGGGCGGTGGAGCGGCCCTGGTGGTCTCGTCTTGGGGACACCGGGTACAGCTCGGCGGTATCGAAGAAGTCAATCCCAGCGTCCCACGCATGATCCAGAACAGCGAAAGAAACGTTTGTGTCACACTGGTCGCCTCCAAGGGTCATTACGCCGAGACACGCCTCAGAAACGATCACGTCGCTATTACCGAGGCGGCGGCGCCTGAGGTCGGGAGCAGGGTACTGGGGGGGCTGCGGGGGAACAGGGTTGAGGGTAAGGGAGGGTGGGGACTACGACAACGGGTGGCGGGTGGCGGCGGTCAGGTGCGTTTTCTTGGTGGTGTTGCTCGGTTTTGAGGACGGTTCCGATACGTTAACGGAGACACCCTTCTCTCTGCGGTTCTCGCCTGAGCCCACGCCGCCACGCCGCGCCGCGAGATAGACGCGGTCGGCACCGTCGACGATGGCGCTGACGGCCGTCGCGTTTTAGGGCGAACGCGGCTCATCCCGGTTTCAACTCGGCTAGCAAGGGACATTGCGGAAGAATGATGCGAAATACTGTCCCCGCGCGCCACGCGGCGCCTTCTCCTGCCTTTCTCGTCGCGAAGGGGGCGTTTTCATATGGCCAACAGAGGGAAAGGGAGTTTCCCGACGTTAAATTGAGCTCCTCTCCCTCATCGTCACGTTCGGCACCGCGCTTGACCCGACGTCCGGTATCTGCTGGCAGGATGGGCCTCGACATCAACCTGTTCCGCAAGGGCGAGCCGGTCTTCCGCTGCCGCCGGCTGTCGTCGGCCGCCTCGCTCTCCGCGCGTCGCGCCACGCCTCTTTCGACCTCGACATTGGCTACCTCTTGTCACGAGATGCGCGCGGGAAACCGTCCCAGTCCCCATTATCCCCTTCACTGAGCCCCCCAAGCCCCGAGGCCCGGCCCTGCGCTGACCCCGTCATCAGGCCGACGCCTGACCCGTCTGAACCGAACCCTCCCCCCCCCGCCCCGCCCCCTCACAGACAAGGGCGGCGATCCCGACCTAATCCGCGAGTCGCAGCGGCGCCGATTCGCCGATGTGTCCCTCGTCGACGCGGTCATCGCCGCCGATGACGAGGCGCGGAAGCTGCTGTGGGAGGCCGAGCAGGCGAGAGGGGTCTCCGGGTACGCCGCCACGCCCCGCTCGCCCCCCTTTCCCTCTACTCCTCCCTTCCTCATCTCGACTTCCTCTCGCCCGCTCCCTCCCCCCCCCCCTCTCCCCCCCCCCTCCCCCCCCCCCCAGGCCAAAGCCGAGGCCAACCGCGCGGCCAAAGACATCGGCGCCGCCCGCAAGCGAGGGGAGGACACCACCGCAGCCCAGGCCAGCGTCAAGGCCCTGAAGGATAAGGTGATCGACCTGGGCAAGAGCGCCGACGAGGCTGGAGCGAGAAGAGACAGCCTCTTGTCCCGCGTGGGCAACTTGATTCCGGACGCGTGCCCTGTGGCCCAGTCGGAGGACGACAACGTCGTTGTCCGGACGTGGGGAGAGCCGCGGGACAAGGTCAGAGCGCCATACAACCACGTCGACTTGGTTCACATGTTGGGCATCGTCGATCTGGAGGCGGGGGCGGCAGTGGCGGGTGGGAGGGGATACTATCTGATGGACGAGGGAGTGTTGCTCAACCAGGCAGGGAGGGGGGTTGTCCGTTCGTCCGAGATCGTCTCTGTTCGTCCATCCCTGATTGTCCATCCATCCCTATTTGTCCACCCATTTCGATCGATCCCGACCATCCCGTCCCTCCGTTCCGCCGCACCACCCCGCCAGGCCATCATCCAGCTCGCCCTCTCCACCCTCGTCAAAAAGGGCCACCGCCCAGTCCACACCCCCTTCTTCATGACCAAATCCATGATGGCCCGATGCGCTCAGTTGGCTCAATTCGACGAGGAGCTCTACCACGTGACGGGAGAGGGAGAAGACAAGTACCTCATCGCCACGTCGGAGCAAACGCTGTGCGCCATGCACGCGGGCAAGTGGTTCCACGAGTCGGAGCTGCCATTGAAGCAAGCGGGCTACTCCACCTGCTTCCGCAAGGAAGTCGGGTCGCATGGCAGAGACACGCTGGGGATCTTCAGGGTCCACCAGTTCGAAAAGGTGGAGCAGTTCGTCGTCTGCTGTCCCGAGGACTCAGACGACATCCTGCAGCAGCTAGTGCGCAATGCTGAGGAGTTCTACGAGGCCCTGGAGGTGCCCTATCGGGTGGTCCACATGGTCTCCGGCGCCCTGAACGACGCCGCGGCGCAAAAGTACGATTTGGAGGCATGGTTTCCGGGGGGGCAGGCCTACCGCGAGTTGGTATCCGCGAGCAACTGCACCGACTACCAGTCCCGGAGCTTGGACCTGCGGTTGCGGACGCCCGACGTGAAAGGACAGGACAAGGTCAAGGCCCACCCGCACCTGTTGAACGCCACGCTGTGCGCCACCGAACGGGCGCTTTGCTGTTTGCTGGAGACGCACCAAGACGCCGACGGGGTTATCGTGCCGGCGGCGTTGAGGCCATTCATGGGGGGGATCGAGCGGATCGATTTCAAAAGAAGGAAGGTGGGGGAGGGAAAGTTTGAGGATTTGCCACGGGGGGGTGAGCTGGGAGAGAACGGCGGAGGGGATTAGGAGGGGAGGACAAGGGGCAACGGGATGTTTCGCTCATCGGAAGTGTGGTCGTTCGCTGCCGGAACCGCTGCTACTGCCGTCGGTCCCGATGGACACGGTCCCGCGGGTCTGCCGGCTCGCTCCGGGTCAGCGTCAGCTTTGCCCAAGGGGCGGGGCGGGGCGGTGGTGGCGCACGAGGGGCTCGGCGCGGCCTCGGCCTCGGCCTCGACACCCACCCCCCGCCCGATCTCGCGCCAGACGTGTAGCTCATCATCACGCCCCTGGTCGCGGCACTCGTCGCGCAAAAAACGCGCAGAGTACAGGAAGGTCGAGAATGACCGGGGTCAGCCTCGTCGGCCGCATGGCGTCGTTGGCTCGGCCATCAGCACCCGTCCCCGCGGCCCCTCGCGCTTCCGTCGTCGCTCGCGGCTTTTCCGGGAAGAACTGGCGGACAGAAGGCGAGAAATATGGTGTCGAGCAGCTCTCCCAAGGCCGGAGCGAGCGGGGAGAGAAGATGAGGTGGCCAGCCCCACCCTGATGCCGTGGTCGCGCGCGCGGCGTCGAGACGCGCATATCAGCACACTTTTGAGCTCATGCGTGCCTCGACCTTCGTCAGCGACCCGTCGAGACTTCGCACGCGCGACGAGATAGTGAGGCGACGGCGCGCCGGCGGCCGTCCCCCCCCCGACGCTCCACCAAAGCTTCACGCGCTTGTTCGACGAGCTAGAATCAAGTATGGCGCCTATTTAACAGCGAGGATGTCCGCGCTACCCGCAAAATCTACCCCCGGCGCGATGCTCGCCGCGCAGTCGCCTCGGCCGCCTCTGCCGCCTCTGCTGCCGTCTTCGCCCCCCCCAACCCTCCTCCCTCCCCGCCCCCCCCCTCTTTCTACCCAGGCTACGAAGTCACCGAAAAACTTGGCCAGGCCGGCAGACTCCTCCCCGGCCAAGGCGGGCAATCTGGCGGCATGCAGCCCGGCATGCCTGGATGGGGCGAGGATGGCCTCAAGGAAGCCGGCGGCGAGCTCGCGTGGGACCCCGAGGGGCTCCTTGCCCCCAAGGAAGATGGCTTGATCGCCAAGAACACGCTGAGGAGGGTGGCGAAGGACGCCGAGAAGCTCGAGGCGACGCTGGAGGAGGAGAAGGAGAAGCTCTATCAGGAGAAGGTGGCGCGGAGGGAGGCCCGGACACCCCCCCGGGGGTCCAAGATGCTCCTGATCGACTACCTGCTCGAGACGCACCCGGACGACATGGAGTGGGAGATCGCACGGCTGAGGCCGGACTTGGACGACGACTTTTGGGACCCGGCGGGGGGGGGGGGGGCTCTTGTCCAGCCCGGGCTCCTCTCCGGCTCCATCGACGACGGCTCTCTCTCTCTGTCGTCGTTCGCTTGTCCATCCATCCGCACCGTCCTTCCATACCGTCCATTCGCACTGTCCACCCGTACCGTCCGGCCCATCTCCCCCATCGTTACCATCCACACACCGTACCACAGATCGACAAAGAGTGCGCCACCCTCCGCATCGGACTCGGCGCCGAGGACGAGGCCTCCCAGGACCGGCTCGCGGAGCTGGACCTCCTCCAAAACTATGTTAAGGCGATGATCGACGTCGTGGACAAGGCGGTCGATCGCTTAACCAGTCCGGTGGAGCGCATGAAGCGTCTGCTCAGCGCGGGCGCGGGCACCCAGGCCCTGATCGAGGAGATGGCGGCGGAGAATGAGCTGGACGACGCGCTCCTGCGGCTGCTGGACCAGAACGTGCAGGCGGCCAAGGAGGCAGGGCAGCTCGAGGCCGCGGAGTACATGGAGAAAGTGAGGAAGCGGGCGACGCGGTGGGCGGTCAAGACGCCCGAGGCAGCAGAATTGCAGGCGCAGTTCGCCAAGGACCAGGCGAGGGGGAGGAGTGGGGCGGGGCGGGGAATCCGCCGGCCGTCTCGTCCGTCTGTCCTTGCGCGTCCATTCATCCATCCGTTCGACCGTCCACACCATCCACACCATCCACGCCATCTATTCGTGCCATGAGCGCCATCTATTTGTGCCATAAACACCATCGACGCCATCCATCGACACCATCGACGCCATCCATCCATGCCGTCCTTGCCGTCTCTACGTTCATCCTCGCCGTCCGTCCGTGTGTCCGCCGACCATGCCCTCCGTCTCCGCTGCCTGTGCACCGTCCCTCAGGCCGAGCTCGAAAAATTCTACGAGGAGTCCGCCGAAGAGACCGCCCGCATCCTCGAGGAGGAGGGACTCGGGCTGCTGAAGGACGTCTCGGGGGGCACCCTGTCCAAGGTGCCCCGGCGGCCGGGCGAGGGCCTCGGGGGCGCCGGGGGGCGGGCGGGGGGGGGGGCGAGGCCGGGGGAGAACACGACAGGAAGCGGGTTGATCATTCCGGGGAAGCGGTAGTTTCGGGGGCTTGAGGGGAGCGGGAGAGAGAAAGAGGGCGGGCGATGGGGAAGGCGAGGAAGATCCCGCCGGCCACCCCGCACCGGAGCCCGAACCCCTTCGCGCCCCTGCGCCTCCCCCCTCTCTCCTCTGGTGGTCCCCTCGTCCTCGGCCGCCCTCTCCCCCCTAGTAGTCCTCCCCCCGCGACAGCACCTCCTTCCGCTCCGTCGGGTGGAGATAGAGCGTGTGCTCGTACTGGGCCACGTGGCTCCCCCTCACGTCGCAGAGGGGGGGGTAGGGATCCACCACGCCGAGGTCGACGAGGTTCTTGAGCGCCAGGAGGTACTTGGACTCGCCCGCCCGCTCCAGGTAGCGCCGACACCAGGCGAGGGTGCCGAACTCCCGGTCGATGGTGCGGAGCAGCTCGCGGGAGCGGGGGGCGCGGACGGGGACGTGGCCGACGTCGTGGTTCTTCATGTAGTGGGAGCACTCGCCCTCCTCGTTGACTGGGGGAGAGGGGTGGGGGGGGGGGGGGGGGGGGGGGAGGGGGGGCGGGGGGGGGCGGG
>Ga0181573_10001648_pt1 | contig 21597 bp, 20 predicted proteins | sample 101ome_25_FD_148643 | JGI IMG/M metagenome (GOLD analysis project Ga0181573, IMG submission 148643) | Coastal salt marsh microbial communities from the Groves Creek Marsh, Skidaway Island, Georgia - 101409BT metaG (spades assembly) | ecosystem: Environmental > Aquatic > Marine > Intertidal zone... | reverse complement strand
ATTCGGAGACCCGTCCGGTTGCAGCTTTGCAATTAACGTGTTCACTTCAGGAACGCCGCGCAAGATAACACCAGGTTCGATTGAGGTCTTCAAAATCCGGCTCCGCCTAGTTTGTTAGAAACAAGCTTTAAGCTGACCCTGATATATTTTCAATTCGAAAGAGAATTGGCACCTTAAAGTTTATGCACCCGTTCACGCTATATGCGACATACCGGCATGAAGTGCGCCCATCTGCTCCACCGCCACTGTTTCCCATCGGGCGTGATCACTCATGCGGTTCGGCTGTATTTCCGGTTTCCCCCGAACCTGCGAATGGTTGAAGACCTGCTGGCCGAGCGCGGGATAATTAACTCGCACCAGACCGTGCGAGCGTGGGCCGAAAAGTTTTTTTGTGGGGGCGGTTTGCTAAAAAGACCCGCCATCGGTCGGTCGGCCAACACGGTGACTAATGGCATCTGAACGAAGCCGTCATCAAGATCCGCGGCAAAAAGCACTGTCTGAATTGGGCTGTGGATCATGACGGTTTCGTATTGGATATGCTGGCGCAAAGTCGCCACATTACCAAAGCGGCCCAGCTATTGGTGTAAGGTTGAGACACACTACTCCTTGTTTTTGAATACGATTGCAAAAATTTCCTTATCTTGGAGAAGATTTCTGATCATTGCCATTATTACCATTATCACAGGCAAAAATCCTGACTTATCTTGAATGAATACGTTTGCAAAATATTAGCAATTTACCTAATCTCCCCCTCGCGCCTTTGTGCTGCGCTTAAGAAACAAGTCAGGAACCCGATATGACCGAAATACTTCCTCCGAATGTTCGCCACCTGCGCAAACCAACGCGCGATGCTGCCTCCGACACCTCGACAATTGAAGATCTGGTCGCGGGCATTCTCGCCGATGTCAAAGCGCGAGGCGATCTGGCAGTGGCCGACTATTCGGCGAAGTTTGATAAGTCAGATTTGACAGCTTTCGAGGTCAGCATGGAGGACCGCGAGGCGGCCCTTGAGGCCCTCGATCCCCAGACGCGCAAGGACACCGAATTCGCAATTGCGAACGTGCGCGACTTTGCCGAGGCGCAGCTGGCGACCCTCCTCCCACTCGAAGTCGAAATCATCCCCGGCGTCCACCTAGGCCATCGTGTGATCCCGATCGAAACCGTGGGCTGTTATGTCCCCGGCGGGCGCTATCCGCTGTTGTCTGCGCCGATCATGACCATCGTTCCGGCCAAGGTTGCAGGCGTGGACAACATTATCGCCTGCCTGCCCCCCAACGCCCATGAAGCAATGGTGGCTGGCTGCCATCTCGCAGGCGCAGACCGCATCTTCCGCATCGGCGGTGCTCAGGCGATTGCGGCGATGGCCTTTGGGACGCAAACCGTGCCCGCCGTCGACAAGATCGTTGGCCCGGGCAATGCCTTTGTCAACGAAGCCAAACGGCAGGTGTTCGGCCCAGTGGGCATCGACCAGCTCGCCGGTCCCTCCGAGATTTACATTCTGGCCGACCACACCGGTGACGCCGAAATGATTGCCACCGATCTGTTGGCACAGGCCGAACATGATGTGAGAACACGGGTCGGATTGATCACCACCGATGCGAATCTGGCGCAAGCCGTTGAAGAAGAAGTCACACGCCAACTGGTCGACCTCGCAACCGCAGAGACCGCGCATCAGGCCTGGAACGACTATGGCGAGATCGCAATCTGCGGTGACGAAGAAGCGATGATCGTCTATTCCGACCAGATTGCCGCTGAGCATCTCCAGCTCCATACCGAAGACCCCAAGGAGCTGGCGCTCAAACTGCGCAACTACGGGTCGCTCTTTATCGGCGACTTGGCCAGCGTCGTCTATTCCGACAAATGCTGCGGCACCAACCACACGCTGCCGACGATGGCGGCGGGGCGTTATACGGGGGGACTCTGGGTCGGCGCCTTTGTCAAAACCTGCACTCATCAGTGGATGGAGCCCGAAGGCGTCAACGCCGTTGCACCGCCCGCCGTACGGCAAAGCACCAGCGAAGGGCTCGACGGTCACCGCCGCGCCGCACAGCTGCGTCTGGACCGGCTTCAGGCCAAATAAGGCCTTTGCGCGCTATGATCGGTTGCGGCCTCGAACGCCGCGCCGATCTTCAGAACCAGCGCATCAGCGCCCCGCGCCCCCACGATTTGCATCGCCAAAGGCAGGCCATCGCTAAACCCGATCGGCACGCTAAGCGCCGGATGGCCGCTAAGGTTGAAGGGGATCGTCCGCATCTCAGTCCAGACAGGCCCGCCCGTGTCAAAGTCGGAAAACAGCGGCGCCGTTGTCATGGTTGTCGGAATGATCAAGGCGTCTTGGGTCGACATCAATGCATCGATCTCATCTGTGAAGGCAGCAGCAATCGCGCGCGCTTTGGCGAGTGTTTCGGGTGAAATGCCAATACCGGAATTAAGGCTGGCATAAGCCATTTTCCCGACATGCGCCTCGTCTTTCTCGACCACGTGCCAATGCGACTGGACCTGTTCGGACAGAAGGATATCTGCGCCGGCCTGCTCGATTGATGGGTAGTCAGGCAAATCGGCAACCGTGATCCGCGCGCCAGCAAGACTCAGCGCGGCGGCGGCATCATCAAGCAATGACAGAATAACGGGTGCGTCGCCCTCCCCCCAGTTGCGCCCATAAGCCACGCGCGCACCGGCCATCGGCGTCTCGTCACTGTCGCCTGTCAAAGCCCCGAACACCTGTGCAGCGTCCTGCGCGGAAGCTGCCAATATCCCTACCTGATCCATCGACGGAGCGAGTGGCATCAGGCCAGCTTTGCCGATCCGTTCGGCGGTCGGTTTGAATCCCGTCACGCCGCAATAGGCAGCAGGACTACGCGCCGAGCCGCCTGTGTCGCTGCCGAGAGCAAAGCGTACCATGCCCGACGCAATCGCGGCAGCCGACCCCGACGACGAGCCACCGGTGACATGGTCGCGGCGCCAAGGATTGCGCGGCTGCGGATAAAGGCTCGTGCGATCCGGGCCAACGGTCGCCAATTCATAGGTGGCAACCAGCCCCAGCGGGATTGCGCCGGCTGCGATGCAAGCAACGACAGCCTCGGAGCTATGCTCAGCAACCCTCTCGCGAAAATGGCCACAGCCAAACCGAACCGGCCAACCTGCGACATCAAACACATCCTTTACCGCACAAGGGATACCGTGCAGCGACCCGAGGTCATGACCAGCGGCCAGTGCGGCATCTGTCGCAGCCGCTGCGCGCAGGGCATCCTCTGCCGCAAGATAGACAAAGGCACCAATCTCGGGGTCGCGCGCGGCGATCCGGTCCAGACTTGCCTGCACCAGAGCGACCGAAGTCAGCGTGCCGTCACGTAGCGCTGCGGCCGCCGCTGCAATATCCAGATCGGCAGGGTGCATCATGTGCGGGCTCGCTCGAACGCTTCCCAGGCCGCTTTGAACCTCTCGAAGTCGAACCCCTCCTTTCGGGCTGGCTCCAAAACGAGGCGCTCGATGTCCTGCATCCTGGCAATTGCGGCGGCGAGATGCTCGACAATATCGGCAGGCACCACCAAAGCACCATGACAATCCGCATGGACCAGATCACCGGGCCGGACCGTCAGACCAAAGACTGTTACCGGTACGTCCAGCGCCGTGACATGGACGAACCCGTGGCTCGGGCCAATAGAGCCGGCGACGACGGGAAATTCCTCCGCAAGATCGCCCAGATCGCGCATCACGCCATTGGTCAGAACCCCCGACATGCCAAAACCCTTGTGGATCGTGGTGTTCACCTCGCCCCAATAGGCCCCGATGCAGTGCGGAAAATCCTCGTCCTCGATCACCGCAACCGAAGGCTGCGGCGCGTCGGCCATTGCTTTGTAATAGGCCATCCGTCTCGCGCGGATCACATCGGGCGCTTCGGTCGGCGGGGCCACGGCCGCGATCTTGGCGGTGACGGCATAGCCCACGACGGACAGCCCTCCAGGGTCGGAGCAGAGCATCGTTCCGCGCGTGAACGCCGCGAACCCGCGCTTGCCCTGTGCGACTTCGATCGCGTTGCAGACCGTGGGCGTGTCGACACTGCGCAGCAATTTCAACAAATTGGCGTCTATGCTCATTCCTCCAACCACCGTGCAAGTGCCGCTGTGGTTTCCTTTGGTTGTTCCAGTGTTGGCATATGCGCCGCGCCTTCGATGACCTGCAAAACGCTATTGCTCAGCATCTCGTGCATCATATGATGCCGCGACACCGGACAAAGCGTATCCTCCGCCCCGCAGAGCACAAGCGCCCTGCCCTTGTAGCTACGTAGCGTCTTGGACTGATCCGGTCGGTCGCGAAGTGCGATAGACTGACGAATGAACACTTCGGGGCCAAGCGCGACCGCCATGTCCATGCACAGGTCCATGATTTGGGCGTTGTTGGGTCCATCGGCGAAAAGATAGTTCGGCTTCATCTCATCGCGTATCACCTCCATCAGCTGCCCTGCCCTAGCCTTTTCGATCTGCGGCGTGCGGGCGCGTTGGCGCTCGGGGGCTTCTGCCAGCGGGTTGGTGTCCATCAGCGCCAGTTTGGCGACACGCCCAGGAGCCTGCCGGACGATTTCCATCGCCACTATCGCGCCCATCGATAGCCCTGCAAGGGCAAAGCACGACGGCGCGGCGGCCAGCACGTCTTGCGCCAGCGCCTCGACGCTATCGCTCGCGGTCAGCGGCCGAACCTCGACACACCGCTCTACCTTGAAGGCGGCGATCTGCGGCGCGAACAGCCGTTCATCGCACATCATGCCTGGCAAGAAGACGAGCGGTGTCATCCGACCAGAGCCGCTCCGTCCGCGAGTGCTTTGAGCTTTGCATAAGCGATATCAGGGTCAACCGCGCCAAAGCCCGCAAATGTACCAAACCCGCAATCGCTACCCGCGATCACCCGCTCCGGCCCGACGATATCGACAAACCTCTGGATACGCTGCGCGACCAATTCGGGATGCTCGACGAAGTTCGTGGTAGTATCAACCACGCCGGGGACCAGCACCTTGTCGTCCGGGATCTCGGACTTGCGGTCGCGGAACACGGCCCATTCATGCCCGTGGCGCGGGTTCGACGTCTCGAACAGGACATGCCGCGCCTTTGTCGACATCAGCGTTGTGAACATCTTGTCCATCGGGATGTCGCAGACATGCGGGCCCTCGTAGTTGCCCCAGCAGATATGCACCCGCACCTTTTCGGCAGGAATATCGGACAGCGCGTGATTCAGGGCGTCGACATGGGACTGTGCCACTTTGACAAATTCGACGTCGCTCAGATCGGAGAAAAGCATGTGCCGTGACAAGGCAAGGTCTGGACAATCAAGCTGGAGATCAAGGCCTGCGGCGACGATGGTTTCATATTCTTCCTTCATCGCATCGGCGAGCGCGGCGAGATACGCTTCGCGCGTCGGGTAGAAATCGTTTTGCAGGAAGAGCGAGATCACACCCGGCGAGGCGGCATTCATGAACCCGCGCTCGACCCCATGCTCGGCCATCGCCGCCTTGAGGTTGCTGATGTCCTTGGACAATTCGCCCTGCCCTTTGGATTTCACCTCGCCGACACACATGGGCCGGGCATATTGCGGGGTGCCACCGTCATCTGCAATCCGCTTGAGGAAGGACGGGAATAGTTTGAGGTCCGCCGGTGCGTTGCGCGGGCTGTCCCCTTCGAAACCGGTGTAGCGGTCCTTGACGTAGGTCGCGTATGAGATCTTTGAGGTCTCTCCGTCGCTGACAATATCAACGCCCGAGGCCACCTGTTTACGCACGGTCTCGGACACCGCCGCCGTCATACAAGCGTCAAAGGCGGCGACATCAAATGGGGTTTCCCTTTCCCGAGCAAAGATGAAATCGACGACGTCTTGAGTGCGCGGGAGAGACCCGACATGTGTGGTCTTGATCGCCATTGGCTTATCCTTTCCAGGTTAGGCCCGCGGGATCATCCGTGGCCACGATATGATAGAGGCTCGCCTCGCCCGTCATCGAGGGTACGGCGCTGTGCGCGAGGTTCTCGGGAACTGACATGGTGTCGCCGGGGGCGAGCGTTACGCTTCCGCCGTCCCAGTCAACACGCCAGTGGCCCCGCACCGGCATCAGGACCGAAGTGCGGTCGTGTTTGTGTTTCTTCTCGGTCGACGAGGCGCGGGTGATGAACTCCACCTCAAAACCGGGCCGGTCCCGGAGCAAACCGTTTTCGCCGATCACCTTGGCGGGTGTCTTATCCGCCAGAGCATAGAGGTCCCAGTAACGTGCGACGTGGTTCGGCAAAACCTCCGCAGTCGTCGGCTCGGGGCGCTTGGCAAGCTCCTCGTCCGTCATCAGCGGCATAGGCTTGACACCGTCCGGCAAGCGCTGCTGCTTCTTGGTGTCGTAAAGCTTGCCATCCTCGCCCAGCACAAGGCCGTGATCCGCTGCGTCCTCGATAACCTGCGGTGCCCACATCACGCCACCGCCGGCATCGTCGCCGCCTAGGACAGCCATGATCATCCCATAGTCGGTGCCGATATTCTCGAAGCCGCGAAAGATCCCAGTGGGGATGTTAAATATGTCGCCTTGCTCCAGCACCACCTCGCCCGCATCACCCCAGCGCCCCCAGAAAAAGCGCCAGCGCCCGGAGAGGACAAAAAAGGCTTCGGCTGTGCGGTGATCGTGGAGCGAATTGCGACACTTGGGCGGCTGGCCTGCCGCTCCGATGTTAAAGCCATGCGGGATCGAGATATGCACGTGCTGGTCGGGGCTTTCGCTGACGCCGCCGCCAATGATGGTAAAGTTCTCTTTTTGATCGCTGCCCGGTGTATGGGCATCTATAAAGGCCGTTTTACAGGGTTGCAGGTCGCCGTAGCGAACGATGCGGGATTCCATTTCCAACGGTGTCATAGTGCTATTCCTTAAATTGCGTGCCTGGTTCGGGGATCGAAGAACAGATCACGCGGCCCGGTGGACGCAGGTTTAGTCGGCGCGCGCGACGGCTGGTGAAATAGCCGTGACGTCGTTTCAAGAGGCGGGCACGTGCGGCCATTTAAACATCGCCTCCCGCCAGAAGGATCTGTTTCCAGATCGCGGTTTCATCAAATAGCGTGAACTCCCGGCGCAGACCCCAAGGCCCGAATTCGGCGTGGCTGATGCCCAGGATAAAGACCTCGGCCCCGGTTGGCGTACCGAAGGTGCCCCAGCCATCGTGCTTACCGTGGAGCGTCCAGCGCACGGCCGAGCGGGGTGGCATCATTGGGTCCTCGCGGCCGATCTGGTGCTGGATCTTGAACTCAGCATTCGGGAAACTGGCGCGCAGCCCCATCCAGAACTTGTCTGCCCCATCAAAGGAAAGCGCCTGGACGCCGCCGGGATAGTCGAGGTTCGCGGCGCGGTCGTATTCTTTGGAAATGACCGTGAAATCAGCATTCATGATCCGCGTGAGAATATCGGCGTGCTTCTGCCCCCACGCGTTGTCATTGCCCAGTCCCTTGTACGGCCCCGCAACCTCGTTCGCAGGGGTATAGGGGCGCACGCAGGCCTCTGCGCCGCCTTCGCGGGCAATCAGGTCACGGGCGAATTCCTTTGGGTCGATCCCAAGCTGGCGCACAATCGCGCCCTGATCCCGGATCAACCATTCGTCGTTGATCTGGTTGTTGATGGCGTGACAATCCGCCAGAATGCGGTAGTGCAGCTTCTTGCCAGTCGGCGCACCATAGACACCCAGATTGGCATGTGTCGCGGTCGAATGCAGACGGTGCGAGCTGAGCATCCCTTCTTCTGGAGTGCCCGACCAGATCACGTCTTCGCCAAAAAGCGTCCGGTCCGGAAATTCGGCTAGCGTGGCCATAGTCGCGGCGATCACACCCTGATTGCCCGTCACCACACTCGATGGCGACCGCACGACGATATCGGGGGCGTAATAATGGTGCAGCGTAGAAATCCCGCGATCTTCCCAGATCTCCTTGGTGATCCCGATGATATAGTCGGGGAAATCGGTGAACTTGGGATCAAAGCCGCGCATGGTCATTCCTTCAGATTTCTGGTCGAGCCGCGGACGATCAACTCGCCTTCGATCTCGATCCGATCAGATATAATTTCGGCGTCGTTGATCCGCGCCATCAGGGTCTGCACCGTGCTAGCGACCATCCGGTTGATTGGCTGGCGATAGGTGGTCAGATCATAGGCGGACCAAGCCGCAATCGGCACATCGTCGAACCCGGCAATGCTGACATCGTCCGGGATCGACAGGCCCAATTTGAACCGTAAGACATCCATCACCGCAAAGGCCATATGATCATTGGCGACAAGCGCGGCTGTCGGATATTTGTCGTCGGTAAACATCTCGAACGCGGCGGCACGGGCCATCGCATATTCAAAACCGCCGACCTCACGCGCGGCAAGCTCAAGACCCGCTTCGCGCAAACGATCGGTGAAACCGCGCTCCCGATCGATCTGGGTCGAGGCTTCTTCAAAACCGGCGATATAGCCGATCCGTGTGTGCCCTTGCTCGATGAAATACTGCGCAACCGCCCGCCCACCTTGATAGTTGTCGGTGGTGACAGAACACAGGCGGTCATCCTCTTGTGTCCGGTTGAAAAGCACCACGGGGATACCAGCTTCGTCACAGCGCGCGGCAAGATGCGACGACATCGACACCGACGCGAGCACAATCCCATCCACCTGATAGTCGAGAATTTCCCGCATCACCTTCTCAACGTCACCAACCGTCGCGGCGGCCATAAAGACCAGCACGTGATAGCCTTCTTTTTGAAGCGCGACCGACAAGCGCTCGACGGCTTCGGGATAGAACTGGTTCTCTAGATAGGCGACGACGAGACCGATTATCCGGCTCTTGCCGGTGATCATCGCGCGGGCCAGCACATTGGGCCGATAGCCCAGCTCATTTGCGGCGCGTAGCACCTTGTCGCGAGTGGTCTGCGACACGCTGGCGCCGGGCGTAAACACTCGGCTCACCGCCGATTGGCTCACGCCTGCGGTCTTTGCGACTTGTAGAGATGTGATCCGCTCGGTGCTCATCAGTCTGCTGTCCAACCCCCGTCCACAAGGAGTGAGGTCCCGGTTACCAGCGCCGATGCCTTCGAGGCCAGAAAAACGACTGCGCCCATGATGTCTTCGACTTCGCCGACACGGCCCAATTTGATCTTGTCGTTGATCCAGGCAATCCGCTCGGGATCGGCAAAGGTCTTTGAGGTCAGTGGCGTGCGAATGAAGGTCGGACAGATCGTGTTGATCCGGATTTGCTCGGGGCCCCATTCAATCGCCATTGACTTTACCATACCTTCAAGCCCGTGCTTGCTGGCGCAATAGACCGCCCGGTCAATGCCACCAACGTGACCCATCTGGCTGGAAATCTGGATGATCGAACCACCGCGCCCTTTCATCTTGGCCGCCGCTGCCGTCGACATGAAATAGCTGGCGCGCAGGTTCACATCCATCACGACATCGTAGTCTTCGGGCTCGGTCTCAAGTGCAGGTGAATGGCGCGCCAGACCTGCAGAGTTCACTAGAATATCAAGCGCAGACATCGCCTCGATCGCAGCCTTGACCGCGCCCAGATCAGAAACATCCAGCGCCAGCGCTTCCACTTCCCAGCCCTGCGCGCGCATCTCGCTCACCGTGGCCTCCAGCCGCTCTTGCCCCCGCGCCACACAGGTGACATGCGCTCCCGCCTCGGCCAGAGCCACAGCACAAGCCTGCCCGATGCCCGAACTGGCCCCGGTCACAAAGGCGCGCTGGCCGTCAAGGCGGAATGAGGGAGTCTTGGGAAGTGTCATGCAATTCTCCAGTCTGGCAAAGGAACGGCGCCAGGAACGCGGGCTTTGTTGAATTCACGCAGACGTCCAAACACGTCCACTCCCAGCTGACGATATACGTCGAGCAGGTCAACCAAAACCCAATTCTCCCGGATCAAACCGTTTTCCAAACGCCAAAAATCGAGACTCTTCATCAGGACTTCCCGCCCCGAGGGCGCAATGCCCATCCATCCGTCGCCTGATACCGTCAGACGCATATTCGGCCAGCCTGTTTCGCAGACATAATCACCCTCGCCGATCCAATGCGACATCAGATCGCCCATCGCATCGAGCTTTCGGTCCGGCATGCCGCGCAGGAATGGCCCTTGGTGCCAATTGCGAAACCCAGATATGCCCCGCCCGGTGCCTATGCCCGCAGGTCCGTACCAGCTGCAATGTGTGTGCCAATAGGTATCCAGCCGCATCACTTTCGGGTTTGGATCACCAGGAAAGCGGCACATGTCGGTGAGCATCGCAATCACATTATCCAGCGCCGCCTGCCCATCTCCCGTTATCGCCAAACCGTCGCCAGACATAGGTGCAGGGGTGCATAGAAACTTGCCAAGCTGCGGCGCCATCGGCCAGGCACCTGCCTGCATCATCAGCTCGGGGATATCCCAGATCGTCTGCATCTCGACGATACGACCATCTTTGATCCGGAAAAATTCGTGATAGCGCATGTGCGCATGGTGGCCTGTGGCCGGAATATCGAGAAAGGGCGCAAGAAAAGTACCCATGTAGTTGCCGCAGCAGCCAACCCAATGCTCTCCGCCATTAGGATGATCCTCGGGAGTGGTCCCGGCCATAACGATCATGTCGCGCCGCTCAAGGTCGGGCATGGCCGCAAAGAGCGGCGCAAGGCATTCGGTCTGAAACGTCTCGGGGGTCAGCTCGCCAAAGGGATGGCACATCCGGATCGCAGCGTCCTGCGCAAACAGGTCCTTGATTTCTTTGCCGACCTGCACCGGATCAAAGGTCTCCATCGCTTTGCGAAAGCCCAGAATACACGCCTTTAGTAAAGCCGGCTCCATGCTAGTCCACCGTATCCACAGGTTTGACCGTCCCGCCATAAGGCACATTAGTCCCGCCATAGCGGCGCACGCGAATGTTGCACTGCTCGGCGTGGCCTACAAATCCTTCGAGGTGGCATAGCCGCGACCCGACGGCGCCAATCTTTGCCGCAGCCTCGTCAGTTGTGACCCTTTGATAGCTGTGGGTCTTGAGGAACTTGCCAACCCAAAGCCCCCCAGTATAGCGGCCTGCCTTTTTGGTAGGCAGCGTGTGGTTGGTGCCGATCACTTTGTCGCCATTGGCAACGTTTGTACGAGGACCTAGGAACAGCGCGCCGTAGCAGGTCATATTCTCAAGGAACCAGTCATCACGGTCCGTCATCACCTGCACATGCTCCGAGGCGATCTCGTCGGCAACGCGCAGCATCTCGTCATAGGTGTCACATAGAATCACCTCGCCGTAGTCTTCCCAGCTCTTTCCCGCAGTATCTGCGGTCGGGAGGATCTTGAGCATACGCTCGATCTCGGTCAGCGTCCCCTTCGCCAGCTTTTCCGAGTTGGTGATCAGAACGCAGGGACTGTTATAGCCGTGCTCCGCCTGCCCCAGAAGGTCGGTGGCGCAAAGTTCCGGATCGGCGGCGGTCTCGTCAGCGATGACCAACGTTTCGGTTGGTCCGGCAAAGAGGTCGATCCCGACGCGGCCGAACAACTGTCGCTTGGCTTCGGCGACAAAAGCGTTGCCAGGGCCGACGAGCATATGGACCGGCTGGATCGTCTCTGTGCCAATTGCCATCGCGCCAATCGCCTGAATACCCCCGAGCACATAAATCTCGTGTGCACCGCCCAAATGCATTGCGGCGATCACCGCGGGGTTTGGCTCGCCGTTGAACGGCGGGGTGGCCGCAATGATACGCGGAACACCCGCAACGCTTGCGGTGGCGACAGACATATGCGCCGAGGCGACCATCGGAAATTTGCCGCCGGGGACATAGCAGCCCACGGTCTGGACCGGGATATTCTTGTGACCAAGGATCACACCCGGCATCGATTCAATTTCGATGTCGAGCATCGACGCCCGCTGCGCCTTCGCAAAGTTGCGCACCTGGTCCTGAGCAAATCGAAGGTCTGCCATATCCTCGTCACTGACCTTGGCGATGATCGACTGGATTTCTGCATCGCTCAGCCGGTAGCTCTCACGGCTATAGCCGTCGAACTTTTCCGCCATCCCGCGCACCGCTGTGTCACCGCGCGCTTCGATGTCCGCAAGGGCGTTCTCAACGACCGCACGGACTTTGGCATCATCCTGCGCTCGTTCGCTGTCTGGCTTGCCCTTCTTGAGATAGGTTACGGTCATAATGCAGGTCCTCATTCAAATTTTAGTATCAACCAGATCAGATGTCCGCGATCCGCTCGCCAGATGTGGTGTCGAATAGATGGCAGATGCTTGCGGGAATGCTGGCCTGTACCTCGTCCCCGATCTCGGCGCGATAATCCTTGTCGGTCTTGACCGACACCAGAGATTTCCCAAGCCGCCAGGTGATCATAGTCGCCTCGCCCAGAAGCTCGATAGAGTACATCGGCGCCGCGATCTGGCCGCTTGACGGCACGATTTCGGCATCTTCGGCCCGGAACCCAAGGGTCACTTTGCCGGATGCCTTGCTAGAAAGACCCTCGACCTGCACCCCCTCGCCGCGGAACACGCCGTCGTTCAGAACACCTTCGACGAGGTTCATCGCGGGCGAGCCGATGAAGCTGGCAACGAAAGTGTTGGCGGGCATGTTATAGATATCCGTGGGCGTGCCGACCTGCTGAATCTTGCCCGCGTTCATTACGACAACGCGGTCAGCCAGTGTCATCGCTTCGATCTGGTCGTGCGTCACATAAACCGTAGTAGTCTTGAGCTTGGACTGAAGGTTCTTTATCTGCGCCCGGGTACTGACCCGCAGTTTGGCATCAAGGTTCGACAACGGCTCGTCCATCAGGAACACGGTCGGTTTGCGCACGATCGCCCGGCCCAAGGCCACCCGCTGGCGCTGGCCACCCGAAAGGTCTGCGGGGCGGCGATCCATAAAGTCCTCAAGCTCGACCATCCGGATCGCGTTCATAACCATCTCGTCGTGCTTTTCTTTGGGCACTTTACGTACCCGAAGCGGAAACCGGATGTTCTCGTAAACCGACAAGTTCGGATAGAGCCCGTAGGATTGAAACACCATCGAGATGTCGCGGTCCTTTGGCTCGAGCTTATTGACCATCCGGTCGTCGAGCCAGATCTCGCCGTCGGTGATATCCTCAAGCCCGGCGATCATCCGCATGGTCGTTGATTTGCCACAGCCCGAAGGTCCGAGCAACACGAGGAATTCCTCATCGGCAATATCGAGGTCGAAATTGTCAACGGCGACGAAACTGCCCCATCGCTTGTTGACGTTCTTGAGCTGCAATCTAGCCATATGTCTGGTCCTTATCCTTTGACGGCGCCAGCGGTCAGGCCGCTTACGATCTGGCGTTGGAAGAACATGATCAGAACGAACAGCGGCACAATCGCCGAGACAACGGCGGCGACGGCGTACATGACCTTGCCCTCTTCTTGGGTGGATCCAAGAAAACTGCTTATTTTCGGGATCATCGTGGTGTTTTCCTGCGTGAGCAGCATCGATGTGACTGTAAAGTCGTTATAGGCGAGCAAGAAGCTGAACAGACCGGTGGTCACAACGCCGGGCCACATGACCGGGATCACGGCCAGCCGGAATGCTTGAAAACGGGTACAGCCATCGACCATCGCGCTTTCGTCCAGATCTTTGGGGATCGACAAAAAGAAACTGTGCAGCATCCAGAGCGTAAAGGGCTGGTTGATTGCCACCAGCACAATAATCGTGGTCGGCAGATAGCCCCAGATGTTCAGCTGGAAGAACGGCAGCAGATAGCCTGACACCAGCGTCACATGCGGCATGGCGCGAAACACTAGCGCCGCAATCAGCAGCCAGAAAGTGTACTTGAAGCCAGAGCGGGCCAGCGCATAGCCACCCAAAGTCCCGAGGGTGAGCGAGATCACAACGACAAAGAATGTGACGATGCCGGTGTTCAGAACTGCACGCCAGAACTCCTTCTCGATCCATGCCCCCTCATAGCCTCCAAAGGTATAGAGGCTGCCGTCGTTCTGGCGCTGGGTCACGGGTCCGGTTATCGCGTTCATCCAGTCCACGCGGGAAAAGAAGTCCCCCTCGGCCTTGAGCGATCCCCACATGGTCCACAGGAACGGAAACGCGGCGACCACAAGCCAGATCAGCACAAAGCCTGTGGACAGTGCCACCAGAGGCAGGGGTTTTTGGTGCGACGGGTTCGACATGCGGGCGCCCTCCTCAGCTTTTGCGGTTAAATTCGCGCCAGTTACGACGCAGAACGGGAAGCAGAAGGATAATCACGCCTACAATCGTCAGCATCGACGTGGCCGCAGCTGATCCGAACAGGGGCGACTCCGACGCGCGCAGATCGTTGTAGATCAGGAAACTCAGCGAGGTCGCGCTGGCAGCAGCGGAGAAGCCAATGATCGGTTCGAAAATTCTGAAATTGTCCATCAACTGCATCAGCGCGATGAACGTCGCCAGCGGTAGCAAATACGGCATAGTGACAAAGCGAATGCGCTCCCAGCGGTTGGCGCCGTCAACCATCGCGGATTCCATCGTGTCGGAGGGCACGGTCTGAAGCCCGGCATAGAAAACCACAAAGGCAAAGGGCGACGAGTGCCAGACGCCATACACAAACAGCGTAACCCAGGTGAGGACAGGCGACGCCTTGAGCGAGAGGTTCGGATCCCCGAACAGCGATTGCAGGCCTGCGCCGATGATGCCGCGGCTGTCGATCATCCAGTAAAGCACCAGCGAACCGACCAGTGGCGTGACGATCATCGGCAACAAGGAGAAGAAGATCACCGGTCCTTTGAACAGGTTCGGCAGCGAGTTGACCACCACCGCCACGATGAAACCAAGGATGATCACCAACGGCGTGACGATAAACGTATAGGAAACCGTAAAGATCAGCGCCTTGTAGAACGGCAGGTTCATGATCTTGTTGCGGATCTCGTTGAAATTCTCGCTAGAGCGGAAAATCTCGTTGATATCGTTAAAAGCGAGGTGGCTGGAGTTTGTGTAGGTGTTCAGGCCGTTAAAACGTCCCATCGGTTGTTCTTCGCGAAGCTGTCTCATCGCGTCGACATCAACAGAGACTTGCGGCTTACACCCAAAGGGCCCGCAGTTCTCGGAGGTTACCAAAATCTGCTCATGCTCGATGAACAGCGATTGATAGGCAACCGAGAGGATTGGCACAGCAATGAAGAGGATCATTGCAAGAAGCGATGGCCAGATAAAGGCTAAAAAGGTCTTGTGTGGCATGTCTTTCCCTGGCCGTTCCCTCGGGTGTAACGGTGCTTCCGTCTGACGTACAGGAACGCGGGGGCCGAGCGTGGCCCCCGCGCTTTAGGATTAGTTCAAGTAGCCGGCTTCCGTCGCCGCGGCATTATACGCAGCGGCGATGTCTGCCAAGGCTTGCTCGGCGGACTCTTTGCCTTGCAGGTACTCGACGATGTTGTCACCCAGAGCCGTGTGCAGGAGACCCATGTAGGGCTCCATCGGATAGGGACGCGCGCCGCCCTGGACGTTACCGATCACACCGACCGCAGCGGCTGTAGGCTCGTAGCCATCGATGAGCCAGACAGCGAGATCAGCATTCTCGGCCATCATCTCTGGGGAAACGCCGGCCATCATAGCGCGGAACGACGCTTCGGCATCTTCGTCCGAGATGTTCTTGGCGATGGTAAAGCCATCCCACCAAAGAGCTGCCGAAGGGATGCCATCGTCATACATCGCGGGCGCCGCGGCAAATGCGGTCTGCTCTGCAATCGCAGGATCTGCAGCATCATCACCGATAAACGCACCGGCGCGCGAGCCCCAGTTGATCGCGATCGCGATCTCGTTGGCTTCCCAAACCGGCTTTTGCGAGTTGGCGTCATAGGTTGCCCAATCCGCATACATATACTCGGTCATGCCTTTGAGTGTTTCGAGAACGGCAATACCATCGACATTATCGATCGCCAGTTCAGCCGTCCCAGGGACGAAGAACTCATTGCCGGTGGAGAGATAGGAATTCACGAATTCCGCTGCGAGGTTCCAGCCCGGCATATAGCTTGATGCGAGAGGCGTCTCCATGACGCCAGCGTCGCGAAGCTTCTGCGCGGCGGCCATCATCTCGGCATAGGTCTTGGGCACTTCGATGCCATTCTCGGCCAAAATGTCTTTGCGATAGAACATGTGCTGAGCGTTTGCCATGAAGGCGACTGCCATGATCTTGCCGTTGATGCGGATCAGCTGGTTTTCCTGCAACTGACCACCCCATTTGGCGACATATTCGTCCAGCGGACGGATCAGGTCGTCATTGAGAAGCGGCACGATCGAGTTCGAAGCAATAACAGCTACTGTGTAGGTGGCTGGGCTGGTCGTCAGCGCCGGAACCTGAATGCTCTTGTGCTCTTCGGTCGCGTTCGCCGTCACTTCCACGGTGTCACTTGCGCAGGTTGCGGCCCCATCGGCTACGGCATGCAGCGCGGCAAAGTCATTGGATAGGATGCGGACAGAGCCGCTTTCGATTCCGCAGTCCGCCCAAGCAGCGCCGGCCGATGCTATCAGGGCGCATGCGGCGACTGTCGATTTCACGGTCATTTTCATTCGAGATATCTCCTGTTGGTTTGGCACCTACCCAGGCCACCGATCAGATCGCCAAGCGAAGTGCATCTTGGACAAAAGCCGTTAAACCAGCTCTTCCCGCTAGCAGCGTAGTGAATTTTGCATACGCATGCAAGAAGTTTAGCAAACGCACCCTAACCTTTGATATTTGAGATGAAATGCTGACTTAGGCAGCGCCGCCGAGACTTTGAGCACGGGTAGATTCGCGCATTTTCAAGCCAACACATGCATTTCAAGAATCAGTGGAAAGCGCGCCAGAACACCACTACAGTCGGGCAAAACAACTTCAAAAGCGACCAGCTGTTTAAAACTAGGGGATAGTTGAAATGAGAAGTTCAGACGCATCAACACAATTGCAAACGTATGCAAATCATGCTTGAATGCACGCGAAACCCAAGATCAGGAATGCTACTATGGCCAATACCGACAAGAGCGATAAGGAAACCTTAAAGACATCGAACAAAGAGGCCGTACTACAAGCCGAACGACTCGATTTTGTCGATCTGACCCCTGAGAGCCGCCCGCGTGTCCAGTCTATGAAAGGCTTTGACGACTGCTATACCGATATCGTCGACTATATCATCCGCTGCACCCACAAGATCTGGGACGAGCGGAATGTCGGCCTTATCTACACCCATTACACCCATGACTGCGTCGTCTATAGCGCAGGCGGCACGATCTATACCCGCGAAGAAGTGGTGCAGGACACGATCCGCCGGATGTATATGCTGCCCGAGCGTCGCGGCATGGCCACACAGGTGATCTGGAACGGGAACGACGAGGACGGCTTCTATACCTCGCATCTGGTCACCGGAACAGGGCGCCACACACAACCGGGTATCTACGGCAAACCCACCGGGCGCACCTTTGTCGCCCGCACCATCGCCGACTGTATGGTATATCAGAACAAGATTTTCCGCGAATGGCTCGTAGTAGACTCGATGGCGCAGATCAAGCAGATCGGACTCGACACACAGGCCTATGCCACAAATCTCGCAAAGGCTTACTTTGACAAGGGTCTATTGGCCGTCGACATCGGCGAAACCGGCCGTTTGGCGGGCCAATATCCGCCCGAAAGCAAGCCCGACCTCTCCATCGCCAACAATGATCTGGAGCGCGAGGTGCTGCAATGGTTGCACGAAATCCACAACCGGCGCATGTTCGGGCGGATCAAGACGGCTTATGCCCCGACCGTGCAATACCACGGCCCGCTCATGAAAGAGCTCTATGGCCACGCCTCGGTCATCCACCAAACCGTCGGTCTCTATGCCTCTTTTCCGGACGGGTTCTTCATGCCGCTCCACATCTGCTCGCAGCCCAGCGACGAAGGTGGCTCTAAGGTCGCCGTGCGCTGGCTGATCGAAGGCCACCACCTTGGCTGGGGCGTGATGGAAGAGATCGGCGCTCCGACCGGTAAGCGGGTTCAGGTGATGGGCATGACCCACTTCCATATCCGCGACGGCAAAGTAGTGGACGAGTGGACCAACTACGACGAAATGTCAGTTCTCATGCAGATCAAGCTCGCCCAGATGACAGACAAGGACTCGGCGGTTCTGGACGCGGAATAGACGCTAAGGCGGCAAGTCACTTCAGTACATCAATGCCCTGTTGATGCCAAAAATGAAGTAGGTCGATGAACACCCAGTTCTCGGCCAGCTTGTCGCCGTCTCGCCGATAGATATCAATCACGCGAAACTCGGCGCTCTTTCCGGTCGCAGCCACCCCCATAAACGGACCCGTCAATGTGGCGGTAAAATTGGGCCAACCGAAAAAGCCGCCAAAATGTCCTTCGGAAAGCCGCGCGATATGCCGGGTTTTACTGCGCCCGGAAAAGGCTGCTCGGAACGGGCCAGAATGCTGCATGGCATAGCGTTCAATTGTGTAGGTGGAGCCGATCCCTTCGGGACCCCACCAAAGCATGTCGTGATGCCAGGTCCGCGCCAGCTCGTCTTCCAACGACATGCCAGACTGCCATGTGCCGAGATCGGTGATCATCGCCTCGATCGCTGCCAGTGTCGCTTTGCCCTCAGCCTCTGGCTGCGGCTCGAACAAGAGCCCGCCATGGGTTGCCGGACCGGGCTGCACCAAATGCGCGGCGGTCTGATTGGGGAACAGCACCAACCCCGCTTGAGCCGCCAGATGCGGAATGTCAAAATACATGGCCGTCTCGACGATCTTTCCATCGAATACCCTGTTGAACTCGCAATAGCGCAACATCCCGAGCTTGCCGCTCGGCGGGATCCCCAGCCATGCCACGTCGAAAAGCCCCATCAGATGACCCATCGACACAACCCAGACACCGGGCTCCCCTTCGAGCGTGTTCTCACCGGCGAAAAAAATATCCTGCCGCCGCTTGCAGGTCAATGAGGTCAGCAAGGGCGCCCAGAATTGGGTAGCAACCGCCTCGGCACCGGTGATTTCGCCAAAGGGATGAAAGCCGCGCCAAATGTAGTCCGGCACCACAAACGCGCCCAGCACTTCCGCCACCGAATCTGGGGTCGCCTGATCTAGGGCGGCATAGTAGAGCATCACAAGTTCTTTTGCGGCCTGACGCGGCATGTTTCCCTCCCTAATCGGGTGCCGATCAAGTCGACCGGGATAGGCCGATCTGACAGCCATCACAAACTACTTAGCCGTGGGAACGGGCCCCGGCAAGCTCCCTAAGCTTTTGGCCATTTTGTTTGCTCTTTGGGCAGACAGCGGCTGTTATCAAATCTTTACGAATAGGGCACCATAAACTTAACTGGCCCAAACCGTCCATTTCTTGTTCAGGTCAACTACCCCCGCACGTATCAGGACTTTTAGAACATCCACATCCACGTCCGCCAGCTTGTTGATGTACAAGCACGACTTTCCAATTTTGTGTTTTCCCAGATCCTTCAGGATATTGGAAAAATCTGTATAACCCGGCATGATATAGACTGACAGGTTTTGCTTTCTGGGTGAGAATCCTGTGGCTAGAAAATCGCCTTCGCGTCCGCTGTCATAGACATAATGATACGCCCCGTAGCCCACGATACTGGGACCCCACATACGGGGCTGCCAGCCGGTGACCTCTTGGAAGATCCGGTTCAATTCGAGCGCATCGGCCCGTCGTGTAGGATGCTCGACCTGTCGTAGAAAATCCTCTACCGAAGCATTCGTGCCCTGGGTTTTATTTTCACTCATCACTCGCTCCCATCCACGCTATGAAGACTAAACACTTTTTTTGATTCCTGAAAAGGCAGCCCCGCCGTGCGCCCGATTGTAACCATTACGCTAAACCCCGCCCTTGATCTTGCCACCTCGGTTAAGGCTGTGACCGCGGGTCCGAAACTGCGTTGTACCGAACCCAAGCGTGACCCGGGCGGTGGTGGGATCAATGTCTCGCGGGTTGCGGACGAACTGGGCGGAGAGACCACAACCTTTGTGGTTCTTGGTGGGGCGACCGGCAATGCTTTGGAAGCCTTACTCCGTGGCGAAGGCATCGAACCGGCAGTTTTCAAAATCGACGGTGAAACCCGACAAAGCCTGTCTGTTTCAACTTCTCAGACCGGCGAGCAATACCGCTTTGTAATGCCCGGTCCGCTTTGGAGCGCAGACAGCCTTGACCGCGCTTTAGTGCAAATTCGCAACGTGACACCAACGGGCGCTTTGGTGGTATTTTCGGGCAGCCTACCCCCCGGCGTTCCGGATGACTTCCCTGCACGGCTCGGCGAATTGCTAAAGGATTGCGATCTGATTTTCGACATGTCCGGAGCGGCGCTTGAGCGTTTTGCATCCTCGCAACTCAACCCCTTTATCCTGCGGATGGACAGCGGCGAAGGAGAAATGCTGCACGGTGCGCCACTTGCGACGGCGCATGACACAGCCCGATTTGCCCGCAGCCTTGTAGATCGCAAAGCAGCCCAAGCCGTCATCATCGCCCGCGGGGCCGAAGGCTCGGTTCTGGCGACGGCAGAGGGGGCGTGGCTGGTGCATGCAGCCAAGGTTCCGGTGGATAGCAAAGTCGGGGCGGGCGACAGCTTTGTCGGGGCCATGACTTATGCCCTTTCGCAAGACATGCCGCTGATCGAGGCGCTGCAACTAGGTGCCGCTGCCGCCAGTGCAACAGTGACCACTCCGGCCACAGACCTGTGTAGCCGCGCCATGATCTACGATCTGTTATCGCAGTGTACGATCGAGCCACTAGACGCGTAACTAGTTGGGATCCCGCCAGCGGTTCGCAATCGGATAGCGCCGGTCCAACCAGAATGCACGCGGTGACAGGCGGGTGCCGGGGGCGGACTGGAAGCGTTTGTATTCGCTGATGTAAAGAAGATGCTCGACCCGCTTGACGTCCTCGGCCGCAAAACCTTGGGCGATCAACTGCTCAACGCTTTGCTCGTTGTCCACCAGCCCCTCAAGGATCGCATCCAACACGTCATAGGGTGGCAAGCTGTCTTCATCTTTCTGATCGGGACGCAGCTCGGCGCTTGGCGGTTTGCTGATCACGCAGTCAGGGATAACCTCGCCCGAAGGGCCATGCATCCAGTCGTGGTGATGCGCGTTGCGCCAGCGGCACATGGCAAAGACACGGGTTTTGTACAGGTCTTTGATCGGATTGTAGCCGCCGTTCATATCGCCGTAGATCGTAGCATAGCCCACCGCGACCTCGGACTTGTTGCCGGTGGTTAGCAGCATTTCCCCGAACTTGTTTGACAGCGCCATCAACAACAGTCCACGCAGGCGGGACTGGATGTTTTCCTCGGTCAGATCGGGATTCAGCCCGTCAAAGAACGGCGCAAGCGTGTTGGTGATCGCGTCGCGACCTTCGGTGATCGGCACATAGTCATACCGGCACCCAAGGTTTTCGGCGATGGCCTTGGCGTCCTCCAATGACCCTTGCGAGGTATATTCCGACGGCAGCATCACGCAGCGCACGGCGTCAGCCCCCAGCGCATCCACCGCAATTGCCGCCACAATGGCTGAATCGATCCCGCCCGACAGACCCAGAAGCACCTTCTTAAAGCCGGTCTTGCGCAGATAGTCGCGCAGCCCTTCCACCATGGCGTGATAGTCGCTTTCGAAATCGTCCGGCACAGGGGCTC
>Ga0181573_10001647_pt1 | contig 21604 bp, 14 predicted proteins | sample 101ome_25_FD_148643 | JGI IMG/M metagenome (GOLD analysis project Ga0181573, IMG submission 148643) | Coastal salt marsh microbial communities from the Groves Creek Marsh, Skidaway Island, Georgia - 101409BT metaG (spades assembly) | ecosystem: Environmental > Aquatic > Marine > Intertidal zone... | reverse complement strand
GCTAACAGGTTCATCGCCCACAGAAAAGGGTCCAGCCGGGACCCGATGGATGTGCTCCGGGACATTGTCGAGGAAGAGCTGGCGCGGGGGGCGTTCAGGCCCGTTGTGCGCGGGTGCACCCGCCCGCTCGCCGAGTCATAGCAACCTATACGTTGAGGAGTACCTCAAGAGCCGCTAAGTTACATGTGACTCGGTATCTACGTATCTTTCTTCGTTTCCTTTGCTTGCTTCTGGGCGTGCTCGCGCTTCCTCTCCTCCCACGTGGCCTTGAAGTTCCAGCCCAGCCCACCCTCGCCCGACACAAACGCGTCGAACGTGCGGGCGTCCTTGTTGGCAGGGTCATCCCACTCCAGCTCCGTCTTGGCCGGGGCCAGCATACGATTCACCTTCTTGGTGATCTTGTAACGCCACGGGGTCTTGGCTTCCTCGTTCGTCTTCTTGGTCTGCAGGATCACGTACGGCCGTCCGTCGTGTGTGTGTCCGGATCCGCTCCGACACGCGCTCAACAGTGTTTTTCTTTCGTTCGTTCGTTCGTTCGTCCGTCGCGTCACGACGATCTCTGCTCGCCAACCTCCAGTCCCTCCCTCCCGCGGAGCGACCGAGGCAGAAGCGGCACGGAGATACGCGCAACTTTCCGGCAATCAACTCGATGGTATTCGTTGCGACGTGTAGCTTCCAGGGCCGGCGGCCCGAGGTCCAGCTCTCTTCGTCAGTCAAACCACGACGACCTCGATTCAGCCGGGCCGTGCGTCGTCAGCCTCCACGCGTCGTCAGCCTCCACGCCGACTACCAGGCCAAAGCCACCGATTCCGAGGTCCTGAAGAAGCCCCTCAAGGCCGAGCTGCAATCCCACGAGATCCGGAATGTCTTTGGCTACCCTAGGAATTTACGCGACAGGTACAACGTGGGCGACGTGTTGGGCGCGGGCAGCTTTGGCGTCGTGCGCAACTGCACGGAGCGGTCATCGGGCTCGCGGTACGCTGTCAAGTCGATCCCGAAGATGCCGAAGAACCACAAGTGCACGCCGCGGTACCTGCTCAAACTGCAGACGGAGGTGGACGCGATGGGTCAGATTGGCTCGTCGCTCGATGCAGTCTTTCTGAAGGACGTCTTTGAGGACGACGCGGCGGTGCATCTCGTGATGGAGCTGTGCGAGGGCGGCAGTGTGCTGGACGGGCTGAAGGGGAACTACAGCGAGCGGCAGGTGGCGTCGATCATGCGGAGCGTGCTGCGGTTCCTTGCGCAGTGCCACGCCAAGGGGATCGTGTACAGGGACGTCAAGCCCGAGAACTTCATGGTGCTGAACCAAATAGCTGCCACTGCGGGCGAGCGGGCGATCGACGAGAAGAAAAAGAAGAAGAAAAAGGACAAGGGGCTGTGGAACTCGTTCTCCAAGGCGGTCGGCATCAAGGGTGAGAGCGAGTCGACCGACACCGACGGCGACGTGGCGGGCGTGACAGTCCCGTCCGACCGATCGGACCGATCGGGAGCGGAAGCGGGAGCAGAAGCCGAGTCGTCGCTGGAAGCGCACCTGCAGGTCAAGGCGACTGACTTTGGCCTGTCGATCCGGCACCGCAGCGACGAGCCACCGTTAAAGTCTAGGAGCGGCACGCCCGCGTACATGGCTCCCGAGGTCATCAAGCAGGCGTACACCGAGAAGGCAGACGTCTGGTCGGCGGGGATCATGATGTACCAGCTGTTGACGGGCAAGTTTCCCTTCTGGGAGAACGTCAGGGAGTGCACGCTGCAGCAGGTCTGGAAGTCCATCCTCACCGAGCAGGTGGACTTTCAGGCCGCCGAGCTGTCGCACATCTCGCCCGAGGCGGTCGATTTGCTTAGAAAGATGCTTCACAGGGACCAGAACAGGCGGATCAGCGCCAACGAGGCGCTGCAGCACCCTTGGCTCGCCGTCAAGGACGCTGCGCCGACGCTGCCGCTGCGATCGTCGGTGGTCCAGAGGCTGCAGCGGTTCGCCACGTACGGCAAGCTCAAGCAGCTGGTTTTGAAGCTGATCGCGGACGATATCCACGAGGACACGGTGCCCATGCCGGTGATCGACGCGGGTACGTCGGAGAACTCGGTGATGATCCTCCGGGCGCTCTCGGGGCTATTCGAGGAGCTCGACGTCGACAGCTCGGGCTGCATCTCCAAGACTGAGCTGGTCGACGGCTTGGAGCGACTCGGGTACGACGTCAGATCCGAGGAGCTGGACCAGCTCATGTCGAGGGTGGACAGCAACCGGGACGGCAGCCTGCAGCTGTCCGAGTTTGTCGCCGGCATGATTGACTGGCCGGCGCTCCAGGAGGACTCCAGGTGGGAGATCTGGGTCAACCGCGCGTTTGACAAGTTGGACAATAATCAGAACGGATACATCGAGCTGAGCGAGCTGGAGTCGCTGATTGGCGCGAGCGTCCAGCCGCTCTACGTGGACACGGACGGCGACGAGGAAGCCGAGCGCATCCTTGAGGCCAAGAACATGCTCCGCGAGGCCGACACCAACAACGACGGCTTGGTGTCCAGGGAGGAGTTTGCCGAACTTCTCGCGACGGGGGGCTCCGAGCCGGACCTCCTGTTCCTATACGACACCAGGCTGCGGGGCGGGGGCAGGGGCAGGCTGGGCGTCTCGGATGTCGTCGCGAGCGTCGACGGGGATATGTACGTCGACGAGGAGGATTGGCGCGAGAGCTGAGGAGGAGGACGACGATTAGCCGGTGTGGTGAGCAACGAATGGTGGGGAGCGCAGCGACCCCTATACAACATTGTTGTTTGCCGTTTTCGTCTTTCGTTTGCCGTTTGCCGTTTGGTGTTTGGTGTTTGGTGTTTGGTGTTGCGATTGAAAGAAAGAATGAATGAGAATGATGTCGATTCATGCTCGCTACTACATCATGCCCGCCATGTTGTGGTGGCCGATCGCGAGTCCGGTGCAGAGCAGGCCGAACACGAAGAAGGGCTGGCTCCTGGCCTGGAACGCGACGTCGTTCTCGACCGGATCCGGAATCAGGTACTTTGCCTGGGCGTACGCCTGCGGGAGGATCAGTCCAAAGAGCACGGCCGCATACGTCGGCTCGTTGATCCCCCAGTACAGCCAAGCGGCGACCGCCAGCTGGGTCGCCGTGATACTCGTGCAGCAGATCGCCACCGCCTTCTCAATTCCGAACGCCACCGGCAGACTCTGCAGTCCGAGCGCCCGGTCGCCCTCGATGCTCTTGAAGTCGTTGACGATGGCGATACCCAGTCCCGCGATGCTGTACAGCATCGTCAGGATCACGTCGGCCGACGTGAACTCGCCGAAGAGCGCCTGCCCGGCCAGCCACGGGAGTGTGATGTAACTGCTCCCCAACGCGTAGTTGCCGGCCCACCCCCACTTCTTCAGCTTGAGCGGCTCGGCACTGTAGATGTAGCTCACCCCCGACCCCAGCAGCGCCAGCCAGAACAGCGTAGGCGTCTCGTGCCCCTGCAGCGTATCCAGCAGGTACGCAACGCCAAGACCTCCCCCGAGCAGGATCAAAATCTGCGCGACCACCTCCCCCTCGCTGATCCGCCCGCTCGGAATCGGCCTGTACGGCTCGTTGATGGCGTCAATCTCCCTATCCTCCCAGTCGTTGATTGTCTGCGTGAACCCCGTCAGCAGCGGCCCGGACATCGTCATGCACAACAGAGACAGGCCCACGTCGCGCGGCGTCCACTCGAACCCGCCGGACGCGGCCGCGCCGCACAGCACGCCCCAGATCAAGGGGATCCACGTCACCGGCTTTGTCAGCTGCAGCCTGATCTTCCAGATGTCCGTCTCCAGATCGCCGTCGGCTCCCTTCATACCGAGCAGCTGCGCGTCGCCCTTGATCCCACCGACCACGTCCTGCTGCTTTTTACCCGCCGTGGTGGTCTGCTTTGCCGCGGCGACCGGGGCAATTCTCGAGCGCGCCGCGCCGCGCATTCCCAATCTCCCGCGCGGGACAGAGGGAATGACGGAAATCTTTGTTGCCTGGGCGAGCATCGTACGAGTATGTGTGTGCGATCGGCAAAGAAGAGTTCGTTTTGCGCGGCGTCATCCTGATCGGTCCGCCCAGAATTTTCGTATATCGCGTTCGCTGCCCGAGCGAGTTGGAGTCGCGTCACACCCTATACGTGAACGGACTGTACAGGTGACCGAGAACCCACGGGTGGGACCGGCGACGGGTTGTATCGCGCGCGCAGCGTCCTTCTCGTTGCATGCTGGAGACAGAGACAGAGACATCTGGAGGTGAGCGACACGATATGGTCAAGCTGCTCACGACAAACCTGCTCCAGTCGCACATCAAGGGTGTGAAGAACGGCTACCCGCTCGGGCTGTCTGCCACGGAGATCAAGGAGACGAACGTGGACTACGACCCGGACTTTCTGCGGGCGACGTTTGGGCGGATAGACTACGGTGTGCTCAAGGGGCACGCGGATAGCCTCGGGGTGGGTGCGGAGCTGCCCGGTCCGGACCAGGTGCACGAAGGGCTGTTGAACGACGAGGAGTTTCTGCGGAAGCTGCATCACGCGCTGTTGGAGGTGGTGGTGGTCCAGGGCGAGCTCGTCTGCCCGGAGACGGGGCGGAAGTTCCCGATCTCGGACTGCATCGCCAACCTGATGCTGCACGAGGATGAAGTCTAGACTCCAGAGGAGGAGTCTAGAAGATTCCCGCGTCGTCTTTCGAGTAAAAAATTGTACCTTTATGCCGTTTCTGCACTCGCCGGCGACACGCACGCGCTCGTTCGCCCGGAGACGTGCCACACCCAGCATTCGTTGAGCCAAGATCGGTGGCAATTTCGGCGTACAGTACTGCATTGATACCACGCGCAGCTGCCCACCATACATATGAACTCCATTAAACGCCCCTTAGCGAGCGCGAGAGGGCGGGCGACGCTTCTCTTCCTGTGCAGCCTCGGAATCGTGCTGGTCTACCTGCTGCTGGCGAGGCCGGACGGCTCGGCGCTGGGCCTCGACACGCAGCGCAGCGGGTCGTCAGTGGAGCGGATACGAGCGGGCGGTGGTTCGGCCGGCGACGCGCGTTCCGCGGGCTCGTCCACGTCGTCGACGTCGTCGAGCGCGCTCCAGGCCCTGTCGAGCTTCCTGGGTGGACACACGCTGCTGACGGGGTCGGTCACGGACCAGATACTCGAAGATCCACAAGAAAGTCTCGCAGCCTTGATCGAGGAGCAGGAGCATTCGAAGATAGCGCAAGGGGCGTCCAACTGCGGGGAAGTGGAAGAGGAACGCGTGGACCCGCTGCCGGGCAACCTCACCGGCCGGTTCCACGGCGCGTGCCGCAGTCAGTATCCGCCCACGGTACCCAATCTCCAGGTCCGACAGATATGGAAGTCGCCAAACATGCGAAAGTACACGGACGTGACGCTCGTCACGCAACTGACGCTGGACCAGCTGCCCAAGCTCGAGTTCCAGTGCGAGCGGTGGTCAAGCCGGGTGGCCGCTGCCGTCTACGTCAAAATCCCGCACCCTATGGTGAAAGCCTCAAGGGCCGACCCCGATGGGGGAGACGGCGAGGGCGACGGCGAGGGCGACGGCGAGGGCGAGGGCGGCGTTTCGTACGAGCGGCTCGACGACGCGCTTGTCCACGAGACGCTCGTCGCTGCCGAGAAAGAGGTGGGTGCCTTCTTCGACAAGGTCCACGACGCGCAGCTGGGATGCACCCTGGACATCGTGCTGACCTACGAGGAGTACGTGTCGAACGACCCATGGCTGCTGCTGTATCCGATCAACGCGATGCGGAACAGGGCCCTGCAACTGGCAGACGCCGAGAACGTTCTCGTCGTGGACGTCGATACGATCCCCAACGTGGACCTTTCTCACGATCTGCACATTATGAGCATGTACGAGACGTTGAACCGCGTCCTCGGCAACAGACAACTCATCGTGCTGCCCACCCTGACTCTCCCGTCGAACGGGGAGGATGACCCTCTTCAGACAGCGCGGTGGCTCTCGCGATCGCTGGAGGGCATGGACCGGGTCAAGACCATGAGCGATAAGGGCAAGATCGAGCTCCACACGACGGTGCGGAGCCCCCTGATGCAGCAGGACATGGACTTGGACAGGTGGCTCAACGCGTCGATGCCGTTCCGCATCAACGACGTGCACGAGGACTACGAACCCGTCTACTTGGCCAAGAAGGCCACGCTGCCCTGGTACGACGAGCGGTTCCGGGGCCTCAAGCTCAACCGGGCGGTGCACACGTGGCACCTCCACAAGTCGGGCTTCATCTTCATCGTGACGCCCCGGGCCTACGTGGTCCACGCGCCCCACCCCAAGGGTCGCTTGTGGCTGGAAACGCGGCGGAGTGGACACTACAAGAAGATTATGCGGATGCTGGGACAGTCGCACATCGACATGGAAGATGACAGCTACGAGCCCGTCACCCTCTTCCAGTGTGTCTCCCGACGCAGCAACAAGTGGACGTGGTACTGACTGACCAACTGGCTAGCCCGTCGGATACATTGTCCATCACGATCACGAAACGGCTGTTATCATCATCATCATCATCATCATCATCATCTGAACGTGACCATCACACCAGCTTCTGGCGGACCGCCTTCAGTGCCGCAAGCACGTGGGCGCTGCACATCGCTCTTGACCCTTGTTTCGGCCCACCTGTCTCTTCTTGTGTTTTTGTTCCTACTTTTGCTCCTACTCCTGCTCCCTTCGACGACGTTGATCCGGCAGCATCGCCGCCCCCGCCGCCGTCGTTGTACGTGTAGGTGGAGTGGATGGTGATCCGTTCCACGGGCATGACAAAGATGCCTTCCCGCGTCGTTTCGACCTCTTCCATCGCCCTGAGGGTCTCTATCCCGTGGGTCACCTCGCCGAAGATCGCATAGTTCATGTCGAGGTGCGGCGCGGGCCCGAGCATGATCGAGAAGGACGAGCCCCCGCTGTTGGGATCGTCGTGCCGCGCGAGGCTCAGCAGGCCGGCGCGATCGTGCTTCAGATTTTCATGAACCTCCAGCGGCACGGTGTTGCCCGCATACCGCCTCTGCTCGTCGTTCATCGAGTAGAGCAGGTTGCCCTCGATCCCGGCCACTTGGGCGACAAACCCCTTGTCGACCCGGAAGAAATGGTTCGTGTTGTACCTGGAGAGGGCGTCAAGACGTGTAGAGGTCCAAGCGTTGGGTGAGCGTACAGTTCACCGCGCACAGCGCACAGCGCTGGCGGAGCCTCCCCCGATCGAGACGACGCGAGCGGCGACGAGCAGAGGAAGCCCACGAAGTCCAAGACATACAGACCGAGATCGAGCAGTTTCGCCACGTTGGATGTGGTTTTGGGAGCAGCGTTATCGTACAAGGCGATGTGGAGATCGCCGAAGTTCGTTTGAAGGACCCTGGCGAGCGAAGTTGCGCGAGTGAGACATGAGAGAGAGAGAGAGGGAGAGTCACCCGCACGTCGTCGAGTCAAGCACGTGCCACCTGGGGAACGAGCGAAGCGCGTAGCGCGAGTGAGAGAGTCGGCGCGTGCGAAGAGCGAGGTCACGTCGTGGCAGTACCCACCGGCGATTCGAGGGTTCGTTCAATCGGCCCGCCTCGTTCTCTGCGCTTGCCGCCGCGGCGAGCACGCCGGCGAGCAGACAGACAGTCGAAAGCATCTAGATGACGGTTACTACGTTTATCGTATATTACCTGCAGACGAGCTGCATTCAGTGCTATGGCCTCATGGAAATGCCCATTCTGCTTCGATGAACCCCGGGTCTCCCGTTCAGGCTGGGGAGTCTGCGGCTGTTTTCGCCGCCCCCGGGCTCGACGGGGGCAGCGTGGAAGTCACCACTGGACGTTTGTCCTCGCGGGTGTACGTGTCGCGCCCTCCTCGGCCACGCCGCTGCCCCACTCACACGCCCCATCTGGATCCACAGTCGAACCCCGTCGCCAGCACAGCACGCTGGTGTGCCCGAGTGGTCTAAGGGGGTGGTTTTAAGTCAACTTTTTTTGGCCCTCGAAGGCGTCCGCGTCTTCGAGGGCGTCTTGCGCTTCAACGCCTTGCTGTTCGTCCTGCTCAGGCTTCTCGGTTTCTGCGTCGCTGCCGTCACCGTCGTCACGACCGCCGCCACCGTCGCCATCGACGCCCCTCCCGCCGCTGCCGCCGTCGTCATCGCATTCCGCGTGTTTGGCGGTGAGGAAGAGGGCATCCGGACCGCCGCGTCCCAACGGGTCGTCGTCGGGACGGGCTGTTGCCGGCACACGGCCGTCGGCAGGACCGCGGCCGAAGGCGGGTTCGTCACCGTCGCGGTCTTTTGCGCGTCTGTTCCGGACAGGTACTCGACCAGGCCGTATCGTTTCGCGTAGAGCAGGGCCTTCTTCATGTGATCTGGTCCTCGAGTTCGTTAATCGATCGTCAGCCTCTGGTGGTCTAGTCGTCGTGCGGGTTTGCGTTCGTACGCGCAGTCAGGGGTGTCACATCACGTGTCCGTCGTCGTCTATACAGGCGGGGAGATCCCAGGCTCCAGCATTGTGTGGCCTTCCGGGGGGGGTCTAAAAAAAATACTTTTCTCGCTCTTGTTCGCGACGACGAGGACGAGGACCTCCCCGCCATCTCGTGACAGGCCTCACGTCGAAGGAAGACGCCCCGCGGCAGTAGTGGCAGGGGCCGCCCAGGGCGCTCGCGCGGTCGTTTCTTCTCCTGATTCTGATCCTTCGCAGACAGACGAGAGACCCCCACCACCGCCACCGCCATGTCTGCCATCTATCGGGGATGCACACTCGGGGACGCGCTGGTCGAGGCGCTCGACGTCCTGGTCACCGAGGGCAAGATCGACGGGCCTCTGGCTGGCAGAGTGATGCAAGCCTACGACGAGGTGATGGCTGAGACCATGGACAAGAAGGTCACTGGCAAGGGGACGATCAAGGGAAAGCTCGACGTCTATAGGTTCATCGATAACATTTGGCGGTTTAGCATCTCAAATGCGTCGCTGCGCTCGGCGGCGCACACGAGCGTGCCGAAGAAGGACGAGGACGAGCAGGAGGTCGAGGGCACCGTCAAGCTCACCGTGGTCGACGCCAAGCTCCTGAAGCTCCTCAAGAAATGAACGTATAGGGTACGGGATCGTCACTTTGATTTAAAAAGACCACTGGCGCATCTCATTCACTCATTCTTCAAACACGGACCGACTGCACGTTGGGCACGTCTTTTTCCGTTCCAGCCAGGGTGCAAGGCACTCGTCGTGGAACACGTGCTCGCACGTGGGCAGTTGGATCACGGTGTCAGAGGGCTCAAAGTCCAATTGGCAGACAATGCACGGGTCGCCACCGTGCTTGCGCGCGCTGCTGGCGTACGTCGACCGGACGAGGCGGCCCATCTGCTCGTCCGTCAGGCCGCAGGCGACGGTGCCTGCCAGGTCACCGAGCGTCGTCAGCTCCTCGTACGTCAAATCGTCCGGATCCGGGTCCTGGTCCTGATCCAGACCCTGCTCGTGCGCCGGGTCCTGTTGCTCCATGGGATCGCCCTCGTCGATGTCGCCCTCGTCGTCCTCGTCGCTCTGAACGCCGTCGACGTCGCCCTCGACACCGCCGACGGACGTCCCGACCCCAGCCATGGCCATCATGCGCTGCTGAAACATAGCCTCCTCTTCCCGCATCAGGTTCCACGCCAACTTCTCGTCCTCAGTCATACCTGGCGGTGGCGCCTCCTCGTACTCGTGCGCCGACAGCGACCCCCCCAGGGTCCCGGCGCCGCCCCGCAGCTCCAGGAAGGCCCTCTCTTGCTGCTGCAGGATCTTGGCGAGCGCCACGTCGTCGTTGGCATTGCTCTGATTGTGGTGTTCGTTCTCGTTCATCTCTCTGTCCAGAGATCTCTCTCTCTCTCTCTCTCTGTTCAGCCCCCTCGCTCGTGGCGACCACACCCACGGACGCCACGCGCGTTTGAGCACGTTAGAATTTGCGTGTACCTGATGAGACGTAGGTGGCGTAGTTTTCTTTCCTCTTCTTCTTCTTCCTTCTCTTGAAGTGAACTGATGCGCCGGAGTTCGTTGGACCTCTCGACCAATCGACCAATCGACCAATCGACCACTACAACCCATTGCATTACACGGCCCGACTCAGCTCCAGGCCGTTGTCAGGTTGAAACAGGGTCGCGCGCTTCTCCCGCAGCTCCTTGCCGTTGCCGTTGGACAGCGCCAGCGCCCGCTTGACGGCCGCATCGGGCAGGTCGCGCGCGCCGTTCGTGTACATGTTCACCATGTTGGCCACCTCGTGCAACGAGAACCGGGGCATGCGGACAATGGTCGTCGCCGATGCCGTCAGGGGGACGTCTGTGGCAGGCGAGATGGGGCCGCCATATGTCGGCGCCACGGCCGCGACCCCAGACGTCCGGTCTTGGTCCTGGAGCATCGTGAACGCCGACGCCAGCTTCAGTTCCCGCGGCTCCAACCGCCGCCGGTGGAACCGGTGGACGGTCTCGTGGTACGCCGTCCGAAAGTACAAGTAGTTGTAGTCGTCCACCACCACCAGCGTCCGCCTCCCTCCGTCGTGCTTCCCGTCGGCCATCAGGAGGGCCTCGAGCACGCCCGCCGCAGCGTCTACCTTGTCGAACGGGTCTTGCGTCTCCAGTCCCCGCGCACACACGTCTCCGATCGACGACGCGCCGTCTGCCGACGGCAGCGAGCCCAGCGCGTCTTTGTGCGCCTCGTACACCCCCCGCAGCACGTGCTGGGCCGCAACGGGCGTTGAAAACATCGTATCCTCCTCTTCTTTCTTCTTGAACATGCCTCCCTGGACGAAAAGCGCCGCAGACGGCACGTACATGACGACCCACCCGCTCGCCCGGGCGGCCGCCGTCAGCGCGTAGAGCGCCACGCTCTTGCCGGACCCCGTCCACCCGTCCACCACCAGATCTGTTCGCTTACCCTTCTCGCTACTCAGAACGGTCTGCAGCACGTCGTTCAGACCCTCCCTGTACATGCACATGTGCTTCCCCGTCGACTGAAACTCGTGCACGGCACCCTTGGCCCCGTAGTCAAACTGCTTCACTTTAGCCTTCGTCAGCTCTGGATGGTGGTAAAACTCCGGCTGCGCTTCCTTGATCGACCGCACGTCCCCGGGCAGGTCCACGTACAGCCCCGCCAGCGAGCCGAGCGACGCCCCCGCCGCCTTTGCCGACTTGACGGCGTCCGTCACGCCCACGCCGCTGTGCCACGACTCGCTGTACCGCACCGTAGCGTCTTTCGAAATCGAAGAGATTCCCTCGAGCGGCGCATCCGCCAGTCTCGCGTACGTGTGCGCCGGCTGTCCGACCGCTTCGTTCAACGTGGCCGGCTGGTTCGAGTTCGCGGTCGCCGCGGCCGTCGCCGGGGTGGATGCGAGCAGCCGCGCATGCATCTGGATGGCGGCATCCACGCATTTCGCTCTCGCCGCGAGCGCGGCGAGGAGCCTGTTCGAGGAGGACGAAGAAGAGGCCCGCATTATAATAGAGCTTAACGTTTGTCCAATCGAAACGAATCTCTTCACAACGCACGCACGACACACCACCCACATGTTGTCCAATCATGTTATCTCGTCATGTTCACCGAGGAGCGTGTCGCGTGTCCCATACCACCCGGGATCGAACTCGGCCACCCGACATCTAAATTACGCTCCACCCGACCACCGTCACCACCGTCACCACCGTCACCACACGTCGCGCCGCCTCGTCGCACGCGCCGAGGGACAGGACGCCGAGGGACAGGACCCGAGCATCAGGTGGTCCGACGCGTCGCTCACGCTGGAGGAGGCGTACGAGGTGCTCGGCCTGAGCGTCGGCGCCTCGTACGACGACGTCCTGGCCAGGAAGGCGGTGCTCTTGGAAGAATGCGAGGCGGCCGGTGGCAACCAGGAGAAGGCGCTGCTCGTCGAGTGCGCCAACGACATCATCCTGTCGTCGAACCTCCAGGCGAGGCTGTCCGGCCAGCTCAAGGTGAGTAGCAGCGTCAAGTACGCCGACGTGAAGAGGCAGTCTTCGAGCGGCAGGCAAACGATCGAAAAGGTCGCTTCGAAGATTCAGGGCGTGCCCAAGATGGCGAGCGATCTAATCGTGGTCGACCCGCTGGGTGGCCGGCAGGCGGCGGTGGTGTCGGCGGTGTTTGCAGCGCTGCTGCTGTGGGACATCGCGCAGGACCTCTCGGGCGCCGGGGGCACGACGGAGATAGTTCCTGGCGCACAGCTGGCCCTTGGAGTGGCCGCCGTGGTGTACTTTGAGCGGGAGAAGCGGGTGGGGCTCGGCAAGTCGTTCGTCATCTCGGTCATTGGCTTGGTGGTGGGCACCGTGCTGGGGAGCATGGTCGAAGGGTACCTCCGGGTTGACATCGTGCCGTTCTTGGGCATCGACAGTCCCGCCGTGGTGATCAGCGGCGGTGCCATTGCTGGCCTCTACGCCGTCGCAATGCTGCTGGGTTGATCGGAAGATGTGTGGCCGAACGAACGAACGAACAAGCGCTAGAGAGTTTTTTCCTTGCAGAGTAATCCCCCCTCCTCCTCCTCCTTGCCCCAGACCCTGCCCGAGGAACTGGGGCTGAATTTTGGGGACCCGAGAGTTTACATTTCCCGCCAGAAATTCCAAACGAAAATGGACTCGCTGTTGTTGACGTCGGCGATCGTGGTGGGCTCAACCGCCTGGTACTGGTATACTGGATGGATGAACGATTCCTCCACGCCCACCGGTGCGTTTTTACTTCCTCGTCCTGCTCGCGCGATCCCCTCTCACCCTCTTCTCTCGCGCTCCACAGACTTTGACAGCTATCTGGCCTGCAATGACTACAAGGCCGAGGCCAAGGCCCGCCCCGAGACAGACTTTGAGAACTGGATCCGCAAGCCCGACCCGAAGACGACCATGCACAAGTTCACGTCGGCGGAGACTTCCGACTCGGAAGAGGCGCCGCCGCCCGCGCACCTCAAGCCAGTGGGTGTCCTGTACGGTACCGAGTTCGGGCTGTCTCGGGAGGTCTGTGAAAAGCTATGCGAGAAGCTGATCGCCACGAACAGCTACCACCCGATGCTGCTGAGCATGGACGATTACCCCAGCGGATTGGACCTCACCAAGCTCCAGGCGCTCTTGGTGGCGTGCTCGACGCAGGGAGAGGGCGTCCCGCCCACGGACGCGAGGGCGTTCTGCCAGTGGTTACAGGGGGACAAGGCCCCGGCGGTTCCCGAGCTCAAGTTTTCCGTGTGCGCGCTGGGCGACACGAGCTACACGCACTTTGCGCAGTGTGGTAAGGACGTTGACGCCCGTCTGGAGCGACTGGCCGGGCCAAGCAACCGGTTCGCGCCCCGCGTCGACGTCAACAAGGAGGACTGGGCGGCCATCGACGGCTGGATCGACAGCGTGCTCACGGGGCTCGACGCCCTGGAGCTGCGCACCATCGAAGAGCTCGGAGGAAACGGGCACGCTGCAGTCGCTGCCGTTGTCTCTGGCGCCGTCGCTGGCGGGGACGGCGTCATGACGTCGCACTCGTACTCCAAGTCCAGGCCATACGTTGCCGAGATTGTCGCCGTGTCCAACCTGTGTTCGATTACCGGTACGGACGACAAGAATACCATCCGCGTCGACATCGACCTCGGCGACTCGGGCCTGACGTATCAGCCGGGAGACTCGCTGGGCGTCTGGCCGCAGAACAACCCCGCGGCCGTGGGTGAGATAATCGCGCTCATGGGATGGGACGCGGACGAGATGCTCGCGCGCCCGACGTGGCACTACAAGTCGTCCGTCGAGTCCTCGGCGGCGACCAGCAAGAACGCCAAAATGTCCCTGCGCGACCTCCTGACGACGTGCTACGACCTCAAGGCCCTGAGGCCCGACCTCCTCGAGTACCTTGAGACCAACTTTGGCGTCAGTCCCGGCGTTGCTGGTGACCGCGCGGCGTATCTCGAGGCCCGCCACGTCGTCGACGTGCTCCGCGACGTGTTTTCTGCCCAGAAGGCCGACGGCAACGCCACGACGTCGACGGCGACCACCAAGCCGCCCGCTGCCTCAAGCATCCTTAAGTACCTCCGCCAGCTGGTCCCGCGCCTCTACTCCATCTCGAGCACGCCCCTGGACGATCCGACCAAGGTCACCCTGACGGTCGCCGTCGTCGAGTACGAACAGCTGGGCATCGGCCGCCAGGGCGTCTGCTCCACCTACCTGAACGACCGCGTCGCCCCAGGATCCAAGGTCCCCGTCTATATCTACGACAACCCGGACTTCAGGCTCCCCGAGTCTTCCACCACCCCCATCGTCATGGTCGGACCTGGCACGGGCGTCGCCCCCTTCCGGTCGTTCGTCCGCCACCGCGCCCTCGCGACCCCGGCGTCGGCCCCCATGAAGGCGTCCGAAAACCTGCTCTTCTTCGGAAGCCGCCGCCGCGACCAGGACTTCCTCTATGGCGACGAGTTTGACGCCATGCACAGGGACGACAAGCTCAATCTGATCACCGCCTTCTCCCGGGAGCAGACACAGAAGGTTTACGTCCAGCACCGCATCAAGGAACACGCCGATCTGATCTGGAACGCACTCGAGAACAACGGACACTTTTACATCTGCGGCGACGGCGAGCACATGTCCAGCGCCGTAGAATCCGCCCTCGAAGAGCTCATCGCGGCGCGCGGCGGCGGTACCGCGGCCGACGCCAAGGCGTACGTCGCCAACCTGGTCGCCACGCACCGGTTCCAAAAGGACGTCTGGTGCTAGCTGCTAGAATAGTTAGGTACCACCGACCACTGACCACCACCACCAACCCATAACGATTTTACATACATCCTCCGGAGGGACCCTCCATTCATTCATTTCTTCCCCCCGAACGAACTCAACACCTGCGGCAGGTTGGCCTTGAACTCGTTCCAACCCAGGAACGACCCCTCCCGCCGCTCGTCGAAACTCGTTGAGATGATCCCGTAGCTAATACCCAACAGACCCCCACCGAACACCGTCGTCTGCACGATGTACACCGCCCACACCGGCAAGTCGACCCCCTGCACCTTCTTGATGTAATAAAACAGCGGAAACAGCATCATCCCAAACACCACCGGCGAACCCGCAAATATCGCAATACGCTTCAGCATCCGATTCGTCACAACCTCCGGCACAGTGTCCCCGCCCCCACCCGCGTCCATATCGACGTCCACGACATTGTCCGGATAGGAAACCCCGCTCCCCACCTCTGCCGCCTTGGCCGCCTCTTCAAACTCTTTAATGTTGTTCCGAAGCTGCAATCAATCGTGTATAACGACACGCTCGTGAGCGATCAACGTTCTTCACCTTTGATACTAGAGAGGCCGAGAGGCCGAGAGGCCGAGAGGCCGAGACGCACCTGGACGTTGGGATCCTGCCTGCTGCTCACCTTCCCCCGCTTACTCTTCTTCTTCTCCTTCTTCTTCTTCGTCTCCTCGTCCCCGAACCCAGACTGACGCGCGACCACGGAATGCAGGCGGCCGTGGGCGTGACGCGCTCTCCTGGTCGGCCGTGAAGACGAAGACGAAGACGAAGAAGACGAGAAGGCTCTGGCTCCAGACGGCCTGCTCCCGCCAAGGAAAACAGAACGTGTCATCGCAATCGTCATCGTCACTGCCATGGTACGTACGTACGAGACTCCCAGACGCCTTGCCGATGAGACGATGACGCACACACAAGATCAAAATTTGTACTCGAGTTTGAGTAGTAACCCCACGAAGCCGAGTCGTAGTGTAAAACTGGGCAGTCCCGCTTCTACAGGGCTTCCCGGACTCTAAAAACACGAGGATAGGTAGTTATATGTGTAAAACACACACACACAAAAATCGGGAGTGATCGGAGTGGGGACAACGGAGTTAGAGCGAATTTGGTCTCGGGCTCGGAGGACATTCTCGGTCGGCCCTCGTGAGGCCATGGTCCCACGCACGGCGTTTAGGCTTGGGAGTCAGACTTTCACGTTAAAATGCGCCCGCTACACGGAACTTCACGCCTCGCCGCTCGGATCATATAATTTATACGTTATATTGAGACTCTCCGTGGACGGGCGTGGCGTATTTTTTTGGTGGGGTCTGGACGGTCGTCTTGCTCGACGGAATTCCGATGAGCCAAAAGTGAGCCCCCCTGTTCAGGCCGAACCAGGAGCCCTGTCGCGGCGAATGACTACGTTACTAAGTTCTGATGGTCAAGGAAGGGGAGAACGGGTTCTTGAGGTCGATATGCAGCAGAGTTCCCTTGTCCAAGACGAGCCACTGCATGAAGGTGTACGTGTCCTTGTCTGGACACGTTTTATCACGTGTCCTCACGTCTGGCACGAGAATGGCCTGCTGGAGGATGCGGGAGACGTCAATCAGCCTCTCTGTGGGATTGGAATCGGGTCTGTGCAGGTGTACGAATCGTTCCAGCCCGTACTGTCGGAGGTCAGCGTCGACCCCGTCAAGGCTATACTCCTCGACGTGCAGTAGCAGGCGCTCCTCGATGACTCGCTGGTCCTGCGAGTCATCGCGGATCTCCACTTTGTAGATCTTCTTCACGTAGCCGAGGGTCGGCAAGGTGGAGCAGTCCTTGGGTGGCTTGAGAACGAGCCACTCGTTGGAGCGAGCTACCCGCTTATTGCCCTCGTACTGCACCTCCAAGTCGCCGATACTGAGCCTGTCGTAATTCAGAATCGATACACGATCGTGTCTGATCGCATGACAGACTTCGGTGACTTTATTCTGGTTGAGGAACGAGGTGGCGCTGTAGAAGTCCTCCACGGCCTGGATGAGAGTCTTCTTGTGGTCCTCCATGTGTCCCGTGTTGAACCGTTGATCGATGACACAAGGAGTCCCATTGACCTGGCCTCGGAGAAGCGGGACAATTTTCGGATGCCTGCTCCAGGGGTCTTTCTCGTCGTACGGGGCGGCGCGCACGTTCTCCGTGTTCCGCAGCAGCGCCTCCATGCCCAGGAGGGTGGCCACTCGATGCATGCACGTGAGATCCGGGGATGCCTTGTTCAGTTGGGCGATGGGTTTGAGGAACGCGAAGTATCCCTCGAGCGGGAATGACCACAAGTTTGGCATGGGCCCACTGTCGAGGACCTGAGCTGCCAGGTGCTGCAGGTAGTGCAGCGAGATGGTCATCTCCGTGGGCAACAACAGCACGTCCCGCAGGTCCGTGAAGAGCTTATGCTGCCCATCTCTAAGCGCTGTAACCTCCTGCACGTCGACAGTCCTAGCTGTCAGAATCTTCAGGAAGTGGAACAGCGCCGAGAAGGCCCTGACGACGACAGGGTTGACCCCCCCGAACGCCATCAGCACGGGAAGCATGCCACTGATGGCTGCATCCTTCCACTCGGAAGCCTTGATATTGCGCGAATACGTCATCTCCGCGGAGTCTTCCGACTTGTTCTTGGTGTGGAGGAACAGGCCGGGCTGGCCGTGGTACGAGGTGGGCAGGATGGCATTCAGCCCGGCGAGCACCGCCAAGGCAGCGTTCCTATCCCCCGGCTCGAGCCGCTTCTTGTACTTGTTCATGACCCACGGTAGATTGTTCGAGTCGATGAAGTCGACCCCCATGGACCGAGCGAGTGTGCCACCGACCGTGCCCCGCTCAGACGCCAGGTACTTCCCCACTTCCTCGTTATCCCATGTCCCATCGCCGAGTACGTAGTTCCACCCTCTCTCGACGACATTCGAGATGGAGTGCATCGCACAAATGTCATAGACAGCGGCGAGGTCGACGTACGGCTTGCCCTGGAAGTCCGTGAGACGGGCAAGTGCGGGCAGGCCCTTGTACCCATACACCCCGGTCCCAACAGTCGCAGGCAGTGCTTTGGCACTAAATCCACCGTACAAGCGAGCGTCCGCGTCCGTCTTCAGCGGTGCCGGCTCTGGTCCTGGTGGATACGTGGGGACCGCTCCCTGGTAAGTCCTGGCAGAGGTCTTCTTGACGCGCTTTGCTTTCTGGAAGCACTTCCAGCACGCAAACGAGCCCGGATACGATTGGTGAGAGCCCACAAGGGGCATCCCCATCGAATCTTGGGCACTGGAGAAGAGGTGTACGTCGACTCTGACCGTCGATCCAGTCGACTCATCGAACACCTCGAAAGCCTCCCCCAGGTCGGCGGCGAGCTGCTCCAAGTATGCGTCTAACGTCTTGGGCTTCTTCCTGCTGCCGACGATGGTTATGGGGATAATGAAGTCGTTCGAAAGGGACGGTGGGAGGTTGAGCACCTTGAGCAGCACAACCCACATATCCTGCCCCTTGCTCTTGTCGCTAGGGACGATCCCGTCAGTGAAGAACTGCAGGGCAATCGGGCAGCGAGTTCTCGTTGCAATCATATCCACAGACTCGTGTAGCCTGAGCATCCGAGGCGACTCCCACGGGGTCCGCAATATCGGCGCCGGGTTCGCGACCGATGTCCCTTTGTTGGTGGCCTCCTTGAGCAGCTCGTTTCCTGATCGCACAGCCTGAGCGAACCTGGGCATCCTCATAAAGTGTTCGATGACAGCTCGAAGGGATAAACGAACGGACCGGTACCGCTGTTCCTCCCCACAGACCGTACAAGCGTCTCCCTGCACCCCCAGCTTGTGGCGGCGAGAGCACGAAAACTCCTTGATGACGGGCAGCTTGAGCTTATCCAGCAACGGGATGATGCTCGTACCATTTGGACGGTCCTTGGTCGATGTCAAACATCGCGCCAATGCATCCACAGACGTCTTGCTCGCCCCCCGCTGATACACCTCCAGCACCCCTCGCAACTGACGGATCAGCCCGTCCTCGTCATTGAGCTTCCGCATCTCGTCAAGCCATTGATCTTCCATTGACGCAAGGTCGAGGGTAGATGCTTGCTGCTCGCCAATCACCTGTTGTAAATCCACGTACGCTTGAAAGAGGACGTCGTCGTCGATCTCGGGATCCCTCCCCTCCGGCAACTCTTCCATCTCGGCCTCCGCCCCCGCATCCTCGTCATCGTCCCCATCACCGTCCCCGTCGCCGTCCACATTACTGTCCCCGTCGCCGACTCCATCGACCACCCCATCGACCACCCCGCCATCCCCATCACCGTCTCCAATGCTACCCTGCGACAGTTCGGCAGGGGTCCGGACTCCTCCCGAGTAGCATCCATAAAACGGGGACGCGTCGGCAGAGACGGCGTCGTGACCAGCAGCGCCCGATGGTCTCCACGCTGAGTCGGACATCACGTCGGGGCCGCCAGCGGAGGCATCCGGACTCGCACCGACAGACGAAGACTCTGCGCGTCCAGCTTCCGGTGCTGGCCCTTCACCCTCCTTCCGTAGCATTGTAGACTCCCACTGTCCTTCATGCTCCTCGATGCATTGTATGATCGACAAGCAGAGGGTTTCGTACTGAGCCGCGGTTGTCTCGTTCATTGTACCGTCGTCCTTCTTCTGATGGGGCTTCAATCGTGATGGACAGAACTTGTTCAGTGAATCCTGTAGGTGGCCTGGCTTCACGTTTGTCTCTCCCCCTCCATCATCCCTCCTCCTCTTGCCACCCGTCGGTTCACCCTCCCATCTCCTCCAGACGGTTGCGTAATCCTTCCACTGGAACCCTTGCTCTCTGTCGTCGACGGCGCAGGTGGTGCAGCGACATTTCCACCAATATTTCTTCCTATCACTTGTGTGCGACGGCTTGAAAGCACGCAGACGCGCTGCGACGACCTCATTCATTGAAAACAACAATTCGAATGAGGCAATTCTTGCGCCTTGGTGGACTTCCCGGCCTCGTCGCTGCGTTGTATACGAGATTTTTGGAGATAACGACTCGAATATAGTATCGCACTGGCCTCAAACGATGTGTCGCGAGCGGATGGCCGATCCCCCACGAGGCCCTGCGGCCGCAGGGTGGTGATGGTGACACAGGGTCTCCGGAGGGTGTTCTGAGGGACCTGCCCCATTGGAACCGCCTCGTCGAGACGATTCGACTCGTGCGCGGCTCGAAAAGGGGTGAAAAAAGTCGAAAATCACCCCAAGTTGCCCGGGACTTGGGCGATTTTCGGGCGGTCGACCGAGCCGGGTCTGCTCCAGGCGATGCTAGCCCTCTTTCTTCAGTTCTGGCCCATCATATCCATTCAAATATATGTATAATCACATAAAAACACGTGTTTGGCGAAGTGCGGCGAGTATAGACACCATTCTCACGTCCAACGGGCAACCAACGACAATTTGTCTGCGACGGATTCCCGTTCGGACAAGTAGTTTCAGGTCGCCATATTCTCCCTCTGTGCGTTTCTACTAGTATAGTAGGTATAAACAAGGGCGCGAAGTGAGGAGTGAACGAATCACGCCTCTAGACGACCATTTCCGACCATCCCAGCCCTGATGCCCGAGGCAGACCAACGTACCGACGAGCGTCATGTCGCCGACGGTATGGAGGCCGGATTTAGCGAACTGACTAGCGACCTGACAGCCATTGTGGACGACTTTGCCGAGAGGATGAAAGATCGGTTGAATCGTATGGGAAGCCGGCTGGCGCTGCCGACCCGGCCGGCTGGCCCGCAGGCTACGGCGAACGAATCGGTCATGCAGAACACACAGGGAAGCTCCGGGCGGAAAACATCGAAAAACGAAGACGACAAATCCTTCGCGGCCAAGGATGAGGTGAAGAGCGTGATACAGGCCATCGTACGGGGTGAGAGGGGGAAGGATCCAACTTGGTGGGTGAAAACGGGGGGTGCCAGCGACGACAACGCCCGTAGCGGTGCTCACGCGAGCGGAGATAGTGTTCAGGAATCAACACAAGCAGCATCACAAGAAGGGAGTCGGCGACGCAAGCAAGGCAGCACTGGCACCGGCACAACAGTCGTGGCGTCCACCAGTGGGAAGAGGCTCGACGCGGAGAAGTGCCCCTACTATCTGAAGGGAGGCGCCACGAAGGAGAACCAGGAGACAGTGGCCACGTTGAACGAGTTGCTGGATGCAGGATGGAGAGGGTCGGACAAGGCTGCCATCCCCCCCGACAAGAGAGAAGTCGTGCAGCGGATGGTGAAGAATGCCTGGGGAGTGTACCAGCTGTACTTCTCCGCCTTCAGGGACGATCCATTGAACGTCCTGGACCGTCTGCCAGCGGCGGAGATGACCCAGTCGGGGGGTTGTGGGCATCCCCAGTTCAACCAGTATGACTGCCTGGAGCTGATTGGACTTGAGGAGCACCTGGTGCGGATTCCGCAAGCAAGCACCACCACCGACCGTCTTGAGGGCAAGTGGTGGGTGGTTGCACTGTGCCAAGTGGTCTGTCCGGGCGGTGATAAGTGCAAGTGTCCGCCGGGCTACGTGTCGGTCTGCTGGAATCATCGGTATGCTCGGTATAGAACTACTACTGCTCCTATGGCCGGCAGATTGGTGGACCAGCAGGACACCCCTCTGTTGGCTACGCTGCCGGCTCCGGAAACTGGCTCACGGCGGGTTGCGACGCTGGTCGATAACCATGAACTGCAGCCAGTGACGGTGGACGGCAGTATCGATACTGCCGACACAACGGCCGTTGTGTCGGCTACCATCATCCCGAACGACAACACTCCGTTCAACTGGCTCATTCAACCGGCACGCAAGGATCTGATGGCAGCAGAACGCATTGCAAGACACGGAAGACAATATGAAGGCGTCGCGAGAGGACGTCAGCCTGGAGCGGGGCGCGGCAGGGGGCGTGGAGCGGGGCGCGGCAGGGGGCGTGGAGCGGGGCGCGG